>Ga0209512_1005894_pt1 | contig 10004 bp, 8 predicted proteins | sample frozenSSSSmetaG_FD_184142 | JGI IMG/M metagenome (GOLD analysis project Ga0209512, IMG submission 184142) | Glacier valley bacterial and archeal communities from Borup Fiord, Nunavut, Canada, to study Microbial Dark Matter (Phase II) -... | ecosystem: Environmental > Aquatic > Freshwater > Ice >... | reverse complement strand
TTATATTGGCGCCTGGAATCCCCATACCATCAGTTGTGGCGGTCACCTTTCCAGTTACAGAGAGGGTTTTCTGTTGTGCAAAACCTGACTGCAGCATAAACACACAGAACAGGAGCGACATACAAAAGGGAAGCATTGTCGATGTACAATATTTTCTTTTCATAATAATTTAAGAATTGGTTAATTTAAGTTAGTAATGATTCTATTGGTTCTAAAAAGCATTAGAAATAATTTGTTCAAATAATTCTTGTTTTCCACTTATTGGCTGAGGTTCTCCCTTTGCACGGGCGATAGTACTAAGATCTTCAAGAGAAAGTTCTCCGTTTTCATACTTAGCTCCGTTTTCTCCGTCAAATGATCCGTAACGCTTTTGGCGTAATTCTTTATAATTTGATTTTCTTAAAATTTCATCCGCGCAGATAAGTCCTCTGGCAAAAACATCCATTCCCGCAATGTGGGCTATGAATTTATCTTCGATATCGATTGAATTTCTTCTCACTTTTGCGTCAAAATTGATGCCGCCCCCTTGAATGCCTCCTCCTTCTAAGATTACCAACATAGACTGTGTAATTTCAAAAACATTAACCGGAAATTGGTCTGTATCCCATCCGTTTTGATAATCTCCACGATTCGCATCAATACTTCCTAACATCCCTGCATCTACAGCTACTTGTAATTCATGTTCGAAAGAATGTCCTGCAAGAGTTGCATGATTCACTTCCAGATTCAACTTGAAATCGTCTTGAAGTCCGTGTTTATGAAGAAATCCTAAAGTTGTAGCCGCATCAAAATCATATTGATGTTTCATCGGTTCCATCGGCTTTGGCTCAATAAGGAAAGTTCCTTTAAACCCTTCTTTACGAGCATAATCTCGACAAATGGTTAAGAAACGGCCCATATGTTCTAATTCTCTTTTCATATCTGTGTTCAAAAGACTCATATATCCTTCTCTTCCACCCCAGAACACATAATTTTCGCCTCCCAAAGCAATTGTTGCATCAATAGCAATTTTAGCTTGAGCTGCTGCATACGCCACTACATCAAAATTTGGATTGGTAGAAGCTCCATTCATATAGCGAGGATTGCTAAACAAGTTGGAAGTTCCCCACAATAATTTGATTCCTGTTTCTTCTTGTTTGATTTTAGCGTAAGCGACCAAAGCCTGTACACGTTTTTCAAATTCTTCCAAAGTAGGCGCATCGTCTACCATATCGACGTCATGAAAACAGTAATAAGGTATGCCCAGTTTACTCATAAATTCAAAAGCGGCATCCATTTTATCTTTTGCACGTTGAATAACATGCTCATGTTTATCCCATTCAAATGTTTCAGTTCCTGGTCCAAAAGGATCTCCCCCTTTGTTGCATAAGGTATGCCAGTACGCCATAGAAAAACGCAAATGCTCTTTTAGCGTTTTACCGGCTACTATACGATTCTCATCGTACCATTTGAAAGCTAGTGGATTTGTACTTTCTCTACCTTCAAATTTTATGGTATCGATGTTTTTAAAATACGATTGTTTTGTTGTAGTCATTATCATGATTCTAGTTTAATATGATTTTTCCATTCTTGGTAAATTTCCTGATATTGTGAAGTTAAAATAGGATTTGGCTCTATTCTTTCTATGCATTTCAAACCTTCAAAAGCCTGATTCAATGAAGCATAATAGCCAAAACCATAAGCGGCTCCTCGGGCAGCGCCTTCAGATCCGGAGGTGTTATACAATTCTAATGTAGTTTGTGTTGTATTGGTAAAGATTTCTCTAAAAACGGGACTCAAAAAAAGATTGGCATTTCCGGCACGTACAATTTCCCCAGATGCTCCTACCGATTTCATTACATCAAAACCATAATTCATCGCAAATACAATTCCTTCACATGCCGAACGAATCAAATGTCCCGACTGATGAATATTAAAATTCAGATTTTGAATTCCTGCATCAACCTTTTTATTATTAAAAATGCGTTCCACCCCATTCCCAAAAGGGTAAAAACGCAAACCTTCACTTCCTGCTTTTACTTTTGCTGCTACTGCATTCAGCGCATCATAGGCGATTAAACCATTTCTGTCTGTTGACATAATTTTGCGCAACCATTGGTACAAAATTCCAGAACCATTGATGCAAAGCATTACGCCGTTATTTTTTTGAGCTTCAGTATTATTGACATGCAAAAAGGTATTGATACGATTTTCTTTGTCATAAACATCTTGGTTGCTTACGGCATAAATCACTGCCGAAGTACCAGCTGTTGTTGCAATCTCTCCAGGTTTTAACACATTCAACGACATGGCGTTATTGGGTTGATCGCCACCTCTATATGTAATTTTAACATCTGGACCCAATCCTAATTGGGATGCAACATTGGGGTGCACTGTTGCTTGATACCCAAAGTTGGGTACAATTTCAGGGATCTTATCTACGGGAAGTTCCATAGCTTGCAACACTTCAGTTGCCAAAGATCCTTTGGAGAAGTTCCACAAAGCGGCTTCCGATAAGCCCGAAGTACTTATTTGTGCTTTTCCGGATAGTCTTGCAGCTATAAAATCGCCCGGAAGCATCATGTAAACCGCTTTTTGAAAAATCTCTGGTTCATTAGTCTGAACCCATTTTAATTTGGAAGCCGTAAAATTTCCTGGGCTTCCAAGTATTTGTTGTTGGCAGGATTCGTGCCCCATTCTATAATAAACTTCATTCCCAATACTGGCCGCTCTACTGTCGCACCAAATGATAGAAGAACGAACTGGATTTATATTTTCATCAGTCAATACCAAACCGTGCATTTGATAGGCAATTCCGATTGCAGCAATTTTTTTTAAATCGATATGTTGTTTTGCCCCAAGAGCTTGAATTCCGTTTTTTACATATTCCCACCATTTATTTGGGTCTTGTTCTGCCCAGCCAAATTTAGGAGCCACAATATCCATCTCAAACTCAGGAGCAGTTACCGAAGCAACTGTAATTCCTTTGTCAGCATCAAATACTGATAATTTTATAGACGAGCTCCCTAAATCGATTCCTAAAAAATACATGTTCTTACTATTATATGATTGACTTATTATTGTTTTTTGTACTTTTGGTCAAACAAACCATAACGTTATGGTTAATTTGACTACAAGTATATAACGAATTTTTCATATTAACAAAAAATTGAGATTAAATATTTGTAATTAATAAAAAAAAGTTTTTATTTTTATTGATATCCTATCTAAAAAGAAGGTTTTTTTAGGCCTTTTAAGGTTTTTTATAAAATCAAAACATTGATTTACAGTCTTTTAAATTTGATTTTATTTTGCAATAGGAAATATTTGAGGATTAGAATCAAAAAGAGGCTTTAATCACAATTGTTTTACAAAATATAATTCGTGTTCAGGATACAACTCTTTAAAAAAATATTAATTTTGGTACAAACTACAAAAGGCTATGGGGGAAAAAATTATCGATAGAGATTTAATACAAATTCAGGAGCAATCTGCCATGAATGCCATTACTATTGACTGCGTTATTTTTGGTTTTGACAACGGAATACTCGAAGTACTTTTGGTACAACACGCCGAAGGTATTAGTAAAGGAAAATGGGGATTACCAGGGGGTTGGATTAAAAAGAAAGAGAGTACAGATGATGCAGCACACCGTTTGTTAGCAGAGCTTACCGGAATGGATAATATTTACCTCGAACAACTCAAAGCCTTTGGAGAACCCGATCGTTTCCCGTTGAGAAGGGTCATTACCATTGGCTATTATGCCTTAGTAAAAAGAGAGGACTATAATATTAAAGCAGGTTTTACCGCTTCTGATGCCAAATGGTATAAGATTAATGAAATTCCAAATTTAATCTATGATCATAACGAAATTCTAGCTTATAGCATACAAAACCTTCGCAATAGAGTACGTCAAGCACCACTCGGTTTTAATTTGTTGCCAGAAAAATTTACTTTATTACAACTCATGCAACTTTACGAGGAAATCTTAGGAATAGAGATGGACAAATCCAATTTCCGAAGAAAGATTTTACACATGAAACTTTTAGTGCCATTAGATGAGAAGCAACAAGATGTCTCCCATCGTGCAGCGCAGTTGTACAAATTTGATTCTGAAATTTACGAAAAATTAACCCAGAAAGGATTTAATTTTGAGTTCTAATCCGTTTTATAGTATTTCAACTCATTATCCATACACTAGTTAGCAGGAGCCAATCCCGCTATCCGTTACAATATTATGGGCTGAACACCAGCCCATAATGATTTTTACTTTTATCGGGGCTAGGTCATTTGTTTACAGTAGAAAATTTAGAAAAACCAGAAAAAAAGACCCGAAAGCTAATCACACTTTCGGGTCTGAAGTATCAATAACTAATTAAGACTCCTTTTTATAACAAAATATATCTTTAAAATTATTATCTTATGGTTAATTTGACTACAAGATAATCAATATTTATAAATTGACAATATTTAATTCCAAAAATTAACTTTCTTTATCCAAAAGCATACGGCAGTATTCAGTAATTTTAGCTCATCCATGCTTTAGTTGGTTGTAACAATTTATTTAGCAGAAAAACCAAGAAATTAACATGATTATAAATATAAAGTAAAAATGCCGTAAATGCACTGCTTTCTGAATATAAAAATGTAATCTTAGAATTGCAAAATGTAATTCACAATATCCCTGACCACGAGCTAGCTTTAACAATTACTCCAGAAAACAAAGACAAAGACTGCAAATCAATTCAAACTATATTGGCGCATGTAGTAAATTCTGGATATGTCTATTGTATTTATATTCACAATTTGAGACACACAGCTATTGAAGAACGTCCAAAAAAAGAAATTCGTAAAACTGCAGCAGAATATAAAACTAATTTGGACAATGTTCTATTGTACACTTATGAAACGTTTGACACTATTTATGACAATAACCTAGAACGCTTTAACGAATCCGAAAAAATAAAAACCTCTTGGGGTCAAATCTATGATATTGAACAAATCGTTGAACATGCCATCGTACATATTTTAAGGCATCGAAGACAAATAGAGCATTTCAAAACGGCATTAGAAATTTAGACAAGGTAACTATATAAAAAAGTGTGAAACCAAACGAATTCAGCTTCACACTTTTTAACTAACTAACAAACTTTATTACCAGAACTTCACGTACAAAGCGCAAATAATCAACAATGTAATTACAATCAATACTGTAGTTTGCGGTTTTACCTTAAACATTTCAGTATCCAATTCGAATGCTTTTGGATTCACTTTTGGCCCAGCAAAACTGATACCTATCATAATAAGCATTGTAAACAAGAATGACAATCCCATACAGATATGGAAAGGTATTTCGAAACCCCCTTTTCCATTAGGCCAAGCCGTGTATAATAAGGTTTCATTTCCTAATATTGCAGGAGCAAATTCATTGAAGAAGACAGATAATAAGAAACCTGAAACTACCCCAACAATGGCTGCAGTACCAGTTGTTCTTTTCCAGAACATCCCAAGAAAGAACATCGCAAATACACCTGGACTAATAAATCCAGTATATTTTTGAATATAAGTAAAACCACCCACTCCACCAATTCCTAACAAATCATTCCAAGTAAACATAACCGCAAGAAGCATTGCTGCAAAAACAGCATATCTTCCGATGTTTACCTGCGTTTTGTCTGAAGCCCCTTTTTGAATGTATTTTTTGTGTACATCCAAAGTATAAATAGTCGAGATACTGTTTACTTTACCAGCCAATGAGGCAACAATAGCCGCAGTCAAAGCCGCCACAGATAATCCTTTTAAACCTGTTGGCAAGAACGTCAACATCGCAGAATAGGCGCCATCTTTTCCACCAACTAATTGCGGCAAATGTCCATTTTCGTATAAAACAAAAGCGGCAATACCAGGTAACATTACAATAACAGGCATTAACAACTTCAACATACCAGCAAACAAAATTCCAGTTCTAGCCGTTTGCAAATCAGCTCCCAATGCTCTTTGAGTGATGTATTGATTACATCCCCAATAGTTAAGATTGATAATCCAAATACCCGCCAAATAAGACATCATTCCCGGAAAAGTAAGATACTTATTGATTTCCAATTGAGATGATGCAGCATTAGGTCTTGGAATAATCATTTTGAAATGTTCCGGAGCTTTTTCCATCAACACTTTAAAACCAGCAATTGCGTCTTCTCCAAAACCAAAATAATGTCCCACGGTAGTCAAGGCAATATAAGAAGTAACCAATCCTCCAATAATTAACACGGCTACCTGAATAACATCGGTATAAGCCACCACTTTCATTCCTCCTAAAGAGATCAGCAATGCAAAAAGTGCCAAACCAATCATAATAGCATGCAGATATTCACCACCTGCCAATCCGTTTATGGCAACAGCTCCCAAATATAATATGGAGGTAAGATTTACAAAAACATACAAAAACAACCAAAAAACAGCCATAATCAATGCTGTAGATTCGTTATATCTTGTTTTTAAAAATTGTGGCATCGTATAAATCTTGTTTTTCAAATAAACAGGAATAAACCAAACGGCAACAATAATCAATGCAATGGCTGCAATCCACTCATAAGCGGCAACGGCTATTCCCAAAAAGAATCCTTCACCACTCATTCCGATAAATTGTTCAGCCGAAATGTTTGAAGCGATTAACGAAGCTCCAATGGCCCACCAAGTTAATGTTCCTTCGGCAAGGAAATAAGCTTTGGCATCGTGTTCGTTTTTTTCACGCTTTCGATAAATAGTATATCCATAAACGGATACAACTATGAAATAAATAATAAATACTGCGTAATCGGCAAAAGCGAGGTTCTGGCTCATGAGTAAATAGTTTTTTTAATTAATAGTAATAAAGGGGCATGCGTTTGTTCTTTTCTTTTACAATCCCAAATCTAGGTACTTGCTCTGCTATTAAATCATCTATCTTTTTCGGTAAAACCAAAAGATTAATCATCTTAAGCAGTATTAAAATGAAATATGTGTTTTAATTCAATTCTTTTTTTACGAATTACTGAAGCCAAATGTAAAATAAAAATATTTATTTTCAACATTTATAAATGTGTTTTTTACATTTATTTTTTATTTAATCAAAAACTTTACAAATAAATAAGATTAACCTTAATTAAAATACCCTTTGGTAAAGTCAAATAATTTCTTAGAACAACAATTTATATCTTTTAGCATTCTGAAATGAGATGTTCCTTAAAAAAGTTCGTAGTAGAAATAAAATTTTGTTTGCAAAATCATACTTTCTTTTTTGCTATTATAAAACAAATTTAGCTACATTTGCAAATGTATTTTTTACACTTATTATTATACAACTCCTTACCTACTCAAAAATAGGCTGTTATTTAAAGAGCCAATTGGAATGGAAAAAATAATAAACCCTATTATTCCTTTTAAAGCTAACCTATGAATTAAAGCAAATTGCTTTAAATTTTAAAAATTGTTGCCCAATGTACTTGAAGGATACTATCAAATGTGAGATTGATGGATCAAAATTAAAAAGTGGCAAAAAGAGAACCTCTATTTAGAACCAAATACAATAAATTATGAATCAGAAAATGGACCAATTAGCCGCAGACAACATAAGAGCGCTGGCTATATCTATGGTAGAAAAAGCAAACTCAGGCCACCCGGGAGGTGCCATGGGAGGTGCTGATTTTATGCATATTTTATACACTGAATATTTAAATTTTGACCCAACCCAAATGGATTGGCCGTTTAGAGACCGCTTCTTTATGGATGCTGGGCATTTATCGGCATTGATGTATGCACAATATTACTTGTTAGGCAATTACAAAAAAGAAGACCTCCAGCAATTCAGACAATGGGGCTCGGTTACTCCTGGACATCCTGAAGTTGATGTATTAAGAGGAATAGAGAACACATCGGGACCACTGGGTCAAGGTCACACGATGGGCGTTGGAGCCGCCATTGCCGCCAAATTTCTGGGAGCGAGATTCAAAGGACTTTTTGACCACAAAATATATGGTTTTATAACTGACGGCGGGGTTCAAGAAGAAATTTCGCAAGGAGCAGGACGCATCGCAGGTCATTTGGGATTGAACAATTTTATAATGTTCTATGATTCGAATGATGTGCAACTTTCGTCAATGACGGATGAAGTCACCTCCGAAGATACCGCTATGAAATACCGAGCTTGGGGATGGAACGTAATGACAATTGACGCACACAATCATTTGGAAATTAGAAAAGCTCTGGATGCTGCTCAACTGGAAACAGAACGACCAACCCTTATTATAGGCAAAACAATAATGGGTAAAGGTTGCGTAACCGCAGAAGGCAATATGTATGAAGGAGAATGTGAGTTGCATGGTAAACCAATTGGAGATACCAAAGCCGATTATACAAAAACCTTACTAAACCTCAACGCCAATCCATCAGATCCTTTTGCAATTTATAAAGAAGTAGCCATACACTACAATCAAGTCTTAGCCAAAAAAGTTGAAAAAGCTATTTTGAAAAAACAGCAAATTGCGCAATGGGAAAAAGAAAATCCCTTGCTAGCCAATAAAATGCAAGTATTTTTATCAGGAGAATTACCTGAATTGGATTTGAGCACCGTTGTTCAAAAAGCTAATGCCGCAACTAGAGATGCTTCGTCCGCAGTTCTCGCATATTTGGCAGAAAACGTAGAAAACATAATCGTTTCTTCGGCAGATTTATCCAACAGTGACAAAACAGACGGCTTCTTGAAAAAATCATCTGTTTTGCAAAAAAATAATTTTGACGGAGCCTTTTTACAAGCTGGAGTGGCCGAATTGACGATGACTTCAATCGCCAACGGTATTGCTTTACACGGTGGTGTAATTCCGGTAGTTGCGACTTTCTTTGTATTCTCAGATTACATGAAACCCGCTATACGATTGGCTGCGATACAAGAACTTCCAGTAAAATATGTGCTTACGCATGACTCTTTCCGAGTGGGAGAAGACGGACCAACACACCAACCTATCGAGCAGGAAGCGCAAATGCGTTTGTTAGAAAAAGTTAAAAATCATTCGGGACATGAAAGTTTATTGGCACTGCGCCCAGCAGATGCAATAGAAACTTCGGTGGCTTGGGATATGGCATTAAAAAATACTAAAACACCAACCGCTTTAATCCTTTCGAGACAAAATATAAAGGATATTCCTGCTAGTTATACTACAAGATATGAAGAAGCAACAGAAGCTAAAAAAGGTGGCTATCTGGTCAAAAAAGCACAAAATCCAGACATTACTTTAATTGCAAACGGATCGGAAGTTTCAACACTTATTGATGCCGCTGCGATTTTAGAGAAAGAGCATAATCTAAAAATCAATATCGCTTCGATTATTTCCGAAGGTTTGTTTAAATCGCAATCCAAATCGTACCAAGAAAGCATTATCCCAAAAGGAAAACTGGTCTTCGGGCTTACCGCTGGACTTCCGGTAAATCTAGAAGGATTAATTGGCGATAGCGGAAAAATATTTGGCTTAGATCATTTTGGCTATTCGGCACCAGCGAGTGTATTGGATGAAAAATTTGGGTTTACAAGCCAACACGTTTGTGCAGAAATATTAAAATATATTGGAGAAAATAGAAGCTAAGAAACTAAGTTCCTAATATTCTAAGTTTTTAAAACATAGAAAATCAAAATCTTAGAATCTTAACAATTCAAAAAACAAAAAACCATTTAAAAATCTCAGTCCCGATAGCTATCGGGATAGAAACTAAAAAAAAATACACATGAAATTTTTTATCGATACAGCAAATTTAAAAGACATCAAAGAAGCCAATGATCTTGGAATATTAGACGGAGTTACCACAAATCCTTCGCTTATGGCAAAAGAAGGAATAACAGGAGCCGACAACATCATCGCGCATTATGTAAAAATATGTGAATTGGTGGATGGTGATGTTAGTGCTGAAGTTATCTCGACTGATTTTGCAGGAATGATTGCCGAAGGAGAAAAATTGGCAGCACTGCATCCTCAAATTGTGGTTAAAATTCCAATGAT
>Ga0209512_1005893_pt1 | contig 10004 bp, 7 predicted proteins | sample frozenSSSSmetaG_FD_184142 | JGI IMG/M metagenome (GOLD analysis project Ga0209512, IMG submission 184142) | Glacier valley bacterial and archeal communities from Borup Fiord, Nunavut, Canada, to study Microbial Dark Matter (Phase II) -... | ecosystem: Environmental > Aquatic > Freshwater > Ice >... | reverse complement strand
CAAGATATGAGCTAAGTAAGCATTGCTCCCATAATTTGATAGAGAACGAGAGATTAAGACTTTTCGCCCCCTATTCCACAAAATAGCTCATTTTGTTGACTTCATGGTTCAAACTATTGATTTTGCGTAGATGGGGAGAAAGTAGCGAGCGGTACCAGTTGAAGTGTAGATTGTATTGTTTGGTACAACTTTTGACAACGTAGGCATGAGGGTTTCAGGCACAATGCTGCGGTAGGTGGATGCCTAAGCCAGGAAGTCGCCTCCCTGACTCGGCTACAGAACCGTGCATGAATCTTTAAATTCACACGGCTCCTCAGTAACTTGGTGTTTTGTCAAACACACCTATAAATGTTACGACCTGCAATCATAAATGCTCAGACCTGCACTTCCCGTCATTTTCAGACCAGGATTAATTGCAACTATAATTTCATTTGAACCAGGATTAATTGCAACTAAGCCAGGATTATTTGCAACCAGTCTGCAATCATCGGTTTCAGCCAGGATTATTTGCAAATAGACTCAACATACTGCCAGCACTGGGCTGTAAGGAATTGTCAAAAAACTCATCTTATAGGCATCGCAACGAGATACGTGTAAAAACCTGCAAGATGGTCTGAAAAGCTTTGTCCTGTCAGGATTTGATAATTTGCTACATTAGGGTCAAAAAAGCTGCGTTTGGTAACGAGAAATTAAGCCTTTTGAGGTCATCTTGCAGGTTTTTACACGTATCTCGTTGCGATGCCGAGTTGAGGTGGACAGTGAGCAGGTAAATGTGGTTTTTCGGGTAGGGGAGGTAATTGAAGTCCCAAAGTCTGAGCCAGAAAGTTTGCAAGATTGTGGGAGGCGTAATTTCCCCCTTATTAGCCAACATCGGATTGCATGGTCTAGAAAACTTTATAAAGACCACCAATCCCAAACTTGGTGTGGTACGGTACGCCGATGATTTCATCGTTACGGCGAGAGACAAAGAGAGTCTTGAAACTGCCAAAGACCTGATTCAAGCATGGATGTCAAAACGGAATTTAGAATTTAGTTCTGAGAAGACGCTAATTACGTCAATGGAAGATGGCTTCGATTTTCTGGGGTTCAATTCCCGACACTATGAGAGGAAACTACTAATAAAGCCATCCAAGAAGAAGGTGCTTGCCTTTTGCAAACGAATCGGCTTTGAAATTAGCAACCTTAATGGTGTAGAACAGGAAGTCCTAATCAGAAAGCTGAATCCTATTCTCAAGGGTTTTGCTAACTACTACAAAGGAGTGGTTAGCAAAGAAACCTTCGGTTACATCTCACACCGAATCTGGCAATACCTCTGGCGTTGGGCTAAGCGTAGACATCCCAACAAAAGCACAAACTGGGTTCGTATGCGTTATTTCAAAACCATTAAAGGCAATAAATGGACGTTTGCTTGCTCAACCAGCGACCGCCGAGGGAAGGATAAAGAACTTGTCCTTTACCAGATAGCGTACACGACCATTGAACGCCATATAAAGGTGACGCCAGCCCCGATGACCCCTTACTTAAAGATTACTGGGAAAAACGCCACCAAAAATATGGTAAATCCCGCTTCCGGAAAGGCTCCAAGCTCTACAGGATAGCGGAAAACCAAAACTGGAAATGCCCATTATGTGGCGAACCATTACTCAATGGAGAGGAAATCGATACCCATCACATAGTACCTGTTGTTTTAGGTGGAACAGACGAAATGGAAAACCTTCAACACTTACACGAAGTGTGTCATCAGCAGGTACACAAAACCCAAGTTAAATCTCGCTTGAAGTAAGGCTTGAGCCGTGTGAGTGCGAAAGTCTCATGCACGGTTCTTAGGGGAGGGGAGAGCGGCGACGCTCAAACCTCACCCGACAACCCACTTCCTGGCTTAGGCATCCCAAGTAAGAGTAAATATTTATTGCAATTTAGGTAGAATGCTAATAATTACTCATTCTTTCGCGATCGCCTTGCATATAGGACTCAACAGCCTCTTTAATACTGCTACTATTACTGGCTTGTGCTAAAACATCCGGAGCGGCTGAGGTGAGAATGAAACCAAAACCCACTTTAGCCGCTAAATCAAGAATTGTATAGAGTAGTACCTCTGTACCAGTACTAATAACCCTGAGTGCTGTATGACCCAACATCCAGACAATAGGATAACCAATCCACAAGACAATTAAAACGTTTCTGAGGGTTGTGAATAATTGGTTAATCTTGAAGTTACGTCTGGCAGCGCTGTTTGTAAACTCCGTCAATAACGCTGCTAAAATCGCGATAAAAGCTCCGGTGCTAATGGTATACCAGAGATAGTTGGTAGGTCTTGTCTCGAATGTGGCGATCAAACCAGTCAAAATCATAAAGATATCCGCCCCCATCACGCCAGCAATTAATTTAGGACGTAATGCAGCCAGCACCCCTAAGTCCAGTAACAGCAATGGCGTAGTGACAACCCAGTCTACATATCGCCCCCAAAAGATGGTTTCACCATGAACTTGAGATACCGTCTCGCCCAAAATCATGGTCAAATAGAGCGTTGCTGCCCAAAGCACAACAAAGAAGCTTTTGAGTGGAAACTCCATACCTTCTTTACGCCGCATCGCCACTGCTTTGGAACCAAAGATCACCGCGCCAATGACCATGCCGATAAAACCAATCCACAAAGCTGTAAGTGTTAACCCTGTCATGAAGTCTACCTAAAAGTGAAAACGTGTCGAAGTAACTATTCAAAAATATTGCTGCCTCAGTCTGCAAACTTCTAGCGAAAGAGTGAGTTTAATGTTAAGCGCATTTATGGCATTGAGTCGAGATATGTGTTTTTTCCAGCAAGATGACCCCAAGAGGCTTAATTTCTCGTTACCGAACACGGCTTTTTTGACCCTACTGTAGCAAATTATCAAACCCTGACAGGACAAAGCTTTTCCGACCCGGAGTGCAGGTTTTTACACGGATCTCGTTGCGATGCCAGCTACAGCTTCAAGATACTCAGTAGGTACGCTCAAAGCGATAGCGAAGCGCCGACCTGTCGGTTCGCAAGACCTTGAAGCGTCCTGCGATTAAATTTATGGATCTCCCTTATACAGAAGTAATCTGTTTAGCCTGTATCATGCCTGGTGTTGGACTTTTAACATCCCAAGCCATACCTGTTACTTCAAGAGACCGGATAACCCAGTAACCTAGATCAAATTGCCACCATTTCATACCAAACTTTGCCGAGTTGGGGAAAGCATGATGATTGTTATGCCACCCTTCTCCAAGAGTTACAATGGCAAGCCAAATAATATTTCCGCTTTGATCAGCGTTTTCAAAACGGTAGCGACCAAAGACGTGGGTAACGGAATTGATGCACCAAGTCGTGTGGTGAGATAAGAAGATTCGGACAATTCCTCCCCACATAAACCCTTGGAATGCTCCAATACTACTTCCTGTAAGAATCCCTTCTATAGCCGTAGGAATAGCAAGACCTAGTATTACCCAAATTAGGTAAAGCTGATTAATTTTGACAATGGTAGGGTTGTGAACCAAGTCTTTGGCAAAAATTAATGGATTCACAATCAAGCTCTCAAACAGCCAGCCAATATGGGCATAGCATAGTCCGCGTAATTGATTATAAATTCCGTTTCCATGAAGACGAGGTGAATGAGGATCGTTGGGCTGATCGCTGTACTGATGATGGCATCTATGAGTAGCTACCCAAAAAATTACAGGTCCTTGAGCAGCCATAGAGCCAAGAATGGCTAGAGTGATCTCTATCACTTTGTTTGACTTGAAAGCTCTGTGTGCAAAGTATCGATGAAAGCCTACAGTAATTCCAAGCCCCGTTAAAATGTACATACTAACCAACAACGATAATTCCATCAAACCAATCCCTAATAGCGGCAATAATCCAATGGCGAGAACTGAGCCAAGAAAAGGGATTAATACAGTAGTCCTAGCTATATACCTTTGTTTATTTTGTAACTCTTTATTCGCCAAGGTTATTCGGCTTCTAGGAGTTAAAGCTGTAGAAAACTCAAGTTCTTTTGTGGTATTTGGTTGCATATGTATCTGGTAGGCTACTTACTTCTAAACAAACGTAGTTGTCATTAATCACAAGGGGATTAGGATCTGGTATTGAGCCGAGATGCGAGTAATTTCCTGCAAGATGGTCTGAAAACGCTTATCCTATATAGCGAGTGATAATTTGATACAGTAGGCTCAAAAAAGCCGTGTTCGGTAACGAGAAATCAAGCCGAGTGGGGTTCGGAGTGCAGGAAAAAACACTTATCTCGGCTCAATGCCAATTCCTTTTCCTTGCTCACTTGGTAATACTCCAATAAAATAGGCAGGACTGTAGTCCTGCCTTGTCTGAGTGACAATACCTTGTTATGTAGTAATTCAGCTTCAGTATATCGTTCTTGGTCTGAATAGAGTTCTGCCAAGTTGTTGTAAGTGGTGGCAACTTCTAGATGCTCGAATCCTAGCAACCGTTGATAAATTGAGAGTGCTTTTTTATACAGTACTTCTGCTTCGCTGTATTGTCCTTGGAATTTGTAGCGTTGAATAACAGTTTGTTTTTGTAGTTGTGCAGCGATTACTTTGAGTAATTCAGAAACAGTTATTGGTTTAATTAAATATTCGTCTGCTCCACTCGGAGGCTCTTTGCGATTGGCTGCCCGTGCATCACTACCCGTAAGAAAGATAAAGGGAATGATCTCTGTGACAGAATTTTGGCGCAGTGCTCTCAGCACTTCATAACCATTAACAAGTGGCATGACGATGTCACAAATAATTAGATCAGGTAAGCACGTTTGTGCGATTTGAATGCCGCTTTGTCCATTCACAGCAATAATTGTCTCAAATCCTTCAGTTTCTAAGATGTACGTCAGGATTTTACATATGCTTGTGTCGTCTTCAATGATCAGAATTTTTATTGGATGAACCATATTTTCTTACGATCGTCTTTGTTTACACTTTGCTGTAAATTAATCGACAAAATATAACCATCGAGTTCGCTACCACCTAACTCGATGCCAAACTAAGCTTTACCCCTCAGATCATTGGAGACGGATTACTGATGCGAAATTTTCGACCCAAAAACAGAACGACAACTTGCAATATCGCAACTACAATTAGCCCGTGACCCGCAAACTTATGAAGGTGTCCAATTAAAGCCCCGTTGGTTGAAGATTCGCCAGATAGCAAGATACCTGTGGGACTTGCCAGCAGAACGAGGAAAAAAGTAGCCATTACTAAAATTGTTGCGCTGCTTTGCAGCGTGTATTGATACTTTAAGGTTTGCATGAATAATTTAGGGGGGTTATGAGTACTGTAATGGAGTAAAATCAGGCTCAAAAAGGAAACACTGATATCAGGAGTAAAGTTGGAATTGCTTCTTTGACTGCTGAAGAGGGGTGTACGAGCGAATGTGCCTTATGATCCAACCGTTAGCTTGAATTAAGACGGAAGAACGATGGGTTTGTACAAATCACCCCAGAAACCCCCAAGAGCACGTTGTCAATTACTCGGGACTGCTGATTAATAAATTGCTACACTTACGTTCTTTAAAGCTGTGTTTGGTAAAGAGAAATCAAGACGAGTGAGAATTAGAGTGTCGAAAAATACACATATTTCACTGCTCGCTCTGAGCTTCAGGCAACAATATCTCCTAAAGTTGTTGATTTGCCTGTAGTAGTTGGCATTTTTCTGAAGCGTGATAGTACTCATGGTACTGTCTTAATTTATGCTAACATCCCTCGAAGGACATACGTAAATAGATTGATCTTTTTAGTTGGAGGGGTCAGATAAGCAATCGTACCGGAAGTGACGCGCTTGGCTGAAACCCTTGGTGTATAAGCATTCTTTCTCTCAAGATTTTGGCTCTTCAAAAAAGTGTCCAGTGCCATGCTCAAAATACCAATTAATCTATACCTTATTTGGTACAGCTTTTAAGTACAGCACAGCAAGGGTTTGAGGCGACTAGAATTATCAGGATTCAATCGGTATAAGTTTTTCTGAGGTGGACAGGATGTTGACAACAGATCCTTTAGGTCCTGATCGTAACTTTCTTCTTCACTGCTCACTTCACCCCTACAAAGAAAATTGCCCAAAATATTAATGAATACAATGCTTGTACAGCAAATATTTCAGTCAAGCGCGTAAGTTTCTGTACGATTGCTCATTTCATGCCCTAGCCATAAAATCATTACCACTTGCAACACGGATTTATTGTTAACTTTATCTTTACTCAGAAACTAAGACGATGCGATAACGAGCTTTACCCGCCAAAACTCTATCTATTGCGTCATTTATTTGGCTTATAGGCATGGTTTCAATCATTGGTTTAATTTGATTAATCGCGGCAAAATCTAACATTTCTTGCATCAATCTACGACCACCAACAACACTTCCAACTACCGATTTTTGTCCAAATATTAAAGGCACTAAAGGTACGTTGATACTAGAGACGGGAATGCCCAGAAAGCATAAAATACCATTATTACTCAATAAACTAAAAGCTAAATCCCAATCTAACTCAGATGAAGAGGTAATCAACAGTAAATCAAGAGAGCCAGTTAAGTCTTTTTTGGCTTCAACAGTTCCCCACTCATAAAAATGATGCGCCCCAAATTCTTTAGCTTCAGCTACTTTATCGGCTGAAGAAGATAATACGGTAACTTCCGCCCCCATCGCCCTAGCAAACTTAATTGCTAAATGTCCTAAACCACCAATGCCGACAATACCCACTTTCATTCCTGGATATTTGATATAAGTGCGTAGGGGATTATAAACAGTAATACCCGCACATAGTAAGGGAGCAGCACTGGCTGAATCTAAAGCATTAGGAATTTTATAAGCAAAATCAGCAGTTGAACGCACACGATCAGCAAATCCGCCATGATTACCGACAATTAACCCTTTATACCCTTGTTTGCAGATATTTTCTTCGCCTTGTAAGCAGTGATAACAAACTCGGCAGGAATTGCGAATCCAACCCAAACCAACACGATCGCCCTTTTGGAGAGTAGTTACATTTTCTCCTACTTCTGTAACCACTCCCACTATCTCATGACCTGCTACTAGGGGAAATTGACTAACTCCCCAGTCATTATCCCGCATGTGAATATCAGTGTGACAAAGACCATTATGAGTGACCCTGATCTCAATTTCACTATTTTTTAAAGGAGCGGGTTCATATTGCCATAATTGAAATTTTTCTTTGGGTTGTAAAGCTGCATAAGCTGTAAATGTAGTCATTTTTCTACCTTGACAAAGTAATAAACTTTATTTTCTCTGGTACTGTTACAGGAAAGTTTTTCTAACAGTAAGGAAAATTCAAGAGGTGCAGTAGAATCATGGCTTAGTTGTAAAGAATGAAGTTCGGTATCTGTTCGTTGAGTTTACCATCAATTGGCGAGCATCAATAACAAGTTAAGCCTGGGAGCGCATTTGTCGTCTAAGGTGCAGAAGAACGAAAGTTGGGGTGGAGTAATAGGGGCACAAGCTGGCTAAAAGGAGAACTTAGCTCAACCTACACGCTCGTCAAACTTTCAGATTCCTCAGGTCGCGGCGGGTGTGATTGACCGCCAATACTCAAATACCAGGAGTCATCAGTCTACGTAAGTAAGAGTGATTGTATTGACCAAAAACCTACTGATGTATTTTTTGGACAAGTTTTGGACTTTGTTTGGACAATCCTTGGACATGGAAGAAATTACAAATGGTCATTTTTCTCAATAAGGTATGTACATTGAGAATAAGTACAGCCAGAGAGCAATAATCGGCATTTTTGGGACGAACTTTGGACAAGTCTTGGACGAAGTTTGGACAGACTTTGGCTTATATGAGTGGATTTCTGGGCGTAGACAACCGAAATAATTTTTTTTGATTTGTCGCACAGTACGCCCAGGAGGGCATGAAAGTTTTCAAATCCGATTTTTGAGTTATTTGCGATCGCGACTTTTATCGAACAAACGTTTTGAATAAAAAATATAATAAAACCCTGGTTCTAAAATAAATATTTTGGATCGACCTGGCCCAGGCGCGACGGAAAAACGACTACTCCATAAGGTTATCGGTAGGGCATCTTGTTGCCAGCCGATTGGGAGTCCCTAAAAATTAATTAGGTGAAAGCGGCTGTCAACAAGATGCTTATCCCCTGCTGTGCCAATGAGATTTTGACTCGACACATGGCGTGTTTGGATTAATATAGTTTTTGTGACATTGCTCCCATCGCTACCATGACTCTCGCCAAATCGGAAATCACTATAAAATTCTCAGAGTTACCAGCCGCCAAAGATCTGCCAGACAAGAAAGTAGAACTTGAATTTACCGACCAAAACGGGCTGACCTTCACCGCGATTGTTAATGGTAAAGGTTGGCGCAAAGCTTCAACTCAAGCAGCAGAGTTTGAGAGTTGGGGCGGTGTAGTATCTGGCAAGCTGGGTAAAACCGAACTCGGCTTACAAGTTTTAGAGGCGGGAATTCAGATTTTTGAGAAGGTTGCCAAAACTAAACCGCCGACAGAGGAGCCTGCAACATAAGCGCTCTTCGGAACGCGATCGCGAGATCTTCGCGATCATATGAGTATTCTCAAAAAACTAAAGTATATTTTTAGACAAGTAATTGGTAGCGGTGGAATTATTTTCTAGTTTCTTACTCCGAGCATCTTGTTGACAGCCGCTTTCACCTCAAATAATTTTTAGGGACTCCCAATCGGCTGGCAACAAGATGCACCACCGATAACTCATGGGCTAGTCGGACTTTCTTCACGCCGCGCCTGGTCTTCACCAAAATATTTATTTTAGAACCAGCGTTCTATTATGTTTTTTATTTAAAACGTTGGTTCGATAAAAGTCGCGATCGCAAATAACTCAAAAATCGGATTTGAAAACTTTCATGCCCTCCTGGGCGTACTGTGCGATCAAAAAAACTCCATTTTTTTCCTTTTGAGACTAGTCGTCAAAAGTCGCTAGAACTTGTCAAAACTTGTTGATAAATTGCTCAAAGTCGATAAATATCGATAATTTTCGCACTATTGAGAATAGTCTCAATAACCTTCGCTTTTGACCTTTAAAAAGTCGCCAAAACTTGTCAAAATCTGTAATTAGTTGTCACAAAGTGCTGAGAAATCGTCAATAACCGTAATTAGTCGTCAAAACTTTTTTATACATTGCCAAAAAGTCGTAATTAATCGTAAATTGTTGCACTTTTCTGGCTATTATTGTCAAAAGTTGTCAAAATAGCTGGTTTTGAGCCTATTGAGATTAGAGTCAATAAGGCTCTTTGTCTCGATGGCGAGCATGAATGATCAGGAAGAAACACCGGCGGTCAATTACACTCGCCGCTCATTCGGGTTGTCTCTTTACGTGATCAACGATTGTTTGATAACGTGTAGCTGCGTTATGAGCCAGAAGGTCATCTCGGCTCAATGCCTAATGGTTCATGTGCCGAGCCGACCTTTAGCGCCGAAAATGGCGAGTAAATTTCAAACGGCGGACTTATTCTGTCAATATTGAGCGAATTGATTCTGCGATCGCATTATGGTTCAAATTTTCAACATACGGTCATGATTTGATTCATAACATGAGGTGATTAATCGGCTCAAAGCCTTGAAATTACGTTAATTTTTGGTCAGGATCTGGTTCAAAATTTGGTCACGCAGGGGGTAAAATCACAGTAAGTGGTGTTTTACCTTACTCTCCACTTACAAGCTAGAGGGTGATCGTTTTCACAAGCACTTCGACATTTAGGAACCCAAAGAGGCGGCAGCAAAATTTATTACAAGCAATAGGCTCCTGGCATAGTTGACTTAACTGACTCACGTTCGTGCAATTTCTTAAACCATTCTCTCAAATGAGGATACTCAACAAGCCAATCTTCATTTAAGCGCAGGCTATAGTAACCTAGGGAACATAACTCAGATCTTGCACCTGGAAATATTGATGTCAAAACCACAACTACGTGCTAGATGAATCAATCGTTTAATATTAAGTAAAAGAAGAGACACGACTAATTGAGGGAAAAAATATTCT
>Ga0209512_1005890_pt1 | contig 10007 bp, 5 predicted proteins | sample frozenSSSSmetaG_FD_184142 | JGI IMG/M metagenome (GOLD analysis project Ga0209512, IMG submission 184142) | Glacier valley bacterial and archeal communities from Borup Fiord, Nunavut, Canada, to study Microbial Dark Matter (Phase II) -... | ecosystem: Environmental > Aquatic > Freshwater > Ice >... | reverse complement strand
CACGGTGGTCCTGACTCGTTTTGTAGAGTTGGGCAAGTTGTTGCTGTTGCTGGTGGGTCAATTGAACGTAGCGCATAAATCTATTTTTGGCGTAAAACTACCTCACTACTTCTAATCACCTACTTAAGATGCTGTTTGAGTTAATCGCCTTGCCCTAAAAACTCGTCTTTCAGCCCTGATACGGGTCGCTTTCAAACGACCGGCGAATCAGCAACTCATCGTCCGGGACAGCAAACGTATCGTACCCCCCCTCGACCGGGCGAAGCGGACGAACGGGCAAGCTACCCGGCGAAGGAACAGACGATGGCGTAATCATAGCTCGACTACTGCGTAGTATTAAGGAGATACCAATTGGCTGGATTACCCTAACCTGTTTATCAAAAAAAGTCATTCAACCGTACTTATGTGCTCTGCTATGATGCCTCTTTACTGACTGATGACAGGTTGCTGAATTAATCGAGCCTGATCTATACTCGGCAAACAAAAGCAGGGAACAAACGCGCAATGAGTGTGAAATCTGTGAAATGCCATCACAGGTAGCCTAATGATTTAAGAAATTGCTCAGTCTGGGCTATGGTTCTGTAATAATATTCTTTTGTTTTTCGGTCGAAATTGAAAAAGCCGTGCGGTTGCTCATCGTAAAGAATCAGGTCGCAGCGCCCGCCAGCCGCCTGTATTTTCTGCTGGTACAGTTGGGCGGTGGCTACCGGAATTAGTTTATCAGCCGTACCAACCATAAACAGGGTGGGTGGCACACCGGCCCGTATGTTGTGCATGGGAGAAAAATACGGGTACTGTCCACCAACTCGCTCGTAGCCATACCCATCGGGGCCGTTGTCAATGACGGGGTTAAACAGAATCAACGCGGCTGGTTTACAAGAGATGATCGTCTTGTCTTGGGGGTCATCATAGCGGTTTAGCATGGCCGTAGCCGCTGCCAGATGCGCCCCCGCCGACCCGCCCGATGCAATAATCCGGCTGGTGTCAATGCCAAATTCCATGCCCTTTTCTTTCAGAAACCGCATGGCCGACCGGGCATCCGAAACCGCATCGAAAGGAGTAGTCTGGTGTTTGTTTTTTGTACGATAATCGGCCAGTACGGTTATCAGACCCAATCGGGTAAAGTACATGGCTTGTGGCCGAAACTGCTCCCGGCTACCGCTATTCCAGCCACCACCAAAAAAGAACAGGATGGCGGGCCGCCGGTCGGTTACGCGCCAGCCATCAGGATAATGAATTTCCAGCTTCAGCGCAGTTGTATCAATTTGTTTGTAGATCACCTCAACGGAATCTTTATCTGTCGTCTTTTTGGGCTGACCCAAACAGAAGGTAGTACACAAAAGAAGCGAGGCAGATAGGAGGGGCAGTAACTTCATGTCTCGGTTAGTATATTGATTCAATGAGTTTTGAACCAGCTTAGAAAATGTTTGAGTTAGTCGCTTTTTCCCCCGGAATGGCAGCCAGATATAACGGGAGTCGACGGGGGTTCTCCGGTTTCCAGTCGTCGAACAGAGCGATATACTGCTTATCGGCACCCTGAATAGGCAAAAAACGGGTCGATTCCCCACCAAGCGTTTTGGTTGCCAGACCGGTTACGGAATTTGTGCCGTACGTAGGGTTGCGGTGATCGACTGTGCTTTACATTGGTCTGGCAGGCGTTTCCAGTTAGTAGAATTCTCGGAGGGGAGGGGTATAGTCCCTCCGGTTAATTATAGTAGCCAACCAGCGTTGTTACCGACTTGGGGGCCATCTGAATTTTATCGCCCGCAACGGTCGATTTGGCCAGGCTCCGGTCGCGGTCGGTGGTATAAGCTGCCAACTGGTTGTTTTTCAGCGTCACGCCCGACAGGGACAGGCTCACCGCAGCGTCGGTCATGTTGACGGCCACCAGAACAATTTTTTTGGTGGCCTCATCTTTGTATGCTGACACCATATAGCTGCCCGCCTGCGCTACGGGGTCGGTATTGTTTTCGAGTTGTACGCCAACGCGCTTCATGCCAGGCCTTACAAACCGGGCAAAGTTACCAAAGGCCCATAACTGCTTCGAATCGAGTACCAGCCCCGATTTGCGGGCGTTGTCATGGTTTTTGTATTCCCCATCGGGGCCGTTGATGTACACTAATGCGTCACTATAATTGTAGGGACTCATGGCCAGCCACCACTGCCACGATGTAACATTGGTCAGGGTTAGGTCGCTGTGAATCACTTTCGCCACGTACAGGCCGTAGTCGATGCCCGTATTGCGGGGGGAGCCATTGTATTTGCCGCATACGTCGCCCAGAACCCCAAATTCCGTTTGCCAGAGGTCCGGGCTACCAGCCGACTGAGCCGCCTGCAACGCCATTTGCCGGGTGTTTACCAGATTAGCGTCGTCGCAGGTCGTAAAATAACTATGGTACGACATAACGGGAGCCACGTTGGGCAGCGAGGCCAGTGAAGCCCCACTGTTACCAAATAGTTGCGCCAGTTGATTGCCCCGCCCGGAAGCGGCCCGTTCGTACAGGAAATTGAGCTGACCGGCTTCGCCCGTTATCACACTGATTTTACTGTTTTTTGCCGACAGTTTTCTGGAAAGAGCTTTAGTCAGGTTGATGATGTCGCTGTTCTGAGCGGGCGTTCCTTCCTGACTGGCTTTGCCGTTGGTACCAGCTTTCCAGTCCCACTGGGGTTCATTTATGGGACTGAGGTACTTGAAGCCGAAATGGCTGGATACTTCGGCCAGAAAATCGGCGTAGTCATCCAGCCGAACCGGCTCGATATTCAGCGAACCGCCCCCCGGCGAAAACGCCTTGCCGTTGACGGTCATAAAAACGGGGGCTGAGATAGAGAACCCCAGCGTATAGGGTACGTTCCGCTGGCGGGCTGCGTTCAGGAACCACTGACTTCCGGCTTGTTTGCTCCAGTCATACTGACCCTGCGCGTTCAGGAAAGACTCCTCCCGTCGCCACTCGTCCGTTATGTTGCTGGCATCGCCCTGCTCAAAGCTACCCGCTCCAATGTTCATGCGCCACAGTGAAAGACCAATGCCCCTGGGTTGTCCGCTGGCGGTAGTGTCGGTGCTGAAGAGCAGGTCGGCAATCTGGTTTTTTTTGACTTCGTCGGCCCATGTACCAATGAACTTGGCCGTCCAGCAGTCCGACGCACCGAAACTGTGGATGGTCTGGTAGGTTGTATTGAGCGAAACGACCGCTTTCTTCTCGAGTTCGGGCTGCGGTGCCGGCATGAGTGGCCCTACACCTTCTTTCAAACAGGAAAAAAGCAGTAACGACGTGGAGAGGAGTAATTTGTTCATGACGACGATAATGGTTTAGGTTCTCTATTAGAAGCCGTCCGAGTCATACCGGGCGCGCGGGCGATAGGTACTGTATGAATAATAAGAGACGATACGCTGAAAGTCGGTTCATTGAGTCGTTAATTCGAAATATGATACCCACATCCATCATTCAGCCTCGTTCCGCAACGTGCGTCCGCCGTATGCGTACAAAAACACACTGGCCGACAATACGGCGTGGTCCGGCTTTGATGGAAGCGTTTTTTTAAGGGTATAAAACTGCTCTATGTCCGCAATCCAGTCGCTGGCATTGGGCTGGTACATGAGTTGCTGCATCACCACATTGGCTACGTTGTCGTCCGCCGAATCGAGGTGCTTCAGCAACACGGTTTTGGCCGATTTATCGTCAAAATTTCCGTTCAGAATTGATGCGGCAATGACCTGATTAAGTGGATAGCTATCTGTCAGGGCTGCTGTTAGTTGGGCCTGATACGGCATCAAAGTCAGGTTGGGTTGTGAACGTAAGCCCATCAACGCCCAGTAGCGCACCATTGGATTCCCGCTCTTCAGCAAGCCGATCTGTTTCGTGAGCGTGACCGCATCGTGGAAACCCGATAAGCTGGCGACTTCGTAGATGTCCCGGACTGGGTAGTTCGCGTCCTGTTGCCGGTAGGTGTAGGCGTTCGTGGTTTTAGACAGATTGGCAATCTCGTATTCCGGTAAAAACAGGACATCACGCTGACTAAGCACGTGGTTACGAAGTTGGGTTCTAAACTCGTTCAACAACGTTCCGTAGCCTTTTTTCCGGGCCAGGTTATCAATTTCCCAGGGGTCTTTCTTCAGGTCGTACAGAAACTCGGCGGGGCGGGCGAGGAGAATCCGCTGCTGAACTTTATCCAATTTGCCAGCTTTAAAATCACTCCGAATGTGTTGCGTAATCTCACCAACGTCCATGTACTGAAGGTAGCGCAATTCCGGTATATAGGGCATGAATACCCTGGTGTAGGCGTAGTGACCTTTGACAACCGTCCGGGTCAGGTCGTAACTTTCATCGGAGCGGTCGGAGGAGAGGAACAGATAGGGGGGTTCCGGCTTACGGCGTTCCGGCGATCCGCGGTCCGGCGTTCCGGATGCGGCATTCCGACGGTCCGACGTTCGGTTGTTCTGCGCGGAAGCGGTGAGTGTAACCAGAAAGTAAATGAGTACAGCTATATACATTGGCCAGCGTCCCGTAGAGACAAAACAGCGTAGCGTCAACAGGAGATTTGTCAATGGCGAGTATCTCATTATTTTTCCCTGGTTTTGGTCGTATGTAATTCCGAAGCAGCCACTACGGGTCAATGCAGCTTCAACTCATCCGTTTTCGCCTGATAGAAATCGCCCACTGCTGCCTTCATCTGTTTTTCCAGTTCAGCCAGTTTATCCGGGTTGGTCGTGGCCAGATTAGTCCGCTGGCCGGGATCGTTCCGAAGATTATAGAGTTGCGGGGTTTGATTCAGGCCGGTTTCAATGTTGACTTCTTTATTGAGCGGCCTGCCCGGATAGGGTGGAATGAACGCCCACTCCCCCGACCGAAAGGCCAGCCGCCCCGAGGCTTCCAGCACCAGATTCTGTCGGCCAGTTTTAGCCTTTCCCAGCAACGCATCGAGTACGTTCTCACTGTCCGTCGTTTTGTCGGCACTGCCAACCAATGCGGCCAGTGATGCCAGTAAATCGATCTGACAAACTACGGCATCTGATACGCCTTTTTTGATGCGACCCGGCCATGAAACAATGAACGGCACGTGGGTTCCGGCATCGAACAAGCTGTACTTGCCCCCCCGAAACTTACCCCAGGGCGTGTGCTTCCCGTTTTTCTCCACCGCTTCGTCGTAATAACCATCGTTCAGCACGGGACCATTGTCACTTGACAGTATAACCAATGTATTGTCGAGCAACCCATCAGCTTTGAGTTTTTTCACAATCTCTCCTACGCACCAGTCGGCTTCCAGAATGGCATCACCGCGTGGTCCCAGGCCCGATTTTCCGGCAAATTTTGCTCCGGGCACACGGGGTACGTGCGGTTCATGCAGGGCGTAGTAGAGAAAAAAAGGGGTTTCCTTATGCTGGTCAATAAAGTCTTTGGCTTTACCTAGGAACACCTCGGCCATTGTCTCGTCGGTCCAGGTCGCGTTCTTACCCCCTTTCATGAAGCCAATACGCGGAACGCCGTTTACTACGCTCTGGTTGTGGCCGTGATGCCACTTCATTTTGGTCATCAGTTCGGGATTAGTGATGGCGGTGGGCTGGCCGGGAAAGTTTTTTTCGTAGCTGACATACAGCGGGTCATTGGCCTGCAACCCTACCACATTCCGGTTCTCTACGTACACTGTCGGTACGCGGTCGCCGGTGGCGGCCATAATGAAGGATTCGTCGAAGCCCAGGTCGTTGGGTGTTTTGGCAATCGCTTTGTTCCAGTCCACATTACCATTGCCCAGGCCGAGGTGCCATTTGCCAACAACACCCGTTGCGTACCCTTGTTTTTTAAGCATACTGGCCACGGTAATGGCGGTTGTGTCGATAAGTAGGGGGGCGTCGCCAGGGAGGATTTTAGCGTTTTCATTACGCCAGGGATACACGCCGGTCAGCAGAGCAAACCGGCTGGGCGTGCAGGTCGCCGACGTGGCATACCCGTTGGTAAACCGAAGACCCGACGTAGCAAGCTGGTCGATGTTAGGGGTTTTTAGTGTGCCTTCTCCATACGCGCTTACATCGCCATAGCCGAGGTCATCGGCGTAGATAATCAGGATATTAGGCTTCGTAGCAGAAGTTTTTTTCGACTGCGCAGTCGCTTTGTTGTGATCCGTCTGGCAACCCAGGATCGCGATGGCGACAAGAAAGAGTAGTTGTTTCATAGAGAAAAGTACATCGTGTCGCGTACGGCTAAGACAGTGTTGGATTTTTGACTATTTTTATTAAGATGACATCCCGCTGGGGCTTAATAAACAGATTTGTCCTTCACCCTTGAAATGGGCATACGCTTTGTTGAAAACAAGTGTATTCTCTGGCTGATTTACTGCTGGTCTCCACCCGCTTCCCATTAGTCAGAAGCGCTTTCAACTCGTTCATTAAGGCCGCATCTTATTGACCACGTTCGTTCGCCGGGGTCAGTTGCCGGGTACAGTTGAGGTTATTGAACCCATCTCCATATTTACCGACTTAAGCAATCGATGGAGAGAATTTTGATAAAGATGAATAAACTGATGGTTTAGAAGCCAGACGCTGCCCCACTACGCAAAAATAGGCTTCACTACTTTCCCGGCTACATCGGTCAGTCGGAACGGGCGACCCTGAAACGGGTAGGTTAACTTCTCGTGGTCGAAGCCCAGCAGATGCAGGATGGTGGCCTGGAGGTCGTGTACACGGACAGACTACGGAAAAAAGAAATAGTGCATTGGTAAATCATTGAATTATCTGTCGAATACGCTTGCACTGAATCTGGTGATTGGGACAGTCCAATATGAAAACGGGCCACCTATAACCACGCGTAGCTCGTTTTTGACCAAATTTTCACCTGGTACGGGTAGAAGTAACCTGCTTTTACAAGGGTAAACACGAATGTATTTGCCTGATGCAGTAAATCGCTACGAGCCAGGCTTACTTATGAAGCAGGCTACGTTTAGACCATTCCTGAACACCTATTATCAACAATTATTCTATGCGTTTTTTCTGGCCAAGTGGCCTACTCTTCCTGCTCTTATTGAGCCTTTCAGACCTGGTTTCAGCGCAGCAAAGCCAACGGGTCTATCTGTCCGGCACCGACAAAGACCACACCGTTCAATGGGATTTCTTTTGCGATAAAGGAATGAACAGCGGCAAATGGTCTAAAATTGCCGTGCCAGCCAACTGGGAATTGCAGGGCTTTGGCAAGTACAGCTACGGCGTACAAAACCGGCAGGACAGCACTAAAGCCGACGAAACGGGTCGCTACAAACACTCGTTCGAGGTACCAAAGGACTGGAAAAGCAAGCGCGTGTTCATTGTCTTCGCCGGGTCCATGACCGATACCGAGGTCAATATCAATGGTAAATCAGCCGGTGCAACGCACCAGGGTGGCTTCACTCAGTTTCAGTACGAGATAACATCTCTCGTCAAACCGGGACGTAATCTTTTGGAGGTAACCGTACACAAAGAGTCGGCCAACCGCTCGATTGATGTGGCCGAACGACACGGCGATTTTTGGACGTTTGGCGGCATCTACCGGCCCGTTTATTTAGAGGTGGTACCCCCACAGTTTATCGAACGGGTAGCCATCGACGCGCAGGCCGACGGGATGTTCTCCGTCGATATATTTTCCTCGAAAACCAGCACGGGTCAAAAGTTGGAAGCGCAGGTACAGACCCTGACGGGTCAGAACGTCGGACCGGTCTTCTCGGCCACGATCAACCCTGCCGATGAGAAGACAACCCTGAAACAGGCGTTCAGAAACATTGATCTTTGGAACGCCGAAAGGCCCAATCTGTACCAGGTCGTGGTATCGCTGACGGGCCCGCGTGGCGTAATCCATAGGTACGCTCAGCGGTTCGGTTTTCGCACCATTGAGGTCAGAAAGAGTGACGGTATTTACGTTAACGGGCAGAAGGTAATGCTACGGGGCGTAAACCGGCACACGTTTGTCCCCGAAACGGGCCGTACCACCAGCAAAGCGATCAGCATAGCCGATGTGAAGCTGATGCAGGAGATGAACATGAACGCCGTACGGATGTCACACTACCCACCCGACGTTCATTTTATGGACGTCTGCGATTCGCTGGGCCTGTACGTGCTGGATGAACTGACGGGCTGGCAAAACAAGTACGATACGCTGGTGGGCCGGAAATTAGTGAAGGAACTGGTGGTCCGGGATGTCAATCACCCGTCGATTCTGTTCTGGGACAATGGCAACGAAGGTGGCTGGAACCGGGGCCTGGATGGCGACTACGCGCTGCACGACCCACAAAAACGCCTGGTGCTGCACCCCTGGGAGCGGTTTAATGGGTTCGATACCAAGCACTACCTGAATTATGACTATTTAGTAAACTCTGCCCTGTACGATGCCGACATTCTGATGCCCACCGAATTCATGCACGGCCTCTTCGACGGGGGGCACGGGGCAGGGCTGGACGATTTCTGGTCCCTGATGCTCAAGCATCCGCACAGTTCGGGTGGGTTTCTATGGGTGTTTGCCGACGAAGGTGTGGTACGAACGGATAAGAAAAACCCTGACGGGTCGGCAATTATCGACGTGTTTGGCAACTACGCCCCCGATGGTATTGTGGGGCCACACCACGAAAAAGAAGCCAGTTTTTACACCATCAAAGAACTGTGGTCACCGGTCAGAATCACCCGTACCGGGCTACCCTGGCAGTTCGATGGCAAAATCGAAGTCGAAAATCACTACTCATTCACGAATCTAAGCCAGTGCCAGTTTAGCTGGCAGTTGGTATCATTTCCCAAACCGACCGACCCATCCACGCAGGCTATAATGAACGGGTCGGGTAAGGTCGCCAACGTAGCGATCCCGCCGGGCGAAACGGGCTACCTACGCCTGAATCTGCCCGCCGGCTGGAATAACAGCGAAGCTCTTTACCTGACGGCTACTGACCCCAACGGCCGGGAGTTGTTTACCTGGTCCTGGCCGATCCCCGCCCCCGAACAGGCACCGGTGGCTACAGCGGCATCATCCTCCGCCCCCACAGCCCCCGACGTAACTGACAGCGGCAACGTACTGACCGTAAAAGCCGGCAGTCAGACCTATACCTTCGACAAAACAACGGGGTATTTGGTCAACGTAATAAACGCAGTTTCAGAAATACCACTCACCAATGGGCCAACGCTGGCGGGTATAAAACTAGCCCTGAAATCATTTCGGCATTTCTTGGGCAAAACTGGCTACGAAGTCGTGGCGGAGTACGAGGGCAACCGAAACCAGTTTACGGCACACTGGCTGCTGGTGGCCAACCAACCCGCCGAACTGACATACAGCTATTCGCAGCGGGGCGAGGCCGATTTTATGGGCATTACCTTCGATTATCCCGAACCGCTCATTACGGGCATGAAATGGCTGGGACGCGGGCCGTACCGGGTCTGGAAAAACCGGCTCAAGGGCATGAAATATGGCGTTTGGCACAAAGACTACAATGACTTTGTGACGGGCGAAGACTTCCAGTACCCGGAATTCAAAGGCTACCACGCCGACGTGAAATGGGTTGTTATCGAAACCAAACAGGGCAACTTCACCGTCTATGCCGACGACAAAATCCCGTTTTTGCAGATGCTGCAACCCCGCAAGCCTAAAGCGGCCAACAATGACAAGACAAGCCCGGCTTTCCCAACGGGCAGCATTGGCTTTATGAACGGTATCGGTGCCATCGGCACCAAGTTTCAGACCGCCGATCAGATGGGACCACAAAGCCAGAAAAACACGATGTTAAACTATACGCCCATTACGGGTACCCTCCGCTTCGACTTCACCACAAAGCCCCCTAAAGCAAACTAACCGGGGTTATGCCTACTTCGGGCAACGTAACCAAACTCAAAAACAAACCAGTATTACCCACACTATTCTATGACTTATTCATTTGTATCCACCCGGAAACGTACCCTGATAAAACCGGTTGCCCTGTTTCTGGTCAGTAGTATGCTGATTTGCTCAGCCCTGTTTGGGCAGTCGGCGCGGGTGGCCAGCGTAAAGCTCCAGTTAATCTCCAGCCAGCTT
>Ga0209512_1005888_pt1 | contig 10008 bp, 13 predicted proteins | sample frozenSSSSmetaG_FD_184142 | JGI IMG/M metagenome (GOLD analysis project Ga0209512, IMG submission 184142) | Glacier valley bacterial and archeal communities from Borup Fiord, Nunavut, Canada, to study Microbial Dark Matter (Phase II) -... | ecosystem: Environmental > Aquatic > Freshwater > Ice >... | reverse complement strand
TGAGTAAAAACTATTTTTTTAGTGTCTCAATTTGTTATACATATTTGCCTTTTCCTGGTTTATACGGCTAGGTGCAAGATATCAGTTAACCGAAAGGTTGAAATTTAATATACTAGGGTCTCATTGTTTGAAAACAAAAATCTCTTAACCTGCTCTCTGGTGAAAGGACAATCTGATGGATACTCCGTGTGCAAGAAATCTAGAACCTCGGTAACTGACCACGGACCAAGTGAAGTCTTGTAATCGGTAAACTCATTCTGAATTTGTCGAAGAGTCTGAATAGTATTTCTTGCACAAGATTCATCCGCGATTCCAGATAGACAATGTGCAGAAGAGTCCCACTGTTCATAAGCTCGATAGATTTATCTCAAGATGCTTGTGCTTCAGAAACAGCCGTTGTTAGCCACCACTCCCAAAATTCAAGCCGTTTGGTAGCGCTAGATGTTTGTTCCCAAATTGGACCATCGGCATAAGCTGAAGCCGCCCAAAATGACGAATCACTTTCATAGGCATCTACGTCAGCATCAGTTAAATCATAATTGAGATTATTTAGATCAAATTCTTCGTCATATAAAGCTGAATTTAAAGCAGCTAAAGCACTTAATTCGACATTTATAAGCTTTTGTTGTTCAAGCGATTGATGTTCTGGAGTGCTTGCTTTGTTCTCAAGTCTAGTCCAAACTTCATTTTTGTAGGTTCGCGCTAGTTGAATATCTAATGTTCCATTTAATACTTGCTCTGCTACCGTGAGAACGCGAGTTGGTGTATTATCTTGGCAAACGCTATTCCATATTGGCAATACATATTGAGATGCCAGTATTGCTAAAGTAGTTCGTCTCAAATGCCCAGATTCATTTTCTAAACTAAGTGCAGCCCATATTGCTTGACGATATCCCAGATTAAGGTCATGCTGTGGATGATTGCGGGCAGCAGTCAAAGCCTGTTCGGTAATTTGGTCTAAATCAAACAAGTGCCTAGTTTTCAATAACTTCCATCTCCTGTAACAGTGCATCATTTATCCGTTGTGCTTCTTCCACACTAATTTCTGTTATATTACATGCCTCTTTAATTACCTTACGAACTCGCGTTGGCAGCGCCTCAAATTTATCTACATTAATTACAGAAACGCGGCAACCAGTGTAAGGCATAAAATCTACGAATGGCTTCATTCCATATGTTATCAGTAGCTTTGATAACAATGATATGGGGTTATGAGATTTATTGTTGTCCTCACTGCTGTTGATTTCTCCGGCGAAGTAACCGCATAACCAAGCAACAGTGTCTACGTCTTTTTCTAGGGTAGCGATCGCCCCATCTAATACCTGCGAATTTATTTTCACTGGCAGATTATCAAACACGCGGTCTAATGATTCGGGAGAGCGATCGCAGGCAGACTGAACCACGCGCTCAATGAGCTTTTCTATTTTCGTAGGTTGAGATTGACCAAATCCTTTTTTAGACATTTTATCAAAGACTTTGTAAAGTTAAATTTCTAGGATTTTTCAAAATAAAGTGATTGTTTTTTTAATTAAGTCACCTTAGACAACTAAGGGCAATCGCTTTTTATGGGCTTCGACAGTTATAAAATAATTATTTTCGTTGAGTATAGCTTTTGTTTTTAATTATCTGATTTTAATTATTTTAACGAATTATCTAAATGTCTTCAGTACTATTACATTTTTAACATATATTAACATTTTTGTAATATTTCTTATGCTGTATTGTACTTGAATAAATATTAGCAAATGTTATCATATATCGTAATTAGGCTAAATAACGTCAAAACTTAGATGTTCAGTTAGCTGAATAGTTGACCTGAAGAATAAAGGTAATCTGACATTATGACACTTGCTTTTAATAAAGAATTCCCTGATAAATACCAAGATTTAATTGACTATTTAGCAAACAATCAATGGCAGAAAGCGAATCAACATACTGAACTTCTTCATGAGTCACCAGAAGTAGATGAACTTTGGGTAAGATTTAGTAATGGGCTTTTTGGGTTTAGCGTTCAGAGTCGAATTTGGAAAGAAGTAGGTGGCTACACTGTTCCATCTCCTGAGTTTTATGGAGCATCATGGGAAAGTGGTGATAGCGATGTCGCAGACGAAAAATGTGATGCTTTTTTTGAGCGTGTAGGTTGGTCTCGTTATGGTTTGATTAGAGAACCCAACTTTAGCCTTAGTGCGCCTGCGGGGCATTTGCCTTGGGGGGACGGAAGAAGTTTACGCTCTTTGAGCGTTCGTTTATCACGTTTTATCGATTTAGATTTATCTTATACATAATACAATTGTATTAGATGTGGCATGTGAGCGCTTTATACGAAAGAGTGCTAGCACGACTATTCTATAATAAGATGCTCTGTTGCTATCTACTTTGGGGTTAATGAGCGCTGTAGCGAAAATTGTAAATGTTTTTATCGCAATCCAGGTTCTCAGCAGTATTTTTGTAAAACTTATTTGGTACAGGTGATCGCTCGATTACTAGATGTTTAGGCGTTAGTATAGACATCGGGTTTGGAATAATTTGGGACGATAGCGGCGTGATAGTGCTTTTAGCAGAGCGCTATCACCTTAAAATCAAAGAGAGCAAACACTCCGCGTCTAATGCAGTTTTTAGGATGTGTATCTTTGATTTGATAAAGTAGAGATTGCTCCATCGAATACTTGATGATTTAGTTTAACTATGGCTCTTCAGTTCTTGGTATGCTAAACATCAGTTTTTACAACCCGAAATAGTTACTTGTCAAGGCTTTGAGCATTTTTAACACTAAATCAGCGGACAATTTACTTAAAAATCTGGAAATCTTTTTCAGGCAACAGTTTCAGGTTGTGGGAAGAGAATTTAGCATACTATCTACTGAAGAGCCTTAACTATTATGATTATCAAACACGCATTACTTGTAATTTGGAAAAGCGATATCCCCTAGGAATGAAGCGTTTGGTGCTATTTCAAGCATACTGAGCCACGCGCTCAATTAGCTTTTCTGTTTTTGTAGGTTGAGATTGACCGAACCCTTTTTTCGGCATCTTATCAGAGATTTTGTAAAGTTAAATTTCTAGAGTTTTTCAAAACAAAGTTATTGTCTTCTTTAATCAAGTCACCTTGGACAACTAAAGGTAAGCGCTCTTGGTAGGCTTTGACAGCTAATAAATAATCATTGGTGTCTAGTGCAATTTTAATTTTTCTAAGTTTATCGACTACAATACCGATTAGTGTGATTTCACCATTCTTACTGTCTGTGTTATGCGCGTTTACTTCAGTCACTAATCCTTGAATGGTGATATTAGGGGCAGTCGTAATAAGTTCGCTTAAAATATCCAATTGCGAACGATTTTCTACTTTCTCTAAAGTTTCCATGATTTCGGACATCCGACGAGAATAATCTTCAAATTCAGGGTCTAATGGTAAATAAATTTTTAGATGATCTTCAGAGAATGTATTTCTCGTCCAACTAGAGACTCGATTGGGAACGCAGGTTACTTGATGCCATCCTGATGAGTGCAAGTAAGCGGCTACCTGACTCGGTTCTATACTTTTTAAAACATTACTATCGCTAATGATCGCTCTCATAATGTACCTTCTGTTTCAATTTGCTGCATCAAAGTTGACAAGGCATTGACTGTGAACAACTGCTGGCGAGGCAAATATACTGTAACGCTCTCGGTATTTTGTGTTTCTGGTTGTCCTCTCAATGATAACCAATATCCACAACGACGAAGACAAAGTTCTGTTTCTGACTGATTTACCCATTCAGCTTTGATGTCAGGTATCAAAACCACTACTAAAATTTTAGGAACAAGAGTTTTCTGCTTTCTTAACTCATTGTAATTTTTCAGCTTGAGAGGATATCGTATAGATTCATCACTTATCAGGTTTATTGAAGTTGATTTTACCTGCACTTCAATCCGAGGTGGATAGAGAGAGTATTGTGTTTCCATACCTGAAATAACGATGTCAATTCCATCAATATCTAAGGGTCTAGATGCTATTTGGCACGAGTAGCCTGCGGCTGAAGCGATAGCATAAATATATGCATAGCTAAATTCTTCTTTTTGGATGTTTATATCCATTGCATTAAAAGTTGTAGATGATTTGAATGTCCAATTTAATGTCTTTACTTATTATCTAATAAATTGGTTTAAATTACTATGATTTAATCAATGTTCCAATAACTAAAAGTACAAAATTGTTCTGTTTTTTTAAATATAATGTACTAGGATATATGACGATTTTAATGTTTTTAGATATTGCGTTCAATAACCAACTTCGCTCCTCGCATAATGTAAAGCATGTTAAATTCAGAAACGCGCGGTATAATCGTTCACCCTATTTACTATCGGATTATTGAACGTCGCGGTAATGGTTGGGCTTTTACCCAAGGTGAACCATTCCTTAATTTATTTAATGCGCCCAGCCTGTCTCAAGTAGATTTATTCCATGCTTTCGGCACTTCTATGAAAAAAGTTGCCATCGAGCTTTTCCGAATCAACGGTGGTAAGCAAGGCTATTACATAGCGGATATCTATGAAAAAAAGTACTACTACTGCGGTATTGAGTTAGAAGATGTCAAAGCTAAGCTCATGGAACTGGGGATTGGTAGACCAGACCCGATGGAGGTTTGAGGACGTGCGATCGCTTGGCAGTGCGTTACGGTAAGCTTTTAAGACAACTTGAGGACGTGCGATCGCATGAGTAAAAATTTTGCCTAAGCTGGCGATAGCGCCTCAGCCCTTCGAGCTATTACACTATGACCTTATAGAGAATGCTACTTATAGGAAATCTAGTTCGGAATAATTCTGGGTGATTGCTAGTGCTTTGCTTGTAGGTGCGATCGCATGATAACAATACTCTAATATTGTTTGAAGCATAACGATCGCACTCCGCAATTGATACTACATTTTGTTACATTTCTTGACGTTTGAGTTCAGGCATTTTTTGATGGGAACGCGGAGGGACCACCTCTGACCATCCATGTTCCTGCATCATACGGAAAATTAGGGCTTTTCTTACGTAGAAACCACATAGCTTCTGATAAGCTTCTGTGATTTCCATACCTGTTGCAATGTCTCCCTGACGAGCTCTATGTTTAAACGATTCTATGAATTGTTCCTCTTGTTCCCAACTTAAGTAGAAATGGAGTCTTTCACTTTTTAGTACTTCAGTACTAACTGACACTTCTTGGTGTTTATGGTTTGAAATGAGCGGTTCACCTTCTAATCCTTCCAATAATTTACTGAGCGCCGCCTGAAAGTCTAAAGCTTTTTGTCGTTTACTTAAACGGTGAATTATTAATTTCCGTTCAAACAGATTGATTCTAAGAATTGTGAATGCTTGAGTAATCTGACTCATACGCAACCTTTTATGTATAGTTTAGTGAGTAAAAGCTGTTTTTACTACTGTAGTTTATCTAAAAGCAATTTGAGAAGAGGCTTAGTCTTGATTTTTGTTGGGATAGCGATGCTTGCCAAAATTGCGGATCTTTGATAAAGGAGCGATCGCAACTCAAGTTTTCGGCAATATTTTTGTATAACTTATTTGGAGCGGGCGATCGCTCGTAACTAGAACGGCGATCACCCTCTTTAATTAGCTAGTTCTCATCCTTCTTATCCTCATCCCTTTTGTCCTCATTCTTACTCTTATCTTTTTTCCTCAGCCCCAAAATTAGCGGGGTTGCAGCCGCAATCAGTGCTGGAAGTAAAGCAAGGTAATCGTATGGGGTTTGAGATTGGCTTAGTTGAGAAGTAGGAACGTTAGCTGTTGGTGGAACAGCAATATAGTTTCCAGACGAAATTTCCTGAGAGTCTTTTGCTATCATTGGAGTAATGATTAATTTGAAAATTCTGTCACCACTAATGGAAACTTAGTTGTGGCAGGTGAACATGTGACCCTTCAGTGACGCCAATCATTGTTGGGTTATTTTATTAGCCCTGTTTTGAGCTTTAGTAACATTGTACTGCTTCCCAAATGCACAGAGTATGGCCCCTCCGTTATACACATGGGAAAATATTGTTACTATCGGCAGAGGAAATTGGGAAGAGGCTTCGTTCTTACTTTTGAGGGGATAGCGATCGCATGCCAAAATTGTAGACTTTTGATTTAAGTGCGATCGCAACTCAAGTTTTAGGCAATCTTTTTAAAAAACTTATTTGGAGGGTGCGATCGCTCGTTCACTCTTGGGATTTACAACAACCCAAAAAACTAGCGATCGCATAGGTTTTTCACGTTGTATCGCATTCATTCCAAGTCTAATTTTTGTTTGGTTTGTAGAACCCACACCGAGATCCCCGCTGAGAAGATGAGGAAAAGTAGCAAGGAGTCCCTTCCTGAGAAAATTAGCTTCAAATTGGCATTCCAATGAGGTAGTTGCTCATTCCTCGCCCAGGGCTGTCTTCGACAACCCTGGGACTCCTCAATCGCGCCCTGGCATATCGTGCTTAGTTGAGAAAACTGGCCAAAAACAGAATTTTAGACCGGCTACAGGAGGTTATCGCGTTGTGACGAAGACCAGGCGCTGGGGAATCCGGTCTAAAATTCCCGTTTTTGTCCAGTTTCTGTCGCGGAGGTTGAGTAACACGAGGCTACTCGCTGGGGGTTGGAGGCTACTCGCTGGGGGCACGAGGCTGTTCGCTGCCGGTTGAAAGGGGGGGGGAAAACCCCGGAAAGGGCTGCTAAGAGCGAATCAGGAGCAATTTAGCCACAGCTATCTCGACTTACGCCCTACGGCTGCGATCAAAGGGTTTAGGTTGCTGTTCCGATTTCCTTCCGGGGGGTAGTGTTGGCAGAGTGTCTTATGGGTCCTGGTTCTCTGCCTTCACTCAGTTGGCGGTGTTTGCCGTCGCGGGTCGGGTTACACTTCCAGCCGATGGTTTTCGTTTCTTGCCGCTCCCTGTCGTTTTGGCTCCTACCCGCGTTAGTTGCCTCATTGCCTCTGGGCTTCCTCGTTTCCGTCTCAACCATATATATAATATATCATGTTAACATGGGTATTGTCAAGGAATTAGTCAGGGTTCATACAATCTTTATAATCAATTTACAATAAAAAAAGGGCTGGTTTTATCCAGCCTCTGAGGTTAAGCGCAGTGTAGTTTTAGTCCCAAATTGGCTGTTGGTTCAAAAGTTTTACTGCCTCTGTCACCGCTTCTCCCAGCCAGTCTTCTGAGTTGTCACTCTCTCCTTGTTGCCACCAGTCTTTTAAGTAGGCGCTGAACAGGTCTGTGTTGTATGTTCCCTCCTTTTTTTCTACTAGCACTTTCATCGTGTTGTCAATCTCTGCGTCGGGCAGTTCGATTGTGATTTGGTAGTTTTGGTAATCAATTTTTGCTGTGGTCATTTTCCGTTTCTCCTGTTCTCTATAAATTAATTATATCATGTTAACATGGTTATTTGCGGTGTTTATAGTGTCTTTACACAATCTTTAAAATCATTAAAAAACAAGTTTTTATTAATAAAAAACCCACCTTGTGGTGGGAGAAGAGGCATCATTTTATAGAGTTGTAAGCAGCTATTATATGGTGGCAAAAAACCTTTCCCTTCAATGCATCTAGCAGCTGTGGAAGTTCCTTCGGCATTCGGTTATTCCAACATCTGTAGCGCATGCACTCGCACTCCCAGCCTGACTTTTTGCGGTAGGAGACCAGATAGCGATCGCTACCTTGATGAGACTGAACCAAAAATCCTCCTGCAACTTTCTCTACTGGCAATTGCTCGGCTTTCATCTGGGCTTCTTGCCGCAGAATTTCAGCTAATGACTTGTAACTCACTAAGCCAGCTTGCTTAATCCAAACACCAGTTGCCCAAGGCTCGACTGTCAAATCATGTACTGAGTATTCTTTCTCCCACTTGCAACGCTTAATGTTTTTTAAAACACACTGCATTACGTACTTACTCATTGTCTGGCTAGTTAGCTGTGATGAAACTTGCATGACCTTTTTCTCCTTTAATCTATACCAATTATACCATGTTAACATGGCTATTGTCAAGATTACGGAGAACAATCTACTGTGCAGAATACGTAGATTGCTAGTAACTTTATATACTCTTGTTTTTGGGATTTATTCCAGATCTCGTTCTAACTTTTCTGCGATCGCTTCTCGAATCCACTGAGCTTTTTTCTTACCTGCGACTTCTTCTAGTTCTGCATACATTTTTGATGTCATTCTCAATCCCACGACTGGGCTATCTATTGCTTCCTCGCCTGCTGATATAAAATTTCCGTTTTCCCCCTGGCGCACGTCATAGGGCTTATTTTTTTTGATCATATTTTTTATGCAGACATTTAATACCATTATATCAACCCGTGTTTACATGGAGAGTAAATTGAATTAATTTTCATGTCTGCTTCATATAAAGTTTTTGTGAATACCATGTTAACATCGTTAAATATCATGTTTACATGATAAAATTAGTACAGAACAAATAAAACAGTGTGCAGCAGGGCTTGGGCGGCTGAGAGTCTCGGAACCAGTAGGGCAGCGAGACAGTAGAAATCACAATTATTATGAGTGGAGGTTTTTATGCTTCAGGTTTCAAAAGAGCTTGCTTCTCAACACTTTAACAAGCATGACATCGCTGACATTCTTTATTCTCTGGGTCGAACCAATTGGGCATATCAATGCAACCGTCACCAACTGGAGTACGAGCCTTGGGCTACTGGGCTTTGGGTCAAACAGGCTGGTCTTATTAGTTACCGAGAGTTGGCTGCGTATATTCGAGAAGCTACCGAATTTAAATCATGTGGGTTGAACGTAAAACGGCAGTCACAGCAAGTCTTTTTAGTAGAGGGTCGTCGGCAACCCTGGTACACAGTAGTACAGAAGAACGGGCGCTATAGCTGCAGTTGCATGTTGTACCGCTGTCGGCGCAATCGGCTAGAGAAAGAATTGCCTCAGCTATTCAAAGCGCTTAATCAGAAAATTTTCTGCCACCACATTGTAGCGGCTTATTATTCCATACGGTCAATTTGAACGAACTAGGGTGCAACTGATTTCTCAGCCGTCGGTACTAATATCGGCGGCTTTGTTGTAAATGTAACTACTAAGGTATTTGTCATGTACGTATTGGTTTGTTGCATGTCTAGTGCGTTGCAGCGGTTGCCTGAGAGCGATCGCTCATCAATGATTTCTGCGAAGCAGCATTTGGCGGCTGCGATCGCATTCGGCGAGGCTTATCACAAAACTTGGAACAGCATTCATTGGAACAGTTCGCGTGCGGCAGTAAAAAAGCGTACTCGTGTTAAATTACACAACTTGGCTTTTGAAGCTTACACTGAACTTTTAACGGCACGTACTTACGTTTACCAGTACTTGGATGAGGTTGGGTCTGACGCGTTGCCTTCAAACTGGTGGCGTGATTTCGGTGTCAGCATTTACTTGGCTGTTACCGGCATGGAAAAAAATAACGGAACAGAGATTTGGCAACGGCAACTGTCGTTGTTTTAATCGGCTGGGGGGATGTTTTCTCCCCCTTATATTTTTTCGGGTAATACTTTTTGCTGTTGGGCAATCGCACCTTTATAAATTTTGGCTACTTATTTATATTTCTTAACTTTAAGAGAGTTAATTACGGCACTCTTAAAGTATTTTTCTGTAAGTGGCTAAGTGCGATCAGTCGTAAATTGACGGACAATATCTAATTACAATCTTTAAGCATACGATCACTATAGGTTGGGATTGATTTGTTTTTCTTCCCAATATGAGCCCAGTCTATAAAATAATGCGCTTCTTCCTGATAAAAGTAACTGCCTCGGTTCCATGCGATCGCAGCTACCCGATCTAGTACTCCTCAATCGCTAGAGTGTTGCCACCTTCGGCTTAATCACGGGTATAGGCACAGGTTTGGACTCAGGTTTACTCTGAGGTTTTGGCAATGCCGTTTTACGTGTTTTCATCTGAACTCGCGCCGCTTCTGCTTTATCTGTTTTGGAAACTAATTCGCTCTTGAGCCATTGTTGAATTTGATCATAGCTTTGAAAAGAATGATGGTTCCTGCAACTGCTGTTTCAAGCGT
>Ga0209512_1005884_pt1 | contig 10014 bp, 7 predicted proteins | sample frozenSSSSmetaG_FD_184142 | JGI IMG/M metagenome (GOLD analysis project Ga0209512, IMG submission 184142) | Glacier valley bacterial and archeal communities from Borup Fiord, Nunavut, Canada, to study Microbial Dark Matter (Phase II) -... | ecosystem: Environmental > Aquatic > Freshwater > Ice >... | reverse complement strand
TCGGAAGCGTTCGCCCGGGCCGGATCGGCCTCCCCATCGCACAGTGGGTGCGCGAACATGCCGAGTCGGTGGGCGGTTTCGAGATCGACTTCGCCGACCTGGCCGAAATCAACCTCCCCTTCATGGACGAGCCGAAAAGTCCGGTGAAGAGGCAGTACACCAAGCCGCACACCATCGCCTGGAGTGAGCGGGTCGATGCCGCCGAGGCCATCATCTTCGTCACGCCCGAGTACAACCACAGCCTGTCGCCGGCGCTGAAGAACGCCATCGACTTTCTCTACCAGGAGTGGTGGCGCAAGGCCGTGGGCATCATCAGCTACGGCGGAGTCTCCGGAGGCACCCGCGCTGCGGTGGCTCTCGGCGTCGTGGTCGGCACGGTCGGCATGGTGGACACGGGCGCGAACCTCGAGATACCGTTCGCGAGTAAGCAGGTCGTCGACGGGGCGTTCGTCGCCACCGATCGCGAGACCGGCGTCCTCGATCGGATGCTCGCAGAACTGGCGCCGCTCGCAACGGCCCTGGCGCCCATCCGTTCTCGCGGGTAGCGCGGCCGGAGTCGCTCGCGTCGCAACGGCCCTCGCGCCCCCGCGCTCAACTCGGCTGCAGCGGCACCGGTTGGGTATCGGGAATCGGGCTCGCGTCACGCCCGCGGAGGTCGGGAGCCCACCGTCGGAACACGGTGGGAACGAGGAAGCCGACGAACGCGAGCCCGGTGGCGACCCAGAATGCGCCGATCGGCCCGTTTGCGTCGATCATGAAGCCGGCGACCGCCGAACCGACCGCCGCTCCGATCAACTGCCCGGTGCCAACCCAGCCGTAGGCCTCGGCGGTGTCGCTGAACTTGACGCTCGATGAGACGATCGCGAAGATCACCGCGAGCGCGGGCGCGATACCGATGCCGGCGATCAACAACGCGAACGCGAGCCACCAGAAGTTGAGGAACAGCATCGCCAGGGCGAGGCCCACGAATACGGCGAACATGCGTCGGGCAAGTGCCCAGGGTCCGATCGGGATGTGACCGAGCGCGAGGCCCCCGGCGATCGAGCCGATAGCCCAGATCGCGAGGATGAGACCGGCCTGCGGACCCTCATTCCGAAAGACCGCGACCACCCCGGCCTCGACCGCGGCGCACGAGCCCACGAGCAAAAACCCGGTGACGGTCACCAGCAGAACCGGCGGTCGGCGCAGCACGCTGCCGAACGAACGAGCGCTGCGCGGGATGCGCACCCGCCCGAGTTCCGGGCTGGAGATGAACCACGCGCCGCCGAAGACCAAGAACAGCCCCGCGAGCACGATCGCGAGCACCGTCGAGATCTGCAGAGCCACGAAGGTGGTGATCACGGGGCCGGCGATCCAGATGAGCTCCTGGGCCGAGGCATCCAGGGCGAACAGCGGGGTGAGCTGCTGCGAGTTGACCATCTTGGGGTAGATCGTGCGCACGGCCGGCTGCACGGGCGGCGAGCTCAGGCCCGCGACGAGACCGACTGCCATGTACATCGGCAGGCTCATCGACACGAGCGCGATCGTGAAGATCGCGACGGCGCAGACGACCGTGGTGAGGATGAGCACCCGTCGCATCCCCCAGACGCCCATCCATCGACTGGTCAGCGGCCCGGCGGTGGCTTGCCCGATGCTCGTGGCGGCGAGCACGAGGCCCGCGGAGGCGTACGAGCCGGTGATGGCGTAGATGTGGAGGAGGAACGCCAGCGACAGCATCCCACCCGGAAAACGGGCCACGAGTTGTGCCGCGATGATGCGCCCGACCCCGGGGGTCTTCAGGAGGTCGGCGTAACTCTTCACGAGCATTCAGCCTAGACCGGGGCGTTTGGAGGGGCTTTCTATGGTCGAGCTCGGCCCCGATTTCGAATGTGGTCGGCCTGCGGCGAGGATGTCGGTGGCCGGGCATAACGTGTGGATAAGTCGGCGAACTTATCCACACCTGTGCACGACACGCCCACTATATCTGGGGTTTAGACAGTGTCGGTAGCCCGATATATAGTGGTTTGAGGCACAAGTAACACCTTGTTTCTCGTCACCAATCACACGTCAATCCCGGGAGTTCGCATGAGCATCATGGTCGTCAAGCGCAGCGGTGCACGCGAGTCGTACGATGCGAACAAAATCAACCTCGCGATCGAGGCCGCCAGTGTCGGGCTGGACGAGAACATCACCTGGGTCACCCAGATCGCCTCGGAGTTGGAGCTCACCCTCTTCGACGGCATCAGCACCCAGCAACTGGACGAAGCGGTCATCCAGGTGGCGCTTCAGAATGTGAAGGACGACCCGGCATTCGACACCGTGGCGGCCCGCCTGCTGCTCAAGACGATTTACAAGCGCGTGCTCGGAGACTACGACACCGCCGCCGAGCTGAAGGAGTTGCACCGCACCCACTTCTCCGGGGCCGTGCACCGCGGGGTCGACGAGGGCCTGCTCGACTCACGGCTGACCGCCCTGTTCGACCTCGACGCACTCGCGCTCCACCTCGAGCCGACCCGGGATGGACTGCTCAAATACATCGGGGTGGTCACGCTCAACAACCGCTACGGCATCAAGGGTCGGAACGGTGATGCGCTCGAGGTTCCGCAGTACTTCTGGATGCGTATCGCGATGGGCCTCTCGCTGAACGAGGCCGACCCCACCACGGCGGCGCTCGCCTTCTACGAGAAGATGTCGAGCCTGGAGTACCTGGCCGCGGGCTCGACCCTCGTGAACGCAGGCACGGTGTACCCGCAGCTCGCGAACTGCTTCGTCATGGAGATGCAAGACGACATGGAGCACATCGCCAAGACCACACGGGATGTGATGTGGCTGACCAAGGGCACCGGCGGCATCGGCCTGTCGGTGACCAAGTTGCGTGCCCAGGGGTCGCCCATCCGGTCGAACAACACGACATCCACCGGGCCGATCCCGTTCATGCACACCATCGACTCGATCCTCCGAGCGGTCAGCCGCGGCGGCAAGAAGTTCGGCGCGCTCTGCTTCTACATGGAGAACTGGCACCTGGACTTCCCGGAGTTCCTGGATCTGCGCCAGAACTCCGGCGATCCGTATCGCCGCACCCGCACCGCGAACACCGCCGTGTGGATCAGCGACGAGTTCATGAAGCGCGTACAGAACGACGACGACTGGTACCTCTTCGACCCGCTCGAAGTGGGCGATCTCAACGAGCTGTACGGCGCCGCGTTCTCGGCCCGGTACAACGAGTACGTCGCCCTGGCGGAGGCCGGCAAGATGCGTCTCTTCAAGCGGATGACCGCGCGGGAGCAGTTCAAGTCGATCCTCATCTCTCTGCAGACCACCAGCCACCCGTGGTTGACCTGGAAAGACACGATCAACAGCCGGGCCCTCAACAACAACACCGGCACGATCCACCTCTCCAACCTGTGCACCGAGATCACGTTGCCGCAGGATGTCGACAACGTGTCGGTCTGCAATCTCGCCTCGATCAACCTGTCGCAGCACCTGCTGGTGGCGCAGAACGGGGGAGTGAGCGTGGACTTCGGCAAGATCGCCGAGAGCGCGCGGTTGGCGGTCCGTCAGCTCGACAACCTGATCGACGTGACCCGGTCGAGCGTTCCGGAGGCGGACTTCTCCAACGAGCAGAACCGGGCCGTAGGGCTCGGCGTGATGGGCTTCACCGATGTGATCGAGAAGCTCGGCTACAGCTACGAGAGTGAAGAGGCCTACGACCTGGTCGACGAGATCATGGAGCACGTCTCCTATGCAGCGATCGAGGCGAGCACGGAACTGGCAACCGAGCGCGGTTCGTACCCGAACTTCGCGGGCAGCCGGTGGTCCGAGGGCCTCGTGCCGATCGATTCCATCGCGCTGGCGGAGGCGGAGCGCGGCATCCCGATCAAGGTCAACCGCACGACCCGCCTCGATTGGGATGCGTTGCGCACGAAGGTCAAAGGGGGGATGCGGAATGCGACCCTCATGGCGATCGCGCCGACGGCATCCATCGGACTCGTCGCTGGCACCACGCCCGGGCTCGACCCGCAGTTCTCGCAGATCTTCAGCCGGTCCACCTCGAACGGCAAGTTCCTCGAGGTGAACCGCAACCTCGTCGCCGACCTGCAGCGCCTGGGTATCTGGAACTCGACCCGCGAGGCGATCCTGCGCAGCCAGGGTGACATTCAGAACATCGCGGCGATCCCGGATGAGATGAAGGCCACCTACAAGACGAGCTTCCAGCTCTCGCCGTACGCCTTCATCGAGGTCGCGGCGCGCTCGCAGAAGTGGATCGACCAGGCCATCAGCCGCAACATGTACCTGGAGACGCGCGACCTCGGGGACATGATGGACATCTACTTCGCCGCCTGGGAGCGCGGGGTCAAGACCACGTACTATCTGCACATGAAGCCGCGCCACACCGCGGAGCAGTCCACGGTGAAGGTGAACAAGGCCGAGGAGATCGCGGCGTCGGCGCCAGCGGCCGCCGGTTCCAGTTCGGCCGCGGCACCGGCTTCAGCATCCACTCCCGCCCGCCGCGGTTTCGGCGGTTTCGGAAAGGCGGGTGCGTGATGGATGCCGCTTATTCAGGTACCGACGAGATTTTCATACCGACAGACCCGATGGATGATCTGCAGTGCGACAGCTGCCAGTAGGAGGATAGAGACATGGGAATTCTAGGAACAGGCCTGCAAGAAGGTCTTCTGCTCAAACCGATTCGCTACCAGTGGGCGATGGACCTGTACGACCAGGCCGTCGCCAACACCTGGTTCCCGAACGAGATCCAGCTCGGTGAAGACATTGCCGACTTCAAGCGGATGACGGATGAGGAGCGCCACGCGGTCACCTTCCTGATGAGCTACTTCAACCCGAACGAGCTTCTGGTGAACAAGGCGCTCGCGTTCGGGGTCTACCCCTACGTCAACGCCGCCGAGTGCAGCCTGTACCTCGCCAAGCAGATGTGGGAAGAAGCCAACCACTGCATGAGCTTCGAGTACGTGCTCGAGACCTTCCCGATCGACCGCGAGGCGGCATACGCATCTCACGTGGATATCCCGTCCATGGCGCGCAAGGAGGCGTTCGAGGTCAAGTACATCCGCCGCATGACGGAGCAGACCCTCGACATCACGACCACCGAGGGCAAGAAGGACTTCGTGCGCAACCTCGTGGCGTACAACGTGATCCTCGAGGGCATCTGGTTCTACTCGGGCTTCATGGTGGCGCTCTCGTTCCGGCAGCGGAACCTCTTGCGCAACTTCGGCTCCCTCATGGACTGGGTCGTGCGCGACGAGAGCCTGCACCTCAAGTTCGGCATCAACCTCGTGCTCACGGTGCTCGAAGAGAACCCGGACCTGCAGACCGAGGAGTTCGCGGCGGAGATCAAGCAGATGATCCTCGACGGTGTGGAGCTGGAAGAGCAGTACAACCACGACCTGTTGCCGAACGGCATCCTCGGCCTGAACGCGACCTACATCAACCAGTACGTCAAGTACCTGGCCGACCGTCGGCTCGAGGAGCTCGGTTTCGACGCGCACTACAACGTCTCGAACCCGGCGAAGTGGATGGCGGCCGCCAACGACACCCTGCAGTTGGTCAACTTCTTTGAGTCGACCAACACGTCGTACGAGTCCAACGCCAGTGCGGTGTCGAGCCGGGATGCTGCAGCGCCGGTGGGCGCCTCGGCGTGATCACCGTCCAGGTGATCACAGCGGGCACGATCACCGGCACGTGATGACGATCGCGCGGGTCGACTGGTTCGACCCGCGCGCTGTGGCACTGCGTGAAGCGATGGATGTCGAGATGGGCGCTCTGTACGCCGACACGATGGCCGCTCGCTCCCAAGCCGACAGCGATGCCGTCGACCTGGCACTGCGAGTCGACCCCGCGACGATCACCGAAACCCTGCTCGCTCTGGACGATGGCATCCCCGTCGGGCACACCGCGCTGCGACCGTCGGGTGCGTCATTGGAGGTCAAGCGCGTCATCGTGGTGCAATCCCATCGTGGGCGTGGGATCGCCAAGATGTTGATGGCCGAGGCCGAGGCGATCGCGCGGGCTCGCGGGGTGGCATCCATCGTTCTGCAAACCGGCCCATTGCAGCACGGCGCGGTAGCCCTGTACCGGCAACTCGGGTACGAGTCGATCCCGCCCTTCGGTCCATACGTCGCGATGCCGTTCGGGCTGTGTTTCGAAAAGGTCCTGACGCCACGCGAGGAGAGGCGATAACAATTTCTCCCGCCCGTTCGGTTATGGCAAGTCGAGCCGCTAGCGCGGGGCCATCCGGATGCCGCCGTCGAGACGGATCGTCTCGCCATTGAGGTAGGGATTGGCCACGATGTGCAGCGCGAGGGCCGCGAACTCCTCGGGGTGACCGAGCCGCGCGGGGTGCGGCACCTGCTGCCCGAGGGAGGCTTGCGCGGCCTCGGGCAGCCCGGCCATCATCGGCGTCTCGAAGATGCCCGGGGCGATGGTCATCACGCGGATGAGGTGCGGGGCGAACTCGCGGGCCAGGGGCAGGGTCATCCCCGCGACGGCCGCTTTGGATGCCGCATAGGCGGGTTGCCCGATCTGCCCATCGAAGGCCGCCACTGATGAGGTCATGATGATGACTCCGCGTTCGCGATCGAGGGTCGCGGGTGGTTGCCCGCCTGCGGCGGGGTCGTACTTCATGGCGGGTTCGGAACCCGACGTGCGCGCGGAAGCAATCATGGGCTCGGATGCCATCATCGCCTCGGCGGCGAACCGCACGACGTTGAATGTGCCCATCAGGTTCACCTCGAGCACACGCCGGAAGTCCGCGAGCGGCAGCACCCCCGCGCGCCCCACGGCCCGCCCCGGGGTCGCTATTCCCGCGCACGTCACGAGCACGCGCAGCCGGCCGAGTTCCGTCGCCGCTTCGACGGCGCGGGCGGCATCCGATTCGCTCGTGACATCGCACGCGACGTAGGTGAACCCGTGCTCGGCCGCGAGTTCGTCGCCACGCGAAGCGGGCAGGTCCGCGATGACGACGTGCGCGCCGGCGCGGTCGAGGGCGATGGCAGTCGCGAGCCCCAGGCCCGACGCGCCGCCGGTCACAAGCGCGGAGGTGCGCGCTGCGCCACTGGCGGAGTCGAGCGCGGAGTCGGGAGCCGAGGCATCCGATAGCCGCATCAGAGCCGCTCGATGATCATCGCGTTCGCCATGCCGCCGCCCTCGCACATCACCTGCAAGCCGTAGCGGCCGCCCGTGCGTTCGAGTTGGCCGAGCATGGTGGTGAGCAGGCGGGTTCCGGATGACCCGAGCGCGTGCCCGAGCGCGATCGCACCGCCGCGCGGGTTGATCACCGAGGCATCCGCGGCGAACTCGTGCTGCCACGCCAGCGGCACGCAGGCGAAGGCCTCGTTCACCTCGATCGTGTCGAGGTCGTCGATTCCGAGCCCGGTGCGGTCGAGAATCTTGCGGGTGACCGGGATGATGCCGGTCAGCATCTCGATCGGGTCGGAGCCGGTGACCGCCATCGCGTGGATGCGAGCGCGTGGCACGAGTCCGAGCTCGAGCGCCCTCTCTTCGCTCATCATGAGCACGGCGGATGCGCCATCGGTGAGCGGCGACGAATTGCCCGCGGTGATGCGCCAATCGAGTGACGGGAAGCGCTCCTGCATCTCGGCATCCCGAAACGCGGGAGCGAGCGAGGCCAGCCCCGCCAGAGTCGTGCCGGGGCGGATCGTCTCATCGGTTGAGAGTTCGCCGATCTCCAGCATCTCGGCCGAGAAGTCTGCGGCTCCGGCCAGCCGGTGCGACCGCTCGGCGAACGCGTCGAGCATCTCCCTCGACAGGTGCCAGCGCTTGGCAACCAGCTCGGCGGCCACGCCCTGGCTGACCATTCCCAGGGGGTAGCGCGCCGCGATCATCGACCCGAACCGATCCTCACCCATCCGGGCCGAGTTGATCGGGGTGTTGCTCATCATCTCCACGCCGCACGCGATCACGATCTCGTAGGCTTCGGCGACCACGCCCTGGGCCGCGAAGGCGACGGCCTGCTGACTCGATCCGCACTGCCGGTCCACCGTGGTCGCCGGCACGGACTCGGGAAACCCCGCGGCGAGCACGGCGCTGCGGGTCACGTTGAGCGATTGCCGACCGGCCTGAGTGACGCATCCGCCGATCACATCGTCGACGAGCCCTGGGTCCAGGTCGTTGCGGGCCACCAAATCTGCCAACACGGTGGCCAGCAGGTCGACCGGATGCCACGCTGCCAGCGCCCCGCCCACCTTGCCCCGTCCGCTGGGGGTCCGGAGGGCATCGACGATCACGGCGTGAGGCATCCCCCCACGCTAAGCCGGTTCGACTCCGAACGCACGCGCGAGCTTGTCGATCTTCTGGGCACGACCGAGACGCGGCAGGTCGCTCCCGTCGCGGATGACCCCGTCACGGGCCTGAAAATCCGCCAGGAAGTCTCGCGCCCACGCCACATCCGATCGCGTCGGGCTGATCACCTCATTGATGATCGACAACTGCTCGGTGTCGAGGCACAGCTTGCCGGTCATCCCGAGCGCGACCGCTACCCCGCTCTGCTCCCGCAGCACAGGATGGTTCGAGCCGACGGTCGGGCCGTCGATCGGGCCGGGGAGGTTGCCGACCCGGCTCGCGACAACGAGGCGCGATCGTGGGTAGGCCATCGCCATGTCGTCCGAACTGGTGCCGGTGTCCCGGCGGTAGTCGCCGCTGCCGAACGCGAGGCGGTAGGCACCGCGCGCCCTCGCGATGCTCGCGGCCTCCTCTATTCCGAGGGCCGACTCCACGAGCGCGATCACCGGCAGCGTTCCTTTGAGCCGGTCGAACGTCTCGGTCACGTGGTGGGCCGACTCGGTCTTGGCGAGCATGACGCCACGAAGGCCCGGGATGCCCGCGAGGGCATCCACGTCGTCGGACCAGAATTCGCTCGTGCGGTCGTTGATGCGCACCCACGCGGCACCGCCCGCGGTGAGCCAGGCCACCACGTCGTCGCGTGCCGCATCCTTCCGGCGGGGGTCGACAGCATCCTCGACATCGAGGATCACCTGGTCGGCTCGGGATGCTTCGGCTCCCGTGAAATCGTCGGGCCTCGTCCCCGCCACGAGCAACCACGACCGGGCGATCTCCGCCGATACGGCGCGGTGCTGGCTCATGAGAGCGAGCACGCTCGTGTTGGACGACGCTGACTCATCCGCTCAGGGTATCGGGTGGCGCCATTCACTGCCGCCGGATGGGGGTTCACGGCCCGGCCAGAACCTTACTGATGCGCTGCAGGCTTACCGGTTCCGCGGTTGCAATGTGTTGGGCGAACAGGCTCAGCCGCAGTTCTTCGAGCATCCAGCGGGCCCGGATGATGTGAGCGGGCGATCCGAGCGCCAACGGCAGATCCCCTCCCGCCGATCGGTAGCGGTCGATCGCGCGGCCCACCTCGGACATCCACACGCTGTCGCGCCCGACGTTCTCGGCGAGTTTGTTGATGCGGTACACGATCGCGTCGAGGTAGACCGGGATGCGGGGCAGCCGCTTCGCCCCGGTGGCACTGATGAAGCCTGCGTATACAAGAGCATCGAGTTGCGCACGGGTGTCACCGAGGGGCGCGAGTAGGGCCAGGTTCGTCGCATCCCGGATCGCGCGATCGACGCCACGAGTCGCGGCCACGATGCGGGCTACGGAGCCGACCGTGTCGAACAGCGAGTCGACGATCGTGGCGGAAAGGGCATCCCGAACCTCTTCGAACTCCGCCCGCGTCACGACATCCCGATCGACGAGTACGAGGTCTGCGCACGCGATCATGCAGTCGGCGAACAGGTCCGCGGTCGTGCGGTACGGGCTCTGGGCGAGGAGGAGCTTCTCGGGCGTCGTCAGATGCTCCTGCACGTAGGCGATCGGTGTCGGGATGCTCAGCAGCAGCAATCGCCGGACCCCCGCGGGATGTGCCGCGGTTCGGTCCTCGGGCGTGCTCATCAGCCGGATGGAGACACTGGCGCCGTCGTCGACGAGCGCCGGATACGCACGGATCGTGGTCGAACCGTGCTGTACATCCCGACTGCGCTCGAGTTCGACGAAGTC
>Ga0209512_1005883_pt1 | contig 10014 bp, 9 predicted proteins | sample frozenSSSSmetaG_FD_184142 | JGI IMG/M metagenome (GOLD analysis project Ga0209512, IMG submission 184142) | Glacier valley bacterial and archeal communities from Borup Fiord, Nunavut, Canada, to study Microbial Dark Matter (Phase II) -... | ecosystem: Environmental > Aquatic > Freshwater > Ice >... | reverse complement strand
CGCGCATCAAAAAAAGGGACGTCTTAAAACGTCCTTTTTTTGATTCCGGTCAAACTTCAGCGCCCGTGATGCCCACCGCCAAAACCCCGGCTATAGCCGAAGTTGAGCGACAGCCCGACGGGCGGGTAATACGGGGCGTAGTAGGGCCGGGGGTAATAAGCGGGATAAACGACGGGCGCCGTGACCACCGGCTGCACATAGGCCGGCTGCACATACACCGGCTGTTGCTGAACCGGCACCGGCGGGTAATAGCTTTGCGGCTGGAATTGACCCGCTTGCGGTGCCGGTTCCATGGCGCCGACCGGCGTCACCCGCAAGCGCACATACAGCCCCGGGTCATTGGGCATTTGCGCGGTGTACTGCGTGCCCTGGTATTCATACACCACATTGAAGTAGCTGGCGCGGTTTTCGTAAAAAGTCTGCGTGCTGCACTGCTGGACGTTTTGCAACTGGTTGTTGGGCCCTTCAATGCGGTCGCCAATCATCGCGCCGCCCACCAGGCCGATCATGGTGGCAGCAGCCCGGCCGCCGCCATTGCCAATCGCATTGCCGGCAGCGCCGCCAGCCAATGCACCCATCAAGGCGCCGGCGCCCGACTTGGGCGCTTGCGTCATGACGGTTTGATTGCTGCACACCTGGCGCGGCACGGCAACCTGCTGCACCACCGGCGTGCTGGAGATGACCCGCGCCAGAATGTCCATGGCCGATGCCGGTACTGACGCCATGGCCGCTCCTGCAACAGCAGCGCCGACGATGGTTTTAACGAATCTGTTTTTCATGTCCGAACCCCTTTTTCAGCTTGCCGATCAGGCTGAACCATTTTGATAACGCGCCGTTTGCCTGCGAAATCCTGAAGAACAAACGACCTGAATTTTAAGGAATCAGAGTCGGTTTGAGGTGCAAAGTTCGGTTGCCGGACGGTAAAGTTGCTGCTTGGGCTCAGACTCGCTGGCCCCAGGCCGCTGCATCGAAGCCGACCGTGATGCCCTTGCCCCAGTCCACGACCGGCCGCTTGATCACGCTCGGATGGGCCATCATCAGCGACTGCGCGCTGGCGGCGTCCACGACGGCGGCCTGGGCTTGCGCGTCGAGCTTGCGCCAGGTCGTGCCTTTGCGGTTCAGCAGCGCTTCCCAGCCCAGCGCCTGGGTCCACAGCGCCAGTGGCTCGGGCGGAACGCCTTGCTTCTTGAAATCGTGAAAGGTGTAGGCCTGCCCGTGTTCTGAAAGCCAGGCGCGGGCTTTTTTGACGCTGTCGCAATTAGCAATGCCGTAAAGGGTGAGCATGTCGTGATTTTCAGGTTTTTTAAGTAAATAAGGGCTGTTGCGCAATAGGTACGGGCGCTAGCAGCTATTAATTATGTAGCATTTTTCCGCTGCATCCCGTGCTGGAATAATGCAGGGCTCAGCGCCGCTTTGGCGCTGAGCCCTGCCTGCACCATCGTTGTCGCTCCTGTTTTGATGGAAATTCCATGCCTTCCTCAGCCTCCACCGCGCCCGCGCCCGCGCCCCTGCTTTATCCGCCCATAGCCCCGTTTCGCATCGGTCTGCTCGATACCGGCGACGGCCATTCGATTTACTGGGAGCTGTGCGGCAACCCGCAGGGAAAACCGGCGGTGTTTTTGCATGGCGGACCCGGATCGGGCTGCTCGCCCGAGCACCGGCGCCTGTTTGACCCTGAACGCTATTGCGTGCTGCTGTTCGACCAGCGCGGCTGCGGCCGTTCGCGCCCCCATGCCAGCCTTGAAAACAACACGACCTGGCACCTGGTGGCTGACATCGAGCAGCTGCGCACCTTGCTCGGCGTTGAGCGCTGGCTGGTGTTTGGCGGCTCCTGGGGCAGCTCGCTGGCGCTGGCCTATGCCCAGACGCATCCGGCGCAGGTATCCGAACTCGTCGTGCGCGGCATTTTCACGCTGCGCCGCGCCGAGTTGCACTGGTATTACCAGGAAGGCGCTTCCTGGCTGTTTCCGGATCTGTGGGAAGACTTTTTGGCGCCTATCCCGCCGGCCGAGCGCGGCGACCTGATGGCGGCTTATCGCCAGCGGCTGGTCGGCGGCAACCGGGCCGCGCAAAGGGCCTGCGCCCGCGCCTGGAGTCTGTGGGAAGGCCAGACCATCACGCTGCTGCCCGACCCCGGCGCCACGGCCAAGCACAGCGAGGACGAGTTTGCGCTGGCGTTTGCGCGCATCGAAAACCATTATTTCGTGCACGGTGGCTGGCTGGAGGAGGGCCAGCTGATCCGCGATGCGGGCAAGCTCGCCGGCATTCCCGGCGTCATCGTGCAGGGCCGCTACGACATGGCTTGCCCGGCCAAGACCGCCTGGGACCTGCACCGAGCCTGGCCGCAGGCGGATTTTCATCTGGTAGCGGATGCGGGTCATGCCTTCAACGAGCCCGGCATCCTGGCGCAACTGTTGGCTGCCACCGACCGCTTTGCGCGCTGAGGCGCTGCAAAGCAAGGGTTTTCCGCCTTGCGCGACAATGCGTGTCTCTATGGAACATCTCACCCTACTGGCCGACTGGCTGGCTCACTGCGAGCGCCTGCACCCCAAAAGCATAGACATGGGCCTGGACCGCGTCCGGGCCGTGGCTGAGCGCATGGGCCTGAAGTTCGATTGCCCCATCATCACGGTGGCCGGCACCAACGGCAAGGGCTCGACCTGCGCCATGCTGGAAGCCATTTTGATGGAGGCCGGCTACCGCACCGGCGTCTATACCTCGCCGCACCTAGTGCATTTCGAGGAGCGTTGCCGGGTGCGCGGCGACATCGTCAGTGCTACTGATCTGGTAGCAAACTTTGCACGTGTGGAAAGCGCAAGAGGCCAAAATGGCGATGAAATCTCGCTGACCTACTTTGAATTCACGACGCTGGCGATTCTGCAGTTGCTGGCCGACGCCAAACTCGATGTCGTGATTCTCGAAGTGGGCCTGGGTGGGCGGCTCGATGCAGTCAACATCCTCGACGCCGATTGCGCCGTCATCACCAGCATCGACCTGGATCACATGGAGTTGCTGGGCGACACCCGGGAGCGCATAGGGTTTGAAAAAGCCGGCATCATGCGCGCCGGCAAGCCGGTCGTGGTGAGCGACCCGGTGCCGCCGCAAAGCGTTCTAGACCATGCGGCCGCGCTGGGCGCCGACCTGTGGCGCTTTGGCCATGACTTCAATTTTTCGGGCGACAAGCTGCAGTGGAGCTGGGCCGGCCGGGGCCGGCGCTATGCCGGGCTGGCGTATCCGGCGCTGCGCGGCGCCAATCAGCTGGTCAATGCGTCGGGCGTGCTGGCGGCGCTGACGGCCCTGCGCGACCGCCTGCCGATCACAGCGCAGGCGGTGCGAAACGGCCTGTCGCTGGTCGAGTTGCCGGGCCGTTTCCAGATCATTCCCGGCCAGCCGACGCTGGTGCTGGACGTGGCGCACAACCCGCATTCGGTCGCGGCGCTGACTGAAAACCTCGACGCCATGGGCTTTTACCCCTGCACCCACGCGGTGTTTGGCGCCATGGCCGACAAGGATGTCGCGCCCATGCTGGCGCGCATAGGTCCGCTCATCGACAAATGGTATTTCACCGACCTGCCCACGCCCCGGGCGGCCAGCGGCGAAGCGCTTTGCGCCGCCTGGCAGGCCTCCAATACCCGGGCGGACGCGACTGCCAATGCTTACAAAAGCCCCGAGTCGGCCCTGGAAGCGGCCGTTAAAGCGGCAAACCCCACTGATAGAATTGTGGTCTTTGGCTCCTTCTACACCGTGGGCGGCATTTTGAAGAAAGGCTTACCGCGTCTTTCGGCGCCGCACCTTTCGGCCTAGCGTCAAGTAAACCAGACCCCACCGCACGCGCCGGAACAGGAAGCGCTTTGCAACCCACCTTGGCCCTCAACGGATTCCAATTCACACCATGCCGTTTTTCAAGTTCCGCCGGGGCGACACCGCATCAGCCCCTCCTGCCGCCGGGTCGGCCGCTCCAGCGCAAAGCGTGGAAGTCTTGCGCAAACGCGCCAAGCACCGCCTGATTGGTGCGTCCGTGCTGGTGCTGCTGGGCGTGCTGGGTTTTCCGCTGCTGTTTGATACCCAGCCCAGGCCCATCGCGGTCGATATTCCGATTGAAATACCCGAGAAGAACGCGGTCAAGCCGCTGGTCATGCCGGCGCCGATCACCGCCATTGCGCCCACACCCGCCACCAAGCCTGCGGCTGCACCCGAAACGGTAACCGCTGCGGCCAGCCTGTCGCCCCAGGAAGAAATTTTCTCGTCAAAACCCGCTCCACCGCTCGCAGTACATGCACCTCCTGCTATTAAAAAAGAAGTAAAGCCGGAGCCTAATCCGGAGGTGAAAACTGCGGTCAAACCCAAGCCAGAACCCAAGCCAGAGCCCAAGCCAGAGCCCAAGCCAGAGCCAGAGCCCAAGCCAGAGCCCAAACCGGAACCCAAACCGGAACCCAAGGCTGAGGCGAAAACTGAAGTCAAGCCTGCAGTCAAGGCCGAAACCAAGCCTGCCGCGACAAGCGAGGAGGGCGCACGGGCCAGGGCCCTGCTCAACGGCACTGCTGCATCGCAGGCGCCCAAGGTCGCGGTTGTGACCAAGTCCGCCGCCACCGATGACACCAAGGCCGCTGCCGCCGCAGAGACGAAAGGCCGCATGGTGGTGCAGGTCGGTGCTTTTGCCGACGCCGCCAAAGCCGATGAAACGCGCCGCAAGCTTGAAAAAGCGGGTCTGAAAACCTATACCCAGGTGACAGACACCAAGGACGGCAAGCGCACCCGGGTCCGTGTGGGGCCATTTGCGAGCAAGGCCGAAGCGGAAAAGGCCGCCGGCAAAATCAGGGCGCTCGACTTGCCGGTAGCGATCCTGAGTTTCTAGGGCGGCTGGCTGCTTCGTGACCACGCTTGACTGGATTTTGGCCGCCGTGCTGGTCTTTTCCCTGCTGTTGGGCGCGTGGCGCGGCTTGGTCTATGAAGTGTTGTCGGTGCTGGGATGGGCGGCTTCTTTTTATGCCGCGCAATGGATGGCGCCCCAAGTGGCGACGATGCTTCCCTTGCAGTCGGCCTCGGAGTCGGTGCGTTATGCCGCAGCTTTTGTGCTGGTCTTCATTGCGGCGGTATTTGCGGCAGGCTTGCTGGCCGCCTTGCTGAAAAAGCTGGTGGATGCCATCGGCCTGCGGCCTGTGGACCGCACGCTGGGGGCTGCTTTCGGCGCTCTGCGTGGCCTGATCATGCTGCTGGCCGCCACCGTCGTCATGGACATGACGGCGCTCAAGTCCAGCGCCTGGTGGCAGGAGTCTGCCGGAGCGCAAACGCTGACGGCCACGCTCGGCAGCCTGAGGCCGCTGCTGCCTGAGCAGTTTGCAAGGTATCTGAATTGATTTTTGTCTTTACTGTTTGTCTTTACGTTGAGAAATCAACACATCACGAGTAAAAAACCATGTGCGGAATAGTTGGAATCGTCAGCAAGGCCCCGGTCAATCAGCTGATTTATGACGGACTGCTGCTGCTGCAGCACCGTGGCCAGGATGCCGCCGGCATTGTCACCCAGCAAGGGCGCAAGTTTTACATGCACAAGGCCAAGGGCATGGTGCGCGACGTGTTTCGCACGCGCAACATGCGTGCGCTGCCGGGCAATGTCGGGCTTGGCCAGGTGCGTTACCCGACGGCCGGCAATGCCTTCAGCGAGGACGAAGCGCAGCCGTTTTACGTCAACGCGCCGTTCGGCCTGGTGCTGTCGCACAACGGCAACCTGACCAATGCGGCCGAGCTTAAGGCCGAACTGTTCAACACCGACCACCGCCATATCAACACCGACAGCGATTCCGAAGTGCTGCTCAACGTGCTGGCGCATGAACTCGAAAAAACCACGCGCGGCCTGCCGCTGACGCCGGCCGACGTGTTTGCCGCCGTGCGCGGCGTTCACCGGCGCGTCAAGGGCTCGTATGCCGTGGTGGCCTTGATCGCCGGCCACGGCTTGCTGGCGTTTCGCGACCCGTTCGGCATTCGCCCGCTGTGCATCGGCCATGGGCAGAACGAAGGCGGCGCGAGCGTGATGGTCGCCAGTGAGTCGGTGGCGCTCGAAGGCACGGGCTTTCAGTTCGAGCGCGACATTGCGCCGGGTGAAGCGGTTTTTGTGGACCTGGACGGCAAGGTGTATGCCGAGCAATGCGCGGTCAACCCCCGGCTCATGCCCTGTATTTTCGAGTTTGTCTATCTGGCGCGGCCCGATTCGGTGATGGACGGCATCTCGGTCTACCAGGCGCGCCTGAATCTGGGCGAAACGCTGGCCAAGCGCGTGGTTTCCACCGTGCCGCCCAGCGAGATCGACGTGATCATCCCGATTCCCGAATCGAGCCGCCCCAGCGCCACCCAGCTCGCGCACCTGCTCGGCATTCCCTACCGTGAAGGCTTTGTCAAGAACCGCTACGTCGGCCGCACCTTCATCATGCCGGGGCAGGGCGTTCGCAAGAAGTCCGTGCGCCAGAAACTCAACGTGATCGCCAGCGAGTTCAAGGGCCGCAATGTGCTGCTGGTCGATGACTCCATCGTGCGCGGCACCACCTCCAGGGAAATCGTGCAGATGGCGCGCGATGCCGGTGCGCGCAAGGTCTACCTGGCCAGCGCCGCGCCGCCGGTGCGTTACCCCAATGTGTACGGCATCGACATGCCGACGCCCAATGAGCTGGTGGCGCACAACCGCAGCGTCGAGGAAATCCGCCAGGAAATCGGCTGCGATGCGCTGATCTACCAGGATGTCGCAGGCATGAAACGCGCCATCGGTTCGCTCAATCCCGCGCTCGACGGCTTTGACGCCTCCTGCTTTGACGGCGTGTACGTCACCGGCGACGTGACGGCCGAGACCATTGCCGCGATGAATTCGTCGCGCGGCGATACCGCCGAGAAGATTGGCGAGGACAGCGATGTCGATGTCTCGCGCCTGGCGCTGCCCAACCCGCAAGAAGCCTGACATGGCACAACGACCTTTACCTGACAAGCTGCACCCCGACACGCTGGCCGTGCGTGTCGGCGTCGAGCGCAGCCAGTACGGCGAGAACTCCGAGGCGCTGTACCTGACCAGCGGCTTTGTGCAGCCCGACGCCGAGACCTCGGCGCGCCGCTTCGCCGGCACCGAGGAAGGCTTTACCTACGCCCGCACGTCCAATCCCACCGTGGCCGGCTTCGAGCAGCGGCTGGCCGCGCTTGAGGGCACCGAAGCGGCCATCGCGGCGTCCAGCGGCATGGGCGCCATTTTGATGATGGGCATGGGCCTGCTGCGGGCAGGCGACCACGTCGTGTGCTCGCAGTCGGTGTTCGGCTCGACGCTGAACCTGTTCGGCAAGGAGTTCGCCAAGTTCGGCGTTGAAACTACGTTTGTTTCGCAGACCGACATCGCGCAGTGGCAAGCCGCCATGCGTCCCACCACCAAGCTGCTGTTTGCCGAAACGCCGACCAACCCGCTGACCGAGGTCTGCGACATCCGGGCGCTGGCCGACCTGGCGCATGCCGGCGGTGCGCTGCTGGCCGTGGACAATTGCTTCTGCTCGCCCGCGCTGCAGCGGCCGGCCGAACTGGGCGCCGACCTGATCATCCACTCGGGCACCAAGTACCTGGACGGGCAGGGCCGGGTCATGGCGGGCGCGATTTGCGGGCCTTCGAAACTGATCGTCGATGTGTTCGGCCCGATTGTGCGCACCGCCGGCATGGTGCTGGCGCCTTTCAACGCGTGGGTCGTGCTCAAGGGTATGGAAACGCTGCGCATCCGCATGCAGGCCCAAAGCGCCACGGCCCTTGGCCTGGCGCAGTGGCTGGAGACGCATCCGGCCGTGACCCGCGTTTATTACCCCGGCTTGCCGTCGCACCCGCAGCACGAACTGGCGATGCGCCAGCAGTCGGGGCTGGGCGGCGCCGTGGTGTCTTTCGACGTGCGCGGCGGTGATGCGGAAACGGCGCGCGCCAACGCCTTCCATGTGATCAACAGCACCCAGGTGGTCAGCATCGCCACCAACCTGGGCGACACCAAGTCCATCATCACCCACCCTGGAACCACTTCCCATGGCCGCCTCACCGAAGCGCAGCGCCAGGCGGCCGGCATCAAGCAGAGCCTGATCCGCTTTGCGGCCGGCCTTGAATACATCGACGATTTGAAAGCCGACCTCGCCCGGGGTCTGGACAGCCTGACATGACACAAAAAACCAGAACCCGTTTCGCCCCTTCGCCCACCGGCTTCATCCACCTGGGCAACATCCGCTCTGCGCTGTACCCGTGGGCCTTTGCCCGGGCCACCGGCGGCGCCTTTATTCTGCGGATTGAAGATACCGACCTGGAGCGCTCCAGCCAGGCGGCGGTCGATGTGATCATCGAAGGCATGCGCTGGCTCGGCCTGGACTATGACGAAGGCCCGTTCTACCAGATGCAGCGCATGGACCGCTACAAGGCCGTGCTGGCCGAGATGGTGGCTGCCGGCCATGTCTATCCGTGCTACATGAGCGTGGCCGAGCTCGACGCGCTGCGCGAAGCGCAAATGGCCGCGAAAGAAAAACCGCGCTACGACGGCACCTGGCGGCCCGAGCCCGGCAAAACGCTGCCGGCCATTCCCGAGGGCGTGCAGCCCGTGCTGCGTTTTAAAAATCCGCAGGGCGGCTCCGTGGTCTGGGACGACAAGGTCAAGGGCCGCATCGAGATCAGCAATGACGAACTCGATGACCTCGTGATTGCCCGACCCGACGGCACGCCGACCTACAACTTCTGCGTGGTGGTCGATGACATGGACATGGCGATCACGCATGTGATTCGCGGCGACGACCATGTGAACAACACGCCGCGCCAGATCAATATCTTTCGTGCGCTGGGCCGCGAAGTGCCGGTCTACGCCCATCTGCCGACCGTGCTGAACGAGCAGGGCGAGAAGATGAGCAAGCGCAGCGGCGCCAAGCCGGTCACGCAATACGCCGCCGAAGGCTATCTGCCCGATGCCATGGTCAACTACCTGGCGCGCCTGGGCTGGAGCCACGGCGACGACGAGATTTTCAGCCGCGAGCAGTTTTTGCAGTGGTTCAACCTCGATCACCTCGGCAAGAGCGCCGCGCAGTTTGACGAGGTCAAGCTGCGCTGGGTCAATGCCCAGCATCTGAAGGCCACGGCCGATGACAAGCTGGCCGAACTGGTTCAGCCATTCCTCGCAGCACGGGATGTGTCGGGACTGGATGCGGCCTGGCTCGCAGCGGGCTGCGCCTTGTTCAAGGATCGCTGCAGCACGCTGGTTGAACTGGCCGACTGGTTGAGATTGCTGGTCACGGGCGCCGAGCCGAGCGCGCAAGACGTCAGCACCCATGTGACCGATGCCGTGCGGCCCGCGCTGGCCAGGCTGGTGCAGGCGCTGGCGACCTGCGAATGGAGCAAGGCCGGTATTGCTGCTGTGATCAAACAGGTGCTGCTGGATGCTGGCCTGAAGATGCCGCAACTGGCCATGCCGGTGCGCGTTCTGGTACTGGGAACGCCCCAAACGCCTTCGCTGGATGCCGTCCTGGCGCTGATGACACGAGAAAAAGTGATCTCAAAATTGAATTTAATTTAAAAGCTTCAAAAAGGCCAATTTTTATCGATATAATTTGAGGCTCGACAGGTTGTTAAGAAATTAATAACCAAGGGGGGTATAGCTCAGCTGGGAGAGCGCTTGCATGGCATGCAAGAGGTCATCGGTTCGATCCCGTTTACCTCCACCAACGTCGAAAAAGTTTTTAAAGTTTTGTAGCAAGCCCTTAAAAGCCTGCGCCGGAAGTTCCAAGGTTAAGACCCCATCGTCTAGAGGCCTAGGACACTACCCTTTCACGGTAGGTACCGGGGTTCGAATCCCCGTAGGGTCGCCAAATTTCTTCGCTGCAAGGTGAAGGGACAAAGCACAAGTTGTTAAGCACTTGGCTCGCAAGAGCAAACGCTTTTCTACCAGGAGTGGTAGTTCAGTTGGTTAGAATACCGGCCTGTCACGCCGGGGGTCGCGGGTTCGAGTCCCGTCCGCTCCGCCAGTCATTTGAAAAG
>Ga0209512_1005881_pt1 | contig 10015 bp, 8 predicted proteins | sample frozenSSSSmetaG_FD_184142 | JGI IMG/M metagenome (GOLD analysis project Ga0209512, IMG submission 184142) | Glacier valley bacterial and archeal communities from Borup Fiord, Nunavut, Canada, to study Microbial Dark Matter (Phase II) -... | ecosystem: Environmental > Aquatic > Freshwater > Ice >... | reverse complement strand
GATCCGACACTTAATATCGATGATCTGACTTTTTTTGAGCTAAACCAGCACACAGACAGTCAGGTAACAACAGCTTACCTGAATCCAATACTTGAAGGTTTTGATGTTGGGATAATTTCCGAAGCAGGTTGCCCCGGGATTGCAGATCCAGGCGCTGAGGTAGTCAAACAGGCCCATTTAAAGCAAATTCGCGTAATTCCATTGGTTGGTCCTTCATCTATTTTGCTGTCGCTGATGGCATCAGGAATGAATGGACAAAATTTTGCCTTTATTGGCTACATTCCAGTTAAGCCGGCCGAAAGGGTGAAAGCAATAAGGGAGATTGAGCGAAGATCGGGCGTTGAGAAACAAACCCAAATTTTTATCGAAGCGCCGTATCGCAATACGCAATTAATCAATGATCTTATCAATACCCTTAATGATCAGACACGGCTTTGCATTGCATGTGACATCACTTTGGATACAGAATATATCAAAACACAAACAGTTGCACAATGGAAAAAAGGGGTTCCGGATCTCAACAAACGTCCTGCTATATTTCTGATTCAAGGATAAAGTAAAATGTAACTATCGAATTTTCCCTTTTTTAAGTAATCGATACTCATGTTCGAAGTTTGGGGTAAAAATACCCTGACCCATTTGCTTTTCAATTTGCGATGGGCTCCAGAATCTTCCTTCAACAACTTCATCGCTATGTAACCTGATTTTTTGAAAATCGTAGGATGTAAAGTAGTAAACCAGTTCTGACTCGATCTCACTGTCCCATCTATAATGACCAAGCGGTTTCGCCGAAAAATTTTCAAGACCGATCTCCTCAAAAGCTTCGCGACGAAGGGCTGTCTCCAAATCTTCACCAAAAGAGATATGTCCGCCTACTGCGGTATCCCATTTCCCTGGCTGAACCAATTTATCCATCGGCCTTTTCTGGAGGTAGATATGGCCTTGTGGGTTAAAGACATGAAGGTGAACTACAGGATGTAGAATTTTATCCCCTTTATGGCAAAGTGATCGCGGTGCTTTACCGATAATTTTTCCATCTTCTTCGACAACCGGAAGCCACTCTTCATTTTCAAATTGTGAAACCGGATTTTCCGGAATGCTGTTTTTTGAGAATCTTCTGTTTTTTAAAAACTCAAAACCAAAATAAATGGCAAACAAAATATAAAACAAGCCGCCACTGATAAATGCCCAGGCTTCCTTACTCATATAAAATGCCGAATAAAAAACCAGCGCCGTGTGAACCAGTACGATGTAAAACAGATTGCGAAGGTTTCGTTTAAAAAGAGCTCCCTGAACTTCGTTCATCTCAATTCCCTTCATATACTTACGGGTCATCGCACCGACAATATCGACTGAGGAAAATGCTGAAAAACCTAATATCAAACAGAGAATCAATTCAATAAGTGCAGGTTTCAACTTGAAAAAGATCTCATTTTCAAGAAGGATCGAGACACCCGATAAAGCAACAAGTAAAGCTGTATCGAGCAATACGAAACGGTCGAGCCGCTTTTCGCGGAACCAGGTAAAACCCATCTCGCCAAGGCCAATCAACAAGGCAACAATCAATCCAACCTTCATTCCCCAAAATTCGTCGGCAATAATAAAAACGAAAAGCGGAATGAAACCGGGTAATAATTTTTTAAGCAGTTCTGCCTGTTTCAAGAGTAGTATTCGGTCAAAGAAATCAAAAATTGCAAATTAACGACTAACCGGCGTTTGGTGTTTTATCTCGATTGTAGGCCATACATCGGTTGAACGATAGACTTTATAAACCGTGACATAAAAAACAAGTGGCGAATAGGCTGGAATTGTAGATTGTGACTGACTCGAGTAGGCTAACTTCGAAGGAATAACGAGCTTCGCTTCACTACCGGATTTCATATAAGTCATCGCCTCGTCCCAACCTGTAATAACAGAACTGGCACCTACCGTAAAAGAAAAAGGTTCATAACCAACAGAGTTGGAATCGAATTCATAACCATCCTGAATTCCTTTCGTCGCATCTTCTTCAATCAGATATCCACGGTAATATACTTTAACCAGATCGCCTGCTTTGATTAGACTATCAGTTGCAACACCAGCCTTGGTTTCAATAAAATAGAGTCCGGAAGCTTTAGGAGCAACAGTAGGATGAAATTTGGTAATGTATTTGGAAAGATATTCCTGTTCAAGATCACGTTGTGCCTGGCCTGTGGGTGTTTTACAAGAGGAGATCACAATCGCCAGCATGGCAACAAATAAAAACATATTAAAAAACCTGATTCTCATACTTCAAAAATTTAGCGCAAAATTAACTCAAATTTATCCCTTTACAAGTGAACGTCCCGAAAAGGGAGGTTTATTATTAACAATCTTTCTCTAATCGCTCTGAATATTCGGGTAATAACGATCTGAAAAGCTTAAGTGCTTCCTCCATCGATAGTTTTGTTTCACCACCCGAGGCGTTGCGGTGTCCTCCTCCGCTGAAGTGCGCTCCCGAAAAATCGTTGGTTGCAAAGCTTCCTTTCGACCTGAATGATATTTTAACCTGATCGTGCTTCTCCATAAAAAACGCTGAGAATACAACCCCTTTAACCGATAGCGGATAATTAACAAAACCTTCAGTATCACCTGGATGAAAATCAAACCGCTTAAGTTCTTCAGATGATAACCAAATCAGTGCAGTTCTGTATTGTGGAAAAATTTCCATTTTTTCCGACAGACAATATCCCAGCAAACGCATTCTCTTTTCAGAAAAATTATTGTACAGTGATTCATTAATTTTATCCTTATTTGCACCTCTCTTAATCAATTCGCCCACAATACTGTACATAGGAGATCGTGAAGAATTATGACTAAATGAGCCTGTATCAGCAATTATCCCGGTAAGTAAAGCATTGGCGCCCTGCACACTAATATGATCCAGCATGCCAATGGCATCAACAAAATCGTAAACAAGCTCAGCAGTTGAACTGACGTTCGTATCTGAAAACAAATAATCAGCCTTTATTTGGGGATCTGGATGGTGATCAATTAAAACGATTTTCTTCGTATTTGTGCTTAAATATTCTTCCAGCTTTCCCAACCTTTTTACATCATTAAAATCGAGGAAAAAGAGGGCATCCGCCTTATCGATGAGTTTATTACACCGGTCAATATTTTGTTCGTAAATCCAGGGTATACCTTCAGAACCAAGCCAATTTAAATAAACCGGAAAATCATTGGGAACAATTACACACGACTCAAAGCCAGCGTTATTCATTACATCATTTAAACCTAAAGCGGAGCCTATTGCATCACCATCGGGATTAACATGAGGAATAATCACCATCCTCTTTACATCGTTCCTAAGCCATTCGTTCACCCTCTTACAGGTATTTATATCAAATCTTTCCAATTAATCTTATTTTAATCAAGATGCAAAGATATCATTATTGGTTGTATGATGTTAATTGAAATATTTTTATAAATTTATCAGTCCTAATTATTTTATTTAACTATTCACCAATACCTCCTACTTTTATGTCTGGAAATATCACATTTACAATGATTAAGCCTTGTGCCGTCAAAAATAATTTTATCGGCCCGATATTGAAGATGATCAATGAAAAAGGGTTCAGGATCAAGGCAATTAAAATGACCAGTTTTACACGCGCCCACGCAGAAGCTTTTTATGGTATTCATGCCGGCAAGTTTTTTTTCGATGGACTGGTCGAATTTATGTCTTCAGGGCCAATTGTCGCTGCTATTTTGGAGAAGGAGAATGCAGTTGAAGATTTTCGTGAGTTGATTGGTAATACGAATCCTGAAAAAGCGGCCGAAGGAACCATTCGGAAATTGTTTGCCGCGTCTTTTACAGAAAATGCCATTCATGGGGCTGACAGCGATGAAAATGCACTTCGTGAAGGATCATTTTTCTTTTCTGAAATGGAACAATATTGATTGAATATTCTATAATTGACTTATTTACAATTAAAAAGCCCGTCATTACTGTCGGGCTTTTTAATTCAATTCGTTTAGAAATTATTACCGGAACAACAAACAAACCGGTTTTAACGCCTTTATCTGATCAACAAACTGAAGTTTACCTGTTTTAAGATCACGACGAAAAGAAACTATATCCTGTGTATTTTGATTGGCTACAAGCAAATAATCTTCGTCGGGGGACAGCGTGAAATTTCTCGGACCATCACCCCTTGTTAATTCTTGTCCGATTTGAACAATCCTGCCATTGTTAGGATCTACAGAAAAGATTGCAATCGAATTATATCCCCTGTTTGATGCATACAAAAAGCGGCCATCTTTCGAGATGTGAATATCTGCGCAGGTATTCGGTTTATCGTAACCCTGAGGAAGGGCAGAAACAGTCTCAACAGCGGTAAAACTTCCATCCTTATTCATTTCAACCACCGATACCGAGCAGGCAAGTTCGTTAACTACATAAAGTACTTTCATCGTGGGATGGAATGCCAGATGACGAGGGCCGCTTCCTGGTGTCATGTTAATCGCCGGAACTGCAGCTTTGATCAACGTGGAACCCAAATTATCAATCTTATAAACTGAAACCTGATCAATTCCTAAATCGGCGACAAAAATCCGGTCGGAACCCGGTTCAAAGAAAGCACTGTGAACATGTGGGTCTGCCTGACGGGCTTTGTTCGGCCCACTTCCATAATGTTGCTGAATATTAAGTGTATCGCTTAGTTTTCCAGCATCATTGATCCGAAGAAGCGCGACATTTCCACCTGTATAATTGGCAGCCAAAACATAACCATTTTGATTTACCGAAACATAGCAAGGATGTGCACCTCCACTGGATACTTTTCCGATAGAGGTCACGTGATCAACCTCTTTATTTACAGCGAATGATTCGATGTAGCCCATCGTGCTGCCATTCTCACCTTTCGTTTCGTGCACCGAAAGCAAGAACTTTCCATTCGATGTCAATGCCAAAAACGAGGGGTTGTTTGTTTTTGCGGCTAAACCATGATCTTTAAGTTGGCCAGTAACAGGATCAAGACTAAAACTGTAAATTCCTTCACTTCCACCCTCGGTATAAGTCCCAACAAAAAAATGCTGCGGCTTCGCTCCGTCACCGGTTCCTGCAAATAATACACAATTAATCAAAAACATACCAACAAATAGTAGTGCATTTGCTTTTACTCTCATGATCGTATCACATTTAAATTTCGTTCAAAAATAGTATTTAATGTTTAGTTTAACCGGCGAAAAAAATTACCAAGTACATTTAAGACCTGCAAAAAAGCGCCTGCCTGGTGACATACTGGTAAAATAACGTGGATCAGTATAATTGAACAGGTTATCTATTCCAGCTGTGAGACTGGCCCATCTGTTAAGGCGGTGTAAGGTGGTCAATTTCCAGTTAAAATATTCACTCAGTTTCACTTTCGAATTCTGACCGCGGGTGTCGGTCCAGGTAATATTGGCATCGCCATAGTACTTTCCCTGAAGCGTGACAGATGGGCGGTACTTACCATTTTGAACCGAATATTCACCCGTCATTACGGCAGAATGTTGTCTGGCCTCAAAACGATTGATTGCTTCCTCACTCTGCGTGGTCAACGGTTTAGTCCATGTATATCCACCGGTTAATTTCAATTGTGGTACAGGCCGGTAATTCAAAAGAACCTCTAAATTCAACATCTCCGCCTTTGCAATATTCTGATACTGATAAACAAATGGAGGCCTGTTGGTATTCAACGGCGAAAAAACTTCGGAAATAAGATTATTCAGATCGTTGTACTGGGCAATCACAGAAGCATTAAAAGTAGCATGTGTATATTCGGTCGATAAACTGAAATAATTGGAACTCTCCGGTTTAAGACTCGGATTACCGACTATTTTGATGGGGGCCCCAGGAACATTAAAGTCCATATAAAGCTCTTTCAACGTTGGAGCACGAAATCCACGTCCATAAGATCCGCGAAGATTAAACTCTCCCGGACGGTAATTCACCGCAAGTTGCCAGGTTGCATTTGCTTGATATTCTGAATGAAATGTCATTCTCCCTCCGGCAACTCCCGTTAGTTTTGGTGCAATATCCCATACATTTTCGGCAAATAAAATCAATGCCTGAGCCGTTTTACGATCAGTTAAGCCATTGGCCGAAAATAGCTCGTCCTTATTGTATTCAACTCCCGCAACAAGCGAATTATTGGTTGAAAACTTAATATTATCCTGTACACGGGCTGAGCTGAATGTTTTATCATAGTGTTTGGTCACATCGCCAACTGCAGGAATATCTAGGCTATATGATGTATAGTTGTCTGTATACCAAACTGCTTCAAGCCGATGATGATCCGAAAACTTATAATTTCCGGTTAAACGATAGTTGTAATCTTCATATCTTCTGTCAGGCAGTAAGGGTGTCGTATTGGTGTCAACACGTCTGAAATAACTAAAATCACCTTTTACATTTAAACGATCAGAAAATTGATAACCAAACCGCTGATCGACAGCGTAATTTTTAGTCGCTTCTACTGTTTTTCCTGTTTCCTCCGGATTAATATCCCAGCCATCTAACTTATTATATATAAAAGAGGTGTGAGAGGATAATCCACCGCTTTTCAATCCCAGATCAACAAAGTAGCGCTGCTCTCCATAGTCGGAGAACCGGGTTCCAACCGATCCTTCGCAGGTTTTCGCATTTTTTTTGGTAATAATATTGATTACTCCTCCAATAGCATCTGAACCGTAAAGCGCAGAGGAAGCTCCCCTGACAATCTCAATCCTTTCGATGTTTTCGGTATTAATCCTAGACAAATCAACATTTTCCTTCGTGTCGCCGGGATTCAGTCGCTCGCCATCAACTAAGATCAGAATATATTGATTGCCAAAACCATTCATTTGCAAACTACTGCCACCCGAACCTGCCGATAAATTTTTAGAATCGATACCAGGAAAATTACTAATCAGCGCATCGCCAAGTGAGATAGCGTCTGTTTTTTGCAATTCTGATCCATATACGATCTGGGTATGAATTGGGACATTCTTTAGGGGCCTACCCGAACGGGTGGCTGTTACGACGATTGCATTTAGGTCAATTACAGCCTGTTCAAGAACAAAATCGACGCTACTATTCTGACCAGCGACCATTACAATCTCCTTTTCAATGGTTTTATAACCCGCATAACTTGCCCTGATCGTTTGTGAACCGGTTAGTTTACCTGTTAACTGAAATTTCCCGTTTCGATCAGTCAGGACGGCAATACCTTTTGCAGGTATGGAGACATACGAATCTTCCAAAGGTTTTCCGTCAACACCGGTTACACGGCCCTCGATTAAAGCGGTTTGCGCAAAGCTTTGAATCACAAAGCAATTCACAATTAATAAAAATATAAGAATACTCTTCATTTTACGAATTTAATAAATCAATAATGACCAATCATTTAAAAATCACGGAAATTTTCAAAAAACCGAAAGAATTGACTGTAAAAACAGATTTCACCTGTCAGTTGCAGCCGATAGTTACCAAAGTTTAAAATAAAGAGAAAGGGGGTGCCCGAAGTAGTGAAATTCCCGAATCCGTCGTTTCAAAAAGCCGGGGAAAATTGAAGTTTAGCAACTTCGTCCGGGTATAGAACTGAACAGGGAATTGAGTCGTTTTATCAGTAATAATTTGATTATCAAAACTAAAAATCGTCAGGCCAGCAATAGGAAATTTATTCTCCTTAACTAATTCGTTTTGCGTTTCAGAAGCTGAGTGTGAAGTAAAAAGAGGTATGCCTGCATGACCTCCCCAGACAATTGTAAGTGAGAGTGCCAAAATATAGGGTAGAAATCCTGCTATAGAACCAAGATAAAACATTGCGTTAAATATGATTTGATAAAACAGACTACAATTGATGGAGGTTTTTAGTTTTTGAATAACCCAAAATTTCTATCTTTAAACCAAAAATTCATGAGAAAATTAATGATTCTACTATTTGCAGGATTCTCGGCCTGTACCGGGCCAGCACCAAAAGAGGTAAAGACTGCCCCTGATTTTCAGGTTCCGGAAACAATTATTATTCAGGTTATTGACAGCTTAAAGCTGAAGCCGGGCATTTCAAATCCCCTAAGACTTGAAAAAGGTGTCAAACATGTTGCCTCATTATGGAGGGCAGATGACGGAACATCAGCTGATTTTGCCGCTTTTTGTAAAACAAACTATGTCGCTAATGATGCGGAAAGAGAATTGCTTTTTGATAAGGTAAGCAAAAACCTTGAGTCAATTTATGGTCATTTTAACAGGATGTCGCTTGATCTAAGGGAAAATGTTGATCTGAATAATGGACCGATGCTCGACATTGACAAGGAATTTAGTGGTTATTCAGTTGGAGCACATTTCCTTTCAGATCTTTATGCCAACAAAATCGCGTTTAATATTGCCCTTAACTTTCCTTATTATACACTCGAAGAGAAAGAAAAATTCGATCAGTCGGTGACGCGAAAAGATTGGGCAATGGCCCGGTTGGGTGACATTTTCGTTTCGCGCGTACCCGCAGAACTTCAACAGGCAGCCGCCAAGGCGGGAGCAGATGCTGATATTTACATCTCGGAATACAATATTGAAATGGGAAAACTGCGCACCGATTCAGGCAAGCAACTCTTTCCTGATAAAATGGTACTCCTCTCCCACTGGAATCTTCGGGACGAAATCAAAGCAAACTATGGCAGTAAAGAGACGGGCAAAGAAAAACAGGAGATGATTTATAAGGTAATGGAAAGAATTATAAATCAGGATATCCCTGAAAAAGTAATTAACAACCCAAATTTTCAATGGGCCCCATATAGTAACAAGGTTTTTGAAAATGGGAAAGAGATTTCCTGCGCTGCTGAACCTGATAACCGGTACCAGCAGATTCTTAATAATTTCAAAGCAGAGAAGGCGATTGACACCTACAGTCCTGAAATGAATACCTTCATTTTAAGAAAGTTCTCCGGAGAGATGGAGATACCTCAGGAAGAAGTTGAAACACTCTTCGATGCCTACCTTCGTTCACCCCAGCTGGCAAAAATTGCGGCAATTATTGAGAAGCGCCTTGGTCGAAGCCTGCGTCCGTACGATATTTGGTATGATGGATTTAAAGCGCGGAGTGTTATTCCACAGGAAGAGCTAAATTCCAAGACCACTTCACGATATCCCAATCCAAAAGCTTTTGAGGCCGATATGCCAAATATGCTTGCAAAATTGGGCTGGACAAAGGAAAGAGCGCTCTATCTTTCAGCCAAAATTGCTGTTGATCCGGCACGTGGTTCAGGTCACGCATGGGGGGCACAGATGAAAGGAGAAAAAGCCCATTTGCGTACACGAATTCCTGAGAACGGGATGGATTATAAAGGATACAACATTGCGGTTCATGAATTCGGCCATAATGTTGAGCAGACAATTTCACTCTACGATATCGACCACTACCTCCTAAATGGCGTTCCTAATACTGCTTTCACGGAAGCGCTTGCCTTTATTTTTCAAAGTCGCGATTTGCAGTTACTCGGAATAAGCAACCCAAATCCGGATCAGGAACAGTTAAACACGCTGGATGCAGGATGGTCATTGATGGAAATTATGGGGGTTGGAATGGTTGATATGAAAATCTGGAAATGGCTCTATGCCCATCCTGAGTCAACAGCCGCTGAATTAAAAATTGCGGTTCTGACAATTACAAAGGAAGTATGGAACACCTATTTCTCTCCAATATTCGGAATAAAAGATGAACCAATTTTAGGCATTTATTCGCATATGATATCGAATCCATTGTATCTGGCAGCCTATTCTTACGGACAAATTATTGAATTTCAACTGGAAGAACACCTGAACGGTAAAAGTTTTCCGAATGAAATCGACCGTATTTATCAACAGGGAAGATTGATACCACAACGATGGATGGAAGGAGCCGTAGGTTCTAAAATCTCGGTAAAACCTATCGCAAATAAATTGGACAAGGCAATCCAGTAAAAGTGTCTTTAAAAAAAATCCGGAAAAGTAAATTCATCACTTTTCCGGATTTTCTGATTAAAAAGGTTTCCCTTAATT
>Ga0209512_1005880_pt1 | contig 10016 bp, 5 predicted proteins | sample frozenSSSSmetaG_FD_184142 | JGI IMG/M metagenome (GOLD analysis project Ga0209512, IMG submission 184142) | Glacier valley bacterial and archeal communities from Borup Fiord, Nunavut, Canada, to study Microbial Dark Matter (Phase II) -... | ecosystem: Environmental > Aquatic > Freshwater > Ice >... | reverse complement strand
CATCCCGATCGAGGTTTTAGAGGAAGCGATCTCATAGAAATGAAGCGGGATAGCCCCTCTAAAGTCACCTGTGAGCCTGAATCTGACTACCCCACCAACAGGGGATGAGCCCGTGTGCCCTAAACCCTCATTCTCTTCATCCAGGAAGCGGCACAGTCCCTATGGCAGAATCAGGGTTTGGCGGGGACTTGTATCTTTGGGTAGACACGAAAAACGGAAAATATAGCACGTTAAGAATTTTGTATGTGCTTAAACCTGCTCCCAGCAGCGATGTTGCTATTTCTGCGCCAGACATAATCTCCAGTCAGGTTGATATACTCCCAATTCAATGGCGATAGGTAATCAACAACTCCGCCGCCAGCGGACGGAGTATGAAACAGCCACTTTTTAGCACTTCTTACGCCCCAAGGGACGGGGAATCGACCCTTGATGAGATTGAAACTCCTCTCGAAAACGTAGGTTTGTGATAAGCCGCATCAAGCCTGCCCCAAGGCACGCAGAATCAAGGTTCTTCTATGCTCACAAATAGGTCTCGAAATTAATTCTCGATTTCCCCTCAACGCCATGAGTTTCGATAAGGAACGCACCGATGTTAATTGGTTAGGCTCGGGTCTCAACTCCAGATCAGCATCTCGACCTTCAGGTCGAGGCACTGAAGCTAGCGGGTTGTCATCAGATCTTTGATGACAAGATTGGGGGTAGCCGAGGGGAGCGACCTGGACTTACCAAGGCACTGGAGATGCTGCGGGAAGGGGATAGCTTGGTTGTGTGGAAATTGGAGCGACTTGGACGCAGGGTTAAGCATTTGGTCGATCTAGTCGGTGAGTTGCATCAGCAAGGTATTCAGTTTAAGAGTCTTACTGACTCGATTGATACGGCTACTCCGTCGAGTCGCTTCTTCTTTCATGTCATGGCAAGTTTAGCGGAGATGGAGCGAGAGCTAAATGCGGAGCGAACCCGTGCTGGTTTGGAAATCGCCCGTCAACTTGGGCGCAAGGGTGGGCGCAAACGTCAGATGACCGATAGTAAAATCGAGTCGGCAAAGCAACTGTTGACGAATGGGGTGCCCCCTCGTGACGTGACTAAAAATCTTGGCGTGTCTGTACCGACGCTCTATCGATGGGTTCCAGCTTCTTCAATTCCTTAACGTGCTATATTTTCCGTTTTCTGTGTCTACCCCAATTAGGTTTATTCTTGTTCTTCCTCTTTTACTCTGAAGTAATCGTTTGGGTTATTGTATTGCTTGGAATAGCTGAAGCCCAACTTTCGCGCTACCGACGACCAACCGCCATTATCCGAGATAGCGCTGTTTAAGTCAGTGCGCCCAATCTGCGTTAGTTCTTCATGAGTAGGGAGTACACCAGGATTACCTAGTTGCTCAGCCACGTTAGTGATTTCGGCTCTAAGATTGTCCGGGTTCTTCCAATATCCGCGTGGTTTTCTCTCGTAGGACAAACGCAGCTTCAATTTTTGAGTGACTGCTGGGAAACCGCCATGCAGATTGATCGCTGCGGCAAGAGAACTCTCTCCAGCTTGAGTTAAATCTTCTTTGGTTGGTATAACTCCACGTGTACCTTGGTGTTCAATGAAAGTAAGTAGCTCATGCTCAACGTTTGAAAAATCATGCCAGTATCCTGAGCTTCTTTTGCTGAAACTTAGCTTGAGCTTCTCAGCGACAGTCTGAAATCCTCCGTGATATTTGCAAATAGCTCTTAAAATATCTTGTCGATCGATCTCTTTAAGCTCGGTAGCAGTAGGCATTACACCGATTTTTCGACGCCGCTCATTGAGTAAAATAACTTCACGTTTGAGGTTGTCAAAATCTTTCCAATAACCTGAAGGTTTTCTTTCATGGGTTTCTCTTAAGCTGTGTTGTTGAGCCAGTTGTACTAAGCTCTCATCATTTAGGCCTGCTTTCCTGATCCAAGAGCGAATTGTAACTGCTAGAACCCCCGTACGATGACTGATTTCATTTGATGACATTCTTTCTCTGTAGAGTCTCAAACACTTGTCAATTGTCTCTTTAGAGTATCTTTTTTGCCGCCCTCCGATATTTGCTTTTGCAATCCAGACTCGAAGTGTATTAAGGTTTACCTGCATTGTCTGGGCAACTTGTGTACTACTTTCTCCTGTTTTATAGAGTTCTAGGCATTGCTGCTTAAACTCATCAGAATATTTCTGGATTCTAGAAACGCCAGCATTGTAGACCCAGTCTGTGATGGTATCTGCAGGTACTCCTGTTTCATTTTCAATATCTTTTGGTTCCCAGCCATCAACATACATCTGAATACAGGCTTGTTTTTCATTTTTTGAATATTTAGCTGAACGGCTTGGTAAACCACCTTCACGTAACCATTTCCTTAAGGCTCGTCTTAAGGGAATACCATTAAGTTTTTGAATTTCTTGAATGGAGTAACCGACAGAGTACATTTCAATGCATTGATCCTTAACAGAGTCAGTATAGGGATCTGTATGATGGATAGGAAGAATCTCTGCCAAATCCTTTTCTGATGACGGATCAATCTGTTGCTGAACAAGCAATCCTAATTCTTTATAGTAGGGACATGTTTGACACTTTGTGTCTACGCCTGGTGTAGGACAACCACAGGCAGAACGCCATTGCGGTTTGACGGCTGACTCGATTCGAGAAAATTGCTCTGCCGCCTCACGGAAAACATCAATAGTAATTTTATACATTTCTCAATCTTCTTACTTAAGAGTAAATTTGACTCAAACCTTTAATTCAACAGAAATTATAGAATCCGAAATGAAAACACGCTCGACTAATCTTATGTAAAATGTCTCTCGATACTCTTGTGATAAGGAGTGCCAAAAATTAATTTTTTGAGCTTCAGGATGCAGTAGAATTTGCCACGCAGTATTATTACTTTTGGCACTTTCAGCGTCAATTTCTGACAGAATCTTCTGTCGCTGTACTATTAACTCCCTGTCAGATGTAAAGTCAGGAGCGTTATCGATCCACTCAAGCTTCTTTCGAAGTTTGTTAAGCCTCTCCGATGTCGGCTCTTTTCTCTGTGTCTGATGCTGCGTAATTTCTCGTGCTTTCTCAACTAAGCCGCTAATGATAGCTTCGTCTATTTTCGGAAGAGATGTACAACGATGATTGTTACAGCTGATACCTGAATGCATGCATGCATAATATTTACGTCCTCCTGAGCCTCCCTTAAGTTGACACAAAGATTGACACTCATTGCAGAAGATACGTTTAGTAAGATAAAATGTTGCACCTGGTTGCCCAAAACATTTAGAGTTAAATTCTAAAATTGGCTTTATTTCAGTTTCATAAAGTTCATCGGTAATAATTTTGTGCTCAGGATGGGTATCTCGATGAATTTCCCATACTTCAGGATTATTATTTTCGCGTTTATTTGTGTACTTTAAATAAGCCGTATGTCCACGAAGAATCGGATTCATAAGCCATGATTTTAAGCCTTTAGAAGAGCTGAAAATTGCTAATCCAGTCGCAATCGAAGGGTTTTTATGCCGCTCTATCGTATAGCGATGACGAAGATGGCTTAAAACGGTCCTATATTTTTTAATACGCAAGAAGCAATCGATTAACTCTTGGGCAATATCAGCTTTACTTTGTCCTCGCAGCAATAACTCCATCGGAGTCTTCGCATCAAAGCTATCGTAATTATCTGGACAGTCCTGAAGAGAGCAGATGAATGGTTGGGAGTCGATAGTGTATCGGTTATCAACTATTTCGTAAAATAAGGGAGGACGAGACCATGCTCCCTTCTTACTTCTGCGGTAGGCGAACCCATGTCTTACCCGCTCACGCAACATATTCCGCTCAAAAGCAGCTAACAAGACCATCATGTCAGCACTCATTTCACCTGAGGCTGTTGTCAGGTCTTGCTTACCTTGATCAAGGAGATCAACTTCTACGTTAAATTTACGAAGCAGTATTTTGAAGTACTCGTAGTCCAACTTGTTTCGGTAGAGTCGATCCCACCGAGTTGCTTTGACTAAACCTATCTCCCCAGCACAAATATCGTTTATCAGGCGGTTCAAGTCCGGTCGAGCTGAATTGTCTCCAGAGTCAATGTCAGAGTAAATTTCATCTACACCTGCAGTTCTCAGTCGGGCTTCCTGCTGCTCTAGGGCGGCACCTTTAGCCTGCTCCAACGTAGAGAGACGCAAGTAAGCAGCCTTTTTTCGCCCATCGGGTGTCGGCATAAACATTACCTCTACTACTTTAGTACTAAGGTATCATAAATTTGTAGCAGCGTCACTGAAATAACATAGCTACAAGTAGAAACCCAAACAAAAAGTCAGAGCGCTTTGTTTCCTCGTTAAACTACTATACTTAGCTCATGCGGTCTTATTTGCTAAAAACACAGAACTCCGCCTTGCTTTGCATGATGAGGTTCTTTGCATAACCTCTCGAAAAGGTACATTCCAGAATGAGATAGGCGAGTCTCATACCAAGAAGTACTTTGCTCTTTATTCCTTACTCAAGCAGGGGTATCGTGACCCCAATGCGGCAAGTCGTCCTGGCTCCAGAATCTAACGTGTGTTGCTCTCTAAATTAGAATGCCCTGAAAGATGCTGTCCGATTTAACTGAACAGCATCTTTTTTAGTCTTCTTAGTTGAACGTTAGACCACAGTGATCCCGAAAACCCCACCATAGAGGTATCAATCCAGCAGGATCGTTCTAGGGGGTTGAGCTTAACTCAATCCCTTGGTGTGGCAACCCTAAAGTGACTGCTGTAGCGTAACAAACCACTTATTTGGGAGCCCGAAAGCCAGCCTTTTCAGCTGTTGCAACATCTTTGAAGCAAAGTGTCGGCTTAATTTTGTCAAAGTCAGGTCCTTTAGTCACGTGGTAGATGTTGCCACGTTTCTTCGTCACTTTGCCTTTGATCGGTGCATTCGAAGGGCACGTGGTTTCATTCGTCGGCTTTAAGCCTAAGGTTGATGCAGTGGTTGAGAGCGTTGGCTCTGCCTGCGGTGCCATGCTGGACATTGCCGATGGAGAGGCGGTCGCTGGAGATGCAGTGGTGCTGGGAGCGACTGACATCGCTGGAGACGGCGCAGTAGCAGTATTGTCTGGTTTTTTTGAACAGCTAGAAAGGGCGATCGCTACTGAGAAAGCGCAGCAAACCGCGACTGAAAAAGCTTTAATTTGGCTGGTCATACCGTCTTTTCTAAAGAAATGAATCACGCTAGTAGTCTGACACGGTGAACCAAGATTAAATCAACCGCTGGCGTGAAGCTTGAGGAGACAGCAACGGGCTGCACTGCAAGGGGTGGTTCACAAAAGCCAACGGGGGAATGCGGCTTTAAGCCTCCTCTTTTTCCTAATTACCTAACGTTTTTTGCTGCCTTCCTAAGTTTTTTAACGGGGTAGAGCTGTGTTTAGTGAAAACACCATCGCTTGTTAAGGCCTTGCCAAAGGGTAGTGACATCAGATGGTGTCTTGCGTCAATTACTTAGTCCCTTCTAGGGCATCAATTTTCTCCTTCTTGTGGCTACAAAATGGAACTTCAAATCGATGGAATAGGCTCACATAAAAAAGAATGGTGTAGATTGCGACCCTGAAAAACGACAGCTAAAAATGCTGTGCTCCTAGAATGAACAGAAACTGGATTGAATTGGAATCGTACAGGTGCAAAAAAACAGCCAAAATGGTGTTCTCGTAACTTTTGATGTTGTTGGCGAATGTGCTACGAGTAGAACTACAAAGATGTGACCAACGCTGAAAAGATCTAATTTTTCGTTGCCTGCCAATCTTTGTAGTTTTCTTGTAAGAGCAGTTGTAATACATTCGCCAACAACATCAGCTTTTGGTTCAAAAATAGCTCTAAGCCTGAAAGCCGCTCTAGGCTTGACTTGCGATAGTTGATTTCTCGGGTTGCCTAAAGCAAGAAACCGCTGGATGCATCAGGTTTTCAAATATCTCGATTAGGACTGGTTCTCTGCTCAGGCAGCAGAAGTTCTACGCAAAAACAAGGGTTTCAGCCATCACGAGCAACGGGCTAATCAGAGTTTCAGCTCTTTGTAGTGCAGTGTAACAGTCCAGAATTAAGCCCGTTCTGTAGTATTGACGAAAACGGACTTAATCAAACCTTATCAATTGTCTGGCTGAAATTCCCTAACGATTTCTCTGACCTAAAAGCTACGGGAATGCCTTAATCATGTTCAAATGGTTTTTTAAGTTTGGTTTGACTATGTTTTTTACTCAATTTAAATTTAGTCGTTCACACTGGATAATATTTCTGATCTGGCTTGGTCTATCTGGGAGTAACGGGTGGGGCATTGACGATCGCGCCATCGCGCAGAGTATTGCGATCGACGGTACCCTGGGGCAAGCAGTCCCGTTGACGGGCCCAATCTACATAATTCCACCGCAAGTTGGACAATCGGTTGGCAAAAATCTCTTTCACAGTTTTGGGCAATTTAATCTGGCAACCGGGGAAGTGGCTGTTTTTCAAAGCACCCCTGAGATTCGTAATATTTTGGCACGGGTGACGGGCGGTATTCCTTCTACGATCGATGGATTGATCGCCACTGAAAGCGGCAATGTCAATCTGTTTTTGATGAACCCCAGTGGGATTTCCTTTGGCCCGAATGCCTCGCTGAACATTGGAAATGCAACGAGAGGGTCGTTTGTAGCGACGACACTGGACGCGATCGTGTTTCCCAATGGCGGTCAATTCAGAGCTACTAATCCAGGGGATGCTAGTAGCCTCCTCACGATCGTTGGCGACCCCAGCGGGTTTCTGGCTGCCCAGCGGCTGTCTCAACCCATTACCCTCACAGGTAGTCGTCTCGGTGTTTTTGGAGGGCAAAGCCTGTTGCTGGTGGGAGGTGACATTATTCTAGATAACAGTTTACTGGGAGTCTACTCAGGAACGGGTGGGCGGGTTGAGTTAGGAGGAATAACGGGCGCAGGAACAATCGGCTTAAACGCCAATCAACCCTTTCTGAGCTTAAAGTTTCCCGACCAAGTCCCTCAATCAGATGTGTTGCTCAAAAATGCCTCTCAATTGTATTTACTCTCTCCAGAAAACGGCGGCAGTCTGGCAGTGAATGCGCGGAATATCGAAATTCGGGATGCGAGTCTGCTGGCTGCTGGCAGAGATTCTGGCGCTGGTTCGCTCAGTAGTCAAGCCGGTGATATTGTTCTGAATGCAACTGGAACTATTCGCATTGATGCCAGTAAAATTGCCAATGTCGTGAACCTCAATGCGCTTGGAAACGGCGGCAATATCCAACTCACCGCAAATTCAATATTTCTTAGCAATGGCGCTCAGGTACAAGCTGGTACGCTGGGGCAGGGGAATGCAGGCAATGTGACGATTACTGCGAGCAAGCAGGTTGTGGCGGATGGGTTCTCTTCTAACACATCGACAGGGATTTCAAGTTTTGTCTTTCAAGAAGGCAGAGGGCAAGGCGGCAATATCATCATCACCACAGACTTATTCTCCTTTACCAATGGGGCACAGTTAATTGCCAGCACATCAGGGCAGGGAGATGGTGGGAGTGTGGCGATTAACGCCCGCGACGTTTCCTTTGATGGAGGTGGAACGGTCTTTTTTACTGATGGAAGTCGCCTTGATGTGGTCAGTGGTATTTTTAATGATGTGAATGAACTTGGCGTTGGACGAGGTGGAGATATTCGGATCGATACCAAAATGCTCCGCCTGACTAATGGGAGTGAATTATCTTCTAGTACCTATGGTCGGGGAAACGCAGGCGATGTCATCATCAATGCTGGTGAGACTGTCACCATTGCAGGATTTAAGGAGGCAGGCGATCGCACCCTATCCAGTGGCATTTTCAGCAATGTTCAAAGGGGGTCTCAGGGAAACGGGGGAACGGTTCAAATTACAACGGATGCTCTCCTGGTTGCCAATCGTGCAGAGCTAGATGTCGGGGTCTTTGGACAGGGCAACGCGGGGAATGTCATCTTGGATATTCGCAATATTGCACGATTTGACAACGGCAATATCTTCAGCAACATTGAGGAAGGCAGTGGACAAGGGGGAGATATTCGGGTCAACAGCGGGTCACTCTTTCTGCAAAACAGTGCTGAGTTTGTTTCGTCCACTCGCGGACAAGGGAATGCAGGCAATGTGATCATCAAAGCCAGAGATGTCGTTTCCCTGGATGGAGCCACGATCAACGGCCCTAGCGGTATCGTCACGAATGTCAGAGACGAAGGCATTGGACAGGGGGGAGATATTCGGATTGATTCCCGATCGCTTTTATTAACTAATGGGGCTGAACTGATTGCTTCCACTTTTGGGCAGGGCGATGCAGGCAATATCCTGATCAACGCACAGGATACCGTTTTATTCGATGGGCAGAGTCGCGATGGCTTTTTGAGCGGCGCTTTCAGCAGCGTCGGAACGCCGGGTAGAGGAGACGGTGGAGACATTGCAATTACCACAAGGGCGCTCTTCCTTAAGAATGGTGCTTTACTTAGCTCTAGCAGCACGGGTCAAGGAGTGGCGGGTAGCGTTGCGGTCAGAGCGAATTTGATTCAGCTTGATCGCAAGGCTGGAATTCAAGCTGAAACCGCTCTAGGGAATGGGGGCAACATTAAGCTGGATGTGCAAGATCTGTTACTGTTGCGTCGGGGTAGCAGGATATCGACCTCGGCTGGAACTGCTTTGGCAGGGGGAGATGGCGGGAATATTACCGTCAATGCCAAACTTGTGATTGCGGTGCCTGGTGAAAATAGTGATATCACCGCTAATGCCTTCACAGGTAAAGGGGGACGGGTCGATGTGACCACTCAGAGCCTTTTTGGTATTCAGGTACGCCCCCGACTTACCCCCCTCAGCGACATTACCGCGAGTTCAGAATCGGGCGTTCAAGGGATTGTAGACATCACCACACCCGATATTGATCCCAATCGTGGACTGGTTCAACTGCCCACTGGCACGATCGACCCCGCTAGTCGAATTGCTCAGAGTTGCGCGGCGGGTCGCACCGCCTCAGCCAGTCAGTTTGTCGCTACGGGCCGGGGAGGATTGCCTAACAGTCCAGATAATGCGCTCAGTAACGATGTCACCGTGACTCGTCTGGCTCAGACTATCCCCCATCCTATCCCCGCTTCTAGTAGTCCCCGTACTAATTCACCGCCGATCGCGATCGCCGAAGCCCAAGGTGCTGTCAAACTGGCCAATGGCAAAATTCGCCTGGTTGCCCAGGGTTCTGATCTCGTCCCTTACGCCTCTCAACCTACGACTACAGGTTGCCATCTCCAACGCCCTACCTCTCGAAGCCCAAGGTGCTGTCAAACTGGCCAATGGCAAAATTCGCCTGGTTGCCCAGGGTTCTGATCTCGTCCCTTACGCCTCTCAACCTACGACTACAGGTTGCCATCTCCAACGCCCTACCTCTACATCGGCGGTACCCCAATGAATCGCATCCTGTCCCTGGGCTATCTGTCTGCGCTTCTACTTTGCCCTGGTGCCCTCGCTGCCGAGCTGTCGCCCAGAAATCCGCCCAGTCTGCCTCGCGATCTACCCCCCTCTACAAAACCGCTGGAAGACCCCGATGACCTGATCCGCAGACAGCCTGAATCGCATCCTCTCCCGCTGCCTCCCACTTCCACACCCAGCGAGACGGCTCCCCAGCAGCTTACGACCTTCCGCGTGCGCCACTTCAAAGTTACGGGTAGTCAACAGTTGAGCCAGTCCGAGATCGATCAAATTACCGCATCTTTTCTCAATCGCCCCATTACCTTTGCAGAAGTGTTGCAAGCCCGATCGGCGATTACCGATCGCTATCAAGCCCTGGGGTTTCTCACGAGCGGAGCCTACGTCCCTGAACAAGAGATTGAAGACAACGGCGACATATTGATTACAGTCGTCGAAGGTTCTCTGGAAGCCATTAATGTTGAGGGCACTCAGCGGCTCAATCCGGGCTATATTCGCAGTCGGCTTGCGATCGCGACTGCTCCCCCCCTCAACCAAAATCGTCTGCTAGAAGCCCTACAACTGCTGCGGCTCAATCCCTTAATTGCCAATCTGTC
>Ga0209512_1005878_pt1 | contig 10017 bp, 11 predicted proteins | sample frozenSSSSmetaG_FD_184142 | JGI IMG/M metagenome (GOLD analysis project Ga0209512, IMG submission 184142) | Glacier valley bacterial and archeal communities from Borup Fiord, Nunavut, Canada, to study Microbial Dark Matter (Phase II) -... | ecosystem: Environmental > Aquatic > Freshwater > Ice >... | reverse complement strand
ACGAAGTACTGAAATCCGGCTTGACTTTAGAACGCCTCAGCAAAAGAGGATACGAGGCGATGCTTGCTTATTCCGGAGAATTGAGCCATCCCGATGCATCGGGAAACCGCTGTACCGGAGAACTGCACCACAGTTGTGTGAAGGGCTCTCCCTGGGATGATTACATCTCTGGGCAGTCCATTCGTTTACTGTTTGAGTGAATTTTATTTCCGGACAATCTTCGCTAATTTCATTTTAATAACCAGGGTAGAATCCGGTGAAACATTACTGGGATAACCCTTTCTTTTAACCAGGTAATGCGGAGCGGTTAGTTCCCTGATTTCACCAACACGCATTCCTCTTAACCCTTCATCGACAGCAGTAGTCGCTTGATTGCCACCAATCAAAACCTTTACCGGAGAAGTTGAGTTATAATTTGAATATAAAACAGTCCCATTTCTGTAGCTCGTCGTTTCGTAAATGAAAACTTCGTCTCCGGCTTGTGCTTTAATGCCGGCGCCTTTTTCCAAAACCCGGTATTTCAAGCCGGAACTTGTGGAAATAATCTTATCTGAACAATTCGTAAAGATCAGGATTGAGAAGATTGATAAAAGAATTTTCATAACCTTGTTTTTTTATTCGATTGTGTTTTGTTTGCTTTTAAAAAGATATTGATACTAAATTTAGTTATTCAACCTTACCGCTCAAACCCACGAAGCGCTAAATTCGCATCAACCCGGATGCCTGGATATTGTGCAGTCTGGACTTTATGCGGGGGTGTGCAGACCATTTAAAGTCTTATTTATTAGTAACAGACATTGTTTTAAACATCCCAGTATAAACCTTTTTTTAACTCGTATTCAATTTTATTGTCGTCCGGTCCGGCAATTTTTATAAAGTTAAGTCGTTCAAGAAGCTTAATTGCATCCTCGTTTTGTTGACTTGTTATGGCCCAAATACGTTTTAGTCCAATCGTATTTAGTCCGAATTCAATTGCTAATAACATGGCAGAAGTCATGAACCCTTTTCCACGGTATTGAGGTAATAAAACGCAACCAAGTTCGCCTTGTTCTTTTTCAAGTCCACGATAGTAACCACAAGTACCAACAATTTTATTCGTTAATTTGTCCGAAATGCCCCAATGGATTGAATTGCCGTCGATATAATCCTTGTTGATTTTAGCTTGCATTTCTGCTGCCTGTTGCACTGTTGTGGCCTGAACTGCGTCAAAAAACGAAATTTCAACAAGGTCTTTAATGTCTGCTGTCAGAATTTGCCTTAACGAAATTTTGTCGCCTGAGATATTTGGAAAGATGTTGTATGGTGGTAGTTTCATATTGTCAGATATTTCCTCTTTCAATGCTTACTGCTAACTTGCCATTAGAACACCTGCGCAAAAGAGGGTAGAAGGCGATGCTTACTTATTACGGGAAAACTGCACCACATCTTCATGAACCGATGCATAGAAGAACCGCGCCACAAGGAGTGAAGAGCGCTCACCTGGATGGTTATAGCTTAGGGCGGTCCACTTGATGATGCACCCGGCTATTATTTTTCAGTGCCATTTATAAACTGTATTTTTTAATGGGTCAATATTTTTAAGCTCATTAAAATCTTTTTTGTAATTGCTCACCCACCAGTCTAAATAAGCTTCTGAGGCAATTTCATGTATCTCATTCGTATCCAAAAATAATTCGCTATAATCACTTTTTTCAAGTAGTGGATTTTGCGATGGAAATCGTCCAATCAAATATTTACTATTGATTGCAACTGCTCTGATTGATTCAATTGTCCATAAAACATAGAGACCCAGCGTGCAATCATGCTGATAAAAGGATGAAATTCCATTGCGGGGGAAATTTGTTATTTTTTGAGTCTCGTTTCTGTATGCGAGTAATGCAGGTATGTCCAGATAGGTAAATGCAGGAAGATCTGCCGCGTCATACTTCCCCGATTTTAATAGCGCTATATATTGATCTACATTGACGTTTTTAATTTCCTCGTCATTATTTTTATCACAGCTGATCGAAATTATCAAAGAAACAAGAACAAATATGAGTTTTACAGTTTTCATAGTCTGATCATTTTGGGTTATATCCTATTAAGATGCTCAACTTAGCAATTTGGTTGTGCCTTTTTTAAGCTAACACATAATAAGTAAGGCTTCATGTTGGGTCTCGTGCCTCGACCACACGAAGCCCTTACTTATTGCCAACCGTATTTTTTTTATTCAATTACTACAATCAGCAGAGAAATATACATTGGGACTGTTTTCCTTTCTTAATTGCAAATTCTCCGGAGGGAATGGCAAAGTCCAAACACAAACTTTCTTTAAAGTTGGCATATCTTCAATCCATAACATACTAATATCTTTATGCTTAGAAATATTTAAGCTGGTTAAAGGATTAGATGAGCAAGTAAGCACATGTAATGAAAGATTATTGGATACATCTAAATTCTTCAGCTCGTTAGCACGACAACTTAACGATTTTAGCTTGACGTTTTTTGATAGATCCAAATGGAACAATGGATTGTATTCACAAATCAGATCGATCAACTCAGTATTTTTTGAAACATCTAATTCCGATAGATTGTTAAAGACGCAATACAAATATTTTAAAGCTGGATTTTTAGAAACATCCAGTGAAGTAATTATTTTACCTCCTCCGCATATTAATTCTTCTAAAAGTGGATTCTTTGAAACATCGAGTGAGCTTAATGGACAAGAACTACAAGCCAAATATTCTAAACTGGGATTGAAAGTAACGTCTAATTTGGTTATACCAGGATTATTATTACAATTCAAATAAACTAATGCCTTATTATTTGAAACATTCAAATCATTTAAATAATTGACATTGCAATCTAAATACGTCAAATTAATATTTTTTGCAACCTCCAATGAGGTTAATTTATTGTAGCAGCATTTTAAACTTTCCAAAGTAGTACAATTTGATACATCCAAAATTTTCAGGCTATTTCCATTACAATTTATTTCTTTACAAATAAAATTTTGGGATACGTTTAAAGTGGTTAGAAGATTATTGCTACAATCTATATTTTTAATGGAAGTGCTTACAGATAGGTCAAGATATGTTAGTTGGTTATTGCTGCAATATAACTCTTCAAGTTTTGGATTATCAAAATTTATGTACCTGATATTGTTCCATCGGCAATCGAGTATTTTTAAGGCTTTATTTTTTGAGATATCAATAATTTGTATTGCGTTATTGTAGCACCAAAGAGTTTCCAAATTGGTGAAATTTTCAATTCCTGACAAATCCGATATATTTGATCCAATAAGATTTAGAAAAGTAACAGCCTCTGCTTCTTCACGACTGATTATACTGTCCGCATTCAAATCATAACCACAGGTAATCAATGCCTTTAGAAAGTTATTGTCAGATATACCTAAGTTTAGATCAAATTCATTGTCTTTGTTACATTGGTTAAATAAAGCCAGAGACAATATTGTTATCATTAAAATTTTGACTTTTGTTTTCATTTCTTAATATAGTTGGTAACGTAGGAAGCTACACGCAAGGGCGGATTGCGTGCGATTTAACTTTCGCGGATCTTCGGTTCCTGTCAAGCTGAAAAGCAGCCCGAGCGGAATCGAAGATCAGCGAAGCTAAAGATGTGCACCGAAAACCACTGCTGCTGCACTTGACGGGTAGCTGAAGTTCTGTGTAGATTTTATTAACTTAATCAAGGGATTCTTGAAAAAATTAATGTCACATTCTTGTTTAAGCTATCTACAAAGAAATTTCCAATCTTAATTAGGTCACTTTCTGTGTCCAGCTTAAAAAAATAGTAGTTATTCCGGTATGAACTGCTTGAAAGTATCCAATTTAAGGAGATACTATCTTTCCCTATTTCATAGGAATAAAGTCCAGATGAAAGTTTGGGTAATAAATATCCATTTCTTAACTCAATTCCTCTATTTAATTCAAATAATTGAAGTTGATTGTCGAAAACTAAAGTGTCCATTTTTTGAGTTGTCTCTACCCAGATTCCATTGATTGGGGCTTTTTCAATAGTATTCTTTTCACAACCCACTAACAAAAAGAATAACAGTCCAATAAATAATGAATTTTTCATGTTGCGCTCTTTTTAATTTACACATAACTAGTAAATAGCAGAAAGCTTATAGTACTTTGCAGAACTTTTAACTATTTTCAATCCGTTGTACTTTTTCATGGTGGTTTAATTGTTTGATGTAGCATTATCACAAAAATAACAGATATTCAGTAAATAAAACTATGTATTGTCGTTATTTAATTCTCTAATATCAAACCACCTACGAAGCTCCACACTTCACATATCTCAATTCCATTTCCTGCGAACAAAGTTTACTTTGATCCTCTGATTAGCTTTCCCTTTCTTTCAAAATCAATCTTGTTTACCTCTTTCCCATTGTCTGTTATGGTCTCATTTGTATCAATGCGGTAAAAATCGATTATATGCATCTCTATGTGATTCATGATATCAACAATACCGAATAAAGCGCAGTCGTTATAAAACTTGATGTATTTATATGCGATCAAAGAAGCGTCTCCCGAATAGTCATACAAATAAATCTCATCGGGTTGCGCAAAAAGTTCAGCGAGCGCTTTTCGAAGTTTTGTTTTCTTTTCGTCTTTTTCAATGATCGTTTTATACACGTCCTCATACAGGTACATGTCAAGATTTATATGATTTTTAAAAATGACACTTTTCATCTTAAAACTATTTTAATTTTTAACTACGCCCTCAACTTCCCCTTGTTTTTCTGCTTTCTGATACTTCTTCGGCTTCTCTTTTGTAAATAAATCGGCTGTATATTTTTCGTAGCATTGTTCGTGTTTACCTGAACATAATTGCCAAACCAAACGAAAGCCGATTGATGTCTTCAGTATGCTCCCACTTATCAAACTGATCGTTGTCGTAATCCTTTCTTGCAACCGATTTTGTTTTCTGATACCGGTATGCTACTGTAAACAATAAATCACTGTTTTCGCTGAGCGGCATTTTAACTCCTATTTCGGGATGAACCATCAATCCCCCGTAATGCCGGAGTTCGGTATCGGCGATATAGTAGGGTGACCAGTTCAGGTTAAGTTCGTCATAATGCTTAGCTTTGAAACTGGCAAATGAATATCCTCCCTTTAATACCACAAAAGGGGAGATTTTGTGATCCCATAATGTGTATCGTAATTCAGCAAAAAGCGGAAAAAGATTGTAATCGAAAATTTCAAATCCAGCTCCTGCACCTGCCGCCCAATGTTCGTTGAACATATAACCATTAGAAATGGTGAACGAAGGTGCAACGGCCAAAGCGGTACGAGTATAGGGACGATAATTTACGGGGTTAGGGGCGATGATCGTAGAAGAGTTATTGTAGTATTGCGTATAATAAGATGTCATGTCAGTTACCTGACTGTTTCCAAACAAAAAATTGACCTGCATTATATTATAAAATCCTTTCTCTTTTCTGTCATCGAAACGGGATTGAATTTCATTATTTTCCACCTTGAGATTAATTTCTTTCCCGGATTGAGCAAAAATGCTGACTGAAAATAATAGCGATAAATTGAAAAGCCAAATCTTTTTCATAGTAACCATTTTATGGGATGAGTTTAATATTTTCTAAATTATTGACATCGTATAAGAATAAACCTTGCAGGTTGGCAACTGCAAGAATATTTCCTGCTTTTAAGTAGCACGTTCCGGATATATCAGGATAGTCTTTCACAAGTTTAAGTTCGTTTTCAGAAGGAGAATAAACTTTCAGTTCATTTCCGAGGGTAATTACATTGGTTCCTATCCTGAATATTGATGTTGCATTAGTAGCTATTTTATAATCAAAATATCTTTTCATGTAGGATGAGTCACCATTTGTAAATGCCCCCCAAACAGATTGACCCGAAAGTACTAAAAAGGCCTGCATTGTTGGCAGGTAGGTAATATCTAAAGGCATGAAGTCAGGAAAATACAGATGATAGGAAAAAGGAAAGCTTTCATTATAAGTAATACAATCGGAATACCCCATGTTATTATTTCCTGTACCCAAAATAAAAATCAGGCTGTCCTGAAAAAACATTTTTACAGGATAGGAATCGCTGTAGTAGTAGGGAGGAGCGTATTTTCCCCTGGGTGATGTCCATAAATTTTCCTCTTTTACACTGAAAGTTCCTGAACGGAAAGAACAAATAGCCCAACTATTATAAGTACCGTAGGTATAAATTTCATCAGTATTCATTTTGATCATTCCGATATACGGCTTGTCATTTTCGGGATGATTGCTGAACCAGGAATCGGGAATCACTTTAGTCGTCAGGTTTCCATATAGCTGATCGTACTTTGTGAAATCAAGATTGGGCTCCTTGTCTGTTACTGTACCTGTAAGTACATGCCTCTCTGATCCTACAATAATTCCCTTTCCTTCAACATAAGGTGCATTCCAGAAATCCTTATAGCTGCTGAATTGGTTAAATTGATTTTTCTGCCGGTGTAAAATAGTTGTCTGAAGCGGATTGCTGACATCGAGAACAACCAAATCTACAAAATTGTTACAAAAAAGCCGGTTGTCGACAAGATCGAAGTCTTTGATATACCTGCACTTAATAAAGCACAGATAACTTATACTTCCCGCTTTCTTTTCGTAAACGTGAATACCTTTGAGCGTGTCACCCACGAAATAATATTTATCATTGGACACTATCTTGAAAGGTGCCACTTGCGGCAATCTGGCTGTTACCTGTATATTACCGATTTCGCTCATATCGAGATACACCGGATACTCTTTTGATTTTGAAATTATTTTTGAGTAACTGTAAATATCTTCATAGTTGTTCTCGCATCCAAGCAGCACAAGAATCAGGAACAGGTAGAAATGATGTTTCATTAGGTGGCTTATTTAAAACATGATTTGCAATTTATTATAATACAGATGAATATAAATCAATAAACGTTGCGTACAAAATGTCAATTTTCACTTAATATGTTTGGTTATTATAGGTTGGGATTTGTAATCCAACTTCCAATAAGCAAATTCACTTTGGTGCGGATTAATCCTTTAAAAAACTTACAGCAGGTTGGATAAAAATGTATAGTCTTTACCTTCAGTATTTTCTATTTGCCACCATACTTCAGTTGGGTCAGCAAGACAATCTTCCAAAGCTGGTGTACCATTGTTGCATAATATTTATGTAAACGTACATCATTTTTCATAATTCCAGGTCATTCTGTAGAAATATTATTTCTTTTTAATCCCCCATAAAAAACCCATCAGCTTCCGGAGACTGAAGGGTCTTAATCCTTCTCATTTGTGACGAGGGAAACAAATATCTGTCGAAGCATTCACCTTGCATAGCGCCAGGAAAATCAAGAAAGTCCTACCATATTTCAATCGAAAAATGGCTAACTCAGCCAATTTAGTACAAACCACAAACACGTTGAAAACTACATAGCGATATTGCATTGGTGCCCAGGATGTAGTGCAACCGGGACTTCATACCGGGTCGTGCTGATCACATGAAGTCTTTCTGTTGTTGCCAGCATTTACTTAGTAATTTACGATTGGCACAAATAGAGATTAAAATATGAGGTTTATTGTAGTACGGTTTAGTATTCATTTCTTCTAAAAGAAGCAACCTTTGAAGGCTGCTTCTTAATGAAATCATTTTTGGTGAAATGCATCTTTTCCATTCCAAACATGAATTCCTCCACAATGAGGACAATTAACCGAATTGTTACTAAATCCTGAAAGATCCATTTCTTTTGGTACGTCTATACCTGTAGGAACTGGTTTCCCCGTTTTAGGGCATTTAATAAATAACATTGGCATAATAATTAAATTTAAAGATTAATAAATATGATAGATTACAATGAAATAGATGTAAGAGGTTTAGTCTACTTCTTAAATTAAATTCCAAATATTGAAACCGTTTATTCATTCTCCGGATATAGTCTGAATAATGATGGCTATGTATCATTAATTATTTTTTTCAAATTGCATTGATTAAATTATTCGATATACTGCTGATTAATTCCATGTTACTATCATTTAAAAATAATCAGCCCAACAGTAAAATTTTCTGGGTAAATGTTAATATTCTCACTACCCACGGATTGATATGCACTTTGCATTTTTCTGGAAATCCATTTTTTAGACGAAGAAAATTGATTAACTAGATTGAAGTGTATATTAAATCTGGACCTCATAATTTACAAGTTTTATTATCCCAAACTCAGAATTAGGCTTTATGATTGTCAAAACACGGTTAATTAAAAGTTACGAATGACAAATTAATATTTACATACAACTTAAGCTATAAGTATCTTTGGCATTTCGGAGCACAACCGTTTCAAGCTTGTAATAAATTTGATTAGTTGTGTGTCAATTCGTAATATCATACAGATGACGATTATAGCATGCTGTATGTAGTTTTATTTTATTTTTTCATAAACTTCATTACTCAGTTTTGTTATCTCAATATTCGCTTTAGATATTAAAACAATAATATCTATTCTTTTTTCTTTGAAAATAAATCCTGTCCAATCTTTAATCACGAAATCCTTTTCTTTTCCAGTATAATTTGAAATGACTGACCCTCTACTAATAATGATATCCTTACTTTGAACTATCCCATTATAAAAGTTACCTGAAATCACAGCATTTTGCGCACGCACTTTTATGGCACCATTAAATAAATCAACTTCTTTCGTAGCAACTTTTTCTTGGATTAATAATTTATCATGTTTTAATTCATTACTTAATTCACAAATATTTAACAACCAAGCATCCCCACATTTATAAGATTGCCTTGCTTCTAAAATATTATAAATATCTGATTGATTTAAAAACAAACCTGGTAAATTCTTTTCTGCCATTGCTTTAAAAGTAACCTCATCCTTATTGTAAGGAAAATATACATGTTTTACAACTTTAATCTTTTCTGGATGTATTCTTTTTAGGAATTCATAAATATCTAAAGCAATATAATCTAAGCAGCTTCTTAATTGTTCTATACAAGCTTTTACCTTAGGTCTATATATTTCTTGTATTCCTACATCGGTTTGAGCTTTATCTTTTATTTTTTCAAATTCGATAGAAAGATCACCAGTATAACCAAGCAACTCATTTACATCAGACTGTCTCATAATACAAATATTTATCAAGTTAGCATTATCACTATATCTCGTCAATTTTTAAAATTGCACACAACTAGTAAATATCGGCTAGTATGCAGTGATTTAACATTTAATTCATCTCATAGTCCGCTTTGCTTTTTCATTGCGGTTTAATTGTTTGATGTTGCACTATGACAAAAATAACAGATATTTAGTAAATAAAACTATTTATTGCCATTATTTAATCTATTGATTTCAAAATTACCAAGAGGTAAACTCAAGCGGAATAACCTTCCATAAATTAATCAATCAAAGTTAAACAGCTTTTGATTTTTACCGGGTGAAATGCCACAAAAAACCCATCAGCTTCCGGAGACTGACGGGTCTTTCAAGTTAGTAGCAGGATTTAAAACTTAACCTGCCACAGTCGCACTAACGGTGCTGCTCCACGGGCCAAATTCGCCGCGCGTGTTCACCCAGCGTAACATGTAGTAAGCAGTTTTTCCTGCGTATTTACTTTCGATGGTCGCAACACAAGGTGTGCGTGATGCAGTAGAAACATACGAAAGTTCGGAGGGCCCGGTAGGAGCAACTCCATCGAATTTTACCCACACTTCGCAACCACGTACACCTGCCGGTTTGGCTTTCCGTGTTGGGGTCGCCTGATCGACAAAGTGAATTTTGTGTTGCAGCCGAATGGAGAAATCAATCTTCCCCACGGGAACGGTCGTTGGTTTTGATGCAGGGGTGTAAGCGTTGGTTTTCACCGTTAACCCCATCAAATCGCGATCCTTGTCCGTCACACGCGTGTTGAAGGCGAGCCATTGTTTAACAAAAAGACGTATTGCCTTCTCGTACACTTCACGGGCATCGTCTTTCCCCTGCACATCACCCCCGTTACGGGCTGATTTGATTTCAGCCGGG
>Ga0209512_1005867_pt1 | contig 10031 bp, 11 predicted proteins | sample frozenSSSSmetaG_FD_184142 | JGI IMG/M metagenome (GOLD analysis project Ga0209512, IMG submission 184142) | Glacier valley bacterial and archeal communities from Borup Fiord, Nunavut, Canada, to study Microbial Dark Matter (Phase II) -... | ecosystem: Environmental > Aquatic > Freshwater > Ice >... | reverse complement strand
TAATAGAAGTAATGAACAAAGAAGTAATAATTGAAAAGATTAATGGGTTTCTAATTGATGAATTTGAAGTGGATGGTGATGATATTCAGCCCGATGCAAATTTAAAAGATACCTTAGGATTAGACAGTTTAGATTATGTAGATTTAGTAGTTTCTATTGAATCAAATTTTGGCGTAAAACTGGTTGAAGTTGATTTTGTGGGAATTGATACCTTTCAAACTTTTTATGACTTAATTGAGAACAAATTAAAAGTTAAAGCCTAATTTATTTTTGACATAATTGCAATCTAATATCTACAATCTAAAATGAGTCAATGGGATGGTAAATCAAAGGGTACAGTTTTGGGATATAAAATCTTTGTTTTTTTTATAAAAAAAGTAGGGATTAAATCCGCTTATCTTATTCTTTATTTTGTAGCGTCTTATTATTTTATTTTCCTTAAAAAAAGCAATGCCTCAATCTTTTACTATTTTAGAAAAAGATTGGGGTATTCTTATTTTAAATCCAAAAGAATGGTTTTCAATAGTTATTATACTTTTGGGCAAACAATAATTGATAAAATTGCCATTGGTGCCGGATTGAAAAGTAAGTTTACTTATGAGCATGATGGGAGGGAGATTCTTATCAAACTTTTAGAAGAAAAAAAGGGAGGTGTTCTTATAAGTGCTCACATGGGGAATTTTGAAATCGCAGAACATTTTTTTAGTGAAATTGATGTGAATTTTCAAATAAATCTTGTTACTACAGATTTAGAGCATTCTACAATAAAAAATTATTTGGAGAGTATAACTCAAAAACCATCCATTAAATTCATATTAATTAGCGATGATTTGTCTCATATTTTTGAGATAAATGCAGCACTGGCAAAAAACGAGTTGGTCTGTTTTACTGGAGATCGTTATTTTGAAGGAGTAAAGTCTTTAAGCAACCAGTTATTGGGTCAAGAAGCACTATTTCCTGCAGGTCCTTTTCTGATTGCCTCTCGATTAAAGGTACCTGTTGTGTTTGTTTATGTAATGAAAGAGCCTAATTTACATTATCATCTTTATACAAGGGAAGCCAAAGTAAAACACCGTGATGAAACAGGGTTGCTAAGAGAATACGTAGAAAGCGTTGAAAAAATGATTTCAGAATATCCACTACAATGGTTTAATTATTTTGATTTTTGGAACCAATTAGATAAACATTAGATACTATAAAAGACTACAATTCAAATGTTTTTTCATTGATTTTGTATTTTATAAAAAGGCATACAAACTATGGAAGAATTTGATTCGATTGTTATAGGTTCTGGTGTTGGTGGATTGGCTACAGCTATATGTTTGGCCAGAGCTGGTCAAAAAATTTTGGTCTTAGAACAACATTATGTTCCTGGAGGTTGGAGTCATAGTTTTACTTTGAATGGTCAACGTTTTAGCCCTGGCGTGCACTATGTGGGACTTATAGATGAGGGACAATCTACCAATGAACTATACCGTGGACTTGGAATTGCAAATGATATGGTTTTTTTTCGAATGAATAAAAACGGATATGAACATGGTATAATTGGAGATGAAACGTTTAGTTTTCCATCAGGTGTTGAAAATTTGACTAATGTTCTTGTCAAACGTTTTCCAAATGAGGAAAAAAATATAAAAGAATACTTAACTCTCGTACAAAGAGTAAACCGAGAATTACAATTAATTCCAAAATTAAAAGGGTTTTGGCAAAATATTACTGTTCCCTTTAGAACAAAACATTTTGGTAAATTTTCTTTATTCCCGTTAAAAAGAGTAATTGGCTGGCATATCAAAGATCCGTTGTTGAAAGCGGTTTTAAATATGCAATGTGGAGATCATGGGCTTTCGCCAAAAAAAGCTTGTTTTCCTGTGCATTGCTCCGTAATGAGCCATTATTTTGATGGTGGATTTTATCCTATGGGTGGAGGTGGAGGTATCGTAAAAGCAATGACCAATGGCGTGAAGAAACATGGTGGTGAAGTACGTGTTAAACAAAATGTCGAGAAAATTTTAATTGAAAATAAAAAAGCAGTTGGAGTACAACTTAAAGAGGGTACAACAATTTATGCCAAAAACATAATTTCCAATGCGGATCCATCAATTACTTATTTAAATCTTATCGGCAAAGGTAATTTAAGTAATGGATTGGTTAAGAAATTGGAAAAAACCAAATACTCGGTGACTTCTTTGATTTTGTTTCTGACATTGGATATGGATGTTACTAAATTCGGAATTGATTCTGGTAATATTTGGATGATGAAAGATGAGAATGACGATGCCAATTTTGAAGATTTGATGAATAATGATATCGCAGAGGGCGAATTATTTCCAGCTGTATTTATAAGTTGTACTACGATAAAAGACCCTGTAAGTTTCAATGGAAGGTATCATAATTTTGAAGTAGTGACCTATGTAAATTACGATAACTTAAATGATTTTAATGGATTGGAGGATTATCATAATTCAGAATACATTATTTTTAAAGAAAAAGTAACTAATAAATTACTCAATAATATTGAAAAATTAATTCCTGACGCAAAAAAAAATATAGTACAAGTCGAATTAGGGACGCCAAAGACAAATGAATTCTATGTTAATTCAACTAGAGGGAATGTATATGGAACCGAAAAAACGTTGAATCAAGTCGGTCCGTTCTCCTTTAAAAATAAATCTGAAATTGAAAATCTATTTCTTTGCGGCGCCAGTACGCTTTCGCACGGAGTTGGAGGAGCTACACATTCTGGAGTAGCTGCAGCTGCGGCAATTTTAAAATGCAAACCGGAAGATTTACTTATTGAAGATGCTAATCAAAAGCTAAGAATTTATGATGCAGAAGATGCTTCAACATGGCCTGATTGGATTCATCTGAAAAGAGATCTTAAGTCAAGAAATTTTAAAAATAGCAATGCCTACTAGTTTTATATATAAATTTAAAAAGCTTTTATAAAAAGATACTTATGAAAAACGTGCTTGTAATCTATTATTCACAGTCTGGGCAACTAGAATCTATTGCTAGAAACATAGCAATGCCTCTTTTGAATTCGGAGGATATAAATGTAATTTTTCATGAAATTCAGCTGGAGAAACCGTTTCCTTTTCCTTGGAATAACGAGGCTTTTTTTGGAGCTTTTCCTGAATCTTTTTTGCAAATTCCAACTGCTTTGAAACCTGTTTCGGAAGAAATCATGAAAACTAAATTTGATTTGATTCTTCTGCATTATCAAGTTTGGTATCTGACTCCTTCTGTTCCTGTAAATTCTTTTTTAAAAAGTCCAGAAGCTAAAATTCTCTTGAATAATACTCCTGTTGTAACAATAAATGGTTCACGTAACATGTGGATTATGGCACAAGAAAAAGTCAAAGTATTACTAAAGCAAAGTAATGCATTATTAAAAGGGAATATTGCTTTAGTAGACAGAGTAGGGAACTTGATTAGCGTTATCACGATAGTTGAATGGATGTTTTCGGGAGTAAAAAAGAAGTATTTGGGCATTTTTCCATTACCGGGTGTTTCGGATAAAGATATAACGGAATCTTCAAAATTTGGGGAAGTGATTCTTTCTAGCCTACTTGAAAATAATTTTGAAAATTTACAACAAAGATTACTTGAAATTGATGCTGTAAGGGTGAGTTCTTATTTGGTTACAGTAGATAAAACTGCCAATAAAATATTTACAAAATGGTCTAATTTAATTATAAAAAAAGGGGAGTCAAGAAAATTTTGGTTAAAAGCTTTTAAAGTGTATTTATTACTTGCAATTTGGTTAATCTCGCCAATAGTTTATATCTTGCACGTTATTATGTATCCGTTCAAGATGCAAAAAATAAAAAAAGAAATTGAATATTATAAAGGAATAAATTAGAATATATGTTTGATGTTTATATTACAAAATCAGCTAATTTTTTGCCAAATAAAGCTATTTCTAATGACGAAATGGAAGATTATTTGGGTTTAATAAATGAAACTGCATCCAAAGCTAGAAGATTAATATTAAGAAATAATAAGATTGTTAGTCGGTATTATGCTATTGATAAAAACGGTAAAAGCACTCATAATAATGCCGAATTGACAAATAATGCCATACATAGTTTATTTGATGAACGTTTTACCGCGCAAGATATGGAATTGTTGTCTTGTGGTACGACTACTCCAGATGTTCTTGTGCCTTCACATGCGTCAATGGTACATGGATTATTAAAAAATAAAACGTTGGAATTAAACTCTTCTTCAGGAGTTTGTTGTGCGGGTATGAATGCTTTAAAATTTGGTTATCTATCTATAAAATCTGGTAATACCCAAAATGCAGTTTGTACAGGTTCTGAGAAATTATCAACTTGGATGCGTGCTGAGAAATATGAAAACGAAGTGGTTAATTTGAAGAATCTTGAAGAGCAGCCGATTTTGGCTTTCAAAAAAGATTTCTTGAGATGGATGCTCTCTGATGGTGCAGGTGCTTTTTTGCTGGAAAATAAGCCAAACGGTCCTATTTCTTTAAAAATTGAATGGATGGAAGCTTTTTCGTATGCATTCGAACTGGAAACTTGCATGTATGCGGGTGGCGATAAATTGGAAAACGGTGAAATCAAACCTTGGAATGATTATAGTCCAGATCAATGGTTGAATGAATCTTTGTTTGCTTTTAAACAAGATGTTAAATTATTGGACGAATTTATTTTGGTAAGAGGCTCTGAAAGTATGGGAGATGCTTTGTCTAAAAATAACGTTTTAGCAGATGAAATAGATTTCTTCTTGCCTCATGTATCTTCTCATTATTTTGTGGATGGATTGAGTAAAGCATTGGCCGAAAGGGGCATGGATATACCAATGGAAAAATGGTTTATGAATTTGGCCTACGTAGGGAATGTAGGTGCCGCTTCGATTTATTTGGCTTTAGAAGAATTAATGAATTCTGGTAAATTGAAAAAAGGAAATAAAATTCTTTTATCAGTTCCGGAAAGTGGTCGTTTTTCTTATGCTTATGCTTATTTAACGGTTTGTTAATGGTAACGGCAGAAAATAATCTATTAGGTGATAAAGATTTTGTAGAAACTTTAATTCCGCAACGATTTCCATTTGTAATGGTGGATAAATTATATTCGTATTCGGAAACGGAATTGGTTTCAGGATTTACGGTTCAAGGTAATGCTGTTTTTTTTCAAAAGGATTGTCTTGTTGAGTCTGGTTTAATAGAACACATGGCGCAGTCTGTGGCATTGCATACTGGATATCAGTTTTATTTGAGAAAAGAACAAGCACCAACTGGTTATATTGGTTCCATAAAAGATATTGAAATAAAAAAACTACCCCAACTTCATGAAGAAATTAGAACCACAGTTTCTATATTGCAGGAATTTGGAGGAATTACTTTAGTTGATGTTGTAACCACTTTGAACGATGTTGAAATAGCTAAAGGTCAAATGAAGACTGTTTTGGCTAAATAACAGATAAACACCGTGAATAAAAAAGAAACTTCAAATCCCGTTGATATAAAAAAATATTTGCCTCATCGTGCTCCAATGCTGATGGTGGATATGATTTTGGAAATGGATGACGAAAAAGTGGAAACTACTTTTGAAATTAAAGAAGGCAATATGTTTCTTGAAAATGGATTTTTTATCGAATCAGGTTTAGTCGAAAATATGGCGCAAACCTGTTCCTCTGTAGTTGCCAAAGATTATTTTATTGATGAAAATAATAATGATAAATCGGGAGTAAATGTGGTTGGTTTCATTAGCGGTATCAAAACATTGAAAATCCATTCTTTACCACAAGTAAATAATGTAATTTATACAAAAGCGTTATTGGTTTCAAAATTCATTACAGATTCATATAGTTTGTGTACGATGAAATGTCAAACGTCTAGAGCCGACGAATTACTTTTGGAAGGCGAGATTACATTGTTTATTCAAGAAAATAAATCATAGAAAGATACCATGAAAAAAGAAGAAGTACCTCAAGATAAAGGCAATCTTTCCAACAAAAACATGAAAGAATTGGTATATGCCACAGATGAAAAAGGCAATTATACGACTGCTTTGAGTACTGGTTGGGAACCCAAAACGATTGCACTTTCTAATTCTATTGATGAAATTAGCGAACGTATTGCAATTGCAAAAGCGCAAGTAGAAAATAATGAAGTGAGTCCTATTGCTTATTTTATGGAAGTAAGCAGAATGGATATTGGCGTGCTTTCCAGTTATGTGGGAATCTGGCAATGGCGTGTGAAGAGACATTTTAAACCCAAAGTTTTTGCAGGATTAAGTGATGCTATTTTAAAAAAATATGCAGAATCATTTAATATCACTATCGAAGAATTGAAGAATTTTAAAACGAATTAATGGAAACAAATTTTAAACATCATCAATCGGCTCATTGTGAGAATGGAGTTGCTTCCAATTTGTTAAAACATAATGGACTAAACATAAGCGAACCAATGGTTTTTGGAATCGGTTCAGGACTTTTCTTTGTTTATTTGCCTTTTTTGAAAGTAAATTATGCGCCAGCAATCAGTTACAGACCAATGCCAGGTTCTATTTTTAATAAACTGGCCAAACGTTTGGGATTAAAAATCAAGAGACAAAAATTTTCTAGTGAAGCCAATGCGATCAAAGCATTGGACGAAAATCTGAAAAATAATATTCCTTCCGGACTACAGGTTGGAGTTTATAACTTAACCTATTTTCCAGATGAATATCGTTTTCATTTCAATGCTCACAATTTGGTGGTTTATGGAAAAACGGAAACCGATTATTTAATCAGCGATCCTGTTATGGAAAACGTAACGACGCTTACGCATGCCGAATTGAATAAAGTGCGTTTTGCCAAAGGGGCTTTTGCACCAAGAGGCCAAATGTATTATCCAATTCAGGTTCCCGCAAAGGTAGATTTGAAAGGGGCAATTATCAAAGGAATAAAAAATACCTGTCGGGATATGTTGGCACCAATGCCAATAATTGGTGTGCGAGGTATTCGATATGTTGCCAAACTGATTAAGAAATGGCCAGTAAAAGAAGGAACTAAGAAAGCCAATCACTATTTGGCTCAAATTGTTCGAATGCAGGAAGAAATAGGAACTGGTGGTGGTGGTTTCCGATTTATATATGCAGCTTTTTTGCAAGAAGCGGCTGTTATATTAGAAAACGACGAACTCCAAACCCTATCATTGGAAATGACTGCTATTGGTGATTTATGGAGAGATTTTGCAGTAGAAGCTTCTCGTGTTTATAAAAATAGAAGTACCAAAGTTGATGTTTACAATATGCTTTCAGACGAACTTTTGGCTATAGCCGATAAGGAAGAAGTGTTTTTTAAGAAGTTAAGAGCGGCCATTAAATAATACTAATATTTTGAAATCCATAATCCAAATATCAAATTTATCCAAAATGTACAAAGATGCCGAAATGTATTCTTTGGATAATTTTTCTCTGGATATAAAAGAAGGTCAAATTTTTGGATTACTTGGGCCTAATGGCGCTGGTAAGACCACCTTGATTTCTATTCTTTGTGGTCTTGTTAAACCTACTTCGGGTAGTTTTACCATTAATTCTTTGACTTATGCAACAAATGCTAATGAAATCAAGAAAACCATTGGAGTTGTACCGCAAGAATATGCTTTATATCCAACCTTAACGGCAAGAGAAAATTTATTGTATTTTGGAAGTATGTATGGGTTAAAAGGTTCAGATCTTAAAGAAAAAGTAATCGATAGCCTTGATTTTCTTGGTTTATTAAAATTTGCAGATAAACGTATCGAAACATTTTCTGGTGGGATGAAACGTCGTGTCAATTTGATTGCAGGTATTTTGCATAACCCTAAAGTTTTATTTTTGGACGAACCAACGGTGGGTGTCGATGTACATTCGAAAAATGTTATTATTGAATACCTCAAACAACTTAATAAAACAGGAACAACCATAATTTATACTTCACATCATTTATCCGAAGCTCAGGATTTTTGTACTGATATTGCTATTATTGATAGAGGTATAATTTATGCAGAAGGAACACCAAACGATTTAATTAATGCTACTGCAAACGCCAGAAATCTGGAAGATGTTTTTATTTCATTAACCGGAAAAGAATTGAGAGATGCTATATAAACTTTTGATGTCTGTTTATAAAGAATTCTTGTTATTGAAACGAGATATGGGTGGAGTCGTGACACTTTTTTTGATGCCCTTGGTATTAATTATTACAGTAACTCTTATTCAAGACAGCACTTTTAAAACAAAAGATGATTCAAAAATTCCTATTCTTTTAGTTGATTATGACAAAGGCAGTGTGTCCAAAACTGTTTTTGATAATTTACAAAAGAGCAATGTTTTTAGTGTTGTAACGACAATTGATAATAGACCAATTACGGAAGACTTCGCTAAAGAAGCTGTTTTTAAAGGGAAATATCAAATGGCTATTGTCATTCCAGCTCATTTAAGTACAGATTTGCAGGCAAAGATTGACCAGAATGTGCAAAAAATTGTAAGTAGTTTAGGCTTTACCGATTCATTGGCTATAAAGAAAGAGACTCAATTAGTAAATCAAAAAGAAGTAAAGCTCTATTTTGACCCGGCAGTCCAATTGAGTTTTAAGAGCGGTGTCATGAATGCAATTGACAAAATGATTTCTCAAATTGAAACCAAATCCATTTATACTACTTTTCAGGATCAATTGGGGGAAGGGGATACAAAATTTGAACAAAAAAGTTTTATTACATTCAAAGAAATTGTTCCTAGAATAAATAATAAAGATAGTACACCAAATTCAGTGCAGCATAATGTTCCAGCTTGGACACTTTTTGCTATATTTTTCATTGTTATTCCATTGTCAATTAATATGGTAAAGGAAAAAACACAAGGCACTTTTATTCGCTTAAGAACCAATCCAGTTTCCAATATGATTGTTTTGGGAGGTAAAACAGTTATGTATTTGATTATTTGTTTGATTCAGTTTTATATGATGATTGCAGTTGCAATATTTTTATTTCCTCATTTGGGACTACCGGCTCTGAATGTAGAAGGAAATCTATTATTGATGAGTGTTGTAGCCTTATTTTCTGGATTGGCAGCTATTGGATTTGGAATTTTATTGGGAACCATTGCCAAAACACAAGAACAATCGGCTCCATTTGGTGCTACGTCCGTAATTATTTTGGCAGCTATAGGTGGAGTTTGGGTTCCCGTATTTGCCATGCCCAAAATAATGCAAGTCATTGCGCAATCCTCACCAATGAACTGGGGTTTAGAAGCTTTTTATGACGTACTTTTGCGCAACGCAGGCCTTTTGGACTTAGTGCCAGAATTGAGTTTGTTATTTTTATTTTTTATAGTTACCACAACAATAGCATTGCTGTATGAAAAGAAGAAAAGAGCAGTTTGACGAAGCAACCGCTTTGACCGTTTCACAAGAGATTCGAGTACGTTTCAATGAAACCGACCCGCTTGGAATAGTGTGGCACGGCTATTATATTACCTATTTTGAAGATGGGAGAGAGGCTTTTGGTCGTCATCACGGGATTTCCTATTTGGATATTTTTGATAGTGGATTTACAACACCAATCGTAAAATCGACTTGTGAACATAAACTATCATTGCGTTATGGTGATGTTGCTAGAATAGAAACTACTATTGTTGATACTCCTGCGGCAAAAATGATTTACAGATACAAAATATTTGATGCCAAAAATGAAATTGCTTGTACAGGAGAAACTGTTCAAGTTTTTTTAGATAAAGATGGAGAATTAATGCTTACAAACCCGCCATTTTATGAAGAATGGAAACGAAAAGTGGGTTTGATAAAATAGAAAGTCTTTTTTAACTCATAAAAAGAGTTTAAAAATGAAAATATACTTTGTTTATCTGCGCCTTTGCGAGCCAAATTTCACGCAAAAGTAGAGTCGCAAAGAATTGAAAAAAATTAGTCGCATAAATTAGAATGATAAAAGAAGTATATATAACCGAAACGAATTGCATTACGCCCATTGGGTTTGATGTGGCTACCAATATAAAAAACATTGGTAATGAAGTTTCTGGTATTCA
>Ga0209512_1005865_pt1 | contig 10033 bp, 5 predicted proteins | sample frozenSSSSmetaG_FD_184142 | JGI IMG/M metagenome (GOLD analysis project Ga0209512, IMG submission 184142) | Glacier valley bacterial and archeal communities from Borup Fiord, Nunavut, Canada, to study Microbial Dark Matter (Phase II) -... | ecosystem: Environmental > Aquatic > Freshwater > Ice >... | reverse complement strand
TACTTTTGTGGCCAGTACTGATGCCATGAGACAGAGGGTCAGGCGCGAAAGGGCTATCGAATTTGCTGGCGAAGGCATAGCGTATAGCGACTACCGTCGATGGAAGATCATGATTGAGACGTGTAACCACGATGTATTTGATTTGAGGGGTTCAAAATTATACACCAAAATTTTTGAAGAAAAAAACTATTTATGGCCTATACCACAGGATGAAATTGAGATAAATCCTTCGTTAACTCAGAATCCTGGCTGGACTAACTAGATTAACTAATGAATAAGATTTAATTGACTAATCTGATAGGGTGGAAAGAATGGCTTCCACCCTATTTTTAAATAATTATAATCATGGAAAGACGCATTTTTTTAAAATATACGGGCAGTGTGGCAATGGGGACTTTGCTGCTGAACCAAATCAAGGCTGCCAATATTGTTAATGGGATAAGTCAAAATGAACTAATATATGACCTCCAGGATGGATGGGTTGACAATTGGCTTTTGGCCGGGCCTCAATTGATACCTATTGCCGATGCCAGCTACAAATGGGTGCCCGCACTGCGCCCGCCAATCATGCTGCAGTTTCATAGAGACGAACCACTAGTTGAGGCTCCATTTGTTGAAGGGGCAAACTTCAAAGTTGAGGATGCCAACCTGTCGTGGCGATACTATTCCTGCCAGGACGATCATTTGGTTGATCTTGCCGACTGGTACGGCAACAGCCGCTTTGTCCGTGTGTGGGCTTACGTGGAGATTGGCAGCCCGGAAAACCGCGAAGTTGGGATGCAGCTTTTCAGCAATGGTCCTTCAGATATCTGGATGAATGGGTCACATATTTTACGCACAGAATCATTCGACTATGCAAACCCAATTTGCCATGAGTTCCCAGCATCCTTGCAAGTAGGGAAAAATACTTTTTTGGTACGGCAGGAAATGCCTGTTTCATTGAATACAGCAATGAGTTTGGCGCTTCGGGTAACCAATGAAGGCGGGGATGGGCTGAAAGTACATATTCCGGTACAAACAGTTGATTTTAAGAGGCGACAAGGATTGGAAGATGCTTTTTTAATGGTTTATGCCACCCAAGATATCTACACCCGTGAGGAGGAATTGCGGCTGGCCTTGCCACAATTGGCTCAGGATATGGGTTTGGTGACAGTTGATGTAATGGATGGCAAGATAAAAAAGAAAAGCCTGAATTGGAATACAGGCCAACAGCCAAAAGAACTGTCGTTAGGAAAAATTGGAGAACTGCCCACTGGCGGTTATCGTGTTGTATTATCAGGCGCCGATAACCACAGTGAAATTTCGTTGCGGGTATTGGAACAGGTTTGGCACGGCGCTCCACAAAGTGGCAAAAGCTATGAAACACGCCGTCTGGAAGTGCTTAAGGTTGTTGCAAGCCATGCAGGCGAAGCGCTCGACCCCAAAGCCAAAACACCGGTAAATATGTGGAATGGTGCGGTTTTGCATGGCGAAATTGCCAAAATGGAATTGGGCAACTGGAAGGATGTCCACACATCCACGCTGATTTCTTTTATTGAAGGAGTCTCGCTCGTCGAGGATGGTTGCGATTTTCGTATGCTCGACTTAATGGGCATGCAAATCCGTTATGGAAAAAAAACACAATTCCCCGCAGAGGTTGGGGCCGCGCTAAGAAAGTGTGCCCTTGGGTTTCGCTACTGGATTGATGAGCCAGGGCAAACCTCGGCTAATTACCTGACCGAAAACCATCGTTTTGCTTTCCATGCAAGCGAAATACTGGCCGGACAGTTGTATCCCAATGATATTTTTACCAACAACGGAAAGTCGGGCGATTGGCACAAGCAACATGGTGAACAGCTGGCGCTTGAATGGATTTACAAACGTGGGCAATATGGGTTTGAGGAGTGGGATGCCAACGGTTATTTGTGTGCCGATGTAGTTTTGTTAACCCACTTGGCCGATTTATCACAGGATCCGAAGGTGAAAGCAATGGCGAGGGCAGTTACTGATAAAATTTTTCTTTCCGTTGCTATTAATTCGTTCAAAGGTTGTTTTGGATCAACCCACGGCCGCACCGCAGTGGATTACGTCAAAGATGCCCGGAACGAACCTATGGCAGGCTTGGCTTACATCGGTTGGGGCATTGGTATCCTCGAGCATGCCGATTCAGCCGCGGCCATTGCCTTTGCCCATTATGAAGTACCGGAGGTGATCCAGTCAATCGCGCTCGACCAGCCGGAGGCAATGTGGGGCCGGGAACGTACCGGGCTCGACCCGATCATTGAAAAACGTGGCGTGCCTCCCGTTGACAAGGTGACATTCAAAACGCCTGATTTTATGTTGGCCTCAGCCCAGTCGTGGCGACCAGGAGAATCAGGCTATCAGCAGCATATCTGGCAGGCGACCCTTGCCTCGGACGCTGCGGTGTTTGTGACACACCCTGCGTGTATCTCTGAAAATGGCAACCGCCGCCCGAATTTCTGGATGGGCAACCAAACCTTGCCCCGTGTGTCCCAATGGAAAGATTCCTTGATCGCCATTTACCGACCCAGGCCTAACGATTGGTTACAATGGTCTCATGCCTATTTTCCAACTTTTGCATTTGACGAATGGAAGCTGGAAGGCGACTGGGCTTTTGCCCGTGTTGGAAAAGGTTATCTCGCTTTGCGTACCCAGAATGGGTTGAGGCTTATTGAACGGGGCAATAGCGCTATGCGCGAACTACGTTCAACTGGCAGCGACAACGTATGGCTATGCCAAATGGGGCGATACGCTCTGGATGGGAATTTCGCATCCTTTCAGGCCAAAGTGAGATCGTTAAAAGTTGAGTTTGGGAAGTTGTGCGTAAAATGGGAAAACCTTCGCGGAGAACAACTGGCATTTGGTTGGGAAGAACCTCTTTTGTTGGATGGCAAAGAACAACCGATTGAGAACTTTCCTCATTTCGATACTCCCTACGCCCGGGCACAATGGCCTGCCGAAAAGATAGAGGTGCGGCACAATGGGGAAAGCTATCTTCTTGATTTCGAAAAAAATAATGATAACCATTAATAAATCCTAGCTAAATCAAATCATTAAATCATGAAAAAATTATTCTCATTGCTTTTGCTTTTAACGTTTGTCATTGGGGTAAATGCCCAAAACAAAGCCTACGATTTAAAACACTGGCCAAAAGGAAAATCCCCGGAAGAAATAGGCATTCGCATTGCCGAAAAATTTCTTAGAACATCCCATTCAAGATACGGGAACACGCGCCCAACTCAACCTCCAACCCAAATAACATATCCGGATGTATGCACATGGTTGGGAGGGATGTGGTTTGCTAATATCACTAAGAATGAGGGTTTGTTCAAAAGGTTCGAGGATAGGTTTGCTCCTTTGTTCGAATCAGAGAAACATCTACTGCCAAAACCAAATCATGTTGATAACAACGTTTTTGGTTCTGTTCCATTGGAATTATACTTGAAAAACAAGCAACCAAAATATCTTGATTTAGGGCTACTGTATGCCGATACTCAATGGATTCTCCCTGAAGGAGCCAAGCCTGAAGAGAAGAAGTGGGCAGATCAAGGCTTTTCATGGCAAACCCGCATCTGGATCGACGATATGTTTATGATTACGGCAGTTCAGGCCCAGGCATACAGGGTAACCGGAGATAAAAAGTATATCGATCGGGCTGCTAAAGAAATGGTTTTGTATCTGGATACCATCCAGCTCGAAAATGGGCTGTTCTATCATTCTCCGGAAGCACATTACAGTTGGGGGCGTGGTAATGGCTGGATGGCTGTAGGGATGGCCGAAATTCTTCGTATCCTGCCAAGCGACAACCCAAACAGGGCAAAGATTATAGCAGGCTACCATAAAATGATGGCTGCACTATTAAAGTATCAGGAACCGGATGGTATGTGGCGGCAAATTATTGATGATACTGAAGCCTGGAAAGAAACTTCGTGCACTGCTATGTTTACCTATGCGATGATTACTGGAGTAAAAAATGGCTGGATTGATAAGAAAACCTATGGAGCAGCTGCCAGAAAAGGTTGGTTGGCTCTAATTAGTTATGTCAATCAGGACGATGAATTGACAGAGGTTTGTGCCGGCACTAATACAAAAAATGACCGCAACCATTATATGCAACGACCCCGTATCGTAGGAGACCTGCACGGACAAGCGCCCATACTTTGGTGTGCAACCGCATTATTGAGAGAAAATAATAAACAATCTCCTTTAATGCCTAATGTGTATAAATAGCCATTTAATAATTCCAATTAAACCAATTCGAAACATGCATCTTCCAAAGTTGTTATTACCTGTTATATTGGCTCTGTTCTTTATCAAAGTCCAGGCCATTGAAATTAACGTTATGGATCGTGGCGCCAAACCGGATTCATCTACTGACAATACCGAAATTATTCAAAGAGCAATAGACGATTGTGGACAAAATGGTGGAGGTTCTGTAATTGTGCCAGCCGGCGTTTTCATGTCGAACCAATTGTTGTTGAGATCGGGTGTCAACTTTCTTTTGTTAAAAAATGCAATAATCCGGGCGCTTCCCGAATTAAACAACCTCACTGGTGATAATAATAGTCAAAGGAATGCGCTTGTTCTTGGTTTGGGTATCGAGAACGCTTCCATTACCGGCGAGGGTACTTTAGACGGGAATGGCTGTTTGGCAAAGTTTCAATTTGGGGATAACACCAAGGGTCGGCATTATGTTGTTTTCTTTAACGACTGTAAAAAAATGATTGTAAACGATATTTCGTTGGTCAATTCTTGTTTCTGGACTTTCAGGATATTGGATTGCGATAATGTGATGGTAAACGGAATCCGGATTTATTCACATTGTAACCTGAACAATGACGGGATTGATATCGATGGTAAAAATATCATTGTATCCAATTGTAATATCGACTGTGAGGATGATGCAATTTGCTTAAAAAGCGACAGTAAAACATCGGTTTGCGAAAATGTTGCTATTTCAAACTGCGTAATTTCGACCAATTGTAACGCGATTAAATTTGGCACTGCATCAAATATGGGGTTTAGGAATATTGCCATCAGTAATATCGTTATTAAACGACCCTCTGAAAATCATTTCCATGAATATAAAATTCAGCAATTGACCGGAGTTACAGCCGAAACAACCAATAATGTTGGTGTTACCCTGCAAATGGTAGATGGTGGGGTTATGGATCAGGTAAGTATCTCAAATATAGTCATGACCGATGTGCTTACACCGTTTATGATAAAATTCGGAAATCGGCGAAATCCACCTCAATATGTGCGCAATATAAATATCAGCAATATTATCGCTTCGGGCAAAAGTCTAATGACCAGCTCAATAACTGGGTTCGATGGTCATTATATCGAAAATGTAAAAATCAGCAATGTTATTTTGAATTGCTCAGGGGGCGGTACCGATGAGCATGCCGCCAAAATTATTGATGAGAATGAAAAAGCGTACCCCGATAATAGGCAATTTGGCCCAGTGATGCCCGCTTACGGGCTTTTTGTCCGCCATGTAAAGAACATAACGTTTGATAACATCCAGTTTAACTTAACCAGTCAGGATCTCCGCCATGCTGTGGTGGTCGAGGATGCCGATAACATCCAGATAAACAGGGTGACTTCATTAGAACACATTGGCAAAGCATCTTATTTGAAATTAAAAGATGTCCGGAATGCAATGATTTCAGGTTTTACATCAACAAAACCATTACAGGTGTTCCTGAAACTTGAGGGGAACTCGTCGCGGATAAAATTGATAAACAATGATTTTGTCGGAATTAAAAAAATAACGGATGTCTCAGGGGAAACAATCTCCAAACAGGCACTTACAGAATTGAACAACATTAAATAAGAAGGAAATGACAAAAAAAAATAGTTTATCGCGGAGAGATGTCCTGAAATCAATTCTCGTTGGGTCTGTGGCGCTCCAATTCCTCCCTGTTTTTGGACAAGAAGCCTCGACCGCGCCTTCATTAAAAGGGAACATCAGGCATTCGGTCAGCAAATGGTGCTTTAAATATCCCTTGGACGAGTTCTGTAAAGAGGTAAAAAAAATAGGAATAGAGTCTGTCGAGATGGTCGGTCCCGAAAAGTGGCCGGTAATTTATAAAAACGGGTTGAAATGTGCTATTGGCAATTTCCCCGATTTGAGCCCCGAACGGGGTTTGAACAACCCGCTTTGGCACGAACGGTTAATCCACGATTACTTGGAAGTTATTCCATTGGCCGCCAAAGCCGGGGTTGAAAAATTGATTTGTTATTCAGGGAACAAAACTGGCCTTTCTGATGAACAAGGCATGGAAAATTGCAGGAAGGCATTGTCCAAAATCCTCCCACTGGCAGAAAAAAATAACGTTATCCTGGCCATGGAACTAATTGGGACTGACTTGCCCGATTACCAGTGCAGTAACATCGAATGGGGCAAGGCATTGTGCGACAACCTTCAATCCGATAGTTTTAAGTTGTTGTATGATATCCCCCACATGTATTCCACTGGTGCCGATGTTAACGATGACATTAAGAAATACCATAAATACATTGCGCACTACCAGATTGCCGGCGCACCGAAACGTTGTGAACCTGATATTTCCAAAGGGTTGGATTGCAGGCAAATACTTCAGGCTATCGTCTCCACCGGCTACAAAGGTTATGTGGCTCAGGAATATTGGCCAGCCAAAGAATTGGGCCGGATAGAACGGCTTAGTGAGTGTATCGCATTTTGTGATGTATAATGACGATCTAAATTTTACGACTTATGAAACCATTGTTCCTATTCCTGTTTTTCCTTCAGATAACATGCTTACAGGCACAAGTTACCAAACAACAAATTGCGGAAGCTTTGCCAGGCAAGCTTACACACCCATACCTGTTCTTTAACGAACAAGAAAAGAATAGCGTCTTGCAACTTATTAAAAACGACAAGGAATCAAAACTAATTTACGACCGCTTATTGTTAGAGGCCAATCGGTTGATGTACACTTCAATTGAGAAGTTTCCTCCACAATCCGATCATCCGCGCTATGATTCGGACGGAAAATTCGACAAACAAATTGGAGGATACAGCAAGGCAGCCATGTCGTTGGCATTTCTTTATCAACTTACAGGGGAAAACAGATATGCCCAAAAATCATTTGAATTTGCCAAAGCCTTGGCAGAGTTGCCCACCTGGATGATCAAAGTACATGAATTCCCAATTATTTATGACCGGGTTTGGCCTTGGAATTCAAAATTGAACGACGACCAGGTCGTTTTTAGTTATGATATTCGCACAACGGTTATCGGCATTGACATGGCATTGGTTTATGATTGGTGCTATGATGCTTTTGATAAAAGGCAGCGAGACAGGATTCGAAATGCTTTGTATGAAAAAGTGATCCTGCCTGTGCGCAATAACTACGATTACCAATGGTGGGCCACTTCATACAAATGCAATTGGTGCGGTATCTGTTTCAGCGGGCTTGGCGTTGCTTCACTGGCGTTGTTGACTGAAGATCCCGGTCTTACTGATGTAATTGCAGAATCGTACAATAGAATGGGACTTTTTTTGAACGAATTGGATATTGATGGTGGTTGGCAGGAAGGCCGTGGGTACTGGGCTTATGGAATGGGTGAGGCAATGTATTTTATGGAGTCTTTGCGAAAAAATACCAAGGGGAAATATAACCTGTTGGTAAATGATAAAATACAAAGGGTTCCGGTTGATTTTGCACTTTACGGTCTAACAGGCGAATTTGGCGATGGATCTGGTAAGCCTGTTGGCTCTACTTTCCTAATTAATAAATTGGTTGAACAAACCTCAAATGGCGAGGGAGTCTGGTATAGAAACCATATATTGGGAAAGGGTGCGTCAATTTTTGACCTGATCTGGCCACGGCCTAAGGTTAACGAATTAGTTCCTAAAACAGCTTCCAAACATTTCCGGTCAATCGATTGGGCTTTTATGCGAACTGATTTTTTAGATCCCAATACTGTTACGGTGGCTTGCAAAGCGGGGAACAACGATGACCCTCATCATGGACATTTGGATGTTGGCCAGTTTATGGTATATTGGAAAAACAAATATTTTATTAAAGATCTGGGGAATATTGCTTATGACGAGCAATATTTCACGGGTGATAGGTGGAATTATCTCAACGCTTCAAGTTCCGGGCACAACCTGATTTTTGTGAATGGAGAACTGCAAAAATCGTCGAAATACAAAGACAGTGAATGGGAAAAAGGGATAGGGGGAAAAATCCTTGAATTTCGCACTTCGGACAAAAGGGACTATACGCTTATGGATCCTACTAAAGCTTATCCAGGTCAATACCTTAAAAAATGGCGGCGACACATCTTGCTTGAGAAGCCAACTGTAACTCTAGTTCTTGATGAAATATCCTGCTTGCCAGGTTCTGAAATTGAAGCCAGGTTTTTTCCCGGTGTAAAGAATGTCAAATCCAATAAAAACTACACATTATTGACCGATGAAGATGGTAATACCATGGCAGTATTTCCTGTGTGCAAAGAAAACATTACAATCGGAAACGCAAGCTTGCCATTTTTACCTGTTAAAAAGGAGGCCGTTGTGGAATGGATACCTTACTTCAATTCAAAAGTAAAAGCAATAGAGCCAACCACATACCTTGTAACCATAATTATTCCTGTCAGGAACAGCGAAGAAGCCGACATGATAAGTAATAATATCTCCTTTTCAAGGCATAAGGATGATACGTATAGTGTCTCTTTCAAATACCAGAACAGAAAATACGTTAGTCAATTTCATCAAACAAATGAAGGACTGGTATTGGATTAAACTAGTATTTTATAACTGAAAAGTATTAAGCTGGTATGGGCAAAGTCTTTAACCATAAAAAACTAAATCATTAAAATAATATTTATACCCAAAATATGAGAACAAAATTTTTCAATTTCTTCAAAAACGATTCTCCCGGTTCACCTTTTAAAAAGTACACAAAATATGTTCTGTTTTCATTTGGTGCATTTTTTATTTTTAGTCATTCTGCCCTGACAATTGCATTACCTGTACCCAAAATTAACCTTTCAATCCAGAATGAGAAACGAGATATATCTTTATTGACCATTGAAGATATTTGTAGCAAGTATCCCGAAAGGATACAAATACTCTTTAATGCTCTCAACCTTGATTATACCGGATTAGAACAAGTAAAGATTGCAGTTTTAAATAAGGATTGGGTTACTGCTTGCTCGGAATTAGTTAAATATTATAAAAATTCAGAATCAGCCTCCTGGTTGCGGCTTAAGAAGCCCCTGATTAATGCAAACCGGGATGCTAAAGGCGATTCAGTTATAGCAGATGTGTTTACTTTTCAGGCGGTTACTGGTAAGCAGCCACGGCTTAAAAATGGGTTTATTGATTGGCAAAATAAAGGACCAAACCAAGATATAGAATGGACCTATTTTCTAAACAGGCATTTCTTTTACTCTCAACTTTTGAATGCCTACAAAGCAACAGGTAATGAAAAATATGTAATGGCTTTTTCCAACTTGGTTACTGATTGGGTAATTAGCAATCCATTCCCCAAAGAGGGTAAGAAAACAACCAACCCTGCCTGGAGGTTGCTTGAAGCTGGTTTGCGTATGGGAGAAGTGTGGCCGAAAGCTTTTTTTAATTTGCAAAATGCTGAAAAATTTTCACAAGCTTCGCGCATATTGATGTTATCAAGCCTTCCAGATCATGCCAATTACATTTTGAATAATCACGCCAGACAGCATAATCATGCAGCCATGGAAATTAACGGGCTTAGTCAGGTAGCGTTATGTTGGCCCGAATTTAAAGAAGCTGCAAATTGGTACGACCATGCTCTTACAAAAATGATAGAAGAGTTAGAACTCGAAGTTTACCCTGACGGCGCCCAAAAGGAGTTAACCTACATGTATCATAATGTAGCGCTATATAATTTTGAAGCGTTTAAACAAAATAGCGAGAGCGCTAAAAAAATACTTCCTGATAAGTTTCTAAAAATAATTGAAAGCATGTATAATTATGATGCTTATGTATTACGGCCTGACAAGAAAGGCCTGTTAA
>Ga0209512_1005864_pt1 | contig 10037 bp, 7 predicted proteins | sample frozenSSSSmetaG_FD_184142 | JGI IMG/M metagenome (GOLD analysis project Ga0209512, IMG submission 184142) | Glacier valley bacterial and archeal communities from Borup Fiord, Nunavut, Canada, to study Microbial Dark Matter (Phase II) -... | ecosystem: Environmental > Aquatic > Freshwater > Ice >... | reverse complement strand
AAACAAGCCTATAACACTAAAAACCGCCACTTTTCGCGCCATTATAACATAGTTAGCCCGGAATCAAGCATTTGGCGGTATGTTAAAATGGTTGTCAGTTGTCGGAGGAAAATTCGTAGGGGCGTGGGTTCCAACCCGCCCGCTGTTATTCACAAGGATAGACACGACAGACGGGAAATTCGTAGGGGCTACCCGGTGGCTCGGCCTCTTGGGGAAACTTCGTAGGAGCAGGCTCTGTCCTGCGATGGTTATCGGCTGACGGAGCATCCTCCTACATTAAACCCCTGACTTTCAACTAACAACCAATAACGAATAACCAACAAACCTTATGTCAGAACAAGAAGCGTTACTCAACGAAATTAACGACCACCACACCAGCCACCAGCGTCGCCGGGATATTGGCGACCGACTGGACGAAATTGGTGATACCCGCCCTGGCGTGGGAGTACTAGAGGATGGCCTTCCTGAAATTGTATGGCTACCCGTTGCACCCGGTGGTGAAATTACCATTACTAATGAAACTTTCACCATCTCCCCTTTCTATATCGCCAAATACCTGATTACCTACGCGCAGTATCAGGCTTTTTTCAAGGCGAAAGATGGGTATGCCAATCCCGAATGGTGGCAGGGTTTACCAGAGGAATACTACCAACAAAAGCTGGATAAACAGCTTACCAAAGCCTTGAACAATCCCCTCGACACTATTTCATGGTATCAGGGTGTAGCCTTTGCTCGGTGGCTAAATCAACGGCTGGACGGTTTGGTATTGCCGAACCAAGCGGGAACGCCTTTTGTCGTAGGTCAAAACGCTCAGGTGCGGTTGCCTACGGAGTGGGAATGGCAATGGGCCGCTCAGGGTGGCAATCAGCAACGTCAATATCCCTGGGGCGATTGGCAGAAGGGTTGTACTAATACGCTTGAGGCAGGTTTAAATCGGGCGGTGGCGGTGGGGTTGTACCCCCAGGGAGCGGCGGAGTGTGGCGCACTTGATATGGGCGGTAACCTCTGGGAGTGGTGTTACAACGATTACGAGGCTATTAAAACAGTGGATGTTGGTAATAACGCTTTCAAAGTCTTGCGGGGTGGCTCTTATCGCATCTCCCAGACTGACGCTACCTGTGCCTATCGCTACTATTTCTACCCTGGCAAGGATTACCACCTTTTCGGGCTACGTCTGGTGATTTCAGCCGGGGGTTAGAGAAATGCGGTTGTCAGAAGAAATTCGTAGGGGTGCTGCTTGCCGCATCCTCCCAGAGATAAATTCCCCCTTACGTTGTAGGGATACGATGCATCGTGTCCAGGGGCTAGGGGGTTGGGTCTCTTTCATGTTAAAATAAACCAGCGTAAATAATAATTATGTAACCCAATCACCGAGCACCTATGTCAGAACAAGAAGCGTTACTTAACGAAATTAACGACTCCCACACAAGCAACAAACGCCGCCTTGAGATTGGCGAGCGCCTGAGCGAAATAGGCGATACCCGCCCCGGCGTAGGGCTGCGGGCGGATAGTATGCCTGATATTACCTGGCTGCCCGTTGCACCCGGTGGTAAAATTACCATTACGGATGAAACTTTCACCATCTCCCCTTTCTATATCGCCAAATACCCGGTAACCTCCGCTCAATACGAAGCCTTTGTGAAGGCGGAGGATGGTTATAACAACCCCGAATGGTGGCGTGGCATGCTAGAAAAATACCACAAACCAATTCGGGAAGAACAAAACATCAAATCCTGGAATAAACCGCGTGATAAAGTCTCCTGGTATCAGAGTGTGGCCTTTGCCCGTTGGCTAAATCAACGGCTAAATGGCCTGGAGCTGCCGAACCCGGAAGGCTCACCCTTTGTCGTGGGACAGAATGCCCAGGTGCGGTTACCTACGGAGTGGGAATGGCAGTGGGCGGCCCAGGGTGGTGACCAGCAGCGCGAATATCCCTGGGGCGACTGGCAAGAGGGTTATGCTTATATAAGTGAAGTGAAATTAAAACGGACGATGGCGGTAGGGTTATATCCGCAGGGGGCGGCGGAGTGTGGTGCATTGGATATGTGCGGCAACCACTGGGAGTGGTGTATCAATGATTATAGCCCTATCAAAACGGTGGAAGTAGGTAATCGTGAGCAGAAGGTAGTGCGGGGCGGCTCGCACGGTAGCCATCGGGATTTTGGGGCTTGCGTCTATCGCCACTTCTTCGCTCCATTCTACATGCACAATTGTTTTCGGCTGTTAATTTCGACCCGGCTTGAGGGGTTTTAGTTAACAAACCTTACTCCCAACCCCTCTCCTGTAAGCGAGAGGTGCTTAAATTCCACCTTCCGTTGTAGGGAAGGGGGCTAGGGGGTGAGGTTTGTTTTAACCAGACTCCCCCTATCCTGTAAATCCTTTCCATCCTTGTTAATTTTTCGGGCGGGTTCAGGGCAGGGGGAACACAAGGTTAGCCCCTACGAATGCGGCGATACCGGGCGGTTCACGAACCGCCCCTACGAATTCTTTCCGACAACCGACAACTTTTAACTCGTTACTCGGAACTAAAAAATGACACAAGGCAGTTTGTTTGGCGAAGAAAATCAGGATAAGGCGGCGGAGCAGGCTGCGATTGACCCAACCGCACCCCTGGCGGCCCGGATGCGACCCCGCCGCTTTGCTGAGTTTATCGGACAAGAGAACCTGACCGGGCCGGAGGCAGCTTTGCGGCGGGCGGTGGAAAATGACAAATTCGGCTCGATAATATTGTGGGGGCCACCGGGGGTTGGCAAAACCACCCTGGCCGAGATTATTGCTAATATCACCCGTTCGCACTTCTCGCGGGTAAGTGCCACCAGTGCTGGGGTCAGCGACTTGCGGAAGGTGGTGGAGGAAGCCCGCGCCCGTCGCAAGGCTGGCGGCAAGAAAACCATCCTGTTTATTGACGAAATCCACCGCTTTAACAAGGCCCAACAGGACGCGATACTGCCCGTCGTCGAGAACGGCACGATAACCCTGATTGGCGCGACTACCGAGAACCCCTCGTTTGAGGTCAATGCCGCTTTGTTGTCACGGGCGCGAGTCTTTACCATGCGGGCGTTGGGCGACGAGGAGATAAAAGAGGTCTTGCGCCGCGCCCTGACCGACCCAGAACGTGGCCTGGGCAACCTGAAAATCCAGCTATTGCCCACCGCCGAAGAAGCTCTGGCGACTCTGGCGAATGGCGATGCCCGCTCCGCCCTGAATATCTTGGATTTGGCGGTTTCGATTGCCCGACCCAACGCCGATGGTCAGTTAGTAATTGACCCACCCCTGCTGGAAAACGCCGTCCAGCGTCGGGCCTTGCTCTACGACAAGGGCGGGGAGCAGCATTTTGATATTATCTCAGCTTTACATAAAACCATCAGAGGAAGCGACCCCGATGCCGCGCTGTACTGGTTAGGGCGAATGCTGGAAGGGGGCGAAGACCCGCTTTATATCGTTCGGCGGTTGGTGCGGGCTGCCAGTGAGGATGTGGGAATGGCTGACCCCCAGGCTCTGGTGGTGGCGATGGCGGCTCAACAGGCGGTGCATTTTATTGGGATGCCGGAAGGGGCGTTGGCACTGGCGCAGTGTGTGGTTTATCTGGCAACCGCCCCCAAGAGCAATCGGCTTTACGCGGCCTACAAACAGGTGCAGGGTGATGTGCTGACCACCCGCAACGACCCCGTGCCGCTCCACCTCCGCAACGCCCCTACCCAATTGATGAAAAATCTGGGCTATGGCGAGGGCTATAAGTACGCCCACGACTTCGAGGAGGGCTTTGTCTACCAGCAAAACCTGCCGGAAGCCATAGAGGGTCGCCACTACTACGAGCCCACTGACCGGGGCTACGAGCAGACCGTCACCGAGCGTCTGGCAAAATTGCGCCAGAAAGCCGAGGAAGAACGGGGCAAAAGTAACGAGTAACGAGTAAAAAGAGTTGTTGGTTATTAGTTGTTAGTTGGTGGTTGAAATGCCAGAATTGGGTATAAATAATTGTAGGGGCAGGTCCCCGTGCCTGCCCTAACCCCTGACGGTAGGAGCGTAGTTTCCAACCCGCCCGCCCGAAGAATTAACAAGGATGGATAGGATAAACAGGATGTTGAAATCAATTATTCACCACAGAGGCACGGAGACACAGTTCTTTATAATTTATTTTGAATTTAACTGTGCCTCTGTATCCCTGTGGTAAAATTTAAACAGGTTTTATGGATAAATATTTTCACCAGGAGAGCGAAATGGCTGAAGCGTTGGTAACATTACAGGAAATTGAGCAGGCTCAGGAACGGATTCGGGGCGTGGCTCGTCATACCCCCCTGGTGGAGATGGCTGGCACAGACGGGGCGCAGGTCTACCTCAAAGCCGAAAATTTACAGCCTATCGGGGCTTTCAAAATTCGGGGAGCTTATAATCGCCTCGCCGCCCTCAGTGCCGAGGAACGAAAGGCCGGGGTTATCGCCTATTCCAGTGGCAACCACGCGCAGGGGGTGGCCTATTCCGCCCGACAGCTAGGGATGAAGGCCGTGATAGTAATGCCCAGTAATGCCCCCTCGGTGAAAATTGAGGCTACGCGGGGTTATGGGGCGGAGGTAGTGCTATATAATCCGGCTACCGAAAAGCGCGAAGAAGTCGCCGAGAAACTCATGCAAGGCCAGGCCTGGACTTTAGTGCCACCCTTCAATGACCGTTACGTAATTGCCGGACAGGGTACTACCGGGCTGGAAATTTATCAGGATTTGCCGGAAGTTGAGCTGGTGTTAGTCCCGGTGGGTGGCGGCGGACTGTTGAGCGGGATTGCCACCGCCCTCAAAAGCCTGAAACCCTCGGTAAAAATTATCGGGGTTGAGCCGGAATTAGCCGCCGATGCCCAGGAGTCGTTCCGGGGTGATAAAATTGTGGAGTATAGTGCTGAAAAAACCGCCCGCACTATAGCCGACGGGGTTAGAACCACTAGCCTTAGCAAGCTGACCTATGCCCATATTAAGGAATATGTGGACGACATTATTACCGTCAGCGAGGCCGAAATCCGGGAGGGGGTGCGCCGCCTGCTGTTCGAGAACCATCTGCTAGTTGAGCCTTCGGGGGTGCTGCCCTATGCCGCCTACCTCCACCACCGGGCCGAGCTGCCCCCCGCCTCAAAAATCGTGCTGGTGCTGAGCGGCGGTAACATTGACCCGGCTACTTTGCGGCAAATTATTAGTGTAGATTCGGGAACAGGAGCTTAAAATGAGTGAGGAAAAAATAGCCCCGCCCGATTTCGAGAGTATCAAACAAATCAGCCCCTATGCCACGGAGTTCTGGAGTGCGCGGGATTTAGCTCCGCTTTTGGGCTATAGCGAGTGGCGCAATTTCGAGGTAGCCACAAAACGGGCGATGACCTCCTGTGACCAGGTGGGCCAAAAGAGTGTTGATCATTTTGTTGCCGTCAACAAATTGATCCAGGTTGGTAAAGGGGCAAAGCGTGAGGTCAAGGATTATGTGTTAAGCCGTTTCGCCTGTTATATGATTGCCCAGAATGGCGACCCGCGCAAGTTGCAAATTGCCTCAGCCCAGACTTATTTTGCGGTGGCGGCCCGCGAGAATGAGTTGCGGCAACTCAAGGACGAGCAGGACGAGCGGCTAAAACTGCGGCTGCGCGTTACCGAAAATAACAAGGCTCTGGCGGAGGCTGCTTATAGTGCCGGAGTGCTGACGGCAGATTTTGGCAAGTTTCAGAATGCAGGCTATCATGGGCTATACGGCGGGCTGGATATGGACGAAATCAAAACCAAAAAGGGGGTCGGCGACAGAGAGAATTTGCTTGACCGCATGGGCCGAGAGGAGCTGGCGGCTAACGATTTCCGAATTACTCAAACCGAGGCGAAATTGCGGAATGAGGGCATTGTGGGGAAGGCCAAAGCTACCGAGGCCCACAAGGAGGTCGGCAAGGAGGTACGCAGCGCGATTGAGCGTATCGGCGGCACAATGCCCGAAGAAGTTCCCGCCGAGCCAACTATCAAACCCCTGATTGACCAGCACCAACGCCGCCAAAAGAAAAGTCTGCCGCCCAAAACCGATGACGGCGAACAGGGTAAATTATTTTGAAAGTTCGCAATTATAACCGTTGACAATTCCTGGAAAATATTATTGAGTAAAAAAAGTCAGAATAAAGAACAGAGGATAAAGGATTTGTAGAAGCAGGCTCTGTCCTGCGATACCCATCGGATGGCGGAGTATCCTCCTACGTCCTGCGATATCCATCGGCTGACGGAGCATCCTCCTGGGATTATTGTCCCGATTTGTGACCTTCGACCTTTGACCGCTTTAGATATTTCAATCCCGTAGTAGGTGGCGGAATTTTTATTTTTTAAATATGATTACCCTTGACTAAAAAAGTAAATTAGGGTATGCTAATACACAATTGCGAAAGAATTGAATAAGCTCGAATAAATCGTTAAAAATTGTTATGCGCGAAAGGAGCTTTTATGCGTCCCGTATCCCGGAATCTAACCATCTGGCGTTTTGCCAGCTTATTTATGGCTTTAGCAATATTATTTACCGGGTGGCAATTAACCCCCGCCTTTGCTCAAAGCCCCGAAGAAGATATGGCCCAGGCTAATACTCATATCCAGCAAGCCCTGACCGCTGCCCGCGCGGGCGACTTGGATACCGCCAAAAAAGCCTACAAAACTTATGATGATGGTTGGTTTGATATTGAGGACGGCGTAAAAACCAAGTCCAAAGAGACATATCGGGCGATTGAGCAAAAAATGGGCGATGTGAGCTTTGCCCTTTCCAAAACTCCGCCCGTCGCCAGCGAGGTTATTACCGCCCTGGTAGCTCTGGATGCCCAGCAGCAAGCCTTTATCAAAGGTACAGCCGTTGCAGCAACTACTGCTGCCAGCAGCGCAGCCACCACCGCCGCCCCGGTTGCCACCACTGTCGCGGTCACCGCCCCCACTGCCAGCACTACTACCAGTGCCACGCCTACCATTGCTTCCGTACTGGCGTTACTCGAAACAGCTCGCACCGCTCAGGCCAAAGGCGATTATCCCGCCGCCGCCGCCGCCATCAAACAATTCCAGACCGATTGGCTTGATGTCGAAGGACAGGTTAAAACTCGCTCAACTGACGATTATCGCCAGACCGAAAACGATATGGCTCTGGCCTATAACCTGCTTTCGCAAAAATCTGCCGATAGCAAGGCCGTAATTGAGCGGATGACCAACCGCCTTGAACCTTATCAACAGGCCACCAGCTACGGTATTTTCGATGCCAGCATAATTCTGCTCCGCGAAGGGCTAGAGGCGCTGTTGGTGGTAGTGGCCCTCCTGACCTTCCTCAAAAAATCGGGCAACGAAGAAAAACAGCCCTGGATTTGGGGTGGCGTGGGGGTCGGATTAGGCTTCAGTATTGTGCTAGGGGTGGTTATCCAACTCCTGTTTAGCAGCTTGATTAATCCCAGCAACCGCGAGATAGTCGAGGGAACAGTCGGACTGTTCGCCGCCGTAATGCTGATTTATGTTAGCTACTGGATGCACAGCAAATCGAGTGCCTCCTCCTGGAATCGCTACGTCAAACAACGCAGCACCGCCGCCCTGGCTAAAGGTAGCCTGTTTGGGTTAGCCCTACTTTCCTTCCTGGCAATCTTCCGGGAAGGGGCCGAAACTGTCCTGTTCTTTTTAGGGATGGGGTCGGGCATTAGTCTGGGTGATTTGCTGATTGGTCTGGCGATTGGCACGGTTGCGCTATGTATAATCGGCTTTTTGCTGGTGGTAATCGGCCTGAAAATCCCGATGGCTCCTTTCTTTTTGGTCGCCAGCATTCTAGTTTTTTACCTCTGCTTCAAGTTCGTCGGGATGGGGGTACACGCCCTGCAAGTCGGCAAAGTGGTGTCGGCTACTACCACCGATTTACTGCCTGAAAACGGCTTCTTCGGCCTTTTCCCGACCTGGGAAACGACTATTCCCCAACTCGTGCTACTGTTAGCCGCCGTATTTGTGGTGGTATACGGGCGTGTCAGGGAAAAAATTATCCAAAAAGTGCCGACCTCGACCCCCGCTGGAGTCTCAAAATAAAAATTAGGGGAAATTTGTAGGGGCAGGGTTGCCCTGCCCTGGTTTATCGGCTGACAGAGCAGCCTCCTACAAATTTCCCTACCGACGACTGACCACCGACAACTAATTCAAAGGAAATAAAATGACCAAGAAAAACCAGAAATATGGACTGGTAGCTTTAGGACTGCTTATCGGACTAATGTTGGCGGGCTGTGGGGATGCTACTTCCACCACCGCCCCAAAGGGCACGGCAAGTAGCACCCCTACAACGGCTGCCAATACAACGACGATTGCCACAACAATTCCGGGCACGGCAAGCACTGCCCCCACAACGGCGGCGGTAGCTGCTACCCTGCCGCCCGGTGCGAAAGCGGTCAAGGCTGGTCCGAATAGCAAAGAATCCACCCTACTAAAGGCGGTTGTGCCTAATATTACCGCCACTCTAGACGCGCTTAAAAAGGGTGATATAACCGGAGCTAAAAAAGCCTTCGCCGACTATTCCAATGCCTGGAACGGTATTGAGGTCTACGTTAATTCTCGCTCCAAGCAGCTTTACGATACGATTGAGGTTCAAAACGAATTCAAGGCTAACGACCTTTTTGACAAAGCGGGCGTAAAAGCCGAGGAAATTATCCCCTTTGTGGAGGGGGTGCAAAAGGGCTACAACGAAGCTCTGAAACTGGCTGAAACTGGCCCAGATTATGACGCGGTTCTGGACGAAATCGCCGATATTCGGATTGTGCGGATAGATTTACGCAAATCTATCGCCGCCCTCACCGCCGGAGATATTGCAATGGGCAAAACGACCTTTGAGAAATTTGATACGGGCTGGGATAATATCGAGGGCAGCATTAAACCCCGCTCCAAAGAATTATATGTTACTACCGAAAAAAATATTGACGCGGTAAGCCAGCTTTACAAGGCCGATAAGCCCGTCGCGGCAGATTTGCTAATCGCTGAAAACACCTTGCTCGTCACCTACAACCGCTCCCTGACCATGCTGAATACTATTCGTAGCACTGGCAAAGTGCCCGCCAAAGAGGTGATTTTGCTGCAAGGGGTTTCGCCTAATATTAGCGCGACCCTGACCGCCCTCAAAAAACCTGACATAAAAGCTGCTAAAAGTGCCTTTGATAACTATTCCTACGGTTGGAGTGGGGTCGAAATCTACGTCAAAACTCGCTCGGCCCAGGCTTATAGTGCCCTTGAGGATTATGAAGGCAAGATTGATAAGTTATTTGAGGCCCAAACCCCCAACCCTGCCGAGATTATCCCGCTGGTGGAAGGACTGCAAAAGGGCTATACCGACGCTACAAATGTGGCTATCGCGGGTCAGTCCCTGAACCCAATTCTGGACGAAGTGGCGGATATGCGGATTGTCCAGACTAATCTGGATAAAACTATTATCGCGCTTAAAGCCAACGACCTTCCAACTGCCAAAGCATCCTTCCAGCAATTTAGTGACGGTTGGACTGACGTAGAGGACTCGGTAAGTTCCCGCAGCAAGGATGTCTACAAGGACATTGAAGAAAAAATCAGTACGGTGGAGCGTGGGTTGCTACGAGCTGATAAACCCGTAGTTGGCGATGTTACTACCGCCCTGACCGATTTGCAAAGCAGCTATGGCAACGGCCTGAAACTCCTCACGGCGGCCTTGAGTTAGGATTAAACCAATTGTAGGGGCGTGGTTTCCAACCCGCCCGAAGAATTAACAAGTACAGACAGGATAAACAGGATATTTGGCGAATAATTGTAGGAGGATGCTCCGTCATCCGATGGGTATTGCAGGACAGAGCCTGCTCCTACGGGTAGAAGGGTAGACACATAGGTCTACCCTAAAATTAGAAGAATTGTCCCCCCTTCCCTGATTCATGGAAGGGGGCTAGGTCTGATAGCCCTACTTTAATTCAAAATGGGGGTTCTTGATAATCCCAAGCTGATTGCCGAAGGGGTCAATCACCGTACCAACTATTATACCATCGCCCACATCCTGTAGGACACCGTTGGCGGTTGCCCCTA
>Ga0209512_1005862_pt1 | contig 10038 bp, 9 predicted proteins | sample frozenSSSSmetaG_FD_184142 | JGI IMG/M metagenome (GOLD analysis project Ga0209512, IMG submission 184142) | Glacier valley bacterial and archeal communities from Borup Fiord, Nunavut, Canada, to study Microbial Dark Matter (Phase II) -... | ecosystem: Environmental > Aquatic > Freshwater > Ice >... | reverse complement strand
ATCGTGCCATTCCTAGTCTTATCAATTTTTGGAAAATTAAGAAGTTTTGTGGCAAAGCCATTAGCTGAGATGTAGTAAATACCAGACTTACGGGGCAGCGGGAATTATTTCTACCTTAATATCCTGAATGGCGAAACTGATACAACGACGGTCAGGGCTGTTGGGGATATAATCGCCGGCTATCAGGCAACCTTGCGCGGAGTTAAGTTCGACTAGATTTTGACCCTTTTTAAGCTGTAGTTCAAAACTGGCGGGGGTGCTGACCCATTCTTTCTTCCCCTCGACTACTAGCGAGCTTGAACCACGCCCGTTGATCAAAACATTCAGGGTTTGGGGGCGAATAATCGGGGTAAAACTCAAACTGAGCCGCACGGTGGTATCCTGGGCCACTTCGAGGCGTAACCCGGCGTTTTGCTGCACAAGGCGTTGGAGCTTACCATCTTCCCCCTTGCCCAACCCGGCGTTCCAGCCATCCCCCAACCGTATTCGCACCTGACCGGGCGCAACCGCCGCCACTTTTGACCCTGGTTCAACTTTCCACACTAACAGGGTATCCGCCCCTGGAGTATCGTTTTCCTTATAACTAGCAGGGCCAAGCTGTTTCTCTAAATAAGGGCGCATCCAGGCAAAAAAGCGTCGCCCGCTTTGGAAATTCCGCAAAATAACGTAACGAATATTATCGTCTTGTAAGGTTTGTTTGAAACCAACCTCCAGGGTGAAAATATCAGGGTTGGGCAATTGTGCCGCCGAGCCGTCCATAATTGCGCTGCTCTCTGCTGGGTTAAACATCCCCAGGTAGGGCGACTGGTCGAAGGAAAGGGTCATACGGTTGGAGATACGGGAAGGATAACCGCCTACAAGGGGTTTTTGGTGGATGGTTTGGTAGTAAAGCGGTAGGCTATAGGGGCCAAGTGGTAGTTCCATTACCAGAAAATCGCCCGCTTCCGCCGCAATCTGGTGGTAGATTTCGGGTATATGCGCCTCGCTCATTGGCAAGGGCCAGGGCTGCACAAAACTTTCTAACACCCCCAAAAGCATCAAACTTCCCGCTACTCCCCCAACTTTTAATATACTTGTCAGCCCCCGTGTAGAAGTTATTTTTTGGAAAAGCCAACTAAGTGTCAAAGCCGCCAGCACCGCCAGGGCCAGCGTCACCACAATCCCAAAACGGTCGGGAGCGCGATAGGTTTTCAGGAAGGGCAAATTGGTGTAAAGGGTATATGGCAAGGGAAAATCAAACTCTTTACCCGCAATATGCAGACGTGGGCCAAGTGCCATAACGAAAGCGGCAAAAGCCAAAAATAACCAAAACAAAGTCTCGCGGCGCGACCACCATTTTAAGAAGGGGGCAACTAATCCGGCGATTAATAAAACATAGCCTGGATAAACCGCTTGTTCAATCGGGAAAATACCCTTGAACTGGCTATAAAGTGGAGCAGTCAGACCACCGAAAAGTGGATTCTGGGAATTTGGCACAAAAAAGGCCAGCAAATCGGCGGAAAGTTCTCGTGTCTCGCGGGCCAGCGTCGTAACCGAGGCGTTAACGTCCCCTTCCAGCCGGAAAAAGACATTGTAAAAGGGTAATAGAGCGACCACCCCTAACCCTAAACCAACTCCATAAAAGCCTAAATTGCGCCTATTCCAGAAACCATTTTTGCGCTCAAACCAGCCAAACCACACAAAAAACAAAATCGTAAAAGGCAGCACAAAATAGCTCAAATAATATAGGTCGGAGAGCGAGGCTAGCATAAAGCCAAGTGCGACCCACAGGGCGTTGGTCAGGTTGGGGGTGCGGCGCAAGCCAAATAATCGCCAGGCATAAAACGGCAACCACTGAATGGTTAATAGTCCCAGGTGGCCTTCTGCCCGGAAAAGATGGTAACTGCAAAAGGCAAAAAGAAAACCTGCCACAAAACGGGCGGCTCGATGTTTGGTAAATTCTCCGGTTAACTGAAAGATAAACAAACCTGCTAAAGGAAAAGAGCTGAAAACGGCAAAATTATAGGCGAAAATCGGGCCGAACAACCCCCGCAGAGGCCACATCAATAGGCCGTTGACCACACTGCTGAGTAATATTTGTACTGAAGGTAAGAGGCCGAACATTAAGTGGGTTTGGCTGGGGTCTTGGCCCAATTCCAGAGCCCGTCCATACCACCACATATACCAGAGGTTTTGGTAAGCATCCCCAGTCATATTATTAGCATCGCCGTTGAGGTGTGTACCAAGCTTGATTATTAAAGGCCAGGTGAGGATAGCGGTAAGCAGACAATAAGCCAATAGTACCGCCAACCACTCCGGGATATAACGGCGGCGATTGTTTTCGGCTATCTTCGGCTTTTGTAAGACTTTTAGCAAGGGCGTTTGGGTTTCCAGCAGTATTTGATTGTACTAAAAAGGACGGCAACACTGCCGCCCTTAATTTTTCCGGTGGGTTACTTTTTGACGGCCCCGATTTTGTAGGTGTAGGTATCGGGTGTGGTTCCTTCAGGTCGGAAGGCACTGTTACCCTGAGTAAGCAGGGAGCGCAGGTAGGCCCGACTAAAAGGCCGCTCTATATTGACCAACGGGTATAGGTCGTCCAGACTAGCCCGGAGCAAATCCCCCACTTTTGTGCCAACCAACTCGAAGGCGTTCGCCACTAGCAAGTCGGTCTTGCGGCGGTCACTTTCCTCCAGACGTTTCTGGTTGTCAAGCTTGCCAAAGCGTTCTGGGGTCAGAATTTGATTATCGTCCACCTTACAGGCAAAGGCAATCGTTCGATAAACGAACTTCTGACGACGCTCATCGTAGAACAACAGGCGGCGTTCCTGCTCGTTATCTACCTCGTACTCAATCAGGAAGTGATTGCTTTTGGTACCCTGAGTAAGCAGCAACTTCGCCCCTGGTATCAGGTTGTCGGCGAAGAACTGTTCCAATCCAGCAATCCAGCCCCCGCGCGCCCCAGTAGAGTAGCGCAACTCGGCTGTATAGGTAAAATAAAGCTGTGGAGCTTCAAATCGCAAAATCAAAGCCTTTTGGTCATCCATCAACGGGCCGGGGAATAGCTCTTTGGCACTACTGTCGTAAGGCAAAACCCCATTTTCGTATTCGTAGAAGGTGATAATATGATCCCACTGCTTGCGACCCTTCTCAACTTGCACCTCGCTGGGGTCAGCCAGATTAAGGTCTTCCAGGAACTTGTAATCCACCCCCACCTCGGAAGCCTTGCGATGACCCTGCCCGATAGCAGGTAAGCCCGGAGCCGACCATACCCGGTCATCCTCAGCCCCTACAAACTCAAAATCTTTCTTTTCCTTGAGTAGTCGGAAGTTAAGGGCAAAGCGGGTTGCTTCGTAGTCGTGCTCGGATTTGCGCTTGTTGAAAACATCACTAAGGATCGCTTCATCGCTGACCGGGCCTTGCACCTCGTTCATATAATCCCGGACTCGGCGGAACTCACCCTTGCTAAAGCGTCCGGTAGACTCGTCCAGATACCAGTCATTGACGAAGTTAACGAAACGGAAATCTTCCTCCACTATGGTTTGCAAGGCTGAGGCAAAATAATCACCGTGACTTGCCAGAATGTCGGCAACGGGCTGGTTCAGGTCTACCGTTACCCCATCGGCTACCTCGATAATAACCGGGACGCTCGGCACTACTGGCGCGGGTGGCTTGACCACTGGCGGCTGGGGCGCAACCACAACGGGTTGGGCGGGTTCGGGTTTAGCCTCAACCACTACAGGTTGGGCGGGTTCCGCAGGTTTAACCACTGGTGTGACTGGTGCGGATTTAACCGGGGTTTGCTCAATTGGGGTTTTAGCCACAGCTCGAGGTGGTGTCACTACCACAGGTGGTATAACTACCGGGGCAACTGGCGCAACCTGTTTGCTTTCGGTAGCAGCAAATGGCAAGGGGATAGCGAAGGCTTGACTGTGGGCCTGGGCTTCGGCTGCTTTCGCTGCTATTTCTTCTTCGCTCAGTTGCTCAACGGGGCGAGCCCCCTCAAAGAGGCGAGTTTTATAGCTATGATGGTCGTATACCACCGGGTCGGGCGAAGGCGCAACCCCAGCTTTGGTGGTTTTGAAAGTTACTTCGCCATTATCTTCCTGCCGTAAGAAAATAGCCGGATTAGCCGAGAGAGCCTTATCCACCAGGGGGGCAACCGCCTCGGCACTATCCAATCCCTTATATTTTTGTTCAGCCAGATATTGCGCCAAATTCGTTAGGCTTTGGCGAATGGCAGTGCGGGCCGCCATGGTGTGGCCTTGCGCGCGCAGCAGGGTAAAGATGCGTTGGGCTAGTTCCTGTTCGTCGGCACTACCAGCGTATTCCAGTTTAGGTACTTGATTTAGCTGTACCATTGAATAAGTTTCCCTCTCCTAAACAGTGGGCGCAATCGCCCTCTTAACAATAATGTCGGGAGCAGTTGCTCCCTATCTAACTACGAATTTTTATCTACTTCGGCGGCGTTACTTTGTGCCAGCCCCTTCTTTAAGGATTTCAATGTAACGTTTAGTTAAGGCTTTCAGGTTTTGGGGGCGACCACTACGCCGAACCCATTCTACTAATTTTTCCACCTGAGCGGCCTCAACCTTTACTTTTGTATCAATTTTCTTGAATTGCCCGTCCATTTTCTTGATTTTCCCTTTTTTCTTTGAGCAAAGCTAAAATATCTCCACTAAAGCGGAGTTTATCGGCTCTATAATACACTATATCGGGCTAACTTTCAATCTGAAAAGCCCTTGCCTTGCTCGCGCAAACTGAGGAAACGTTGATGCCCAATTATCAGGTGGTCAAGCAGTTCGATATCCATCAGCTTCCCGGCTTTGACCACTTCGGCGGTGATACGGATGTCGTCCGGGCTGGGGGTTGGGTCGCCACTAGGGTGGTTATGCACCATAATGATAGAAGTGGCGTTCTGGCGAATGGGTTCGCGAAATAGTTCGGCGATACGTACTGTGCTGCTCAAGAGTGTCCCTTGATAGACGGTCTGGATACGGATAATCTGGTTTTTAGTATTAAGCAGCACCACTTTCAAGATTTCCTGCTCAAGTTGGCTCATTTCAAGCTGAAGCATTTTGGCAACGTCCTGGGGGGTGCGGACAGTGGGGCGCGATTCTGGCCCAGCCGTGAGCAAGCGGCGACCCATCTCCAAGGCGGCTTTTAGCTGGCTGGCTTTGGCCTCTCCTACCCCATGTTCCCGGCAAAGTTCGTCAAAGGGAACCCGGCTAAGGCCCGTTAGCCCCCCATAATCACGCAACAGGCGGCGACTTAGTTCCAGTACGTTCTCGCCCGTTACTCCTACCCTCAGCAAAATCGCAATCAGCTCAGAATCGGTCAGGCTGGTTGGCCCTAGTTGTTGGAGTTTCTCGCGGGGTGGGAGTTGGTCGGAGTCAACTAACGGGGCTCGTTTATCCCGTTTTAATGCGGGCGAATCATCTTCATTTTTGGCTGGGCTGGGGCTACGACGTGGCATAGTTAGCGTCCTATAGTTTAGTTGTGAAATTTTTATACTTAATATCTTGACTAATTTTCACATATTTTTAGGATTGCGTCAATAATAGATTGGGGGTCGGGCGGAGAACCCGCAATATAGGCGGTAATTCTTTTACCAACAGGTAGTTTCAACTCACTTTTGCTATTTGAGTCAGAGTTTACTACCGGGCCAACAACCCCATAAGTTCGCCTATATGCTCCACCACTTATCGCTTCCGAGCCGAGCAATACCAGCTTCACCTCATCCGGCATAGTTGCTAGGAGGCGCAGCGCATGTTCGGCAATTTTAGCCGTGCCACTACCTATTATCAGCACAATATCGGCCTGGGCAGGGCTACTGGTCAGGCTAAAACCGTAACGGGCGGCATTATAGGGCGGGGTGAAAATCGCTTCCAACTCCAAACGGGCGGCGTTCGAGCCACCCAGATTAAGCGGAAACAGGGCCACAGAAAGTTTTTTCAACTTAAAACTCCCCCTTGAGGGCACTGCCGATTAAGTCCAGCAGGGGGGTAGGCCACAACCCCACCAGAATTATTATTACCACCAGCGTTAGAATTACCGCAATCGCGCCGATAGGTTCGCGCCGAGTTTTGAGGCCCGCAACATCCCGCCCCATAAATAGTCCGTGAAAGTAGCGCAGATAGGCCAGTAACCAGAAGCTAATTGCTAGACCGCCCAGCAAGGCCCAGCTTAACCCTTCCTGCGCCGCACTTTGCAGAATTAAATATTTCCCGGCGAACCCGCTCAGAATAGGCGCACCCACCAGCCCCAGCACCCCAAAACTAAGCCCTACTGCCGCCACAGGCATGCGCCGCCCCAACCCGGTCAATCCTGACAAAGCCCTCCCCTGATTGCAATAATTGACCAGAGCCAAACTGCTGAAAATCAAGGCTTGCATCAGGGCAAAGTTCAGGGCATCAAACAACGCCCCCCGCAAGCCCGTTTCGTGAGGGGTTGCCAGCCCGAACAAAATCAGGCTCAGATTGCCACTAGCGACATAAGCCAGCATTTTGCCAAAACCGTTTTGAGCCAGAGCCAACACTCCCGCCAGTACCGCCCCGCTCATCCCTAACGCCATTATAACCTGAGCCTCACCGTAGTTGTTGAGCAAGAGGGTCGGGTTTTGCTGCAAGAAATCTACCAGGAAGACCACCGCCGCGATATTTATCAGACCCAAAACCAGCCAGCTTGCCAGGGGCGGGGCATCCTCGATAACCTGGGGAACCCACAAATTAAAGGGGAAAACACCCAACCGCAAGGCAAAACCTACGATTGCCAGAGCCACAATTACCTTGATTAGCCCGGTTTGTTGGGGGTCGAGCCGCAAACGTTCAAGAAAGACCTGGGCGATAAACAGCATCAAGCCGAAAAGCACTGTAGCGATAAGATAGCGCACCGCCCCCTTGATAGCCCGCACAAACCGTTCTTCGTCCTGGGTGTCCAGGTCTATGACGGCGATAATGCTGACAAATTCGGCGGCTACAAAACAGAGGGTGACGATAAAAACATTGTTGATATAAAGCGCGGCGTTAATCGTGCCACAGACCGCCAGAGCCACCGGGCTATAGCGTCCGCTCCGTAGGTTGTCAGTGAAATAGGCCGTAATCAGGCAGAGAGCGGTCAGGCTGAAAAGCACCGACAGGAAAAGCTTGCCCACGCCCGTAAAACTAAAAGCTCCATCCTCACTCACTACCCCCGGCAACCAGGCCAGCACCGCGCTACCCGCCAACCCCGCCACTGGTAAAATCAGGGCTAAAAGGGTATTCCAGCGATATTTTTGGGCTGGAAAAATAGTCTCCACTAATATTAGGGCAAAGGCGATGATAAAGGGTAGGGCTATTACAAAAAGCTGCATTTCGGGCCTTTCACTCTATCTTCTTGCGCCGCGCCTTGAAAGCCTCGTTCAAGTTCAGGGTGTTCAGCTTGGTGTAGAATATAATCGCCAGATAGGAAGTGAGCAAGGCCAACAAAATTGTAATTGCCGCGCTAAACCCTAGCACCAACGGGCTATCCCCACTCCGCAGTAGCGAATAAAGCAAATCTGCGCCATTGAGGGCCGTTAATAATCCCATCCCCAATTTTAGAATATCCTGCCCAACCACCATCACCGCTATTCCCATCGAAAAGAGCCAGAAGAAGGCAAAATCACCTAAAAAGTTACCTGAGAAAGGCAATAAAGTGGCACAGGCGTAGGTCGCGGCGGCGGCAATCATACTTGTGCCAATCGGTAGCAAATAGTCTATGTAGCGGAAGCGAAACAGAATGGCAATTTCTTGCCGATAGAAGAAGCGGCGCAACCCACCTTCTCCGGCGGCTTCGGCGGCGGCTTCAACTTTTTTCACCCGGCGACGCTCGAAAATAATGGCATAGCCTGTCAAAAAGATTATCAGGGCGGCAATCACCCCCGACATGGTTTTGAGGAAAATAGCGAGCGGCACCGAGCCCAACATTACCCGCTCGGCAGTCCCGTTTTGGCTATTGGCGATTACTGACAGCACGAAAAATTGTATCACCAGCGCGGGCGTTAGTAGTAGCCAATCTTTATAGACCGCCAATACCACCGTTGCCGCCACCAGCAGCCCGATGTAAATCGCGTAATTACTTTGGTTTAGAGTTAAAAATTCCATTAATATCTAAAAGATTTCCACCATCAAGGCTCTAAAACCAGCCTGAATAAAATGATTATCCAAAGTTAGAGCCAGGGTAAAGTTGTAAGTTTGCATTGCTGTAAAGGATATGCAATCGGTTAATCCCCAGGTTTTATCAGGTCGGCTACTATAAAGTTCCAGACCTTTATCAAATAAATTGGTATCCACACTTACGACTTGGGCATTACCCAGAGCCCTAAAATCCTCAATAAACTTTATCGCTTTTTCTCTATTGATAGCACTTAGAGCATCGGCTATCTCAATCAAAACTATTTCGGTGGTAAGAACTTGAGCCGCTTTTAACATTCGGGGGTAAAGCTTTGTAGCTACAAGGTGGTATTGGTCTCTGGAATTAAGAAGAGCCTGAGCAAATGCGGTATCAACAAATAGTTTTTCGTTAGCCATTATCAGGACTCGGCTGGTTACGTTTGGGAGTTCCATAAAGATAAAAATCGTGTTCAGCCGCCCAATCTTTGGGGGCTTCTACCGAACCAATTAGACTTTCTAAATCTTCAACAGATTTGTCGGTTGAAAATTCGGGATGCTCCACTGCCAGAGAAATTTTATCCAGCACATTCTCCGCCGTCTTAAACCACCATTCTGACTTCAGTTGGTTAAACTTGCGGCGTACTTCGGCACTTTTACCCTGCGCGGAAATGGTTAAAACTAACTTTTCTTCACCACTGGGTTCTTCCATTGATTCTAATTTTAAGTCGAGCCCTGCTTCTGGAAAATATTGCCTGATTGCTTGTTCGGCATTTAATAGAAACTCTACCAATGGAATATTCTGACTCAGGAATTCCAGAACCTGTTTCTCATCTTTTACCTGATAATTCTGACGTATGAAACTGAGCTCATTAAGAGAATTGTCTGATTGTAATTCAGATTCCAGCGTAATCTGGTAACGAGTGTTAGGTTTAAGTTTAAGTGGAAGGTCGGGCTTAAAAACTTCCCCATCAAAAAAAACAGACAATGTTTCGCTCATAATATTTTCCTATGCAGCTGTTCCACAACAGGTATTTGTTAACCTCTCTGTTTAATTATAGCTTCCTCCGAAAACAAGTCAAACAAAACCATTTATCTCGTTAGAAGAATAATAAAAAGCAACACGATTAAAGCCGCCAGAGCCGCATAAAACTTTTCGGTCATCCATTCCAGTAACCAGGCCACAAAACGCAAAACTCGCAGGGCCACTCCCCCTAAAAGGCTACCTGAAAAAGAGGTGTCTAGGGCACGGTAAAAATTCTGGAACATTGCCGTTAATGGGCCAAAATAGTCGGCAGGGGTCAGGTGTGGTTCCGGACCACTCCGGGCATAGCTGCTGGCGGGTTGGTTTACCGCTTCTGTGCCGATTTTGAAAAAGTCGTCGTCAAAGCCACTTGGCATGGTATCTTCAATTCGTAGTAGGGATTTTTTCTGACTCTCGCGGCGTTTGCGGGCTTCCTCCACATCCAGGCCATAAAGTGCCCCACCATTGTATACCGCCACAGTTTTAAGAGATGGGTGCATCAGGAATAGCCCAAATAATATCAGCAATCCCAACCCGGTTAAAAGACCGAACCAGCCCCCCGCGCTTAATGCCCCAACTGCCAACTTTTGCGGCCCGTTAGGGTTAATAGCGGCAGGGAGTTGGGCAACCCAATCTGTTGCCAGGGCCGGGTAAAAACCAAGCACCACTACCCCTAATCCCAGCAGCAGGGGTATTGCCAGAGCTACCCAGGCTTGAAGGTTGCGTCCGTCTATGATCTGGCGTGGACTATCCAGATAGCTTACCAGACCGTGTGATAAAGCTACCAGCGTGGTTATCAGGCCAATTATGGCTAACCCCAGATAAAACCGATAATTCCCATCCAATAAGCCTGCAAAAACCTGCCAGCGAGAGGCATAAACCGGGCTAAGTGGCAGCCCCAGCATT
>Ga0209512_1005859_pt1 | contig 10042 bp, 6 predicted proteins | sample frozenSSSSmetaG_FD_184142 | JGI IMG/M metagenome (GOLD analysis project Ga0209512, IMG submission 184142) | Glacier valley bacterial and archeal communities from Borup Fiord, Nunavut, Canada, to study Microbial Dark Matter (Phase II) -... | ecosystem: Environmental > Aquatic > Freshwater > Ice >... | reverse complement strand
AACGATTGTGAATGACCAAACCAACATCTCACATTCAGACGGACCTCGTGAAAGTAATAACTTCAATTATGCTTTCAAAACAGGGTGGTTTTATACATTGCCCAAAACAACCTTTAACGTCGATTTGGAAGCCGGTTACGGAGGGCGTACCAGAAGCGGCGATCTTACTTATACAGAAGAACGTCCAGGTGTTGATGGTACCACTGAAGAGGGGATTTATAACAGCCGCGATGAATATGATATCCATGAAACTTATTATCAGGGAACTACGGGTTTTGCCCATGAGTTTAATGAAAAAGAACATATGCTGACTGGAAGTTTCTATCTCAAATATGGAGCCAATGCTTTGGAATATTTTCAAAGCGATTTATTTGATTTGCAGAATGTTAGGCAGCAAGGGCATCGGGCATGGGAAGACGAACATCGCTGGACGGTAAGGGGCAACATGGATTATATTCGTCCCTACAGTGAAACCGGGCGCATTGAAGCCGGCTACCAATATTACTCCTATCTGGAAAATGGAGATTACAGCATGCAGTTTTGGAATCCAACGGAGAAAGTATTTTATTGGAGGGATGATATCTACAACACCTTTTATTTCCAGGAAGGACTCAACTCTGTTTATACCATTTGGGCAGATAGTTACAAGGCTTTTGATTTTCAGGCAGGAGTGCGGGGAGAGCATACACACACCGTACTTCGCAGTTCAATAGAGGGGGCAAACCGTATAAAGAACCGTTTTGAGCTTTTTCCCTCCGTGCATTTAGGATATACCTTCAGGAATGATCATCATTTAACGGCTTCCTATTCACAGAGAACTACCAGACCACAACTCTTTTTTATGGAACCATATATTACTTACCGGGATTATTATTCGGCAGAAATCGGAAATCCAGACATACGGCCGGAGTATATTCATTCATACGAACTCAATTATAAAAAGAATATAAAAGAACACACCATGTCGGCTACGATATTTCATCGCAGCCGCACTGACAAAATAGAACGTCTACGCATTCCTTATGAAGCAGGAGTAACATTGGATTCGATGGCAAATGTGGGACATGATTACTCTACAGGAATGGAGCTAAACGGACAAATACAAATGAGCAAAAGGTGGAATGCAAACATAAATAGCAGCCTGTATCATTACAAAGTGATGAATCAGTTTGAAACGAATATTGGAAATAAGAAGAGTACCAATTATGAAGTATCCCTGAATAATGCAGTGGATTTTGGTAAAAATACCCGCATTCAATTTGACGGCAATTTTGTAGGTCCCTCTGTTACTACCCAGGGACGAACAGATGCTTTTTGGTATATGAGTTTAGCGGCACGCCAGCAATTGATAAAAAGGAAGTTAATAGCTACCCTGGCATTCAGGGATGTGTTTAATTCGGCTCGTTATGTGAGTAATATAGCAACATCAGACCTGCAATCCGTCACACGCATCCGTCCCAGTTATCCATTATTCTCATTTACTTTAAGCTACACATTCAATAATTTTAAGGCAAAAAGTACTCAGTCTAAAACTGACAACGATGTGTTTGAAGGAACCAATCATTGATCTTAACTCTAACCAAACCGGATATCCTTACCTCACGCATGATTAAAATGCTTTTTAATTTGGTCGTCCAGTTCATCGAAGAAAGTATCTATAGTTACCGCATTACATTCTTCAGCGGCTTCGCGGAAACTTTTCTTTTTTTCTTCAATGACCGTAGCATAGGGCAACGTCTTGATATACTCAAGCATTTGCTTGGCCTACGGGCTATTTTCTTCAATAATGATCGTTGTCATATCACTGCATATTATATCTTTAAAAAGATAACGAAAATAAATACAAAAAACGTTTCTCTGCATACGATGGGCGATACAATAAAACGTTGATATGGAAAAGCAGCCATTAATTATGAGTGATCCTGTCCGATCCGATCAAAAGCGGAGAGTGAGGGATTCCGAACCCCCGGTACCCAGTAAAAGGTACAACAGATTTCGAGTCTGCCCCGATCGACCACTCCGGCAACTCTCCTTTTTAAGTCAGCAGCAAATATAACGTTTCTAAAGATTCTATAAGACTATTTTGAACGTTTATTATATTCAGCCAAAGCAGCATCCAGAAAATCCACAAAGTGGTCGGCATTCAAATCATAGGCTTTGGGCTGAACCAACAATTGTTCCTTTCCGTCAAGCAACACATAATAAGGCTGAGCATTTACACCAAATCTGGAAATCTGGAAATCAGCATATTTCTTACCCAATGTTTTCTTCACTTTTCCATCGTAAGTCGAAGTAATCCATTCACTTTCGGGCAAAGTTGATTTGTCATCAACATACAAGGCAATGATTACAAAATTTTTGCGAAGCCGTTCCAGTACACGGGTATCTGACCATACTGTGGCTTCCATCTCACGGCAATTGACACAGCCATGACCCGTAAAATCAATAAATACAGGTTTATTTAATTTCCTGGCACAGGCCATTCCCTGTTCATAATCAAAATAGCCATCTAATCCGTGAGGCAGATGTAAAAATTCAGCAAATTTTGGTTTATCACACAGCTCGTCTGTTGACCCGGCCATTGATGAAGTTGAATTATTAGGACTAGCCAGTTTAATTTCATCGCGAATAATTTGGTGCAAATCAAAATCGTGCGTTGCCTGAGGCGGAAGATATCCTGCTATGGCTTTCAAAGGAGCGCCAAACATGCCTGGTATCAGGTAAACAACAAATGAAAAAGTGATGATTGCCATCAATAAACGCGGCACAGTTATAAATTTCACTTCACTGTCGTGCGCAAATTTTAGTTTTCCTAAAAGGTAAAAACCCAGAAGTACGAAGATAATAATCCAAAATGCCAAATAAACTTCCCGGTCAAGAATTCCCCAATGGTAAGTTTGATCGGCAATACTCAAAAACTTCAAGCCCAAGGCCAATTCAAGAAATCCCAGCACCACTTTTACGGAATTGAGCCATCCACCTGACTTGGGTAAATTATTAAGCCATCCGGGAAACAAAGCAAAAAGGGTAAAAGGCAAGGCAAATGCCATTGAGAACCCAAACATACCAACAATGGGTTTTAAGACCTGGCCCCCGGCAGACTGCACGAGTATGGTTCCAACAATGGGCCCGGTGCAGGAGAATGAAACCAACACCAAGGTCAAGGCCATAAAGAATGAACCCATTAATCCACCCTTGTCAACCTGTTGATCTGATTTGTTGACCACCCAACTGGGTAGAACAATTTCGAACATTCCGAAGAAAGAGAAAGCAAAGAGCATGAAAACAGCAAAGAAAATCAGGTTTGGCAGCCAATGGGTACTCAACCAGTTAGCGATACCGGGGCCAAAAAGTACGGATACCAAGGTACCGATTACTGTATAGATTATAACAATGGAAAATCCGTAGAAGACTGCATTTAATCGGGACTTAAATTTAGATTCCCCTGAATTCATGAAAAATGAAACCGTCATCGGAATCATTGGAAAGACGCATGGAGTCAGGATAGCAGCCAATCCAGCCAAAAATGAATAGAAAAGAAACCATCCCAAAGTATGAGATTGCTGATCCGAATCCGGAGTGTTGGAAGAGACCGAAGGTGTTGTATTCAATTGTGATTTGGAAGATCCGGCATTCAGGTCAAATATAAAATCAGCTTCTGTTGGAGGGGTGCAGGTTTCATCGTTACACGACATAAACTCCACAAATCCTTTTATAGTAACCTTTTCATCACTCTTTAATTTTATTTTCTGAGTCAATACTGCCTGCTTGGTAAAATAGCCAAGCTTCATATTAAAGGTCTTATCAAAGAATTCAGTAGGCAGGGGTTCTTTGACTAATACTCCAACAAAATCGAACATTGTCGAATCTGCAAAGTGAATTGAAGTTTTGATTGGGCCCCCTTCGGGCAACTCGGTATCATATAAGTGCCATCCTTCATCAATAACGGCTTTAAAAATCAATGTAGCCTCCAAACCATCCTGTTTTGATTCGAAAGTCCATTTTACAGGTTCAATAATCTGAGAGTATAAGTGAACTCCAATAAAGAACAAGAAGATAAAAATAGAAACACGCTTCATCAATATAATTTTAGTCAATCTACAAAAACAAATATACACAATGATTTATAGCATTCAAAAAAACTATTGTTAAAAAAGGCAGATTAATTTTATTCGAGTGTCGTGTCGGCTGTAAATTGACTTAGCATTAGACTATTATTGGCAAAATAGACAATTAGACAAATAGACAATTGTCATTTTGATATTTTAACTCGCCTTACGCAAAAAGCAAATGGTATATTCAAAAGTACAATGCCTGGCATGTTGAAGCTTGTCACATTCCAGATATTATTCTATACAAGAAATTTAACAATTCCCTTCAGCTGATTTTCCTATGACACCGACCCGCATGTTATCTGTATCATCTGATACCTTTCTGATACTCATCTGATACCTTTCTGTAACCCTACATTACAGAAAGGTATCAGATGAGTATCAGATGAGTATCAGATGATACAGACAGCATACAGGTAGAAGTCATAGCGACCAGGGCTAAATCCAATGTAGATTGTTTATTTTGAAAAGCAGACAGGAAGGTGTAAAGTATTCCATTAAAGGTAGTTATAACCATATATTTTAAAGAACCAACCTTTTGGGATCTGTGATCATGCGTAACGTGAGATTTTAATACCCATTAAATCCCGAAAAGAAAAATAGGGCAAATTGTCTATTTGTCTATTTGTCTAAAATTCAGAAATGGAGTTTAAAGCATCATTGCGATTGCAAGATACCTAAATACTTAGTTGACATTACAATAGTGGTGGGTTATAAAATAAAAAAATCCCGATATATACATACCGGGATTTTTCCAGAGAGATTAGAATACAATCTCTTCGTTATTTTCATCGAAAAAATGATATTCGGTAAGCGAATAGGAGCTCATTTCCTCGATTTTAATGCTTTTCATAAATTTGAAAGCCCATTTCTTTTTTAAAGACCAGAACCCCTTGTTGAGGTAAGAAGCCAAATAAGTATGAGTTTTAATAATTACTTTATTCTTATTCAGCTCTTTAAAAATATAATTGACTTTACTTTCCAGTTCATCAACCAACAAAATGGTTGGAGTCACTTTACCCGTACCATTACAGGTGGGGCAAACTTCAGCTGTTTCAACGTGCTCTTCAGGACGCACACGCTGGCGTGTAATCTGCAAAAGGCAGAATTTGCTTAATGGCAGTATGTTGTGTTTGGTACGATCAACTGCCATTGAATCTTTCATCCGCTCATATACTTTATGACGGTTTTCGGCTTGGTGCATGTCGATAAAATCGACTACAATAATGCCTCCCATGTCTCTTAATCTAAGTTGCCGCGCTATTTCTTCGGCAGCCGCTATGTTTACTTCCAGAGCATTGGTTTCCTGGTCTATTCCAGCTTTCGAACGGGTTCCACTGTTCACATCTATTACATGGAATGCCTCAGTGTGTTCGATTATCAGGTACGCTCCATTTTTGAAGGATACGGTTTTCCCAAAAGATGCTTTTAATTGTTTATCAATCCCGTAGTAATCAAAAATCGATTGATTACCTTTATAAAGTTTTACGATATTCTTCTTTTCGGGAGCTATTGAACTCAGATATTCAGTAATTTCTTCACATGCAGTAACATCATTGACAATAATGCTATTGAAGTTGGGATGATAAATATCCCTTAATAAAGAGGTAGTTCTGTCCATTTCTCCAACAATGAGCGCCGGAGCATTTACCTTTTGTAACTTCTGAAATGTTGTCTCGAATTTGAGGACCAGTCGTTTGAGTTCCTGGTCAAGTTCAGCAACACGTTTTTCTTCAGCAGCCGTTCGAACTATTACGCCGTATTTTCTGGGCCGGATGCTTTGAATTAGCTTTTTGAGCCTGCTTTTCTCCTCATTGGATTCAATTTTCTGGGAAATGCTTACTTTTTCGCTGAAAGGCATCAACACCATGTTACGACCTGCAATCGAGAGCTCTGAAGTTAACCGGGGACCTTTGGTAGAGATGGGCTCTTTGGCTACCTGCACCAAAATGTTTTGTCCGGTTTTAAGAACATCTGAGATTTTTCCATCCTTATCAATATCAGGTTCTGACTGAATTTTTGAAATGGAAATGATTTTGTTGTTTTTCGATGAGGCAATTTTCAAAAACTTATTGAGAGTTGAAAATTGTGGTCCCATATCGAGGTAATGTAAAAAAGCATCTTTCTCGTATCCAACGTCAATGAATGCAGCGTTCAGACTGGGCATTATTTTTTTCACGCGTCCGAGATAGATATCTCCAACTGCAAATTTTGCACCTGTCTTTTCCCTGTTAAGCTCGACTAACCGCTTATCTTCCAGTAAAGCAATAACCACTTCAAGGGGAGATACATCCACAATTATATCGCTACTCACTACGTTTTCTCATTTTTTTAGTTTAAAACTACCAGACTTAAAAACACATTAAACCTAAAGCAAAAATATGCTTTAGGTTTAATGTAAAATATCTTTAAAAGCTATTGCCTAATTAAAGAAAAGATTATTTCTTCTTTTTATGTCTGTTTTTTCTTAATCTCTTTTTACGCTTGTGCGTAGCCATCTTGTGTCCTTTTCTTTTTTTTCCGCTTGGCATAATAAATTATTTTACTTGTTCTTTAACTTGTGCAACAAATGTTTTCGCTGGCTTAAATGAAGGAATAAAATGCTCAGGAATAATGATTGTAGTATTTCTCGAAATATTACGTGCAGTTTTCTCCGCCCTTCTTTTTACTATAAAACTACCGAAACCACGAAGATACACATTTCTTCCTTCGGTTAGAGAATCTTTCACTGTTTCCATGAAAGCTTCAACAGTTTTTTGTACTGTTACTTTTTCAATACCTGTGTTCTTACTAACCTCGTTTACAATATCTGCTTTTGTCATCTCTTAAAATATTTAATATTCAACAATTTATATTACTGAAACAATTTGGTGTGCAAAAATAAAAATTATTTAAAAATTAGAAACATTATATTTCGATTATTTTTGCAATTTCAAAAGATTTTAAAGCAGTTAGGTTAAAAATGGATATTTTCAACGCTTACATACACCAATGGTATTCTCATTACAAGCGAAATTTGCCTTGGAGAAATACCCGTGACCCTTACTTTATATGGCTTTCAGAAATCATCCTTCAACAAACCAGAATTGATCAGGGATTGGCTTATTATCAGAAGTTTACCGATGTATTTCCGACAATTTTTGACCTTGCCAATGCCACTGAAGATCAGGTTTTGAAACTTTGGCAAGGCTTAGGATACTATTCCCGGGCCCGGAACCTTCATTTCACTGCTAAATTTATCACGGAGCAATGCTACGGAAAATTTCCTGATAAATACCATAAATTACTATTATTAAAAGGAATAGGTGAATATACGGCTGCTGCTATCGCTTCAATTTCTTTCAATGAGGAATATCCGACTGTTGACGGGAACGTTTTCAGGGTACTTTCACGCTTTTTTGGGATAGAAACTCCCATTGATACCACGGCTGGAAAAAAGATATTCTTAGATCTGGCTAAGGAGCTGATAAAAGGGACCGATCCAGGGATGCACAATCAGGCATTGATGGAATTTGGCGCCTTACAATGCACTCCACAAAAACCGAATTGTATAATATGCCCTTTAAACAATCAATGTATTGCATTCCTGACACATAAAACCAGTGATCTACCGGTAAAACTCAAAAAGACAAAGCAACGAACCCGGTATTTTAACTATTTTGTGCTTTTGAACGACAATTACACCTGGATCAGAAAGCGGGTGGGGAATGATATATGGAAGAATCTTTTTGAATTTCCGATGATTGAAACTTCAAATGTCATACCTATTGAAGAACTTCTTTTATTGCCGCAAGTAATTCAATTAATTAAACCTGGTCATTCAATTGTGGAAAAAATTGAAGATTGGAAAATTCACCTCTTAACCCACCAAAAAATAAACTACCGGATTATAACAGTCCGATTACTTGAGAAAAATAAAATGCCAAATGAATTAATAAGGGTAAATAAAAAAGATATTTTTAACTTTGCTGTACCAAAATTACTGGAAACGCATCTGAAAACCAACAGTGAGAATGAATTCTTTGTATAAGAAAATGTCGAAGTCAAAACAATTGCTGTTTAAATTAAAATATATGGCTAATAGAAACAAAATTTAAATATTTTATTGTAATTTTAATTGCATTTTTAATTGCATTTAATTTTTAAACTTAATCCATTATGTCAGTAAACAAAGTAATTTTAGTAGGTTACGTAGGAAGTGACCCTGAAGTAAAGCATTTAGACAAAGGTATTTCGGTTGCTAAATTTTCATTGGCAACCACAGAGAACTCCACTTCACCAACCGGTGAAAGAGTAAGTAACACGGAATGGCACAAAATAGTTGCCTGGAGAACTATGGCCGAAGTAACTGAGAAGTATATAAAAAAAGGAAGTCAAGTTTATGTCGAAGGAAAGATTAGAACACGATCATACGACATAAATGGCATAAAACATTATATTACAGAAATTTTTGCCAACTCCATAGATGTACTTGGTAAACGCGAAGGCCAAGCAGAAATGCCGGGCCAGGCTAAGCAAGTCGAACAATTGCAAACCGTTGGTGAACCAGATTTAAATCAACCTGAAGAAGACGATTTGCCATTTTAATCACTAAATAATATTTAATTGGAAACAGGACCTATACCCATTTTGAGTGCGATTTTTTTGAATGTTGAATTTCTCCCTTTTACTGCAGCAATTGCTGTTAGCCTGGTGGTAATTCTGATCTTGTTGTTTTGTTCAGCCATGGTTTCTGGCTCAGAAGTTGCTTATTTTTCTTTGAGCCCTTCTGAAAAACAGAAGATTGCAGGACAATCGACAAAAAGTAATATTTACTTACTCAAAAATATGGAGTCTCCCGAACAATTACTGGCCACCATCTTGGTAGCCAGTAATTTTATTAATGTAGGCGTTATCATTTTATCCAGTTTCACCATCGATCATCTGGTTAATTTTACCCAAGAGCCCATTGTAGGATTTGTTTTTCAGGTCACCATTATCTCTTTTGTAATTTTACTGATTGGCGAAATTATTCCCAAGGTGTACACTACCAAACATGCCCTGAAATTTGCACAATTTATTTCATTGCCCCTCTACTTTCTGATAAAAGTTCTTAAACCATTCAACTCACTATTAATTTCATCCACTTCGTTCGTAAATAAACGGATTCATTCCAATAACCAACATATATCAGTTGATCAATTATCTCAGGCCCTTGAACTTACTTCGCAATACGAATCAAAAGAAGACAAAGATATTTTGAAAGGGATCGTGAGATTTGGCAACAAAAATGTAGGCGACATTATGCATTCAAGGGTCGATGTGGTTTCTGCTGATATCAAAGATAGTTATATCAAAATAATGAACATGATCACTGAAACCGGCTTTTCACGAATCCCGGTTTACTCCGACACGTTCGATAATATAAAAGGTATTCTCTATATTAAGGATATCCTTCCCCATGTGCATAAAGGAGCGACCTTTCGTTGGCAGAGCCTGATGAGGCCTCCCTTTTATGTTCCTGAAACAAAGAAAATCGACGATCTGCTTGAAGAATTTCAAAAAAGTAAAGTTCACATGGCCATTGTTGTTGATGAATATGGTGGCAGTTCCGGAATTGTGACCCTGGACGATATCCTGGAAGAAATTGTAGGGGAGATTACCGATGAATTTGACGAAGAACAAATATTTTATACAAAGATCAGCGAAAACATTTATCTGTTTGACGGGAAAACAATCATCCAGGATTTCTGTAAGGTGATTGGATCAGATGACTCATTATTTGACGATATAAAAGGAGAAGCCGATACATTGGCAGGACTTATTCTGGAATTAAAAGGCGAAATTCCTGCAAAGAATGATATTGTCAACTGCAAAAATTTCGTTTTCACCATCGACTCGGTTGATAATCGCCGCATTAAACAGATCAAAGTTGAAGTAAAAACCATTGA
>Ga0209512_1005858_pt1 | contig 10042 bp, 13 predicted proteins | sample frozenSSSSmetaG_FD_184142 | JGI IMG/M metagenome (GOLD analysis project Ga0209512, IMG submission 184142) | Glacier valley bacterial and archeal communities from Borup Fiord, Nunavut, Canada, to study Microbial Dark Matter (Phase II) -... | ecosystem: Environmental > Aquatic > Freshwater > Ice >... | reverse complement strand
AGTAAAAAGAGATGAAGAATAGTTCATTATAATATTTTCAAATTCTACCAAGGATAAAATCCCAACAGTAAATCCAACTAATGCATAAGAGCTAAAGACAAGGAGATCAAACCAAATTAAATGTTTGCTTGATTGGGATAAATGGATTAAATCGGTTAGTATGTAAAATGAATTGGGTAAAAACAGGAGCCATGCTAAAAGAATTAAAGTAGTTTTAAACTTATTTTTATGTAAAGAAATTTGGGATTTCAAATAGCTAATGAAAAAATAAGGAATGAAGGCTAAAAACAGATTCCAAACTAAGAAAAAGAGATATATGGAATTGGTTAGTTTTACTCGTATAATTAACAAGATGAAACAGTAAACCGTAAAGAGAAGCAAGACGCTATTAATTTTGCGGTTGCTGTTGAATAATTTCATAAGGAATTGCATAATTTAAATTTTTATATATTATTAATTTATTAAAAGTACTTTGAAATTCAAAGTAAATAGTTAAAAAAATAGATTTATCTTTTTTGAATTAATTTTTCCAATGCTTCAATGTGATCTTGAAAGGCTTTACGTCCTTCTTTGGTAGCTCTATAGCTAGTGTTTGGTTTTTTTCCTATGAACTGTTTTTCGATAGCAATGTAGTTTTCAAGTTCCAATGCTTTGGTATGACTGGCAAGATTCCCGTCAGTAACGCCTAATAATTCTTTTAAAGTACTAAAATCCGCCGATTCATTGACCATCAAAACCGACATGATTCCAAGTCGTATGCGATGGTCAAAAGCTTTATTTATATTTTGAATTATATTTTTCAAATCTTAGTAGTTATCTATTATTGTTGTTACTATTTTGGAATGTTGCAAGTCAGATGGAGCTACAACACTTTCTTCTAGCGGGATTGTATTTCCATAACGTTCTGCCACTAAAGCTTTAACTTTAGGATCATTTAGATCAAAGTCTTTTAACTTTTGAAGAGGACACAATTCGATACCTGCACCGTTTTTGTATATCTTCCAAACCAATTCGGAGCAATACATTTTATCATCAGACCATTCAAAATAGGCGTCATAGTCTTTGTTTTTTAATTTATTTCCAAATGCTTTCATATTTTGAAGCATTTTTGGATTCAAAAGAGTCGAAGCCATTTTTATTCGTGTCACCACAAAATGACTTTCTTTTCCACGACTTATCCAAGTTTTGAGTGGAGTATATTTGACAGGTTGTACTGCTTCAAAGACATACTTTTCGCCTTTCTCTATAAAAACAATTCCGCAATGCGAAAATTTGGAATTTGTAGCAATTCGAATTGCTTCACATTGTTTGGATTGCGACGTTTGAAATATCATGTCGCCTTCTTGAATTTTATCTAAAACAGTAACAGCTCTATCACCAAATAAGATATTTCCAAACATCGAATTGGCAATAAATAAAGCGCATCCAAAACTCATCAAAAAGGTAGTAATGGCAAAAATGTACTTTGTTTTTTTCATACTTGTTTTTCTTTGGATTTAAGTTCTTTACTCTAAAATCTGAAATTTTTAACTTCTGTCATATTTAAAATACATCATACTTCCATAAACGATGTGACAGATTCCAAAACCTAAAGCCCAAAATTCTAATGCATTACCAGAGAATTCCGTGGCGAAAAGGCCTATTATGATAATTGTAATACCTAGATAACGGACATCCCTAAGTGTATATTTACTCGCATTTACACAGGATAAACCATAAAACAGCAAAGTCACAGGAGCAATCAAACCATAGCTTCCGTTTCGTAATAATAACAGCCCAAATATACCTCCAGTAACCAATGGAATTAAAAAATTAGTCAATAATCTTTTGGAAGCGGTATTCCAAACGCTTTCTCCTTCTTTTCTCGCTTTACTGATAGTAAGCAAAAGTGCAGTGGCAACAGACAAAATAAGTACAAGAAAAGCGATCAGAAGAATAAGTTTGAAGGTAGTGCTTTCCAAAGTTATAACTTGATTGTAGCTATTTGAAGCATAACCGATTTTATGACTCTGTATTACTTCATGAGCTATATAGGCGCCTATCAACGCATATACGCCAGCCATTATACCCGCCAAACCACTCAAAGAGATAAACTGTGAGGATTTGTTCATCATATTTTTGATGTCGCTAATGTCTTTTAAATATTTATCTTTCATATATAAAGTACTTTGAATTGCAAAGTAAATGATAAAATTTTGAATTACCACTATTTTTTAATTATTTTTATCTAATGAAGTTAACAGACGAATATATTTACCGACAATCTCAAAAACACCAAATGATTTTATTGCATTTGATTAGTGTTTTTAAAAGGGAAATTCCTGATTTAACAATGCATTTTAAATGGGGAATGCCTTATGTATATTATAAAAAAAGAATGTTTTGTTACCTTATTTCAAATTCTAATAAAGACTTTGTAGATGCAGGCTTTGCAAGAGGTTTTCAATTAAAAAGAAACCAAGATTGCCTGATAGGAGAAAAGAGAAATACGGTAAAATCACTTCGCTATTATAGTTTGGAAGATATTGACAATGCTGTTTTAGAGGATGTAATTCGGGAAGCTGCTTCTTTATATAACTAAAAAAATCTCCCGAAGGAGATTTTAGTTTATTTGACTATCCGTGACCAGTACCATTTCAAAGAATACATTAATTGTTGAATGTTATTCACAAACTTTATCCTTTCTGTTCTTTGCGTCTCTGCACCTTTGCGTGAAATTGTGCTCTCAAAGGCGCAGAGACGCAAAGTATATTTTCAATATTTAGACTCTTGGTATGAGTTACAGTCAGTCATATTAGTTTTATGCGTTTTGGGTTTTAAATTCTGAAAACACCTCCAAAGGCAATTATAGTTTCAGCGAAGAAAAAATGTTGTGATGCAGAATCAGAAGCGCTTTCAGTAGTACGGATATCAGGCATATTGATGTATCCTCCTTTTAAATCTCCTTCAATAGTAAAATATTTAAAGATTACTAGGTTGATTCCCGCTTTTAATGAAGTTCCAAATCCCGAAACGTGAAAAGCATCGTGTCTGGCTTGTCCCATCAAAGTAGTGTTGGTTTTTGGATACAATACCCCCAATCCAGCACCTCCATTGATGTTTACTTGAAATTTATCGGTATTTTTAATCCCGAATAAATGAGAAATGTCATCTTGTCTGGCAAATTCAGTATATACATAATTCAATCCGTCCGTGTGTTCAAATTTCAAGAATTCTTCTGTCATTTCAAGAGGGGAACTGTTATAAATTCCATTAAATTGAGAACTAGGATTTGAAGCAGGATAATCAATTTCTCCAGAAACATTTGCTATTTGGTTCTGTGTCATTACATATTTCATGTGATCTACACCTATAGAAACGCTATATTTATCCGTAATAAAATAACCCAATTTGAAATTGGTTTGCGGAATTGTCATTCGACCTGGTGTGATGTAATCTACATGCCATCCCTTTGGTTTGTCATGCGCCACTGCATCTTCGACAACGAAAAAGTAGTTATCCCCTTTGTAAGTGATGTCTGATTTTGAGAATTTTTCTCTATTTCCACCCCAAGAGATGGTGAATTTTCCTTTGTTGTGATCTGTATATCTCTCTGGCATTTTGATATCGTCTTGTGCAAAGGTATTTAACGATAAAAAAAGAATTAAAAATGCAGAATATAAAAAATTTGTTTTCAAGGTATTATATTTAAATTTAAAATTGATTTATGGTTTTTCTTATGGCAACCAACTTTGTCATCAAAGCTTCAAAGTAATCCAAATGCAACATATTGGCACCGTCACTTTTGGCATTTGCAGGGTCAAAATGGGTCTCAATAAAGATTCCGTCAACACCAACAGCAATTCCAGCTTTGGCTACTGTTTCAATCATATCAGGTCTGCCTCCAGTTACGCCTGCTGTTTGATTGGGTTGTTGCAAAGAATGGGTAACATCAAGAACAGTAGTAGCATATTGTTGCATTGTTGGAATGCCACGGAAATCTACAATCATATCTTGGTAGCCAAACATAGTACCGCGATCCGTCACCATTACGTTTTGATTGTTGCAATCCAATACTTTTTGAACCGCATGTTTCATGCTTTCTGGACTCATGAATTGGCCTTTTTTCAAGTTGACTACTTTTCCGGTATTTGCAGCTGCCACAACCAAATCCGTTTGACGAACCAAGAACGCAGGAATTTGTAAAACATCTACATAAGCCGCGGCCATAACGGCATCTTCATTGGTGTGAATATCTGTGACAGTAGGAACTCCAAAAGTCTTGGATACTTTTTCCAGTATTTTTAGTGCTTTTTCGTCTCCAATTCCTGAAAAACTATCAATTCTAGAGCGATTTGCTTTTTTGAAAGATCCTTTGAAAATAAATGGAATTTGCAAAGCATCAGTAATACCTACAAGTTTTTCTGCAATTCGCATCGCCATTTCTTCGCCTTCAATAGCGCATGGACCTGCTAGTAAAAAGAAGTTACCGCTCTCAGTATGTTTGATTTGTGGAATATGTTGTATGTTCATAATGTGTTTTTTTTTGAAAGCGCAAAGGTAGTTTGATTTTGTGATTTCCGAATTAGATTTTCCGAATTATTTTTTGAATGATTAACAGCTACATTAAGGAGCTATTTCCTGCCATTCGTTGCAACCTTTTTTATAATACACTTTTTTTCTAAGAATCTATAGGAGCTTCCTTTGGTCGCTCTATATATTCAAGAAAAAATAGTGTCTAATAAAAAAAGGGTTTCCACTTCTGTCAGGGCTTCAGGGATTTTAATTTTTATTTCTTCAAACTTAGACCAACGGGAACCATAAGTAGCCCTCTTTCATAAATGTTCACATACAGAACTATAGGTTTTTTCAAACCGTCCCAAGTAACTTCATAAACGTCTAAAAATCCAGCACCTATATCGCTGCTTTTGGTTGGAAAAGGACAACAATTTTCCAATTTAGTATAAGTTATTTTTTCTCCCTTTGGTCCTGCAAGCGCATTAAAGAAATATTTTTGGTTTATAGTGTCGTTTTTGGTTCCTCTATAATAAATATTGATTGGGTAATCTTTTTCATAACCGTATCGTTTGTCTTTGCTGTATTCCGTTATTATAAAAGCATTGTTTTTGCCAACGACTGGTATTGGTGCGTTGTTGTCAACGTTTTTTAAAGAAGATTTAATGGTTCCGCAAGAAGTTATTAGAACAAGTATTGTGATAACAAAAGCTATTTTTTTCATTTTGGTAGTTTAAAATTTTAAAGAGATGCATTTTAAGCTACAAATATAAAAAGAACTTTACTCTATCGTCAATAATCAGTTGAAATCCTTCCAAATTTTTATCAAAAAAGAGGAGAATTGATGAAATTACCAAAATCCTTTTATATTTGCAACCTAAACAGATTAATATGGATGTAATTTTTCAAACTTGGCCGTGGTACGTTTCAGGCTTCTTAATTGGAGTAGTGATGCTTTTACTAATTTATTTCGGAAAGAATTTTGGTATGTCAACCAATCTTCAATCTTTGTGTGCTATGACCGGATTGGGGAAACGTATTGAGTATTTTGATTTTGATTGGAGAGCCAATCGTTGGAATTTTGTAGTCGTGCTAGGTGCTATGGCTGGAGGTTTTGTGGCTGTTCATTTTATGGGAGATCCTTCAAATGTAACTATTAATCCCAAAACGATTGTACAGCTTTCGCAAATGGGAATCGAGGCTCCCAATGGAAAATTGATGCCCAGTGCACTTTTTGGAGACCAAATTTGGCAATCACCCAAAAGCATTTTGATTCTGCTCATTGGTGGAGTTTTAATAGGTTTTGGGACGCGTTACGCTGGCGGATGCACTTCTGGACACGCGATTTCAGGATTGAGTAATTTGCAATTGCCTTCTTTGAAAGCGGTTATTGGTTTCTTTATTGGCGGACTGATTATGGCTCATTTTTTATTACCCTTAATTTTTTAGGTTATGAATGTATTAAAATATTTTCTCGTAGGATTCCTTTTTGGAATCGTTCTTACAAAATCCGAAGCGGTATCTTGGTATCGTATTTATGAAATGTTTCAATTTCAATCGTTTCACATGTATGGAATCATTGGTATTGCCGTTGCTACAGGAATTGTGGGTATTCAGGTTATCAAAAGAAAAAACATTAGAGATATCAACGGTTTGCCTATCGAAATTCTCGAAAAGCCACTAGGTTCTTTTCGATATTTGATTGGAGGAATATCCTTTGGATTGGGTTGGGCACTAGTTGGGTCTTGTCCGGGACCCATTTTTATATTAATAGGAGCGGGATTTTTCCCTGTAATAATAGTACTTATTGGAGCATTAATTGGTACAATGATTTACGGAGCTTTAAAAAATAAATTGCCTCATTAAAATTTTAAAATCACAAAAAAAGCATTTTCTCTAAACCGGAAAATGCTTTTTTTTTGGATCAATGTGTTGTTTTACCGCGTGAGGGATAGAAATAAGCTACCGAAGTAGCATGGATAGCCCGACAGAATTAAGGAAAGAGGCCGAATAAGCGGTATCTAGATTTGGCCTCTTTTCTTAATGGTGTCACGCCCTAAATATTATTTTACACTTTGGAATTCAACTTTAAAATTCCTTTCACTATTAAGTATTGTGCGAGACAATAGGTAGCCATGATATAAAAAGAAGCGTGTTCTATTGGTGCATAAAATTTGTTAAAAGCCAAAACACTGTCCGAACTTACAAATACTATTGCACCAATGAAGATGTATTTGTTTGCAGGAATGGACCAATTTAAACTGCCTTTGAAAGCAAAGAAAAGCATAGTGGTAATTACGATTGCATAGACTAAGACAGGGATTTTTAGCGGGCCAAGTTTTGGAAACAAGGTGAAAAACATAAAAGTAAAATACCCTAATATTAAAAAAACACCAAGCCAAAATTGTACTTTGTTATCATTTTCTCGGGTAGTTTGCTGTTTGTTAAAAAGGACAATATACACCAAATGGGACACAAGGAATGAAACTAGCCCGAAGATGAAATATAGTTCGCCTTTGTCGGAAAATAGGAGAATTATATCACCAATCCAAGAAAAAAGCAAAGCGGTCAATAGGATTTTTTTGGTTGGAAAATTTTCAGAAAAAGTAACTATGACCATTAAAATAGGAAGTATTAGCGGTTTCATATACAAGTCAAATCCTTGTATATTAAGAAAAAGAATACTCAAGTAAATAAGACAAAATCCGATATATGTTTTTAGAAGTAGGGGTGTTTTCATAGTTTTTTAAGAAGTTGCTACAGTTGCTTTTTTTGTGTCAAAATTGGTGTTTACAAAATAAAGTGTTACCAATAATGATAAAACGAGATATCCAATTATGATATAAGTGGCGTAGGGGAATAGGTTGTTCATTCCAAACCAATCGCCTAGATAAGCTATGATTGCAATACCAACAAAAAGCCGAATAGCTTCCCAAATAACCGATATTTTTCTGGTATCCATCAATTCGGTATAACTGTAAACGGTTAAGAATATAAAAGCACCGTAAATAAACACATTGGGTAAACCAATACTACCAATCGAATTGTACATATAAGTGATGAGCAATAAAGTGATTATGGCTTGAAACAATGACCAATACATCAATTTGTTGGAATGTTGTGTGCCGTATTTTTCAAAAGCATAAACGTCTGTGATTTTGTTGACGGGATACTTTTCCTCAAAATTTTCTGGGCGCCAACCCGTTGGTTTAAACCAAATAGTGAGTTTGTCTTTCCATTTTTCGGCACGCCAAGCATCAGTAATCATTAACCAAAGGTGCTGAAAATTGATACGTATCGGATTCCAAGTTTGTGCAGGTCTGGTAATACCAAAAACTGGTGGAACACTATCTAATTCTTCTTGAAAAGTGCCGAAAATTTTATCCCAAATAATAAATATTTGCGAGTGATTTTTGTCCATATATATAGGGTTGATCGCATGATGAACTTTGTGATGGGATGGTGTAACTAGTATTTGTTCTAAAACCCCCATTTTTTTAATGTGCTTGGTATGATACCAAAATTGTAAAAATAAATGAACAGGGAGTATGATGGCAATTACCTTTGGTGGTACGCCCAACAGCGCAGCTGGAATCAGTAAAAAAGTAAACAGATTGACAAAGCTAGAAATAGGTTGTCGTAAAGCACAAGCTAGGTTAAATTCTTCACTACTATGATGAATGGCGTGTTTGTTCCATAAAAAATTGATTTGATGTGACAAGCGATGACTCCAATATCCATAGAAGTCAATAACTATAAAACCAATAATATAAGCCAAAAGAGAGGCTTCCAAATGGAAAATGGCAAACTTACCTTCAAACCATTCATATGAGATAAGGGTAACACTTAATCCCAAAACATCTTTAACCGAATTGACCATTCCAGAACTCACACTTGAAACAGAATCCATATTTGGAGAAGTGTCTTCTCCTTTATAGTGTCCATATATTTTTTCGATAATTATTAAAATCAAAAAAATGGGCATAACAAAAACTAAGATTTTACCGTATTCTATCATTTCGGGGGTATTTTTTTTCAAATATAAAATAATTGTTGGTAATGTTGTGTTTTTTGTTATTTATTTAGAGGTTATTTTGCGTTTTTAACAATGGATAGTTTCTGAAGTATTGAAATTGTTGGAAACAATTTTATGTTTCAAAAAGGTTCTTTGTTACAAAGTAGTAAGAAATTGCCAAAAAAAACCTATTTGAGATTGTACTTACTCAAATAGGCTTTATCAAAAACTCACTTTTGGAAATGGTATTGTAACTTAGATTATTTCGGCGTTTAATCCAGCTTCTAATAATCTAGTGCATTGTATTTTTAGTTTGTCGTAATTACCCGTTTTTACGGTGCATTTTCCGTTGTAATGTACAATTAATGAACATTGTTCTGCTTGCACTGGAGTATGACCACAAACCCTGATTAAAGTGTCAATAACATGATCAAATGTGTTTACATCATCATTATAAACGATTATTTCATTGTTGATAGAAATTATGTCTTCTACACTAACTCTTTCTCTTATTTTTTCTTTGGTACTCATGTTTTTAGATTTTGTACTTTGTTATTACTAAAAGAAAATATATACTAATTTACGTATTTTAATGATACCCAGTTGTTTCTTTGAAATTTTTTTACATAAGTCAATCCTTTTTCGGTGCAAGAGGCATCAATATAAGGAATATCTTCTTCGTAAAAACCACTAAAAAGAATAGTTCCTTTTGGATTTAAGCAATCTACATAACTTTGCATATCATTCAACAAAATGTTTCTGTTGATATTGGCAATGATCAAATCATATTTTTTGTCTTTCAACAACGCTGCGTCTCCTTCATAAACGGTAATGTGTTTGCAATTATTGCGTTCTGCATTTTCAATTGAGTTTAAGTAACACCAATTGTCAATATCTATAGCATCTATTGGTTGAGCACCTTTCATTTCTGCAAGTATAGCTAGAATAGCTGTCCCACAACCCATATCCAAGGTTTTCATGTCAGTTACGTCAATTTCCAGTAAATGCTGAATCATCATATGAGTAGTTTCGTGATGTCCAGTACCAAAGCTCATTTTTGGTTCAATAACAATGTCAAATTCAGCATGTGTTTTTGGGTGAAACGGTGCACGTACATGACAATTTCCTTCTACATCAATGGGTTCAAAATTTTTTTCCCATTCTTCATTCCAATTTACTTGTTCAATTTCTTCAAAGGTATATTCAATTTTGAACTCTTCCGATTGTAATATGTGAATATCTTCTAATATGGATTCATCCCAAAGGTCTTTTTGCACAAAGGCAGAAACGCCAGTCTCAGTTTCAGTAAAACTTTCAAAAGCTTTTTCGCCTAATTCGGCTATTAGTATTTCCGAACCTAGTTCTTTTGGTTCTATGGTAAAATGATATCCAATGTAGATGTTTGACATGTTTAATTTTTTTGCAAAGGTAGTGATAGGATGCAATTCTTTTTTTGATTTTTATTTTTTTTTCGCAAAAGGAATAATTTATCAAGTATAATGAAAAATTTATTCTTTTTTTTAAAAGATTTTT
>Ga0209512_1005856_pt1 | contig 10050 bp, 5 predicted proteins | sample frozenSSSSmetaG_FD_184142 | JGI IMG/M metagenome (GOLD analysis project Ga0209512, IMG submission 184142) | Glacier valley bacterial and archeal communities from Borup Fiord, Nunavut, Canada, to study Microbial Dark Matter (Phase II) -... | ecosystem: Environmental > Aquatic > Freshwater > Ice >... | reverse complement strand
TAGCGGATGAAGTGGGCTCTTTTGTACAATGTGATATGGCACATCCGGCAGGGTTAATTGCCAAAGGATTATTAAGTTCTCCTTTTGAGCATTGTCATTTTGTTACCTCTACCACACACAAAACACTGCGTGGCCCCAGGGGCGGTATTATTTTAATGAAAAAAGATTTTGAAAACCCTTTTGGGTTAAAAGATATAAAGGGTAATGTAAGGTTGATGAGTAACCTGATGGATATGGCAGTTTTTCCAGGTATCCAGGGTGGTCCGCTGCAACATATCATAGCTGCCAAAGCAATTGCGTTTGGAGAAATTTTAACGGATGATTTTACTGATTACGCCAAACAGGTGGTGTTAAATGCACAGGCTATGGCTAAAGCATTTGTAGATAAAGGATATCAACTAATTAGCAATGGTACAGATAATCACCTGATGCTGATTGATCTACGAAATAAAAATATCAGCGGTAAAAAAGCCGAACAGGCTTTGGTACGAGCAGACATTACCCTCAATAAAAACATGGTTCCATTTGATGATAAAAGTGCTTTTGTAACATCGGGCATCCGGGCTGGCACCGCTGCCATTACTACCCGGGGAATGAAAGAAGAGCACATGCAGTTTGTGGTAAATGCACTTGACAATGTACTAATGAATGCTGACGATGAAAATGTAATCAATGCAATCCGCGGCCAGGTAAATGAATTTATGGGTCAGTTTATTTTGTATCCAGAACTTGGATAATCATTAAATTATAATTTTATGATACAGCGAATTCAATCCATTTGGCTTTTAATTGCATCGGTTGTTACTTTTCTTACATTAAAATTATCTTTTTATAGTGGTATTTATTTGCCTGATAATTTATACCATCAATTGAATGGCACGCAAAGTTTAACCATAATGATCCCCACTATTGGATTGGGAATTTTATCGCTGGTTACCATTTTTTTGTTTAAAAACCGGATTGCACAATTGTGGCTATGTATTGTGGCTATCCTGCTTGATTTATTATTGCTTTTTTTATACTATAGGGAAACCAGCAATTTTACTAAAGGAGATTATGCATTTACTGCTGTTCTGCATATTTTAATTATTGCTGCACTGGTATTGGCGGCACGAGGAATTAATAAAGATGAGAAGTTAATAAAAGATAGTAACCGGCTTAGGTAATAAACCCATAAACAAAAATCAACTGGTCATTCCACCTGAAACCTTGTGATTTTTTTTACAAGAACCTTCCCGTATAACTTTCTTTACATTTTTTTAGATCGTCGGGTTTTCCTTCAAATACAAGGTTTCCACCTACATCTCCTGCTTCAGGACCAAGATCAATTACCCAGTCTGCCGATTTTATTACATCTGTATTGTGTTCAATTACTAAAATAGTATGTCCCTGTTCTATGAGTGCATTAAAAGAAGTAAGTAATTTTTTGATATCATGAAAATGAAGACCTGTTGTCGGTTCGTCAAAAATAAAAAGAACACTTCCCTGCGATTTTCCCTTTCCTAAAAAAGATGCTAACTTAACCCGCTGTGCCTCGCCACCGGAAAGGGTGTTACTACTTTGTCCCAGCTTTACATATCCTAAACCTACATCACTCAATGGTTTTATTTTCTTTGCTACATCTTCTTCCTCTTTAAAAAATGCAATGGCATCATCCACACTCATATCCAGCACATCATAAATATTTTTTGTTTTGTAAGTAACTTCCAGTACTTCTTCTTTAAACCTTTTGCCGCCACATACTTCACAGGTTAAATGTACATCTGCCAAAAACTGCATTTCAACTATTTGTTCGCCTTCACCTTTGCAGGCATCACACCTGCCCCCATCAACATTAAAAGAAAAATGCTTTGGCAAAAAGCCCCTCATCTTACTGAGCGGTTGCTTACTGTACAATTCCCTTATTTCATCATACGCTTTTATGTAAGTAACCGGATTGCTTCGGGATGATTTACCAATAGGGTTTTGATCTACCATTTCTATTTGAGAAATAGCATCTACATCCCCAGTAATTGCTTTATGCAAACCTGCCTTTTCTACGCCTTCTCCTTTAATTTTTTGTAGAGCCGGATATAAAATTTGTTTTACCAAAGTTGTTTTACCACTGCCGCTTACACCACTTACCACACAAAAAATATTCAGCGGAAATTCTACAGTTATATTTTTAAGATTATTTTGCCGGGCACTTTCTACCTTAATACTTCGGTTCCATTTGCGAATATTTTTGGGAGGATCGATCCTTAATTCCCCCTTAAGATACTTACCTGTCAGGCTGTTTTTATCAGCAATCAGCTCCTTGTAATTACCTGCTGCCACTACTTCTCCACCCAAGTGACTTGCCAACGGCCCCATATCAATAATGTAGTCTGCTTCTCTCATCATCATCTCATCATGCTCCACAACAACAACCGTATTACCCAGATCTCTTAATTCCTTCAAAACTCTTATCAATCTTTCGGTATCCCTACTGTGTAAGCCAATGGAAGGTTCATCCAAAATATACAACGAACTGGTAAGATTACTTCCCAAACTTCTAGTTAATTGTATTCGCTGGCTTTCGCCGCCACTTAAAGAATTGGCCAATCTGTTCAACGTAAGATAGCCCAGGCCAACATCTATTAAAGTTTTTATGCGGTGATGAATTTCAATCAAAATTCTCTTAGCCACTTTTTGATCGTATTCGCCAAGTTTTAAATTATCAAACCAAACCTGTAAATCCTTTACCGGCATTTCGCACAATTCACCAATGTGTTTGTCAGTAACTTTTACGTACAATGCTTCTTTGCGCAACCGGTATCCCTTACAATCAGCACAAAGGGTTTTACCCCTGTAACGGCTCAATAAAACCCTGTACTGAACTTTATATAAATTTTGTTCTACTTCTTTAAAAAAATCATCAATGCCATTGGCATAACTATTTCCCTGCCATAAAAGATTGTATTGTTCCTTTGTGAGATCGATGATGGGAGTATGGATGGGGAAATTAAAATTTTTTGCTGCTCTTATAAATTGTTCTTTCCACAAGCCCAATTTATCACCTTTCCAGGGAGCCACCGCACCTTCGTACACACTTAACTGCTTGTTAGGTATTACCAGGTCAGGATCAATACCCAACACAAGTGAAAAACCTTCACAGGTTGGGCAGGCACCAAAAGGGTTATTAAATGAAAATAAATTGGGAACAGGTTCTTCAAACTGAATGCCATCCAATTCAAATTTATTACTGAAATGGAATATTTTTTTTCCGTTTACTTCCAGCATCATTGAACCTTCGCCTTCATAAAAAGCAATACCCACAGAATCACTTATGCGATGTATATCATCTTCATCAAATTCCTTTACTACCAGCCTGTCAATAAGAAGATATGATCCGTTGGAAAGTTTCAACTTTGTATTTTCAAGCAGGTCTTCAATGCGCTGAGGTTCCAACTCCCCCTTTCCGGAAGGGACAGCTATTCTTGAAAACCCTTTCTGTAACAAAATATTCAACTCTTCTTTTGTTTCTCGGTTTGCATGTGTTTTAAATGGAACCAATACTAAAACCCTGTCCCCTTCTTTTAAGTTTTTAATTGCCTTTACAACATCTGCCACATCATCTTTTTTTACTTCTCTTCCACTAACTGGTGAAATTGTTTTGCCTGCTCTTGCAAATAACAAACGCAGGTAATCGTATATCTCCGTCATACTACCTACTGTACTTCTTGGTGTTCGGGTAATTACCTTTTGTTCAATAGCAATGGCAGGGCACAAACCTTTTATATAATCCACATCAGGTTTGTTCATGCGTTGCATAAACTGTCGGGCATAAGCACTCAGGCTTTCTGCATACCTGCGTTGCCCTTCAGCAAATAAAGTATCTATCGTTAAAGAAGATTTTCCTGACCCAGAAACACCAGTAACAACTATCAGTTTATTACGTGGTATAGTTACCGTTACATCTTTAAGGTTATGGACTCTTGCTCCTTTTATTAAAATTCCATCATCGTGGGTAGATGAGGCTTGAGTAGTCTTTTTTCTAATCGCTTTAATTACTGTCATGTTGTGTTGCAAAAATAGTTAGTTGTTTTTGTGCGGCTGTAATATAAATACTGTGAAAGTATTCTTAATACTCGAAGTGTATTTACTAATGAATATGAATTGATTTATTTTTAAGAAACAATAAGGCCAAAAAAAAGTTTTAAGAAAAATTTGGCAATTAGAAATTAATTCATATTTTCACAGTCCAATATCCAGTAAAGTGAAAAGCCTGAACGCCTATCTATTAGAACTTCTACGCTAATTCTCTCTTATTGGTTTCCAAACAAAAGTCCTAAACCAACAAAAACTGTAGAAGTTTATGAAATGTCTTATTAATTTAACCGACCAGCAGTTAGTACATCTTTACATGGATGGAGACACTGACGCTCTTTCAACACTTGTAACACGTTACAAAGATCGAATTTACACTTCAATTTATTTGCTTGTTAAAGACAAGTACCTGGCAGAAGATCTGTTTCAGGATGTGTTTATCCGAATTATCGATACCCTGAAAGGTGGGCGATATACAGATGAGGGTAAATTTTTGCCTTGGGCACTACGTATTGCACACAACCTTTGTGTTGATCATTTCAGAAAAGTTAAACGTAGTCCAAGTATTAAAACAAGCGATGACCGCGACATTTTTGAAGTGCTGAATTTCTTTGAACCAAGTGCTGAGCATAAAATGATGCAAAATCAAAGCCATGACAGAGTTCGCAGAATGATTGACATGTTACCTGAAGACCAACGTGAAGTAATCATTATGCGTCACTATGCTGACCTTAGTTTTAAAGAAATTGCAGATCTTACCAAATGTAGTATCAACACAGCTTTAGGCCGTATGCGTTATGGTTTGATCAACATGCGTAAAATGATGGCAGAAAAACAAATTGCCTTATAAATAAAATACCGTAACTCCGTTATAAATTAATCTTGTCCAGGATAAAAATTGGCAAAGAGGCTGACTCAAAAGTAAGAGTCAGCCTCTTTTTATTAATTTTATTGAAGCACTGATAGAGAACAAAATCGGATAATCTCATTCTAATAAGTATCTTATTTTAGTAGATTTACTAATACCTCCTTGTTCAAGTCGACAATAAAAATACTATTTCGAAAATTTGCAATAATAATAAATGTAAGGTTTGTATATTTAAATAAACAAATAGTTGATGTTTATTCAAATATTAAAAGGAGAAAAAATAAAAAGTTTAATTCGTACCTAATGGCAATTTTTGTGCTTTATCCGTAACTGTAACTTTTTTATTTTTATTTGGAGAATGGTTAAATTCTGGAAGCATTTTTCTAAGGATAGGAGTAATCAACTCATTATTATGCGCAACTGCAGCAGCTTCCAACTTACTCAATAATAAATAAAAATTAGGATTTGTATCAGTACACTTCTTTGCTCTTAAAATTTTAGGATGACTTGTAGGAGCAAACTCTTCTGAATCTTTAAACAACTCTTCGTACATTTTTTCACCAGGACGCAACTGTGTATATTGAATAGCTATATCTTGCTCTGGTACCAAACCCGCCAGCTGAATCATGCGGGTAGCAAGATCAAAAATCTTTACCGGCTTACCCATATCGAAAAGAAGTATATCGCTCGATTTGCCAATTTTACCAGCCTCTAAAACAAGTTTTGCTGCTTCGGGTATTGTCATAAAATAGCGGGTAATTTCGGGATGAGTTAAAGTAATTGGGCCCCCTTCAGCTATTTGCTTTTTAAAAGTTGCAACAACCGATCCTGCTGAACCAAGCACATTTCCAAAACGGGTTGTAATAAATTCTGTATTAGATTCAACCCTGTCATTTAATGACTGGATGTAAATTTCCGAAACTCTTTTGGTAGCACCCATAACATTGGTGGGATTAACTGCCTTATCTGTTGAAACCAATACAAATTTTCTAACACTGTGTAACATTGATAAATCGGCAATCACCTTGGTTCCAAAAATATTGGTTAGCACAGCTTCGCTTGAAAAGTACTCCATAAGTGGCACATGTTTATATGCTGCAACATGAAATACTATGTCGGGACGATAAGTTAAAAATATTTTCTTTACGCGCATATAATCTCTAACAGAAGCTACCTCTACCTGAAGACTGTTAAGCATTCCCTTTTGTCTCAATTCATATTCAAGATCAAATAAACCGGATTCAGCCTGATCAAGCATAATCAGTTTTTTTATTTTATGCCTTATTAACTGACGGCAAATTTCACTTCCAATAGAACCTGCCGCTCCTGTAACAAGGATAGTTGCATTTTCATAATTAACATTAGTAAAATCATTGGGTAAAATAATCTCATCCCGTTCTAAGAGCTCTTCAATATTCATTTCCTTAACCTGCTTTTTTTGGAATAAACCGCCAGACCATTGGTTGGCATGAGGAACCACATTTACTTTTATTTTAAACGGAGCACATAGGTCAGTAAGTGCAATTTTTCTATCAACACTTAGTCTATCAATAGCAATATACAACTGGGTAATTCCTTTCTCTTTAAATAATTTGGTTAATTGTTGCCCCTCTGCGCTGTAAATTGGTAACCCATCTAATTTTTTTCCTATTTTGAAATGACTATCATCAATATAGCCTACTATCGTTGTATTTATTTTAGCATCCTGTTCCAATACAGTTCTTGTAATTTGGCCCATCATACCGGCTCCAAAAATCAGGGTTCTATGCGCAAGATTAGGCTTTGATTGCGCCATGAAATATACTTCTTTTACCAAAAGCCTGAAGGCAACCAGCATAAAAATTAGTGCAAATAAATTAATCACTAATAAATCTAAAGAAATTTTATCGGAGATTATTTTTTTGGTGTCAAAAAAATAAACAAGCAACCAGATTCCAAACTGTAATAATCCAAATTTAATAATACGTACAATATCCCTGATTTCAGAGTAGCGTATAATCCCTTTATAAATTGTAAATACAACAAAACAAACTAAACTAATAACAATATTTGCAATTAATGCTGGTAAAAAAACAATGAGGTCAGGAAGATTAATGGAAAAATGGAAAATAAGCAAAAAAGAGAAAAATAATGATGCAGTTATTAATGTAATATCAAAACAAAAAATGATCCATCGTGGAGCAAAATTTTTTAATAAATTGTTAGGCATAACTGTTAATTTTTTGGGGGTGCAGGATATAAGAATTTATTTAAAAAACACAATTTTATAAAATATCTTATAATTATTTCTATTTACTGATATCTCATAAATGTTAACTACTTAAAATTTACTTTTACATATAAACTAAAATTAACTGATGATGCTTATTAACTCATTCAATTTTCTTAGAGCTATTTATTACAAAAATACTGCCTAAATAGTAAATTAAAACATTTAAATGTAATTATTATTATGAATTTCTAAACTTTTAAAGGAATAAGCTATAACCTAATGAGTATTGATAAAAAGTATAAGTAAATGTTTACTGTTGCTATTCTTTTTAAAAGTACTTACATTCTTAGTTACATTGATTAAGAAATACACATGGATATGAGCTTAAAAATTCTCAGTTGCATTAAATTTTACTTATTTATTAAATCGTTATTAGTGCAAGTTTTTTTTATAACAATAATCTGGCTTACCGTTTTATTTGCTTTTTAAAATAAAGAAAAAATTATTATTTACCTAAGAATCAATTTAATAAAATTCATTCAATTCTTTATCTTATTGAACTACTTTTACCCCAATTTATTTTAGAAATACACATGAAATCTCAACGTCATCCTTTTGATTTATCTCTGAATGAAAATTTAGATAGTAAATATTAACTTTGCATAGCTCTGTGACTGAGAAAGCAAAGCTGTTCTGACAAAGTAGAAAATGAAACTTATTACAATTAAATTTAAGCTAATTATTCATTTAATATTTACTACAAACATATAATTAATGGAAACAGCAGAAGTTTTAAAGTGACAAAGTTAAAAGGTTAAAATTTACTAATTCAGATTACAATTCACCTATTATGTTCCGGTTTCCATTGAAAGATGTGACTATAATAGTTACTCAAGAAAGACAAATAATAACAGACCCATTATACTCTGACGAATGGCAACAGATTAACCAGCACCAATTTTCATTAGATGTTGAAGGAGTGGCTTTTTATTATGCCTGCAATGGAAATTATATTGAAGTGTGCCCTTATGAAAATTACAACCAAAATGAACTCGAATTATACCTTAATGGTTCAGTTTATGGTGCCATTTTGCACCAACGCCTGGTTCTTCCTTTGCATGGGAGTTGTTTTAAATATAAAGGTATGGGCATAATGCTTTGTGGTGACTCTGGCGCAGGAAAATCTTCGGTTACTGCTTCTTTTAGTTTAAACGGAGCCGCATTTTTAACCGATGATGTTTCGCCATTATTGTTTAGAACTGGCAAACCTCAAATCTGGGCCATGTCAGATCGGATAAAGCTTTGGAGCGATAGCCTCGAACAATTAACACAAGTGAAAAATGGGCTGCATCAAATTGACCCGGAAACAGAAAAATTCTATTTTCCAATGAATTCGGATAAAGGAAAAATAGTCCCTCTCCATCAAATTTTCTTGTTGGGTATACACGATGAGCCTGAAGTAAAGTTTCGGGAGGTTATAGGTATTGAAAAATTTACAGCACTCCGAAATGAAATATACAGATGGGAATACCTGGAGGGTATGCCCGAATGCGAAAAAGAGTACTTTGAAAAAATTACTTGTATCTGTAAAGAAGTAAGAGTTGCAAAAGTTTTACGTCCAAAAGAAATTGGGATTGAACAATTTTGTGAATATGTGGAAAAATATATTTACTCACTGGAAATCTGAGTTTCCCGGACAATTTAAATTTCTTGAACGTTGGAGTTACTAAACCTTTATTAGCTCATCACAATTAATTTTTTATAAAAGTAGGAGGGTTAACTATATAAAATGAGTGCAATTTTTGGAATACTTGATTTAAAGGGCCGTCCAGTCGATTTGGTCTGGATAAAATCAATGCAGGAAGATTTGGCACATCGTGGGCCGGATGGGCATGGGCTTTACAGAGAGCATTCGCTGGTATTGGGACACCAATTACTTAAGGTTACTCCAGAATCTATGTACGATAAATCGCCCTATGAGGAGGATGGATTTGTTATAACTGCCAATGCAAGGTTGGATGAGCGGGAAGCATTGATGGACAGGTTAGAGATTGTTGGTGAAGAAAGGGAAAAAATAACAGATTCCATATTAATGCTACGTTCCTATCGTAAATGGGGCAAAGACTTTGTAAAAGATATTTATGGAGACTTTTCTTTTGCTATTTGGGACAAAAGTAAGAAGGAACTCTTTTGTGCAAGAGATCAGATGGGAGTTAAGCCCTTTCTTTATTATTTCCAAGATAATCGTTTTGTTTTTTCGACAGAATTAAAGGCAATTGTTAAACTTCCCTTTATAAAAACAGAAATTGATCATTCTCATCTGCGGGATCAGGTAATTGGAATCTGTGACATTCCAGACAGAACTTCGTGGAAAAATATTGTGAGGTTAAGAGCTGCAAGCATCCTATATCTTAATAGTTCCGGTATTGCTATTAGTCAATACTGGGAACCGGAGTATAATCGAAATTCAAAGTATAAATCTGAAGAACAAAGTGCTTTAGCTTTGCGTGAAATATTGGAAAGAGTTATAGCTGAACATACCCGAGTAATTGGAGGTGTAGGCGTACCGTTAAGCGGAGGGCTGGATTCAAGTACTATTGCATGCCTGGCAGCACGCAAATTAGCTTTAGAAAATAAGAACCTAACTACTGCTTCTTCTGTTTTAAATCCCACCTTTACAGAAACGGATATCAAAGATGAACTTGGGTATATACAAACAGTTTTACAGCAGGAAAAAAACATTGATTCAACTTTTATTTACAATACTGATCTTGAGTTTCTTGGTAATTTAGATGAAAAGTTTAACCGACATTATGCCACCTTCAACAATTCTTACTATGTAGATGAAGCATTGTATAACCAATTCAAATTAAAATCAGTCCGAAGGGTGCTTTCAGGATAT
>Ga0209512_1005855_pt1 | contig 10052 bp, 10 predicted proteins | sample frozenSSSSmetaG_FD_184142 | JGI IMG/M metagenome (GOLD analysis project Ga0209512, IMG submission 184142) | Glacier valley bacterial and archeal communities from Borup Fiord, Nunavut, Canada, to study Microbial Dark Matter (Phase II) -... | ecosystem: Environmental > Aquatic > Freshwater > Ice >... | reverse complement strand
GTGTGCCAGGGGAGCATAGACATAAATCGTTTCTGAAGAAATTTTCAATTGCTTCTCGCGCTTCATGCTTTCCATGGTGCGCATGTTATGCAAACGGTCGGCTAACTTTATCAGAATAACCCTGGGATCGTCGGTCAGCGTTAATAAGATTTTCTTAAAATTCTCTGCCTGCTGGGAAGCGTTTACATCTATAACATTGGATATCTTAGTGAGACCATCAACTATACGGGCTATCTCGCTGCCAAATGCTTTTTCTATATCTTCCAGCGTAACATCTGTATCTTCAACGGTATCATGTAACAATGCGCAAATAGTAGACCTTACACCAAGCCCTATTTCTTCCGTACAAATTTTTGCAACAGCGAGGGGATGAAGGATATAGGGTTCACCGCTTTTCCGTCGCATCGTTTTATGCGCATCAGCAGCTATCTCGAACGATTGCCTTACAAGTTCTTTATCACCTTTTTTAAGCTTGCTTTTCAGTGAACGTAACAGACCGCGGTATTCGCGTAAAATAAGTTTCTTCTCCTGTTCCTCCGTTAAATTATACTTCGGTATCGCTGCGATGGTTTCCATAAAAAACGAATTTACAAAAAAGAAAGGGTTTTTATTTTCTATCAAATACCTTATTTTCGCAAACCTTTTCAACATAATTGCGGGTGTGGCGAAATTGGTAGACGTATCAGACTTAGGATCTGACGCCGCGAGGCATGGGGGTTCGAGTCCCTCCACCCGCACAAAGGTGATATACCGTAACAGGGGTATCACCTTTCCCGCCCGCTAAAGATTACACATCATCAACTAGCGCTTCAATAATCAATTAAATCTTGCCGACTAATGTTAAGTGATGCTAATCATCGCTAAATTCAGTCATAATTTTTTAGATTTTCTAAGATTGGGTAGCTTTAATATAAACAACCATATCATGAAAACCGTCCTCGTCCCAACCGATTTTTCTCCTACCGCTGAAAACGCAGCAAACTATGCAGGCTTATTTTGCAAAGATGCTGGGGCAAAGCTGGTCTTGTTGCATGTATATATGTTGCCTGTGCCGGTATCAGAGATTCCTTATGTAATGGTTTCCGCCGATGAAATGCAGAAAGCCAGTGAAAATGCTTTAACAAAAGAGACAAATAGAATTGCTGATGCTTTTAATGTAGAGGTCGAATGGATCGTACGCTTGGGATTGGCGTCAGATGAAATCCGGGATATTGAAAAAGAAAAAAACATTGATATTATTATAATGGGTATGAACGGATCAGGAGAGTTTGATAAACTTATCGGCAGTACCACAACTGCTGTTATAAGAAAGTGCCATCAACCGGTATTGGTGATTCCGGAGGATGCGAAGTACATACCATTTAAATTAATCGCTTATGCTACAGATTACAATTATTCAGTCAACGTATCATGCTTTGAACCGCTGAAAGCACTAATCAAAATGTATACGTCGAAGCTGATAGTTATAAATGTTCAGAAAGTAGGAAAAGCTCTTGATACCGAACATGCCAGCGGAAAAGATAAATTGGTAATGGCTTTAAAAGACACGGATAATACCTATGTTACTATTGAAAATAATAATATCGATTATGGTCTGCAACAGTTTATCGAAGCAAACACCCCTGAACTGCTTACCATGGTTGCACATAAACACAATGTTTTTGAAAGACTATTCGGTACACATCATACAAAGACAATGATTTATCAAACACATATCCCTGTACTTGTCTTGCAGGATAAGAGTTAATTATAATTGCATGATGTTTGTTTAGTCATCAGCTCGTGACAAAATTATACCGTTAATACTGCTCAATGTAATGGTTGAAACACGAGTGATAGCCAATAAATACTTGTGAACCAAATCCCTTAACTTTGCATCCCCAAAAACAGGCATGTTTTCACAGTGCAATATGTCCTGATTGAATTATAAACATTTTAAAATACAACAAATGGCTACCGTTACCAGGGAAAATATTGGTTTGCTAAACGAGAAACTCGTAGTTAAAGTAGCGAAGGACGATTACCTTCCTTCTTTCCAGAAAGCAATAAAAGATTATAGTAAGAAGGCTAATATTCCCGGATTCAGGAAAGGAATGGTTCCAGTGGGTATGGTTAAAAAAATGTACGGCACTTCTGTCTTTGCGGATGAAGTGATAAAAAGTGTGGAGAAGGGATTAGCTGAGTATATGACCAATGAGAAGTTGCAAATTTTCGCCCAGCCTTTACCTATGCCGGAAAATGATGATTCTTTAAAGTTGGATATGAATCAACCTGCCGAATACCGGTTCGCATTTGAAGTAGGATTGAAGCCTGAATTTATGCTACCTGATCTTGCTTTTGCGCCTTTAACGCGCTACAAAGTGGAGGTGACAGATGAAATGATTAACAGCCAACTTGAGTTATTTCAGGAACAGTCTCGCAGACTGATTGATCAGGATACAATTACCACCCCGGAGAATGAACTTGCCTTGACTTTTATCGAGAGTGATGCTGAAGGAAACGAAAAAGAGTGGGTTATAAGGAAAGAAATCATTTTAAAGGTTAATAACTTTACTGCCGAAGCCCAGGAACAACTGATGGGCAAGAAGAAAGAAGATTGGATGATAATCCAGCTTTCCACTTCTTTTAGTGAAGAAGAAAAGAGCAAGTTGATAACTGAACTTGCTCTTATTCAGGAAGATGAAAACGATGCAAACAAATTCTTTAAGCTGGTTATCGATAAAGTAAGCTTACTTGAAAAGCCCGCTCTGAATGAAAATTTTTTTAAACAAATTTTTCCAGATCAGGAAATTACCAGTGAGGAAGCTTTTAAAGACAGTTTAAAAAAAGAAATAGAAAAACAATGGGAAGCCTCCAGCCGTAATCAGCTGCAGGACCAGATTTACCATGAACTATTGCATGTACACATTGAATTTCCCGATGATTTTCTCAAGCGGTGGATGCTTACAGGGACAGACAGACAGAAATCTCCTGAAGAAGTGGAAGACGAATATCCAAAGTTTGTTAACCAATTAAAATGGTCATTGATTACTGACAAGATCGCTTATGAAAATAAAATCGAAGTAATGCAACATGACCTTCACGCGTTTGCAAGAAATCAGTTGCAAAGTTATGTAGGTGGCAGTACTCTTAATATGGATCAGCCCTGGGTCACTGATTACATAGAAAAAATGATGAAGGACAAAAAGTATACTGAAGATAGTTTCCACCGTATACAAACTGAGAAAATTTTTGCATGGGCTGAATCACAGGTTCACCCTACTGACACTTTGATAAGTGAAGCGGAATTTAAAAAGATGCTCGAAGAACACAAACATGAAATATAATGCCGGCCTCGATTGATGAATTCAATAAACAGGCCTGAATATGTAGTGAACCTTCTCATTATAATTTTATCTATTTTGCCGGCTGCTATGCCGGCTTTTTTTGTAGATAGATTGTCATTTATTCCATGTATTTTGATAATACGGCTTACTAGCCGGGTTTAAATATGTAAGTCTGTCAGGTTTTTGGCACTTTAAAATTCTGGACAAAAATTTGAATGATAAGCGAATACTTTCATGATAAAACCGCTCATTGACTTTATTTGAATTTTAATGAGAGATATAGATTGAAAGGAATAAATCTAAAACTGAAAAAAATTATGAATGCTCAACAGGAATTTGAGAAATATGCTGTTAAACACAGAGGTATTTCCAGCAATACTTTAGACAGTTACAAGAAATACCAGGTCAATGATCTTACTCCCAACATTATAGAAGAACGTCCAATGAATGTAGCTATCATGGATGTTTACAGCCGTTTAATGATGGATCGTATTATATTTTTAGGTTATCCCATCAATGATGAAGTAGCTAATATTGTTACTGCGCAACTGCTTTTCCTTGAAAGTACTGACCGTACCAGGGATATTCAAATGTATATCAACAGCCCGGGTGGCAGTGTATATTCAGGTCTCGGAGTATATGATACTATGCAATACATCACGCCTGATGTGTCAACTATTTGTATTGGTATGGCAGCATCTATGGGACAGGTTTTATTATGTGCAGGCACAAAGGGTAAACGAACTGCCCTAAAACATTCCCGTGTTATGATGCACCAACCTAGTGGCGGAATCGGAGGACAAGCTACAGATATCGAAATAACTGTGAATGAAATCAGGAAATTAAAAAAAGAACTGTACGAGATAACTTCTTTTCATACTGGTAAGAGTTTGAAGCAGGTGGAGAAAGATTCCGATCGTGATCTCTGGTTCACCGGTGAAGAAGCAAAAGAATACGGAATGGTTGATGATGTATTGTTGATAAACCCGAGGAAAATAAAAAAGCCGGAATAATAATATTATAGTAAGCGATGATATATTGTTTGAAATACAAACCTAAACACGAAATAACACTTAAAGAATGTAATTATGAATCACTCAAAATATTTAATTCAGCCATTTAGAATGGAAGATGACGAACCAGAAAATGAGCCGAAGGAAGAAAAAATACAGGAAATGGGCAGGTTGATGGTTAAGAAGATGGAAAAATACTTTTTCGAGACACGTTCGGTTTACCTGTGGGGTGTTGTTAACGATAAGTCAGCTGCTGATGTAGTAAGTAAATTATTATTGCTGGATGCTGATAAGCCCGGAGAAGAAATCAAATTCTTCATAAACAGTCCAGGAGGTATGGTAACCAGCGGTATGGTTATGTACGACACAATGAAAATGATCAAGAGCCCTGTTAGCACAATTTGTATGGGACTTGCAGCATCGATGGGTTCAATTTTACTTAGTGGTGGTGAAAAAGGAAGGCGATTCATTTTTCCTCACGGTGAAGTAATGATACACCAGCCCAGTCTTGGTGGATTTATGCAAGGCGTAAGCGCTGACCTTGAAATACAGGCTGAACAAACAAAGCGTGCTAAAGACCTTGGTGCTAAAATTCTGGCCGACAACTGTGGTAAAAAAATAGAGCAGATTATGCGTGACTTTGATCGTGACTATTGGATGGAAGCTAAAAAAGCTGTTGAATATGGCATTGTTGATAAGATAATTGAGAATATTTAATAGGGAATTATAAGATTTATAAAAGCCGCTGCACCTGCATCGGCTTTTATTGCCAGGTTATGCAGGAAGTTGGATAACTTTATACTTTATAAATAACAACAATATGGCTAAAAATACATTGCACTGCTCTTTTTGTGGCCGTAGCCGGGATGAAGTTAAAATTCTCATCGCAGGGCAGGAAGGTCATATCTGCGAAAATTGTGTTGAACATGCACGGGAAATTATCGACCAGGAATTAATGATACGCAATGAAAGCGGTGTTTCTTCTTCCCAATTTAAACTAACAGTAAAGAAACCGATGGAGATGAAACGCTTTCTTGATGAATATGTTATAGGACAGGACGACGCTAAGAAAGTGCTGGCGGTTGCAGTATACAATCACTTTAAAAGATTGCAGCAAAAGATTGGCGACAATGAAGTTGAGATTGAAAAAAGCAACATCATCATGGTCGGCGAAACCGGAACAGGTAAAACATTGTTGGCGAAGACAATTGCTAAATTGTTGAATGTCCCTTTCGCAATTGTGGACGCTACCGTATTCACTGAGGCAGGCTACGTGGGAGAAGATGTGGAAAGTATCCTGACCCGTCTGCTGCAGGTTTGTAACTACGATATTACCGCGGCTGAAAGAGGAATAGTTTATATTGATGAGCTGGATAAGATTGCCCGTAAAGGGGATAACCCATCTATAACACGTGATGTTAGTGGTGAAGGTGTGCAACAGGGCTTACTTAAATTATTAGAAGGTACTGATGTACTGGTACCACCACAAGGCGGCCGTAAACATCCGGAACAAAAGCTTATTAAAATCAATACTCAAAATATCCTGTTTATTTGTGGCGGCGCATTCGACGGAGTTGATAAAGTTATTGCCAGAAGGATAAATACCAATGCCATTGGTTTTAATGTAAACAAGGAACAACAGGAAGCAGCTAAGAAAAATCTGTTACAATACGTCAATGCGCAGGACCTTAAAAGCTTTGGTTTGATCCCTGAACTCTTAGGCCGTTTACCGGTAGTGACTTATTTAAATCCACTTGATGCTCCTACTTTGCGTTCAATATTAACCGAGCCGAGAAATTCACTTGTCAAACAATACGAAAAATTATTTGAGCTTGAAAACATAAAGTTAACGATGGATGAAGATGTACTTCATTTTATGGTTGAAAAAGCAATGGAGTACAAATTGGGCGCAAGAGGACTTCGTTCAATTTGTGAAAGTATCCTGACTGACGCAATGTTTGAAATGCCATCTGGTAAAGAGAAATCCATTCATATTACGTTAGATTACGCCCGCAAGAAATTTGATAAAAGTAAAATGAGTTTGTTAAAAGTAGCGTAATGATAATGATCTTACATGTGAAATGTTAACTGCGGTAATCCTGACAGTTTACGTTTCACATTTTTTTTATATCACGTTTCAGTTGTTTTTAAGCGTCCGGTATAATTTAAAATTCGAAGAACATCTTTCCGGATTAATATAAATTTATCTATTATGGAAGAACTCATCGACCGATTAAAAAAACAGGTTGGCTTATCCGATGATCAGGCGCTTCAATCCATTGAGGTGGTAAAGACTTTTACTAAAGAAAAATTCCCTATGTTCGCCGACGCCATAGATAAACTATTTGAAAAGTACGGAGCTGCGGAGAAAGAAGATTACCTGGATTAAACCGACTAAAACCATTTTTTATCTCCACTCATAATGTTGTAACGCGGTTGGCCACAATTCATAAATCACCTGAATAAACGATAAAGTCAAAATTATTAAGACGGAAATATTATCAGATAATTGGTATGTATTGAAGAAGGTTACTTATAACTATATGCAAAGAGATGATACCTGGACAACTATAAACCGGGAAGCTTACGACAGAGGCAATGGAGCGACAATATTACTTTATAATTTAAAAAGTAGAACAGTCATATTAACGAGGCAATTCCGGCTTCCTTCCTTTATTAATGGTAACGACTCGGGAATGCTTATTGAAGCTTGTGCCGGGCTGCTTGACAAAGACAATGCTGAAGATTGCATTAAACGGAAACTGAAGAAGAAACTGGTTATAAAGTTTCTTCTGTAACAAAAATATTTGATGCTTACATGTCGCCAGGCTCTGTTACCGAAATGCTGACATTTTTTGTAGCAGAGTATGAAAAAGATAGACAGATTACTGCAGGTGGTGGTTTGAAAGATGACAATGAAGATATAGAGGTATTAGAAATTGAATTTACTGAAGCACTGACTATGATTGCGAATGGTGCTATTAAAGATGCGAAAACTATTATGCTGCTGTATCATGCCTCTATTTATAAATTGCAATGATTGTTTGTATCAATTACATGAACTTCCTGTATGATTTTGTCAACATGGAGAATTGATGTAGGAACGAAATGGAGATAAAGGAAGGTTTTCTCTGTGCCTTATGTGTTTCCTGCCTTATTTGCAGGTCCCGGTTGAAAAAACACAAACGATCGCGAAGAACCCTTAGCTAATTTGAAGTCACTTCTGTTTACTAACGCTGACATGAAAAAACCCGGGTTTACACCCGGGCCATATAACAAGCAATCGAAAGAGGCTATTTTCTTAATGCTTCCCTGGCAATAACCAGCTTCTGCACTTCTGATGTTCCTTCACCTATCGTACACAATTTGCTGTCACGATAATATTTTTCAACCGGGAAATCTTTGGTATAACCATAACCACCAAAAATTTGAACGGCTTCCGTTGACGTTCTTACTGCAACTTCACTTGCATAATACTTTGCCATGGCTGCCTGCTGTGTCATCTCCTCACCCCGGTTTTTTAAATCGGCTGCCTGCATCGTGAGTAATTCAGCAGCAGTAATTTCTGTAAGCATATCTGCCAGCTTAAAAGAAATTCCCTGAAAGCTTGCAATAGGCTGATCGAACTGGTAACGCTCTTGTGAATACTTTACCGATGCTTCGTAAGCTCCTTTCGCAATGCCTAAACTTAAAGCTGCAATGGAAATACGGCCACCATCCAGCACTTTCATAGATTGTTTAAAGCCTGCCCCTATTTCTCCAATTCTGTTAGCGTCGGGAACCCTGCAATTGTTGAAGACCATTTCTGTTGTTTCGCTTGCCCGCATACCCAATTTGTTTTCCTTTTTTCCGGAGCTTAAACCCGGGTTCTGTCTTTCAACAATAAAAGCAGTTGAATTGTCTTTTCCTCTGGGTTCCCCGGTGCGGCATATTACCACTACAACGTCGCTACTGTTACCATGTGTTATCCAACATTTGGTTCCGTTAATGATCCAGTCATCTCCATCTCTTACTGCAACACATTTCATATTTCCGGCGTCGCTACCAGTGCTGGGTTCCGTTAACGCCCAAGCTCCTATCCATTCCGCACTAGCCAGTTTAGGCAGGTACTTTTGCTTCTGTTCGAGGTTTGCATGAATGAGAATATGTCCGGTACAAAGAGAATTATGGGCAGCAACGCTAAGACCAATTGATCCACAAACTTTAGCAATTTCCTGAATAACGGCAACATATTCAAAATAAGATAGCCCTGCGCCACCATATTCTTCCGGTACTAATACCCCCATCAAACCAAGCTTACCTAATTCTTTAAATATATATAATGGAAATTCCTGCTTTTCATCCCACTCCATCACGTGAGATTTAATATTCTTATTTGCAAAGTCCTTCGCTACCTGCCCTACTTGTTGAGTGATCTCAGCTGTCTCAAAATTCATGTTCTGTCAATACTTCTTTTTATATACAATCTAGTCAGTGCAAGATAATAAGTTTTTTATAAAATGCTAACAGTTGTTAGTATAAATTTTTTGCAAGTTTGGATTGAATGTCAGGAAGTTGGAATTGCATGCTATACAGTTTCATACTATTTTTCTTCAGGTATTGCCATCCGTATATAACATTCAGCGTGGAAGCTTTCCTAAATGTAATTTCATAACGCTCATCTTAATTATTCCAGCTTCAGGTAAGGAAAGACTTTTAAAAATATTTCGTCAGTTACTATATTTACATTCTTCAGATCTTCAAGCGTTTTATAATTGCCATGTTGATTGCGGTAGGCTACTATGGCTGAAGCTATGTTCCATCTTATATAAGGATGCCGCTTTAATTCATTGACATCAATAGTATTAATGTTTATGAGTGAAAGCAGTGTATTGCTAAGCTTTAAGACTGGCCTGATCTTTTGGAAAGTAGAATCAGGCAGGCCATAAATTTCAGCAACCTGGTCAACCGAATAAAAGCCGCCAAGTTTTTCTCTGAAAAGAACAATGCGTGCCGCCAGTTTACTACCAATTCCGGGCAAAGCAATTAGCTCAGTTGTATCTGCCAGGTTAACATCTACAATATGTGGTACGGCTAATGATTTTGCCTTTTTAAAATATTCCTGTGATTGCGGTTTATAGAAAACTTTTTCGTAAGGCTTCTGTGTTGAAGTATAATTTACCTTGTTGATTTTTACATACGGCATTAATCGCGCGACATCATTTGCATTTAAGCCGTAAATTTTCCCAATATCCTCTTTGCTTTTAAATTTTCCGCCTTTTGAAATATAATTGTGGATTGTCTCTATGGTTTTATCACGCAGTCCTAGTCTCTTCCAGTCATCACCTGATAACTTATTAGGGTCAAAATAAAACAGTGCTGCCTTTGAAGGTGGCTTTTCGTTAAATGGTGAATGCGTTTTATAGTCAGAAAAGGCATGATGACCGCTTATCAGACTTTCCGATTCTTCAGTAGCATCATGTTCTTTTTTAAAAACCTTAACCTGATCTGATTGAATCTTAAAATTACTTAAATCTGTTTTGTTCAAATATTCATCATGTTCACTAAAAAAATAAGGAAGAAGTAATGTAATTGTCAGGAGTGTTACCAACAACAATACGCCTGTTCGTTCTTTCCTGCTAAAGGTCAAATAATCTTTAATAATTTTTTCCAGCATATAATCGGTTATCCCTGAAAAGTAGTGATCATTACCATTTCATATTACCGTGTTTTA
>Ga0209512_1005854_pt1 | contig 10052 bp, 9 predicted proteins | sample frozenSSSSmetaG_FD_184142 | JGI IMG/M metagenome (GOLD analysis project Ga0209512, IMG submission 184142) | Glacier valley bacterial and archeal communities from Borup Fiord, Nunavut, Canada, to study Microbial Dark Matter (Phase II) -... | ecosystem: Environmental > Aquatic > Freshwater > Ice >... | reverse complement strand
GAGGTGCGGATTTACGGGGAGTAGATTTACGTGGTGCCGACTTAACCGGCGCTAATTTACGTAATGCCGATTTAACAGCAGCCAATCTCGAAGGAGCAAATCTCAGTCATAGTAGTTTAAGCGGCGCAAATCTGACAAGAGCTAAGTTGAAGAGAGCTAATTTAGAAAACTCAATTTTAACTGATGCCAATTTAAGTCAAACGAATCTGAGATTTGCTAACCTACGCCAATCCAAGTTAATTGGTACTATTTTAACTGGGGCAATCTTGTTAGGAACAAACCTGAATGGAGCGAGTTTGTTAGGGGCTAACTTAACGGAGGCGAGTTTGGTTGATACAAATTTGCATGAAGCTAATTTGACAGATGCCACAATGCCGAATGGAAAAGTCTACATAGAAATTTGAGCGTTTAATTTTCTACTATGCAATCCTCGGAAATACTCTCAGCAAATCGGAATCCTTGGTTTAGCCGATTGATCGCAATTCTTGCCTTAGTCAACTTATTTTTAGTATTTTTTGATCTAAGTTATGTACCTTGGCGTGATTTATACCTGCAACATGTGCCTGGTCTAACACAGTTGTACGACCCAGTTAAAGGTATCAAACCTCACAGAGAAACCCAAAGTTATCTGCATCAAGTATCCCAATTAGAAGCTCAGGTTTCGCGTACAGGATTACAATCGTCGGAAACAGAAAGCGAACTTGCTCAATTGCGTCTTCTGAGTGATGACATGATTACGGATAATCCATTTGCTGGAGCAAATAAAAGCGGCACTTTGGAAAAGATTAAGAATTTAATCCGCGACCGCATGGGTAGAGAATCTGCTCACCAAGCCTTTGAACTTTTTTGGAGTGTATCATATTTAACTCAAGCTGGTTGGCAACCAGAAATTAAATTTTTTCAAACTCAGATTCAACCTCTGATTGAAACCAACTATTATCGGCGTTTAGGAATCAATGGCAAATCCTACAATGTTTTCTGGCTGATAGATTTGCCTTTTGTGGTGTTATTTGGCTTGGAATTTCTCGGTCGCACTTATTATATCAGTCGCCAGCAACTAGGCTTAACCTGGCAACAAGCAATGGTGCGGCGTGGTTACGATATCATCCTGTTGTTACCATTTTGGCGATGGTTGCGGGTAATTCCTGTGCTTGTTCGTCTCAACCAAGCTAATTTATTGGATATCGAACTTATCCGCAAGCAAATCAACCGAGATTTTGTCGCTAACATCGCCGAAGAAGTCACGGAAATTGTCGCTATCCGTTTGATTGCTCAAGCTCAAGGAGCAATTCAACGTGGTGAAATTATCAATTGGTTTTTACGACCCGAGACACGACACCGCTATATTGATGTAAATAGCACCAACGAAGTCAAGGCGATCGCCACACGGATACTGAGCCTAATCGTTTATCAAGTTGTACCCAAAATTCAACCTGATCTCGAAACATTACTACATTACATCATTAAAAGTATTCTCAATCAATCCCCCGTTTATCAACAGCTGCAAAAAATGCCGGGAGTAAATGAATTACCCACTCAATTAATTCAAAAGCTAGCCACAGATGTGTCGCAAACAGCTTATACCACTCTCATAACTTTGCTAGAAGACCCAGAAGTAGCAGCAATGTCCGACCATTTATTCCAAAACTTCGGTGAAGTCTTAGAAGTGGAAGTCCAGAAAAAACAAAATATCCAAGAAATTCGTTCTTTGCTGGTAGCGTTGCTAGAAGAAATTAAAATCAACTATGTGAAAGGGATGGCAGATGCTGGAGTTGAAAGCACTTTGACGCAAGCTACCCAGATTCGGCAAATTATTCGCCAGTAAAAAATTAACGTCATTGCAACTACCGAAATGAAAATATACAGATAAATCTGACTCGTGGACGACGCACTCAGTGGTAAAACTTTTTTACTATTTATTACAAGTAGGAAAGTTGTGTATGAGAATCTTGGTGGTAGAAGACAACCCAGACCAATTAAAACTTCTGCATCGGGCACTGTTGCATGCAGGACATATTGTTGATGGCGTTGAAGATGGCGAAACTGCTCAATTGCTGTTGTCTCAAAAAGAGTACGATTTACTGATTTTAGATTGGATGTTGCCGAAAGTCAGTGGATTGAGCCTTTGTCGTCAGTATCGGCAAGCAGGTAAGACATCACCAGTGTTATTTGTTACTGGCAAAGATACGACTCAAGATAAGGTAATGGGGTTAGATGCTGGTGCTGATGATTACTTGGTCAAACCGACAGACTTAATTGAATTTTTGGCACGGGTACGCGCTCTTGGTAGGCGATCGCCGATCTGGCAAGGAGATATCCTCCAAATGGCAGATTTACAATTACACCTAAGTAAGATGATGATTCAACGTGGACAAACTACTGTGGAATTGTCAGCGCGTGAATTTCACTTACTAGAATATTTGTTCCGCCACCCTCAGCAAGTGCGGTCTCGCGCCCAAATTGAACAGTCTTTGTGGGAATGGGGGACTCAACCAGAAAGCAATGCTGTTACCACCCTTGTCCGGCGTCTGCGCCAAAGACTGGACTTAGTCAACGCCGGTGACTGGATTGAAACAGTGTACGGTAGTGGCTATCGCCTCAAAGATGGTGGGAAATTAAAAATTATCCAAAACCAACATTATGGCTAAAAAACTGTCAACGCCAGCTAAGAAATAGTGAACAAAGTTTCCGGCGGCTGTTTGGGCTGAATGAACGCCGCTGATTCAAATAAAAGATTTTTCTTCGTCTAATCGGTAATCAGGACAATCGGTTGCTTGTTCAGTTAAGACAATTATTGGTTGAGCTGCACATCTGATATAGGGATTATTGGAAAAAAATTCACATCGAGTGCAAGGAGATTTCATCTGAGAATTGAAATTTCTCATAAATCCATTTTGCACTTTGCCACCAATCTTCGGAATCAAAGACAATAATATTAGTAGCCCAATAAATAAAGAAACAGGTTCCCAAAATATTAAGTGGGAATTGGCGGCGTTGTGATGCTTTACTGAGCCTTTAATTTCCATCAGCGTGAGAGCACTCAAGTTATTCGCTGATATATATTTAATCAAATTTCCATGCTGATACATATGATTTTCCTGAACTCATATATATAGGTGTATCAAAACCTAGGTTTCAGTATCTCTATCCTGAGTTTTGCTTGTCATGCTTGGAGATATACATCAAGAGAGATAAATCACTCACTTTAAAGCAGTAGTAATCATGTTTTTTATTTAACATAGATGTATAGCAAATCACTATACATACTACTGAGGTTAGATTAATTTGCTTGTCATGTTTTAGTCACATTCAGACGCATAAAATGGATCTATAAGGAAGCAAAGTACATAATAGTTAAATTTGCTTCCGTGTATTTAAAGAATTACGAAGGAAGGTAACCAAGATGATAAAAATCGTTTCTTACCGGAATGTTTCTTTAATCCCACTGGCGATCGCGGCTGTGATTGTCAGTGGGATATCCAAAAGAGCTGAAGCGCAAACACAACCTGTATTGGTGAATGCAAGAGAAGCAGTCAAATCTGGAAGAGTGACAATTACCAATCCAAATTCGGCGACGGCTTTGAATGGGTCTACATCACCAACTACAACCACCTTTAAGATTGCTGACACTATAGCTACTCCCGCTACTCCCAAAAAGCGTGTAGTTGCTCAAACTCCAATCGATCCAGGTCGGGCGACTGTTTCTGGTTCAAGTTATATTGGGGTCGGTGGTAATCTGGGAATTACTGGTAACTCGGCTTTAAGCGACACTAACTTTGCGGTCATCAGTAAAATTGGTCTGACACGCAATATCTCGGTACGACCTGGAGTTATAATTGGTGATAATCCAGTGGTCTTACTCCCAGTCACAGTAGATTTCCCTGTAAGACCTGTGCCAGGAGCCAGTCGAATCAGTTTCGCTCCTTACATTGGTGGTGGGGCGGCAATCACCACGGGTGATAATACTGATGTTGGCGGCTTAATTACTGCTGGTGTTGATGTTCCCCTCACCCCACGAATCACAGCCAATGCTGGTGCGAACTTAGCTTTCTTGAATGACACCGATTTCGGCATATTTTTAGGAGTCGGTTACAATTTCAACGGCTTGTAAAATCTGGGAAATTTCCGAAGTTGGGGTATAACAGTGTTATGCCCCTATATTGTAACCAGGTTCACTTAGAACTATTTTTACCTTAATCACCCCTGTATTTGAGGGAAGCGCGAAGTAGCAGCAAGTGTCATGCGTATATATGGTAATCCGCCACTATATTTACGGTCAATGTGGCATAATGTCACGCAGTTGGAAGTTATATTTAATTAAAGACCTCCAGCAAACCTCAAAAAAAAGCCCTAATTTCATATGTTCTAGAGGCAACCTAGAACCCATGACGCTCGTCAATTTACGGTCGAGCGTAACAATTTTTAGTGCAATCTTGATTGCCACAGAATTATTCTAGTAGGTAAAAATACGTATGGACTTACTAAAACTGACCAATCGCGAAGTCGATTCAGCCACCGATACTGCCGGGGAGACTTTAATTGTAGACCCACCGCATCCACGCCCGCAATTACAGCGATCGCACTGGCAGAGCCTGAATGGTACTTGGAAGTTTGCATATGACGATCAGGGTCAATGCTGTCAACCAAGTGACCTCAAAGAATTTAACCATCATATACAAGTTCCCTTCGCTCCTGAATCTATCCAAAGTGGTATTGGGGATACAAAATTTCACGCGAACTGCTGGTACGAACGAGAATTTGCGACGCCATCTGGTGAAGGGCGGTTACTGCTGCACTTTGGGGCTGTAGACTATCACGCGCGAGTCTGGGTAAACGATCAATTCGTGGGTGAGCATGAAGGCGGACATACGCCGTTCACAATTGATATTACCGCTGTTTTAAATGACAGTGGGATGACTAAGGTGACAGTGTGGGCGCAGGATGATCCGCAAGACTTAGCTAAACCGCGTGGAAAGCAGGATTGGCAATTAGAACCTCACAGTATTTGGTATCCTCGCACGAGCGGGATTTGGCAGACTGTGTGGGTTGAGCGTGTGGCAAAAACTTATATAGAAAGTATCCGCTGGACACCACACTTTGAAAGGTGGGAAATTGGCTTTGAAGCATTTATCGCCGGTAATTGCCATGACATTCAACTCAAGGTTCAACTGAGTGTCGGCGATACTGTGTTAGTGAAAGATATTTATGAAGTATTTAATGGCGAGATTCACCGCTGTATCGCCCTATCAGACCCAGGAATTGACGACTATCGCAACGAATTGCTGTGGAGTCCAGAAAAACCAACTTTGATTCAGGCGTCTATTCAACTGTGGCAAAATTCCCAGTTGTTGGATGAGGTGAAATCTTACACAGCAATGCGAACAGTTGGGATACAACGCGATCGCTTTATGCTCAACGGTCGTCCTTATTATTTGCGCCTAGTACTCGACCAAGGCTACTGGCAAGATACTCTAATGACCGCACCCAATGATCAAGCTTTACGGCGGGATGTAGAACTAGCCAAAGCGATGGGCTTCAACGGTGTTCGCAAACACCAAAAAATTGAAGATCCGCGCTTTTTATATTGGGCAGATGTGTTGGGGTTGTTAGTATGGGAAGAGATGCCTAGTGCTTATCGCTTTACTCCTAAAGCGGTGGAGCGCATGACCAAAGAGTGGAGTGAGGTAATTAAACGGGATGTTAGCCACCCTTGTATTGTGGCTTGGGTACCGTTCAATGAATCTTGGGGAGTTCCGAATTTAGTTGAGACACCAGCCCACCGAAACTATGTTTTGGCAATGTACCACTTAACAAAAACTCTCGATCCGACTCGCCCAGTGATTGGCAACGATGGTTGGGAAAGTACAGATACAGACATCTTAGCGCTCCATGACTATGAGTCAAACCCCGATAAATTGCGCCATCGTTATGGGCCGGAGGTGAAGTTAGGAGATTTATTTGATCGCCGCCGTCCCGGTGGGCGCATTTTAACTCTGGATAATTATCCGCATCAGGGACAGCCAGTAATGCTTACCGAGTTTGGCGGGATTGCTTATGCGCCTGAAGACAAACCAAATACAGATAAAATTTGGGGTTATGAGCGCTCGTGGAATATTTCTGAGCTACAAATAAAGTACACCAACCTGCTAGCGACTGTGAATGATATCGAGATTTTTAGCGGATTCTGCTACACGCAGTTCACTGATACCTTCCAAGAAGCTAACGGGTTGTTGTATGCCGATCGCACACCGAAATTTCCCCTAGAAGCGATCCGCTCCGCCACCCTTACTGGAGGATTATGTACTCCCACCAGCTGTTAAAGCCTGATGGTCGTCCCTTAACTTTATACAGTCGCTATCCGATTGACGGCGAAATTGTCGCCCCTAGCCCTAGCACAGCGCCAGTCCAGGCAAATCCTCACCTGCGCTGGCACCCCTTGCGGGGTGAATGGGTAGCTTACGCTGCTCACCGTCAAGCCCGGACTTTCATGCCGCCACCAGAATACAATCCGTTAGCGCCAACGAAAGATCCTCAGTTTCCGACAGAAATTCCTCAAGGTAAATATGACATAGCGGTGTTCGACAACCGCTTTCCGTCAATGGCATTAACAGCGCACGACCCACCAGATTGCATCGTGCCAACAATGCCGGCAAATGGAGCATGTGAGGTAGTAGTTTTTACTCAAAATCCGCAGTTAACTTTGGGTGTGCTGGAATTGGAACATCTGGATTTGCTATTGCAAGTGTGGGGCGATCGCACCCGCATTCTCGGTGCTTATCCCCAAATTCAGTATGTGTTACCATTTGAAAACAAAGGCGTCGAGGTAGGCGTAACCTTGCACCATCCTCACGGGCAAATTTATGCATATCCTTTTATCCCTCCTGTTCCCGCCCGGATGTTAGAACAACAGCAGGCGTATTACCAGGAACACCAGCGGGGAATACTTGCGGATTTAATTCAACAAGAAATCAAAGACAACCAAAGAATTATTTATCAAGATGACTACGCCATCGCTTTTGTCCCCGTCTGTGCGCGTTATCCTTACGAGGTTTGGCTAGCTCCTATTGAACCAGTAAGTAACTTTGATCAGTTAACCGCCGCCCAACGTCACGGAATTAGCAAAGCCTTAAAAACTGTCACCTTGAAATATGACGGTTTGTGGAATCGCCCATTTCCCTACCTGATGGCTTGGTTTGGTGCGCCAACTGATGGTCAAGCTCATCCTGAATCACATTTACACGCCCAATTTTATCCACCGTATCGTACAAGCGATCGCTTGAAGTATTTAGCCGGAACTGAACTTGCGGCTGGGATGTTTGCTAATGACGCACTACCAGAACAGAAGGCGAAAGAATTACAAGCGGTGATTGTCAGCGATGAATGAGAAAAACCACGAAGTCTCCACGAAGTTAAAATTAATCCGGCAAACTCTGGGCGAAAATGAAGCGCAAGCTTTACGATTACGCGGTACAGACTGGTTTGCTTGGGCGACTGCAGGCGGATCTAATACTGTATTGCTAACTGCGGAGACTGGAATTGCAGAAGTATTAGTAACTACTCAAGAAGCATGGATTTTGACTGATGAAATTGAAGCGCAGCGTCTTCAAGATGAAGAATTGCCGAGTAATTTCCAGATCCACGTTAGTCCTTGGGCTGATGTTGCTACCCGTGAGGCTTTTGTCCGTGATGTTACTGATGGCGGGAAGATAATCAGCGATCGCCCACTTCCTCATATCGAAAAGCGATTACCGGCATCATTAATTCACCACAAAAGAGTAATAATGTCAAGCGAACTAGAGCGATATCGTCAAGTCGGACGGAAAGCTAGCGAAGCGATGACAGAAGTACTCAACGCTGCTTTGCCAACGTGGACAGAATATCAATTAGCCGGTGCAGGCGCTGAAGCATTATGGGCGAGAGGTTTACATCCAGCACTGACATTAGTAGCTGGAGAAAAACGTTTACCGCTATATCGTCATGCTACAGCCACCGGAGATGTGATTGGTCGGCAAGCAATGATGGTATTTTGTGCCCGAGGATATGGTTTGTATGCAAGCCTGACCCGATTTGTCTGTTTTGGGACGTTAGCGGATGAAAAAGCTTTACATCAGCATGTCCGTGAAATTGAAGCCGTAGTCTTGAATATCTCGCAAAGTGGCACGTCTTTAGACGCAGCTTATAACGCCTTGGCTCAAGCTTACGAACAACATGGATTTCCTTACGCCATCCACCAACATCACCAAGGCGGAACCACAGGATACCTAGCGCGAGAGATCGTTGCTAATCCCTTAACAACAGATACTCTAACAGAAAATATGGCAGTGGCGTGGAATCCCAGTTTACCTGGGGCAAAAGTTGAAGATACTTTTGCGATTGTTGATGGTAAGTTAGAAAATCTCACCTTCGATCCCAACTTTCCGAATGTAGAGGTAGAAGGAAGATTACGCCCGGTACCTTTGGAGATTAGGTAATGACAGTCAGCGACAACAAAATCAAGCTCGACCAGTTTATGAAATTGGTGGGAATCGCCCAGAGTGGTGGACAAGCTAAACACATGGTTCAAGGCGGTGAGGTTTTAGTCAACGACATTCTCGAAACTCGGCGCGGACGACAATTGAGTCCTGGCGATCGCGTCACCATCGGAAGTCAAACTTTTGTGGTTGATTTAGATCAGAAACCTCTCTAACGCGCAGATGATGTACCAACAGATATTCGGTAAACCACTAGAAGCCGAAGCCAGTGCGCCAGGAAGGGTCAACCTCCTCGGCGAACACACAGATTATAACGATGGCTTCGTGCTGCCGACGGCTATACCCCAACGTACTACAGTACAGATAGGATTGAGTAGCGATCGCCTACACCACTTTTACTCAGAAAATTTGGACGAGAGAGTGAGTATTGACGATAGCGATCGCCCATCGGGATTTGCAAGTTATATATTTGGATGTATCCAACTTTTGCAAAAAGCCGGACACGAGATACCGCCATTAAATATCCACGTCAAATCCTCAGTCCCCATCGGCTGCGGACTATCAAGTAGCGCCGCGTTGGAAGTAGCAACCCTCAGGGCGATACGTCTCCTTCTGCATCTCAAGTTGAATGATATCGAAATTGCTCAACTAGGACAGCAAGCAGAAATCCAGTATGCTGGCTTAAACTGCGGCATTATGGATCAAATGGCATCAAGTCTTGCAGATACTCACTCGATGCTATTTTTAGACACTCGTACCTTAGAGCGACGAATTTTACCTTTTCCTGTAGGTGCGGAAATCTTAGCGATCGATAGTGGTGTTGAACATGCCTTAGCAGCTGGTAGCGGATATAACCAGCGACGAGCCGAATGTGAAGCAGCAGCACAACAATTAGGAGTAAAAGCCCTCCGCGACATCATCGATCCGCAAGTCGCCGACTCATTAAGAGAACCTCTACGGCGTCGCGCCCGCCATGTCATTACTGAAGACAACCGAGTATTAGAAGCGGTACTTGGAGTATCAGCCCAACGCTTTGGAGAACTAATGAACGCCTCCCACACCAGCCAACGTGACGATTACGAAGTTTCTGTCCCAGAAGTAGACACCCTAGTAGCGATATTACAGAAAACCACCGGCGTATTTGGCGCACGTCTCACAGGTGGTGGTTTTGGTGGAGCTTGTGTAGCCTTAGTTACACCAGGTGAAAGTCTAAATATTGCTACTCAGGTTCTCGAACAATATAACCACGAAGGTTACACCGGAAAAGTTCTTGTGCCTACTAATATCATTTAGAGCTTACGCCTGATAATTGTATAAGCTATGCAGCAAGTTATATTTGGCAACGCGGCGAATGAAGGCGCGAATCGTCGGGGCTGGTTCATTATTTTTGTGCTTTAAGCAATAATGACTGCTTATGCAAACTTGATGTGGTACTTTGATTTGAAGACTAAAATTGGCTCTTCAGTACTTGTTATGCTTAACTATAGCTAAAATGCCAGTTTAACAAGCATCTTACACGGAAATTCTTAAAGCTTCTAAATCCATAGCCGGAACGTTTTATTAGCTTAAGTTTATTATTAA
>Ga0209512_1005852_pt1 | contig 10056 bp, 9 predicted proteins | sample frozenSSSSmetaG_FD_184142 | JGI IMG/M metagenome (GOLD analysis project Ga0209512, IMG submission 184142) | Glacier valley bacterial and archeal communities from Borup Fiord, Nunavut, Canada, to study Microbial Dark Matter (Phase II) -... | ecosystem: Environmental > Aquatic > Freshwater > Ice >... | reverse complement strand
GCAGGATATTCACCTGCATGCAGTCCAATAGCCGACTGATGCCTACTGTTGCCTATTGAGGCTAGAGGCATATATAATAGATAGATTCATAGTTTAGCTAGATTCTATTCTACATGCTTTATCACATCTTTGCTTCCGTGCCCACAGTGTCAATCGATACTGTGTTCAACACGTATATAACTCTTCGGCATTTTCGACTGCTTTCTTAGTCTTTGGTTCCTTAATGGATTCGATCCATTCTGGAGTTCGCTCTAATTGGCAGCCTTCTTTGAAATGATGTTGCACTACCTGATTACGATCTCTTCCACTCGTTTTCTTATATTGCACATCAACTATTTGCCAAAATAAGTCCAGATTCTGGTCTGCTTGTCGCATAATTTCAGTGTTCTGGCGTGTTCGGCGCTTGTCTGGTGGATATTGAAATCGTCCATCAGAGGGCATTCCGACTTTTGCTACTGATATGCCCTTGAAACTTTTGATTAGCTCCGCAAAGGTAGCAAATCTTTTTGCAAATTCTCCCTCGATCTTTTCGTGACAACCCCCGTATGATTTGTCCATTCCGGCTACCTAGGCCTGGTAAAGGTCTATTTCATGCGGCGCCCTGGCCATAACACCGAGATCGGAGATGACACGAGCTATCCAGTCTAATAAGCTTTTCCCCGGTTTAAAATCACTCTCGATCACTCACTCAAGCTCGTTCATAAGATCCGATAAGCCACATAAGGCGAACTGATGATCATCCCAAAGGGTCTAAAAGAGCCACATCACAGGATCTGTTGCAATCATAATGCTCAAGATTGTGGGCACGGAAGGAAAATGATGGAAAGCATGTATCATAAATCTATCTAAACTAGGAAATGGGCTTCTCATATAGAGAGCCTCAAACAGAAGAATCAAACGGTGTAGTCAAACAGTGTTCATGCATATGAATGAACACAAATACATTCCCCGGGTGCCCATCAGCTATTAGAAGTTAATGCTGATATAATTCACATCCAACAATCATGCGGCCATTGAGGTAGGATCTTAGAGAGGACCAGCACGGCCAGATGGATGAGGCGGAGTTTATGTTCTAGGAATCGGGCCTTTCTTACAGTTGGCATAGCCTTGCATCAATCACCGACGCCCTGATTGGGAACAGCGAAGCCGGCTAAAAGATGAGGAAGTGTTGCCACTATCGATTGTAGAGACCCTTGATGCTCTTGGAGCTAGTGAAGCGTACATCTCCACATCACCCACTGAAGTCGGGTATAATAGCAGCTCTAACACGGCCACAGGTGTGGTCACACTTGAATGTATAAGACCGCAAATTCAAGACGTTGCACCGCTTTCAAGCGCTCAAGCATCCTTCAATCATAATACCGCCGTAGATACAGTCACCCTGGACCAGGTCGAAGTCACAGGTAGCCCGAGTAAGACAATAGCAGCATTGAGACATTAATCTAACCAATGATTGTATAGGTATTTAGTTAGGGGAACCATAAATATAGCAGTTCTGACTAGCTTAGGAAGTATGGAGACTCATATTGGAATTGCAAGGTGGGTGTGGTAATATTTGACAGAATCTCTTTACTTAGAAGCAGTGAGCAATAAGGCAACGCTTATATATAATACATCAATCAATCAATTAATCAGTCAACTATAGTAATGGTAGCATATAGAAAGTGATAACGTGTAATTTAACTAACCCCGCATCATATTAGATATCGAAACCCGTCATCTCTAAACACGGTTCGACAGGGTATCTATTAACTATATCCCAAAACTCCCAACCCTTTGGGTCGCCCATGGCATTCCCACGATCAATTTTCTCCTGGAACTCTGCCTTACTCTTCATAGCGTAGTGATGTAAAGCGACACGCTTTCGCGTAATTGGTATACGGTCCGCAGGGTAATCAATTTGGTCCCCGTCTTCACCAACAGTCCGGGCATTGTTTAGAAGATTGAACTTATGCGGGCTTATAGGGTACCAATATGCGGATGGTTTCACAAGGGACTTAATAGCCCTATTGAAAGAGGGGTTACCATCTGGGTCTTCGTTGTCCCCCATACATTCGTCAAAGCTTTTACGAACGGATTCGGGGCGGGTTAGGAGACCCGCCGAGGTATGAAATCGCCAGTTTATACCGAAAGCGCCAACGGTCGGATCGGCTTCGAAAGGTTCGAGGATATCGGCTAACGTGTCGTTGGTGTATGTCCCGACAAACTCATCGGCGTCGAAAAAGCCGAGCCATGTATGGTTAAGGCCGTATATTTCGTTACATTGAGTATAGATATATAGTTGCATATCGTGAATGTGCTCATTGTGCTCAGTTGAATTATAATAGTGAAACGTAATAGCTGAAGAGGGGATTCCGTAATAGTTGTCGACATCCCAAGAAGAGAGAGGTGGTTGGGACCCGTCATCCATAACATAGAAATGCTTAATCCCGATATTGTAGTAATGGTGAATAAGGAATTCGGGTAGCTCAAGATATTGGTCTTTGACGGCCATACAGAAAGCGATGTTCCCCTTATGCGAAACTACACTTCCATTGTCGTGAGATTCGATGGTTGGTGCTGCGAGTTCTATGCTAGAAGTCGAAGGCTTCCTCTCAGGTGCATTCTGCGGGTCGGATGTGGTCGGCATGGGACTCGAGTCTCCAGAGTCAAGGATATCGCCAGCAACATCCGCTATGCTTCCAATATTCTCCCCCACTGCTTCTTTGAGCTCAGCTAAAAAGCCCTCAGATGGTTTTGCAGCGTCACTCCCTCTAGAAGAGGGTTCATTACTATGAGGACCGAAGGTCCAGCCAAGTAGATCTCCACTAGAGCTTTGGTCGAAAAGGGTAAAATAAATAATAGTAAGAAGTACCAAGAGAAGTGCAATAGGAGCCCAACGCATACATATAGCCCTCTTTAGAAGTTTGGGAATCGGGTATGCAATCATCTTCGCAATGACATCAGGATTTGAAGGATGAAGAAGACGAGAGATGGAGAACAGAACGGATGATAACCTATTATATTACATTTCTGGGGCTGCACTAGGAGTGCAAGGACGCAGCATCTAGTGGTCAGGATTGCTATAGGTGGGTCCGGCGTAGGCTTGAACAGTTTTGAGGAATTTAAGCTTTACAGGCCAATGCATGTCGCGTTCGACATATCTCGCGTATTCTCCATAATCCTTACATAATATTGGAACTATGTAACATACTCTAGAACTAGGGGCATAACATATTGATACAGCTGAGGCTCTTCTCAGAGTACTCTCTTGCTTGTTTGGAGCAGAACGGATGGGATCCAGGGATACCTCAGTCTCTTAAGTCTTTGGTCAAAGTACTGGGTTTAATTATATACTACCTATAAATCTTACGTTCAGGCCGTCCCTGTCATTTCTTGATACACGTCTCTCTTATACCTCATACAAGGAGCATTCTCCCGATAATTTTGTAGATCTAAATTCTGCATTTTGACCCTGTTTCCCAGCTCCGCACCCGAATAGCAACCCGTCTCATTAAGCCACGGCGAATCAAGCCAGATCTGTCCCGATGTTTTGCACCACGTATATGCAGGATTGTGCATCACGTGACATGTTTCTCCCGAAGGATACGACCACAGCCACCCATTATTTGAAAGATACTCGACCAGTGCGGCGCCTTGATGACCTGGCCGAGTTGATGAGAAGGTCGTGAACTTCAAGTTCTCGGTACGAAACCGCTTGAGATTGATAAATGTTGCTGTCAAATCCGCTGTGTCGGCCGTTGGCAACGGCGTATGGCAAAGGCTGATTTGGGCCTATGGCAAAGTAGTGGTATTAACATTCGCAAACGTTCCGTTAACCTATCAAAAGGGGCGATTGTTCAACTTACAGTATGCAACCACGTACAGCGGTCTTGCCATGTAGGAGCGCTTGATTGTCCCTGCTGCCACACGCTCTGGAGCGATTCTACCTTGAGCCCTACTAGATCGTCTCCTTTTTTGTTGACTACAGCATCAAACGAGTCGGGTGTATAAGTGCTTCCGCCGTCGGTAACGAGGAGGTATTGTGCTGATGCGCAAGAAGGGTGATCATCTGCTAAGTGATCAATGACCCAGTCTGTCGCGTTGTAACCTAGATCCTCGACAGTAAACTTCGAGGTGATGTCGGTAGGTACAGTGACAAGCTTGATACGCGCATCTAGAGCACGATATACAATATCTCCAAAGCTGGCGGTAGCGCCTGTGAATGGAGTTTCTTCGGCCTGGAACACAACTGCTCGCCAGTTGGGATTGTGCTGGTCTTGTAGGGAGCGCAGCATTGTTCTCAATTTGAAGATAGCATCATCCTTATGCCCCGCATGTGTCCGAACAATAACACAGACATCTACTGAATCATTCATAAGAGCCCTCACTTCGCCCGTCCGTATCAAATCTTGCTCCAGTTGCTGATCCAGCCATAGGTGCGTTCTATCTGAGATTTCGATAGCGTTCTTCATGGCTATCTTATAACCTTCACCAAACTGTTTAGTTGGCTCTAGTACGTTCCCCTCACCCCACTCATTTAGAGCATTGACGAAGAAGAAGTTCTCGACCCCAACAGGATTGGGATCAGACTTGATCTTACCAAGCATCTCAACCACGTTATATTGCCAGGTTTTCGGATGGCAAGTGGGCAAGGCATAAGCAAGACCGTCTGTGGCGTGTCTCGGGCTAGTATCCCAACAGACTAGAGTACCACGGTGGTAGATCTTGTTGATTCGCTGAGTAAATGGATGTCGTTGATGTTCAAAACCTGCAGCATGAGGTTGGAACTCGTTGACAGCATCTGGAATTCCTGAACTCCACTGCGCAGCATCCCAGCGCGTTTCGATGATGTCCATCCCACCGAGCCCAGCATCTAATGCCCACTGTCGCCAGGCAGCCCACATGAGTGGCCCGACTTCTCCCATATGTATTGGCTTATACACTAAGAATTGGATACGGCCCTCGGATCGAATGTATTGAGGATGACGGAAGAACGGCAGCAACCAGTCAAAGTGAATTTTCCACTCAATCGGTGTCCCATAATCTTGTGGGATATAGGTGATCTCACCAGTATCACCAGTCCCACCATCCCATCGCGAAACCCATGGCTCATTAGCCCAGCTAAGCATGAATGGCGTGTTTGGCTCGCCATCCTTCAGCATTGCCTGAATAACACCGTCCAAAACTGGTAACCCTGCGAACCAGTAATGATGATAGACTGCACCATAAAAGCCACTGTCACGGAGAAATTTCCCTTGACGCTGTCGTGTAGAAAAGGCAAGCCCGTTATAATATCCAACTGATTCGTCAGGTCTGATCGTTTCCAGTCCGAATTCGTTGTGCGTCACCTTGTAGACATTGTCCCATTCGGTGAAATTCGTTCCGTGGTTTCTGTCGTTCTCAGGTATCGGGTAGAACTGCGGAAAGATGTACGCGATCGGTTTGACTGAATATCCTCTCGTTCCGGAGATCTGCGTCGTCTGTTGTGTCTTGTGACTGCTCTGCTTCCCAAAGAAGTTTTGCGTTGGCAGAAACCGAGCCTTGGTCGGGAACAGCAGGCTTGCCCACAATCCGAGAGCGAGCAGCAGAAGCAGCAGTATATAGATCCTCGAATTTCTGACATGCCGGTAGAGAATCATTCTATCCCTTGTTGCACTTGAACACTTTGATGAAAAGAAAGCGACAGGTTCAAGATGCCCAGTGGAATTCACTCAATAAAGAATGGAGCACTTCGAAGAAGACAGCGTCTACTTGATAAATGATAAGGATCGTCCTTTCATGAATTAGTTATGGGGAAACAAGAAGAACAAATCGACCTTAGAATACCAAGAAGTAAGGAGCATGTTATAGTATCATGTCGAGGCTAGTTCATAGCGCATTTGAAGAGGACAGGGATTCTCGCATTTGAAGAAGACAGGGATTCTCGACCTATTAAAATCACTAAAGCTAATCAAGGGGGGATTTCCCAACTGACTTGACGGTCATGTTTCTGAACGCATATGTAGGGCGGCCTATCAGCCACCCATAAATTCAAAAGTCTGGAATGTAACTGCTGGTAATGATCTCTCGTGAGGGGGGGGGTCTTGAGATGTGGGAGCACTGTATCAAATGACATCGACTTCCAAGATGGCAGTGCTTGACCTAGTGCGACGAAATTGATGTGTTGTACGAAAACAGCATCTTGCGACATAGCATCCTGCTTTACATAATGTTTGTAGGTGGCACCTTATATAACGGGTAGGATACATCTGGTACTTCAAACCACGTGAATTACGGATTGTGCGAGCTCCTGGGATCAACGCTCATACAAAATGATATGCCCCACTCACATTCCAGCGCCCAAGTCTCCAGTGGAATAATGAGAGCAACACTGGCAGCTAAGTTCTGCATGACATACCATATTACTAAGTCATATTATATTACCTATAAGACCGGCGAATATCCCAAATCTACGCAACACTGGAGCCTCCTAATGAGATAGTATATTCAGGACACCACTCCTTAATTTTATCCACCTTATCACTTTGCCATCTTCCCACCTGATGATATCCGAAGGGTTTTTCGGGATAAGTTACCTCGACTGCGAATTGATTCGCATTCTCTATGCTAGGCAGCTTTATTCTGTTCTTCACAACTTTGTCCTGTTCGTTCTCCATCCTTTCCGACATCTGCCAACCAAACCATTGATCCTCGTAACCGGTGTGCCAACCTTTCGTATCTCTCGGGATGGCAATATCCCTGGCCCATCCGCTTCGGTGTCCTACCACGTCCCACTCCTCCTCTATGGTCCTTAACACTGTTTCTCGATTCCGAATCGAAAGTCCTCCATTCCAGCCGCGCCCGTAAAATTCGGGAATTGGGGCACCTATGACGTGCCAATCCTCAGCGATGAAGTCATCTGCATTCTTATTGGACGCTGCGCAAATGATTGAGTCTGCCTGGAATAGAAGGATGTGCTTGGCTGGCGCCAGTGCTCTCCATATAAACCCATCTGTGAGGAGGGCCGATACACTCTTGTGGCTGTTGAAATCAACATCCTCGGGTATAACACGTAGCTCAAGTGTCGTTGAAAGAAGGTGTTGTAAAGATTTGCTGTTTTGATAAAGTGGAATCAAATCTGGCGATGTATAAACTATTATTGGCCATGTAGGCCCAATAACGGAGGAATAATAGTGGAGAATAGCTCGGATGTTCGAGAGCGGACGTGGCTCAATCAAAAGGGCGGCCTTGGAAGATCTTGAGCTGAGCGTCGAAATAGGTGTTTGGGAAAATGTCATACTGACGGCGTATGAACCATCTGTGGTCAGCGACTTTATCGTGTAGGCAAGAATCTATATCGTGACAAGAAGTATAAGAACACCCAGATAGCTCTGTCGCCGTTTTCTAAAAGCCAGAGCTGACATTTTGGCTTTCTTCCACGCGAAGCAGGAAACTGCGACGACAGGTTATTTTGTTACCATGTACAAGGTAGATTGAAGAAGAAGAATAAGAAGAAGAATAAGAAGAATAGGAAGAAGAATCGTGATTCATAAGCTACACGGTCAAGAGAATGGGTTAGTTGTTGGAAGGGCTCAACCTTGGCGATCCCTAGATAGAACATGTTGGAGGTATTCACTTCCAATAGATACGTTTGCATCAGGTGATTCTCTCTGTTTGAGGAACTTGAGAAAATCTTCACAAACGGGCCATACAGACACCGTCTGTATGCAAACGATGCAAACGGCATACAGAATACAAATAGAGATCCCATAGTCTATATAGTTTGAATTCTTATATGCATTCCAAAAGTACTTTTCCCGCTGCCCACAATCTTGAGTATTGTGTCCAACAGAACAAGTAAGGGATAGAAAGAGGAGGAACTAGTACAAGCATGCCACTTCCCTGAGGTTTCGTTTGTAAAGTCAATTTTTCGCGAAAGGAAATGTGACCGATGATCGTTTAGAGTACCGCCCCCTTGCTTGACCGCCACGGAAGCGGTCATTTTTGAGAATAGCTTGGCATACAATGAGTATTGCGCAAGAATAAAACCAGCGATTTTGATTGAAGATGGTCGTGATACAGGGGCCCTGAAGGTAGTGGGGATCAATTCTGCAAGGATGAAGCACTTTACAAGAGGGTGTTGTAACTTGTCAGCATGTATGTGGATCTGGGAGGACTTGCAGTACTTCGTCCTTCGTACTGTTAGAGTACTCCTAAATTCCTAGCGAGTCTAGGCCAGCAGATACGGATAGATTTCTACGGAATGTACGGAGTAGTATCATCTGAGAGAATAATTAGGAATTCCACATGCGTGACACGATGTTAGAGTATACTCTCGAAAGCTTAGCGCGGATGTGAAGTGGGGATGTGCATCCTAAAGTGCATCCTGGATTATTGACTAAGTTCTTCAACTAGCCAAATGCAGATTGTACTATCGATAATATGCATGATGCTCCTCTTGACCCATCGCATCCGCATTCATTCAGCAACGACGCTACGAAGTACCAGCTGCATGCGCAAATGTTCCTGTCCTTTGGAAAAACAAACGCAAACCTTATTCGCTGGATCGTGGAGCCGTATCTACGGATAACCAGGTTATCAGAGAGAGCAGGAATCCGCCAATTCTAATGATACATTATTCTCCTTCATTCCCACGCCCTTGATCGCGAGCCGCTGCCAAAGAATAATCGTTGGTTTCGACAAACTGTACTCGGGTACAGTTGGTCCAAGCAAAGTGAGACGGCCAAGCAAAGTGAGACACGTCGGCAGATGCCATTTATACTATGAAATATATACAAATACTATCAATGAAAATGAATATCTATAACTCCCAAGTGAATAAAGCTGGATCAATATGATCTTCGTCTTCTTCTTCTTCTTCTTCAGACGTGACATCAAATGCAATGAAGCCATCTGATTGGTCCTGATCCTCTATTCCCTCGTCCAATTGAGCGCCTTCGTCCAATTGAGCCTCTCTTTTGCGCTCAACATCTAGGTCAGGAATTGGTGTTAAGAGCTCAATAGGGATAGGATCCCCTCGCTTTTGGAGCTGTAGTATAGCCTTCTTTCTCTGTCTCTCAGCCCGTCTTGCATCAATTCCCTTTCGCTCTTGCATCCATCTCTCAATGTTCTGTAACTTTTTAAATGCCCGTGCCTCCCTTTCTACTCTCTTTTTCTGTTCTTTTGCTTCTTTTGCAGCAATTGCTGCATGGGCTTGGGAAACTGAATAGATACCCCCCTTCTGAATGGATTTGCGGCTCCTAATCTTGCGCTTCTTTTGCTCAGACACCTGAGTAGTGATTTGATCCAATTAAGACATTAGCAGAGTGCTCTCGGTCAATTAGGCCTGCACCTCTGAATAGCTCTTCTCCCAATTATGGGCAGATGGAGAGCTAAGAATATCCTTAAACCGCAGATGCCAATTTGTGAGATCCTGACTGACTTTGGTATGCGGTGGTGGTGTACTTAGCCGTGGTTCTGCATATACTGCTATCTTCTTCTAAATGACAGAGAAGCTTAGTGGCCACATTCCTGACTCTCTAAAAGCCTTTATGATTGTCCCTTTCTTAAATGTATTCTCTCGTACTTTAGTTAAGTCTCTAAAGAAAGAGCTTATATTGTAATCAATATCCATATCTCTCATAGCCTTTTGTACTGCTCTGTTATGCTAATGTTTATACACTGCAAAGACAGACACATTAAGAGGTTGGAGAACATGTGTAAGGTGAGAGGGAAATTGATAAGGATGAATATTGTGTGTATGCGCAAGTAGGGCAAATTTAGGGGTTGTATGAGAGATATGAGAATCCATCAAAAGTAGCTTTAGTGTAGTACTTGCATTTGAATGAGTATACTCAATGAAATGTTTCAAGTATTCAATAGCAAGCTCTGAATTTGTATAGCCAGAATCACTAACAGTAATCCTTTCTTCTCCTTGTAGGTTGCGGTGATACCAATTCTCCATATGGAGTGTAACGCTGGGTCTTAAACGTACAAGACTCACGGAGGTTTCTTGCGTAAAGGTTTAACTTAACAGAGGAGGCAGGGGATCATACACAAAGGCTTTAAGTAACACGTTACTAGTATGTGTAAGAT
>Ga0209512_1005851_pt1 | contig 10057 bp, 9 predicted proteins | sample frozenSSSSmetaG_FD_184142 | JGI IMG/M metagenome (GOLD analysis project Ga0209512, IMG submission 184142) | Glacier valley bacterial and archeal communities from Borup Fiord, Nunavut, Canada, to study Microbial Dark Matter (Phase II) -... | ecosystem: Environmental > Aquatic > Freshwater > Ice >... | reverse complement strand
TCCATCCTTGAGGACTCCTAAGGCATTCGACTCGGCACCATTTGAGCCATACATGCCCCAGGATCTTCCGGCGGTGTTGATGTCGCCACCCGATCCGGCGGAGAGGCTCTTCGAATCCGCGAGAAAACGCCCGGCATAGCCCGTGGGCACGTTGAGGGCTGTAACCCAACTGAAGTTGAGCGGCTGCGAACTGCCATCTTCCCAACCGCTGTTGTATTGAGAATTGCCGGCATTCTCTGAGAAAGGGGCGGCAGCGTGAGCATGTGCGGAGCAAAGAATGGCAACGGCCAGACTGACCGGTGCCGCAAGGTATGTTTTTAATGTGTGAGGATTCATTGTGGTTATGGGTATTTGGGTTGTCCGCGACCGGACCGTCGAGAAGTGTCACGACGACGGGCGCGAGGTTGTTTCAATTCAAGCGGGAAAATATCGCAACACTCGTAAGCATATGACAGTTCGGGCAGGCTGGGTTTACTGTTTTTAATTATTTCGAGGGAGAGATGCTGAACAAAGTCAGCGTATCGGGAAGTTTTACATCAAAAGAAGTGGCGGCTGCTCCTAAACTCTTGGGTTGATAGACTCCGGAATCGGTGCATTGATACTGTGTCACCTTGAATTTCGATTTGAAGCTCAATGTGACGGCACGGGTTGGGTTTTCGAGATCCGATCCATCCCTATTGGCAACGTTGATGTAGGGCAGCGCCATCAGGATAAACTCGCCGTTGTGTTTTTGTATCAAGCGCCAGCCGAAATCCTGTTTTTCCCCTGTGACTGTGTAATCCAGTGATTCGGGAGCGAACTTGACGTTGTCCCACTTCTTGAGTGAAGGGTTCCACTTGCTGTCGTTCACGAGGGAAATCACCTGTTGCATAGAAGTATATGTCGGACGCGGAGTGAAATCTTTGTTGGCGAGTCCGTAGTCCTCGCCATCGGCGGAATCGGGGCCAGCGACGTAGAAGAACGTCTTTTGGTTATTTTTCCAATCATAGAAGAAAGCCATGCTGCGCGTATTGAGCTTCATTTGCGCCTTTTGGCTGACTTGGCCATCGCCGCGGATGCGGTAACCGTGTTCTGTGAGATAAAATGGTTTATTGCTTTGATAATATTCGCGGACATTCTTTAACGTATCATCTGGATTCGGCAGGAATGTCCCGTTGTAGTGGTGATACGCGGCAATGTCATGGTGAAGGTCAGGCTTGTTTTCACGATACCAGTTGTAGGGAGTCTCCACTCTTGCTGCAGCGAAGGAAGTAACAGGTATATCACGGGTCTCCGCGTTTTTTTTCAAAGTATCATACAGTAGATTTTGATACCAAACGACTTGGCTTGGACGGTCTTTAAATCCGCCGTATTCCCAGCCATCATGCCAAAAGTATTCGGGTTCATTTGGTCCCTCCACGGCCAGGATCAGATGTTTGATCTTTGCGACTTTGGCTGCGACATGTTCGAGTGAGCCATTGACGGGTTGCAGGCCATCGTTGCCGTATGGGCCGCAGACAGCGAGTAGTTTCATGCCGAACGAATCATAAAGGTCCTGATAGCGGGCTAGAAAAACTGGATTATCGGCGTGTTCCAAACCATCCCGATAATATCTAATACCCAGGTCACCGAGGTGCTTTTTGACTTGCTGCCATTGTTGATCGTTGAAATTCTGCACGTGCACACACACACCTTGTGCTTCGACAAAGTCGTCTGCTTTGCGGGCGGCGGTGGGTTCTGCCACCACGTTAAGGCAAGACATACCGGCGAGAGTTGCGGAGGTAAGCAGGAACTTGAGCGTCAGCGGATTGGCAATTTTAATGGATAGTGACATAACCGAAGGTTTACGGGCGGTGTTTGGGTTTGAACGCGGGTCGCACCGCAGACAGATACAACGGTGGACCCTTCAATCCTTGCATGCAAATCCCCAGTCCACCCTCTTTCGGGAGGGGCATTCATCCACCCAAGCGAGTTTCAAAGCCGGAGAATCCCCTGCTCCAGGGCCAACGTGACAGCACGGGTGCGATCCGGGGCTTCGAGTTTCGCAAAGATCTGCTTGAGATAAGACTTAACCGTGCCCTCCGTCAGGACCATGGCGCTGGCGATTTCCTTATTCGTCCTGCCCTTCGCCACGAGGGTAAGGACTTGTATTTCACGATCGCTGAGTGGATTTGTCAGGCGCCGTAGAGCGAGCTTACGGGCAAGATCTTCGCGGAGGTAGCGCTGACCCCCGGCGATGACCCGGATGGCCTGCAGCAACTCGCTTTGTTCGCTGGATTTCGGCAAATAGCCCCACGCTCCCGCTTCCATGGCCCGATGGATGTCCTCGACCGTTTCACTGATCGAAACGAGTAGAATCCGCGCCTCAGGATGCGCTGCCACGAGCTGGCGGGTGACCTCAACGCCATGAAGATCCGGAAGCATGCCATCCATCAAGGTCACATCGGGCGATAGTTCCTCGAACATTTCGAAAGCCCCCTGCGCGTCGCGGGCTTGCCCGACGACCCGCATATCTCCATCTTCTGAAATTGCGCCCACCAAGCCGACTCGCACCATGAAATGGTCGTCTACGATGAGAATTCGGATCGGCACAGGATTCATATGGCAGTTGGCTTGAGGTCTGAAATAGGCTGGAGCGGGAGATCCAAGGTAACAATGCAGCCCTTGCCCGGACTACTTGTCACTGAAACCCTCGCGCCAATTCTGATGGCTCTCTCCTGCATTCCCAGCAAGCCGAAATGACCTTCCATTGAGTTTTCGGAGACCTCCGGTATGAATCCGACCCCGTCGTCGCTGATCTGCAATTGAAGTTGTTTCTGGGTGCACTCCAAGACAATGACAACATGGCTTGCGCGAGCGTGTTTAAGGGCGTTCCCGAGGGCTTCCTGAGCCACCCTTAACAGTTGGAATTCCGCACCTTCCGGCAGTGCGAGGCGTTCATCCGGTGCCCGCACATCCACGAGCGGCCCATCCGGGCTCGATACGCTCTCGGCCATGGTGCGTAACGCGACGGCCAACCCGTGTAACTCCAGAACCCGTGAGCGCAGATCCCACACTGAGCGCCGCGCTTCCAGGCGGGTGTGGCGAAGCATCCGGCTGGCCAACGCCATCGCCATCGACGCCACTTGGGGTTTCATTCCGAGCACTTTTTTCGCGCGATCGAGCTGAAGCGCAATTCCGGCCAGTTGCTGCTCCAAGGTATCATGCAAGTCTCGGGCAACTCGGTTGCGCTCCCCACTGACGGCTTCGCTGCGCAAATTCTCGGAGATAATCCGCATCTTTCTCGTCACCTCTTGCCGAAGCAGCAATACCCAAAGCAGCGATGCGCCCAGCAATGCAGCGCCAGCCCCCAGCAAGAAAAGAAGGCGTTGTGAGGTCCACCACGACGGTGCCTGTAATACGATGACATCGCCTGTGTCGCGCAGCGTCACTTCCAAATTGACTCTGCGCTGAAAGTCGAGCCCGGTAATGGCCTTCGAAAAATCCAGCTTCAGGATCCCGGTGACGTCTACTTCGCTTCCGGGCTGGAGCCGGTCCAATGCCTTTGCATCGCCCCTGTGGAGGATTGCCCCAAGGATCAATCTGCCCTGCTCCAAGGTAACCTGCCGCGAGTCGGCTCTTCGATCCGGCGAGGACCGGACACTCAGCAGGCGGGCACGGAACCGGATCAGTCGTCCGTCGAAATCGTCAACGCGGGATCCTGCCCGCACATAAATATCCTTCTCATAAATCCGCATCACCTCTTCCGGATCTTTTAGCACTGCGGCGGGCACTCCGGCGCTACCGGTTTTCCACACAGTCGCTTCTGTCATCCCGCCATTGATCCCCGTGCCGTCTAAAAAACCGAGGGCTTCTACCCGGTCGCCAGCCTGCAACGAGACCGCAGTCTGCGACGCGACTTGCACTGCGTTATTGCCCTCTTGCAGAAAGAAGAACTGTCCCGGCAAAGCAAAAGTCACCGTTCCCGCGACCCGCTGGCGGTGGGATCCCAGCGGCTCGGGGCGAAATGCGAACAGCCGGTCCAGCGAAACGAGGGGCACGTCCACTAGTGATGGCGCAGGCTTTTCAATCACCAGGTCGCCTGGCATCCGGGAGATGAGGCGCGGCGAGATAAAGCCGCCCCGGGCATTAAAATAGGAACCCACCACGCCGCACACCCGCACCTCGGCGTCGATCAACGATTCGGGCTCCGGGACTAGCGAAGATGCGACCTCAACCGTCAAGCGGCCCGGAACTGCGTCGATGAACAGTTCACAGAAGTTCGCCTGCCGGGATACTCGCTGCACCACTCCCCGCACCTCGATTCGCTGGCTGTCTTCCGCCCCGCTGAGAAACCGCGATGCGACCATTTGCCGTGCCGCCGGCAAAGCCTTCGGTCCTAGAACACGAACCGAGGAAGGCAACAAAATGGGTGCGAAATCGCCGGGCCCGGTGATCCCGGCGATTTCGAGCTCCATGCCTTCCCGCACATCGTCCAAATTGGCCCCACCATCCGTCAAAAGCTGTCGGCCCCGGGCGATATTAACCGCCACCCAAATGCCCGCGGATTCATCTTGCACGGTGAGGTCGGCACCATCCCGCATCGTCACCACTCCACGAATGAGGACAGGTAGGGCCATTTCCGCTTCAGCCGGTGGCAGCTCTCTAATCTCCGCGATGCGCGTGATTAATCCACGCGCCTGTGCGAGTGGCACCAAAAGCGCCAGCAAGCACACCCATCTCAGGTCTAGCCGCTTCAATCGGTTTTGCGCAATACAGGACATTAGAAAATGGGGCATTCGATCCAACAGATCATCACCAAACAATCCGGGAACGTAGCGGAGTCAACACCTAACCGTAACCACGCCAAGCGATCAACAGTCGAGGCGGCGTCAGAATTCCACCCTCATCTTATCATAATTGGTTGTTCTCGCGATCAGAGGCATGACAGAAGGTCGCCATGGTCCGGTCTGGGATGTTGTCCTAAGGTTGGATCGGGGCGACCGGTATCTTGGCTTACTGACCCAAGCCGTCGCGTTTCCACGCGGCATCCCAAATAGAGCTATCCCGTCGCCCCGTCTCCGTTTCGCGGGTCCCGTTCGCGGTTCATTTCGGCGGCCGCGAGTTGGTGCACTCAGTGGTCTCCCTCATCGGCAATCGCCCCGCGCTTCAGATCGGACGCTATGCTCCCGCGCCTCATGTTTTGTGGAAACTCCCCGGGCATTTTCCACAAATTGCCATGCGCGGCAGTATATCAAGTGATCGATTATGACACCGCGTGGCTCGATGACGCCCTGAAGCGGGCGGCCGCAGCGCCAGAGCACGAAGATTTTCCGTTCATCCCGGGCATCCGCTGCGGTATTGTGCACTACCTGAAAACGAAGTGCCCGCTGAAGCTGCTGCACCTTGAGGACCTCTTCGACGGCATGCGGAAAATGCTGATCAAGATCGGCTGCGAGCGGATCGCTGAGAAACTCGAACCGCTGGCCCCGCCGGTCACTGTTTCGCTCGTCCGTGCGGCGATGGAAGCAGGAAACGGCTTCGAGGAGCCGAGGAAATTCGTTTGAAATCGAAGCGTTTCTCAAAGCTTGGGACCGCGACCAGTCGGAAAGTGACCGGCAGTTGCGGTTGTGCGTGGAGAGCGAGAATTGAGGGCTCAGCCTCGCTCCCGGTCTTGACCCCGCCGCGCTGGCGTGCATCTTCCGCGCCCGATGATTTCCGTTCAGTCTCTCCGCGTTGAATTCGGCGCCCGCGTCCTTTTCAACGATCTCGCCTTCTCCGTGCAGCCGCGGGAGCGCATTGCCTTCGCCGGTCACAACGGCGCGGGCAAGTCCACGCTGATGAAATGCGTGGCCGGCCTCATCAGGCCCACGTCCGGGCAGATCAGCGCGCCGAAGGGCACTCGAATCGGCTACTTGCCGCAGGAGGGGATTCACGTGAAGGGCCGCACGCTGTGGCAGGAAACGGAATCCGCTTTCGGCGAAACGATGGCGCTCTCGGAAAAAATCGACCGCCTTTCCCACGAACTCACCAAGCTCGATCCGCGCTCGTCGCCCTACGGCGATCTGTTGGAGGAAATCGGCGAGCTCGAACTCCAGCTCGACTCGATGGACCCCGCGCGCATGAAGCCGCGGATCGAGTCGGTGCTCAAGGGCCTCGGTTTCCAAACGAAGGATTTCATCCGCGATTGTTCCGAGTTTTCCGGCGGCTGGCAGATGCGGATCGCGATGGCGAAGCTGTTCCTGCAAGAGCCGGAAGTCCTGCTGCTAGACGAGCCGACGAACCACTTGGACATCGGCACTCAGATCTGGGTCGAACAATACCTGATCAACTACCCCGGCGCGATCCTGCTCATTTCCCACGACCGGGCCCTGCTAGACACGCTCTGCACCCGCACCATCGCCTTCGCCAACGGCCGGGCGGAAGAGTATGCGGGAAACTTTTCCTACTTCGAACGCGAGTCGGTCCTGAGGAAGGAAATCCAGCTCAAGCAATACGAGGCCCAACAGCGCGAAATCGGGGAGATCCAGCGTTTCATCGACCGCTTCCGCGCATCGGCTAACAAGGCGACGCTCGTTCAGTCGCGCATCAAGATGCTGGCGAAAATCGAGCGCATCCCGCAGCCCGAGCGCGATGACGCGGTGATGAATTTCAAGTTCCCACCGCCGCCGAATTCCGGCCACACGGTGGCGAAACTGGATGCGGTTTCGAAAAGCTACGGCGCGCTCAACGTCTTCAGCGGCTTCGATTTCGAAATCAACAAGGGCGAGAAGTTTGCCATCGTCGGCCCTAACGGCGCGGGCAAATCCACCTTCTGCCGCCTCATCACCGGCCAGGAGGAGCCGGACGCCGGCGAGCACACCTTCGGCCACAAGGTCGCCACCTCGTTCTTCTCCCAGAACCACGCGGACGAGCTGGACCCGGACCTCACCGTGCTCGAAACCGTCGAAGCCGCCGCCTCCCGCGAGGCGATGCCGCACGCGCGGAACCTGCTAGGCTGCTTCCTCTTCCGGGGTGACGATGTCTTCAAGAAAATCGGAGTTCTATCCGGTGGTGAGCGTTCCCGCGTCGCCCTCGTCTGCATGCTGCTGCGCCCCGCGAACTTCCTCATCCTCGACGAACCGACGAACCACCTGGACATGCAGTCGCAGGACGTGCTCCAGCGTGCGCTCATCGACTATCCTGGCAGCGTGATGATCGTTTCCCACAACCGGAACTTCCTCGACGCGCTCGTCACCAAAACGCTCGAATTCCGTCCCGGCGAGCAACCGGTGCTTTATGCCGGAAACATCACCTACTACCTGGAAAAATCCGCGGAAGACGATGCGGCGAAAAAAGGCGCGCCCAAGCTGGCGACCCTCGGCCCGGCAGCTCCCGCAGCTAACGGTTCATCCCGCCAGTCCGTTCCCGGCGTGAACCGCAAGGAGCAGCGCCGCATCGAGGCCGAGCAGCGCGAGATCAAATCCAAGGTGCTCAAGCCGCTCGAAACTGAATTCACCGCCCTCGAAGCCAAAATCGCCGAACTCGAAGCCGCGCAATCCACGCTCACCCAGCAATTGTCCAGCGAGGAAGTGAGCAACAATCCCGGCAAGCTCCGCGAGGTCACCAATGCCGTGGACAAGCTCGCGAAATCAATGGAAGTCAGCTACTCCCGCTGGGGCGCGCTTTCCGAAGAGATCGAGCGTCTCCGCACGAAGCACGGGATCGAGGCCTGAGAGGCAGCAACGAATGGGACGGCGTAAACGGTTTTTGGAAGAAAAAGACTCGGAGAAGGATGCTCCAGCCACCTTCCGCTTAACTACGTGAGACGTCCATGCCCCTGATCCACAAGCTCCGTCAGGTGCACTGCCAGGTTCGGTCTCGTTCCGGCCCATGGGAAAACCGCGTCGATCGCCTCGGGCATCGCGGATTCGTCTAACGGCTCCAGCCGCTTCAGCACGGCGGTCAGCACCTGAGGGAAAAGCTCCGCATCGCGTCCGAGGCAGAAATCGATCACCTGCGGCGGCCGTCCCGCCAGGCCCATCCGCAGCCGCATGCCGTGGCTGTAGGAGCTGAGTCCGAGTTCCCAGCGGCCGCCCTCGCTCAGCAGGCGCAGCGAGCGGAAGAAGCTGTTAGGGCTGGCGTGTTTGAATGTCATTCTGCTTTCGGAAACTCCTATTCGTCCGGGCTCGTTGCGGAAAGCATGAAACATCCTCCCGCTCCAGTCAGGAAATCACACTACCCGTTTTCCCCATGACGCACCTCGTCACGGGCGGGTTCATTCACCCTTGCGGTCGGGGTGTCCCCACCAACTGTTCTTCCGCTTGCCGTCGTAGTGCTCCTCGAAGACGCGCACCGCGTCCTCCATCGTGCCGTCTGGCGGAGCCCATTTGGCGATGTCCGGGAAGTCGATGGCGGCGTTTTGGTTCTTCGTTTCATCGACGAACTGGATCGGACACCAGAACGACTCGATGTTGCGCAGCATCTCGCTGCCGAGCGCCCACAGGCCCGTCATCCAATCGCAGTACCAGCACCATAACAGATCGTAGCCGATCAGCCCGTCGTATTTGTGGCGCGAGAGGCTCACCCACTCGCCGTGGCGGTAGGTCGGGAGCTTGCCTAGCCCGGCGATGAGCGGGTAGATGAAAATCTGCACCAACCGGATGCCAACAAAACATGGCACCGCCGGCGTTTGCACCAGCAGGCAGAGCTGGTTGCGGATCGGCCCTAACACCGCAGCCTGGGCGTCGGTGAGCGTGCGGCCTTTTTTCCCACGGAGCGCACGGTGGACGAGGCAGAAACAATGCAGTGCGAGGATCTGTGCGATGGCGGCGGCGAGGATTCCCAGCCCGCCATCCAACCAGTATCCGGCCACCCACGGCATCCAAGTGAACAGGCTGATGAAACCGTCCAACAGGGGGGCGCGCGCGATTTTCTCCGAAACAGCGAACGCGAGGCGCGTGAATACCCCGGCAGCGACCAAGCCTCCGAACACGGTGACGAGGGCGTGGGCAAATGCTTCCATGGGAGTGGCTTCGGGGTCAGCGCTTCTTCCTGAGCCGTTTGCCGGTCAGGCGCGTCGCAATGAGATTCGGGCAGCGGCCTTTCAACCGGAGCTGCTCGCAATTCGCCTCGATCTTGATCGTCTGACGGACCGGCTTGAAGCCGAGGCGACGCGTGACACAGTCGTTGAGGAGATCGAGGTGGGAGTCCTCGAATTCCACCACGCGGCCGCAGTCGATGCAGAGGAGGTGGTTGTGCGAGGGTTTTTCGAGGAAGTTCGGATCGTAGGTGGTCTGGTTTTCACCGAGGTCGATCTCGCGCAGCAGGTCTGCCTCCACCAGCAGGCTCAGTGTCCGGTAAACCGTGGCCCGCGAGGTTTCCGAATCGAGTTTCCGCGCCCGCTCGAACAGCTCGTCGGCGGTGAAATGCTCGTCTTTGGAAAACGCGGCCTTGACGATCGTCTCACGTTGCCCCGTCCGCCGCAGGCCCTTGCGGCGGATGAATTCATCAAGTCGTTCCTGGATGCTGGCGTCCACGAGTCTTTTCTAACCCGCACATCCCGGATCGGGAAGAGGAAACGAAGGGGATTTGCGCCATCAGATTTCAACTTGCCCGCCCGCCATACCAGAGCGAGTGTGCCAGATGAGGAAAGGTCCTCATCCATCACCAACCACCACACGACCATGGGCTTCTTATCTTGGATCCTGCTCGGCCTCATCGCCGGCGCTCTCGCCAAATTCATCATGCCCGGAAAGGATCCCGGCGGCTGCCTGGTCACCACCGTCATCGGCGTCGTCGGTGCCGTGGTGGCGGGATTTCTCGGAACCATGCTCGGCATCGGGAAAATCGAATCCTTCGATCTCGGTGGCATTTTCCTCGCCACCCTCGGCGCGATCATCGTGCTGGTCATCTTCCGCGTGGTGAAAAAGTGATCGACGTCGATTGGCATTCAGCCGTCATCGACTGGATTTCAATGGTGACCACTAATTCTCAGTCGTCGTTCATCAAAAACCAGTCGTCATCCACTGTTTTTTGGCCGACGTCGGCTGATTTTAAGCAGTGACCACTGATTTTCAGTCGTCAGTCACCAAAAATCAGTCGCCGTCAGCCGGAATTC
>Ga0209512_1005849_pt1 | contig 10058 bp, 8 predicted proteins | sample frozenSSSSmetaG_FD_184142 | JGI IMG/M metagenome (GOLD analysis project Ga0209512, IMG submission 184142) | Glacier valley bacterial and archeal communities from Borup Fiord, Nunavut, Canada, to study Microbial Dark Matter (Phase II) -... | ecosystem: Environmental > Aquatic > Freshwater > Ice >... | reverse complement strand
TTCGGTCGGCTTCGCACTCGAGGACTTCTCCGCGCTGCGCTACCTGCATCGCTGCCACCGCGCGAGCGAAGGCCGGCACGCACGCCTCGACCTGCTGCCGGATCTCGACGATCCCAAGGACCTCTTCGCCCTGCTGGCTTCGACCGTTCCGCTGGGCGTCCCCGCGCAGACGCCGTCGACCGCCCGCCTCGCATCGGAGCTCGCATGACCGCGCCGCTCGGGCGTCGCCGCGCCAGCCTGATCGGCGCCCCGACCGACGTGGGCGCCGGCACGCGCGGCGCGTCGATGGGTCCCGAAGCCTTGCGCATCGCGGGCATCCACGCGCTGCTGGCGGGCAGCGACATCGACGTCGTCGATGTCGGGGATCTGCAGGGCCCGCGCAATCCGGTCGGCCCCTCCACCGAGGGCTACCGCCACCTCGACGAGGTGATCCGCTGGAACCGGCTGGTCTACGACGCCGTGCTGGCGGAACTGCGTCGCGATCGCATGCCGGTCATGCTCGGCGGCGACCACTGCCTGGCGGTCGGATCGATCGGCGCGGTCGCCCGTCACTGCCGCGCCCGCGGCCGGAAGCTCCGCGTGCTGTGGTTCGATGCCCACGCCGACTTCAACACCGCCGACCTCACGCCCACCGGCAACCTGCACGGCATGCCGCTCGCATGCCTGTGCGGACTCGGACCCGAGGGACTGACCGGTTTCGACGGCGTCACCTCGGCGATCGAGCCGGGATGGATCCGCCAGGTCGGCGTTCGCAGCGTCGACGACGGCGAGCGGGCGCTGCTGCGCACCCACGGCGTGGAGGTCTTCGACATGCGCACGATCGACGAGATCGGGATGCACCGGACGATGCAGCGCGCGCTCGCCGGAATGGACGCGGACACGCACCTGCACGTGAGCTTCGATGTCGATTTCCTCGATCCGTCGGTGGCGCCCGGCGTGGGCACGACGGTCGCCGGTGGCCCGACCTTCCGCGAGGCGCGGCTGTGCATGGAGATGATCGCCGACACCGGCCTGCTGGGCTCGCTCGACATCGTCGAGCTCAATCCCGCGCTCGACGTGCGCAACCGCACGGCGGAAGTCACCGTGGAGCTGATCGCGTCGCTGGTCGGCCGCCGCATCCTGATGCCCGCGGTCGCGAGCCACGCACGCCCGACGACCGTTCGTCATCGGATGGCCGACGACCTGCAACTCACGGAACTCGACGCCGTCGCGGAAGGATGACGCGTCCCTTCATCGCCGCGTGCCGGCGATGAAGGACTCAAGCCTCGGGCTGGACGGGCGATGCAGCACTTCGGCAGGCGGGCCCTCCTCCTCGATGCGACCCCCGGCCAGGAAGACCACGTGCGAACTGACATCGCGCGCGAACGCGATCTCGTGCGTGACCACGATCATCGTGCGTCCCTCGGCGGCCAGGTCGCGCATCACCCGCAACACCTCGCCGACCATCTCCGGGTCGAGGGCGGAGGTCGGCTCGTCGAACAACATCACCTCGGGCTCCATCGCGAGTGCGCGCGCGATCGCGACGCGCTGCTGCTCGCCACCCGACAGCTGCGACGGATACGCGCCCCTGCGGTGGAACACGCCGACCCGCTGCAGGTAGTGCTCCGCCTTTTCGCGCGCCGCGGCACGCGACTGCTTCTGGACCACCATCGGCGGACCGCAGACGTTGTCCATCACCGTCATGTGCGCCCACAGGTTGAAATGCTGGAAGACCATCGCGATGCGGCTGCGCAGGCGCTGCAGCTGGCGCCGGTCCACCGCCCGCTGCGAGCCGCTGCCGTCGTCCGCGAGCCGCAGTTCCTCGCCGGACAGCACGATGCGGCCGCGGTCGGGCGTCTCCAGCAGGTTGAGGCAGCGCAGGAACGTGCTCTTGCCCGAGCCGGACGAGCCGATCAGGCTGACGACGTCGCCGGACTTCGCCTGCACGCCCACCCCGTCGAGCACGGGCACGTTGCCGAAGCGCTTGGTGATGCCCTCCGCGGACAGCTTCGTCATGGTCAGGGACTGAGCAGGTTGCCGGCGCGGGTCGCCCGACGTCCGGCGATCTTGCCCAGCCGCAGCCCCGCATGGGCCCACCGCGTGCTCGCACGCGCATAGAAGACGCCCGAGGTCGGCGCCACGATCGTCGCGACGGTGCCGGAGACGGGATCGATCACATCGGCGAGCGCATCGCCCTGTTCCACGACATCTCCCACGGCGCGGTGGAACACGACGATGCCGCTGCAGCTCGCGATCAGCGGTTCGGATCCGCTCAGCGGGGTCGCTTCGCAGCGGGCCGCCGGAAGCGTGGGACGGTCGCCGATGATCGCGCCGCACAGGACCATGAAGTCGACCAGGGCCCGGGCGTCGGCGCCTGCCATCGCATGATCGACATCGACCGACCCGCGCAGCTCCACCGTCGCAGCGAAGCAGCCGGGGCCGATCGGATGGTCGTGCAGGCGCCGCTGCAGCTCCCACCAGGGGCGGCTACAGGCTTCATCGAAGGGATCGTCGCCGGAGATCTCGGCCGTCAGCAGGGCGCGCGCGCCGAGCAGCCGGGCGAGCACCAGTCCCTGCTCCGCGAGCGCGGTGCCCGTATAGACGTGCACCACCGCTTCGGTGTCGCAATGCAGGTCGAGCACGACGTCCGCGTCCACCGCCTGGCGCAGCAGCGCATGCTTGAGGTTCTGGTGTTCGCCGACCGCGTCGATGGACCGCAGCTCGGCCAGCAGCGCCTCGCGCACGGCGTGGACGTTCGACGTGCGATCCCGGGACAGCGATCCGCGCAGCCGCCGCTCGGCGCCGTCGACGAGCTGCGGGAAGCCGCGGTTGAAGTTCTGGCCGTCGGTGAGACAGAAGCGACCGATGTGGCTGCCGCTGACCTGCTGGCCGAGTCCGATCGGATTGGCCGCGGGCACGAGCACGATCTCGCCCACGATGCGACCGGCCGCCTCGAGCTTCATCAGGTCCGACCGCAGGTGATGCGCGACCAGCAGGCCCGGAATCTCGTCCGCGTGCAGGCCGGTCTGCAGATAGCACTTGGGTCGGGCGCCGGCGCGTCCGAAACGGAAGGCGGTCACCGTCCGTTGCGTGCCGGGTGTGGCGCCGGCGAGGACGATGGTCTCAATGCGCATGGGCCGCTCCCGCCGGGGCGACCGTCACCGTGGCCCGCAGGTGCCCGAGCCAGCGCTGCTCGGCGAGGCGGAAGAGTCCCACCAGCCCGAAGGTCGTCGCGAAATAGAACACCGCGACCGTGCCGAACGCCTCGAGCGGCAGCAGCGAAGTGGCATAGACGTCGCGCGCCACGCGCGTCAGGTCCACCAGCGACACGGCACTGACGATCGCCGTCGCATGCATGACACCGACGACCTCGTTGCCGTATTGCGGCAGCGCACGTCGCAGCGCCGCGGGGAGCAGCACGTAGCGGTACTGCGCCACCGCGTCCATGCCGATCGCGCGCGCGGCCTCGAGTTCGCCGGCCGGTGTGGCACGCAGCGCACCGGCGAAGATCTCCGTCGTGTAGGCCGTCGTGTTGAGCGTGAAGCTCGCCCACGCGCAGAACCACGCGTCGCGCAACAGCGGCCAAGCGACGCTCTCGCGGATCGCCGGAAACTGCGCGAGGCCGTAGTAGACCAGCGACAGCTGCACCAGCAGCGGGGTTCCACGAAAGACGAACGTGAAGGCGCGCACCGGCAGCGCCAGGAGCGGATACCGCGAGACGCGCAGGACCGCCAGCGGAACGGCCAGCACGAAGCCCGCGGCCAGCGCGCTCGACAGCAGCAGCAGCGTCACGCCCCAGCCGCGCACGAAGAGCGGCAGCGCCTCGCGGACCACGTCCCAGTCGATCACCGGCGACACCGTCAGAAGTCCAGCCGGCGCACGCCGAGCGAGAAGCGCGTCTCGAGTGCGCGCAACGCGACGATCGACACGCTCGTGATCGCCAGGTAGATGACCGCCGTGAGCAGGTAGAAGGTGAACGGCTCGCGGGTGCTCGCGGCGGCGAGACTGGCGCGATGGATCATGTCGTCGAGGCCGATCAGCGAGACCAGCGCGGTCGCCTTGACCATCACCAGCCAGGTGTTGGCGAACCCCGGGATCGCGTGGCGGACCATCTGCGGCAGCGTGACGTGCAACAGGATGCGCGCCGGCGGATAGCCGAACGCGCGCGCCGCCTCGGCCTGGCCGCGCGGGATCGCGAGGAACGCGCCGCGGAAGGTCTCGGCGAGGTAGGCGCCGAAGATGAAACCGATGGTCAGGGTCCCGGCCGTCGCCGGCGGGATGTCGAGATCGGGCCATCCCGCCGCCTGCGTCGCCAGGTTCACGAGGTACTGGCCGCCGTAGAAGACCGCGAGCATCAGCACCAGTTCGGGCAGGCCGCGGACCACGGTGGTGTAGACCTGTGCGAGGACCCGCGCGATGCGCGACGCCGACAGCCGCGCGAGCGCACCGATCAGGCCGAAGACACAGGCCATCGCCAGCGACCCGACGGCGATGCGCAGCGTCACGCCGACGCCGCCGGCCACCATCGGGCCGTAGCCGTGCAGGAGATCGTTCACTTCACGTCGCCGGACACGTCGAAGTCGAAGTACCGTGCGGCCACCTTGCGGTAGGTGCCGTCCGCCTTGATCGCCTTGAGCGCTGCGTTGAACCGGTCGCGCAGCGCGCCGTCGTCCTTGCGGACCGCGATGCCGACGCCGTCACCGAGCTTGACGAGCGGGCCGATCTGGCGATAGCCCTTGCCCTCGGGGCGTTTCAGGAACGCGTCCGCCGAGACGATGGACGAGCCGAAGGCGATGTCGCCGCGGCCCGCGGCGAGCTCCATGTAGACATCGGGCTCCTTCGCGGCCTGCAGGACTTCGCTGTCCTTGTAGCGTTCGAGGACGTACTTCGCGCGCGGCGAGTTGCGCAGCACGACGATCCGCTTGCCCTTCAGCGCCGCCGGGTCCGCGTCGTTCTTCATCGCGGCCGGCCCTACCCAGCGTGACGGGATGTCGTAGTAGGGATCGGTGAACTCGACCACCTTGCGCCGTTCGTCGGTGATCGTCATCGACGCGACGATCGCGTCGAACTTGCGCACCTTCAGCGCGGGCATCATGCCGTCCCACTCCTGCTGCACGAAGACGCAATCGGACTTCATGGCGGCGCACAGGGCGCGCGCGATGTCGATGTCGAAGCCGGTCAGCGCGCCGTCAGCGGCGATCATCGAGAACGGCGGGTAGCTGCCTTCGACCCCGATGCGGACCTTCTTCCAGTCGGGCGCCTGCGCCGTCACGACCACCGGAACGCAGGCCATCACGACGACCGACAGGAGCTTGTGCGCCAGCGACACGAACGACATGGACTCTCCCGGATGGACGCCGCCGGACCACTCCGGACGACCTTGCAAATATAGCATCATTATTTTCGTCTTTGTATTTTGTGCAAAATTCCTTTCATTTTACGCAACGCGTTGTATCTTGCCGCTCTCCGCAGGCAGCCCGAGCAGAAGACCGATGACCCGTCCGACCCGCAGCAGCAAGACCCGCTTCGAAACCGGCGCGAGTTCCGCGCCGGAACTCGCGTTCGCACAGTCGCCGATCGGCGTGCGCCTGCTCGACCTGCAGCGCGAGGGATCGCCTTCGCAGCGATTGATCGCGGACTACCTGCTGCGCAATCCGGTGCGCATCCCGGGCTGGGGGATCGAGGAGCTCGCGCACCGCGTCGAGGTCTCGCCGGCCACGCTGTCGCGCTTCGTGCGCATGCTCGGCTACTCCAACTACGCGGCGCTGCGCAGCAGCGTCGCGGAAACCCTTCAGTCGATGCTGCAGCCGGTCGAGAAACTGCGCAGTTCGTTCGAGCAGCAGGCGGGCCGTATCAGCACCCCGGTCGCCGAAGGCCTGGAGACGACGCTGGCCAACGCGCGACAGGCCGCCGAAGGACTGTCGGTGCCGCAGCTGCAGCTGGTCGTCAAGGCGATCACGCAGGCCGCGCAGGTGTACACGATGGGCTTCGGCCTGAGCTCCCATCTGGCGGCGATCCTCGCACTCGACCTGCAGCCGTTCTGCGACCAGGTCGTGAACGTCGTCGAGTTCGGCGGCACCGAGGTGGCGGCCGGCCGGCTGATGAACATCTCGGCCAAGGACGTCCTGATCGTGGTGTCGCTGCCGCGCTACGCGAGCGATGCGATCAGCCTGACCGACTACGCACGCCGGCGGGGCGCGACCATCGTCGCGATCACCGATTCGCCGGCATCACCCCTCGCCCGGCATGCGAACCACCTGCTGCTCGCCCCCGCGACGCATCCCGTGCTGTCCAGCAGCCAGAGCGCCTCGATGGTCGTCATCGAGGCCCTGGTGACGAGCCTGATGGTGTCGAACCGACGCAACGTCGAACAGGCCGCGAAGCTGACCGAGGCGATCTCGTCCTTCCTCGTCGGCGGCGACTCTGTCACGCATAGCGAAAGGCCGGAGAAGCCGCGCAGGCGCTGACCCCGCGACGGACCCTCGCGTCCGCGCCCTGCCGCTCGACGAGCGAAGGACCCCATGCGCGTCGCGCGCGACGGCGACGCATCGCAGCGGTGCGTCGCGCACCGATCGCCAGCGCCGTCGCGCGCCGAACAACGGTCGTTGCTGATCGTAAATTTTCATGTTGTGTTGTGATGAAAATTTTCCTACACTGGATTCGTCGCGTGATTGCGCAGCGGATGCCGGAAGCCGCATGCGGGCCGCCGACGCGCAGTGATGTCGCCGTCCTTCGATCGCTCCCGATCGCGTCAGCCAAGGGGAAGTCCGCATGCCACGTCGCAATGTTCCGTCGTTCCGTTTGAAGACCGGCGTGCGCGCCATCACGTCGGCGCTCGGTGCCTGGGCCGCATTCACCGCGTTGCCCGTGGCCCAGGCCCAGTCGGTCTCGGACACACCGTCGTCCACCAAGCTCGACCGCGTCGAGGTCACCGGTTCGCTGATCAAGCGGATCGATGCGGAGACCGCGCTGCCGGTGCAGGTGATCACCAAGGCCGACATCGAGAAGGCGGGCGTGACCACGGCGGGAGAACTGCTCGGCAAGATCTCGGCGAACTCGGCGCCGCTGACCGACGGCGCCAGCTTTTCGGACATCGCGGGCCAGCGCGGCTTCAACGGCGCCAACCTGCGCGGCATCGGCGTGTCGTCGACGCTGATCCTGCTGAACGGCCGCCGCATCGCCAACTTCGCGTCGCCGGGCGCCAACAGCGGCGTCGACCTCAACGCCATCCCGATCGCGGCGATCGACCGCGTCGAGGTGCTCAAGGACGGCGCCTCGGCGATCTACGGCAGCGACGCGATCGGCGGCGTCATCAACTTCATCACGCGCTCGAGCTACCAGGGCGCAGAACTCACCGCGTACCGCTTCCAGACCCAGCACGGCGGCGCGGACAAGAATATCTTCACGCTGTCGGGCGGCATCGGCGACCTGGCCAAGGACCGCTTCAACCTGTTCGGCGTGGTCGACGTGCAGCACACGACGACGCTGCGATCGGGACAGCGGGACTGGATCGGCTCGGTCTACCAGCCCGACATCAACCTCGACGTCGGCAGCTCGAACAGCTACCCGGCCAACGTCCGTCGCACCACCGCCAGCGGCAATGCCACGGGTGCGCGCCTCAACCCCAGCGCACCGGGCTGCAACCCGCCGGCCACCGTGTACGCGCCGGGCAGCTTCGTCGGCAGTCGCGCCTGCCTGTACGACTACATGCAGGACACGGAGATCTACCCCGAGTCGAAGCGCCTCTCGCTGCTGACGCGCGCGCAGTACGCGCTCGACGACCGCAACACGCTGTTCGCCGAATACCTCTACAGCCAGACCAAGACCAACTACCGCATCAGCCCGCTGACGGTCAGCAACCGCAACTACCCGGCCAATGGCATCTACTACCCGACCAGCCTCGGCGTGACCGGTCCGCTGCGGGTCGGCCTGCGCCTCACCGAAGCAGGCAACCGCACCAACGACGTCGACAGCACGGCACAGCGCTTCCTGGTGGGCGCCAAGGGAACGATCGGCGAGTGGGACTACGACACCGGCCTCTATCACAGCCAGGATCGCGTCACCGATGCGTACGTCAACGGCTATGTGGCGACCACCCCGTTCAACACCGCGTTCGCGACCGGCACCATCAATCCCTTCGGCCCGTCGAGTGCCGCCGGACGCGCGCTGCTCGACAGCACGAAGATCAGCGACAACGCACGCGACTCCAAGGGTGTCACCGACGCGTTCGACGCCAAGGCGACGCATGCGCTGTTCGCGCTGCCGGGCGGCGACGCCGCGATCGCGGTCGGCGTCGAAGGCCGCCACGAATCGCTCGACTTCATGCCGTCGTCGCTGCTGGCGGCCGGCGAGATCCGTGGCGATGGCGCCAACAGCGCCTTCAAGGGCAGCCGCAACGTGCAGGCCCTGTTCGCGGAAGTGAACCTGCCGATCCTCAAATCGGTCGAGGTGCAGGTCGCGGCACGCACGGACCACTACAGCGATGTCGGCACCACCACCAATCCCAAGGTGGGTATCCGCTTCGCCCCGGTCCCGGAGTTCCTGGTGCGCGCGTCCTACGGCACGGGCTTCCGCGCACCGTCGCTCGCCGACCTCTACTCGCCGTCGCGCACCGGCCAGACCAACGGCATCTACAACGATCCGCTCGGCTGCATCCGGACGGCGACCATCGACAACACCAACAACCCCGACTACTGCGGCATCCAGCCCGACAAGCTGACCGGCGGCAACGGCAACCTCAAGCCGGAGAAGTCCAAGCAGTTCTCGGCCGGGATCGTGCTCGAGCCGAGCAAGCTGACGACCGTGTCGCTCGACTACTGGCGCATCCGCAAGACCGACGTGATCGTCGGGCCGGAAGGCGTGCTGTTCGACGATCCGGCCCGCTACGCGCCCTACATCCTGCGCGCCCCTGCGGATCCGACGCTGCCCGGCATCCCCGGCTTCATCACGGCGGTCGACTCGCGCCTCGTCAACTTCGCGGCGTTGCGCACGGCCGGCATCGACCTGTCGATCGACCTGCGCTCGCCGAAGACCGAATACGGCCGCCTCGAGCTTGCCTTCACCGGCACCTACGTGATCGACTACAAGACGCAGGCAGGTTCGGGTTCGCCGTTCACCAGCGGTGTCGGCGTGTTCGCCAACGACCAGGTGGTGCAGCGCTGGCGGCACCTCGCGACGCTGAGCTACGACTACGGCCCGTTCAGCACGTCGCTGTCGCAGACCTTCTACCTCGGCTATCGGGACCAGACGCCGCTGGCGAGCGGCGCGTACCGCCGGGTCGGGGACTACAGCCTGCTCGACCTGACCGCGTCGTACCAGATCACCAAGGCGCTCAAGCTGCGGGCGGGGGTCAAGAACCTGGCCGACGCGAACCCGCCGGTCTCGAACCAGATCTACTCGTTCCTGGCCGGCTACGATCCGAACTACACCGACCCCCGGGGCCGCTCGTTCTTCGCGAGCCTGACCTACGCGTTGAAGTAGACGATGCACTTCTGAAGCCCTCTCCGATGTCGTCTCCGGCCGCGCCGCTCGCGTCCGCCCTCCTTCGCCTGCGATTCGTGGGTGCGGTCTTGCTCCTGGCGGTGACGGCAGCGGCGGTCGGTGCGCAGCCCTCAGGGCAGGCGCGGGGCACGCTCGTCATCGCCGGGGGCGCTCTGCGGCCCGAGACGGCGGAGGTGTGGACGCGGATCGTCGCGCTCGCGGGAGGCCGTGGCGCGGCCATCGCCGTGTTCGGGTCCGCCTCCGAAGACCCGCGCGGCTCGGCGGGAGACACGATCGCGACGCTCGCCCGCTACGGTGCCCGGGCGTACTTCGTGCCGGTCGCGACCCGACTCGCCGGCAGCGACTACCGCAGGGCCGCCGCCGATCCACGCAACGTCGCCCTGGTGACGCGCGCCCGCGGCGTCTACTTCACCGGCGGCGACCAGGGCCGCATCACGCAGGCGCTGGTCGAAGCGGCGGGACATCGCACGCCGGTGCTCGACGCGATCTGGCAGGTCTATCGCCGCGGCGGCGTGATCGCCGGCAGTAGTGCCGGCGCCGCGATCATGAGCACGACGATGTTCCACGAGCCCGCCGGG
>Ga0209512_1005847_pt1 | contig 10059 bp, 7 predicted proteins | sample frozenSSSSmetaG_FD_184142 | JGI IMG/M metagenome (GOLD analysis project Ga0209512, IMG submission 184142) | Glacier valley bacterial and archeal communities from Borup Fiord, Nunavut, Canada, to study Microbial Dark Matter (Phase II) -... | ecosystem: Environmental > Aquatic > Freshwater > Ice >... | reverse complement strand
GGATTTTTGATTTGGAAGATGAAGAAGATGAGACCTCAAGAGCTTGAAGGAATTGAGGGAAACGATGATCTGGCTCAAGATCTTGGCTGGTGGATTTCTGAAGCACGTCCTGCCAATCCACGGTGAAAGCGGCGTATTTCGCATCGGCGGCCTGGGCGGCGATTTCCGCCGGGGTGAGCCCGAGGACGCCAGCGTAGCTGCCGATGCCGTTCATGAACGTGATTTGCTGGGCGACGAAGGGGGCGTGCCCCTGGTTGACATAGTCTGATTTTGCCATTTTGGTACTTTTAGGTTGTTGGTTTTCAGTCGTTTAGGTTCCCCGCAGCCAGGTATGCGGGAAAGGGTTCGGGCCGCGGTTGGCGGCGTTATCCGTGCGGTTGGCGGAAATAAGGGCGCGGTTGGCGCGGCGATGCGTGCGAGTGGCGGGAAAACCGGTGCGGCTGGCGCGGGTATCCGTGCGGCTGACCTCACCAACCGTGCGGCTGGCCTGGGCAACCGTGTGGCTGACGGAATCAGCCGTGCGGCTGGCGGTGTCATCCGCACGGGCGGCGGGAAAATCGGCGCGGTCGGCGGCGGCAACCGTGTGGCTGACGGGGCCAGCCGTGAGGTTTTCCGGGAGACCCGGCGTGGTTGGGCGGGGAAACCGCGCGGTTTCCGGCCTTACAGGAGGCGGAAAAGCACGGGCGGATGTCCTTCCGGGGTATATTCGTAACAGATAGGCCCGGACGGGCCGCAAAGGTCAAGTGATCTATTCGGCACTCCTCGTCGTCGGCGTTTCCGGGCGTTTCCGGTGACTGGTTGAGGAGCAACGGGTTAGCTAACGGGTAGCGTGATCCGTGTTTCTGGTGGGAAGCGGCGGGGTGAAAAAAATTTGAAATACGGCGGTGTTGGGACACTTGGCAAGTCAGGTGGCTTCCAGACCGTTTGGCAAAAGTTTGCGCCGTTGTCCGGACTGCACAGGCGCGCAGCCAAGAATAAGGAGCGGCGATCTCCGAATCGCCGAAGCCCATGGCAAGCCGACGAAAAGTGGCTTGCCATCTCACATCGTCACTTCATGGACCCCGGCGGACGGATTCCGCCGCTCCATAGGGGCAGGTGGCGGAGTTTCGAAGCCGGTGGATGATCAGGCCCGTTTCTCGCGCGAGCCGCGGCGGTAGGCGGCGGGAGGCACTCCGACGGAAGCGCGGAAATTCACGGTGAGGCGCTCGTTGCTCTGATAGCCGCAGCGCTCGGCGATGGCGGACACGGGCAGATCGCTGGTGGTGAGCAGGTTTTTCGCCCGTTCGATGCGCTCGTGCTGGATCATGGCATGGGGTGAGCGGCCGAGGGAGGTTTGGAAACGGCGTTCGAGCACCCGCCGCGAGACGCCGATTTTGGTCGCCCATTCCTCGACCGAGACGATGGCGGAAATCTGCTCCACCAGATACTGCATCGCCTTGCGGACTAACGGATCTCCGACAGCTTCATAGGAACTCGATCCGCGGACGACGATTTCCAAAGGCTGCACGAGCACCGGCTGGGTCGGTGGATTTCCTGCCCAGATCGCCTCGATCATCTGCACGGTTTCCGCCGCGAGCTGCCGCCACGGCAGGCGGATGCTGGAGAGGGCGGGGCGGGCCATTTCACAGACGGTTTCGTCGTCATTGGCGGAAATCACTCCGGCGGCGAAGGGGACTTCCAAGCCGGCTTGCGCCGCCGCTTCGAGGATGTGCCGGCCGGTGGGGTCGTGGGCGGTGAAAATTCCTAATGGAGTTGCCTGTCCCGCAAGCCAGCCGACGAGGTCCTCGTCGGGATCGCGCCAGTATTCATCGTATTGCCGCCAATCGCGGAATTCCTCCCAATAGACCGGCACGTCGCCGACTACCGAGCGGAAGCCTTCAAGCCGTTGTTTGGCGTAGTGTGCGTCGCCACGACCGACGAACGCGAAATTCTGATAGCCCCGCGCGACGAGATGCTCACCGGCGAGTTTTCCAATCGCAATATCGTCCACATCGACGCTGAAAGCACCCGCCACCGCCTGATCGGACGGCACCAGAATCACCGGACAACCCAGCTCCAACAGGGCCTCGGTGAGCCCGGGCAGCCACTCGGTGACGATGGCCCCCGGCTTCCATTCCCGCAGGCTCGCGAGCAGGAGCTCCGGCTGTCGATAGAGGTCGATGATCCAGAAGTCGATGCCCATTCCGGCGAACGGCGCGAGGCCGGGCGTGAGCCGCCGCACGTTGACGGAGGACTGGACGACGGCGATGCGGCGGGTGGGTTCGGGTTTTGTGTGTCGCATTTCATCAAGAAGCTACCGGAATTTGCGGTAGCGTGACCAGAGGATTCTCAGATAGCTTCGCAGGAAATCGCGCCCGTTGCGCGTTTTTCTGAATCAACCCACCGCTACCCATCATCATGACTACATTCCCTTGTGACGCCGTCGCCTACGAAGGCCCAGGCTCGAAAAACCCGCTGTCTTTCAAACATTACAACGCTTCCGAAGTCGTCGCTGGCAAGACCATGGCCGAGTGGTTCCGCTTCGGCTGCGCCTACTGGCACACGATGCGCGGCACCGGTTCCGATCCGTTCGGCGCAGGCACTGCAGCCCATCCTTGGGATGACGGCACCGACTCCGTCGCCAACGCCCAGAACCGCGCCCGCGTGTTCTTCGACTTCATGGAAAAGGTCGGCCTCGACTACTACTGCTTCCACGACCGCGACGTGGCACCGGAGCTCGGCAATCTATCCGAGTCCAACAAGGCCCTCGATGCCGTCGTGGACGTGCTGGAGGAAGAGCAGAAACGCACCGGGAAAAAACTCCTCTGGGGCACCGCCTGCCTTTTCTCCCACCCCCGCTATCAGCAAGGTGCTGCCACCAGCCCGAACGCGCAGGTCTATGCCTACGCCGCCGCTCAGGTGAAAAAAGCGATGGAAGTCACGCACCGCCTCGGTGGCGAAGGCTACACCTTCTGGGGCGGCCGCGAAGGCTACTCGACGATCCTCAACACTAACATCAAGCGTGAGCTGGATCACCTCGCCCGCTTCCTCCACATGGCCGTGGATTACAAAAAGGAAATCGGCTTCACCGGCCAGTTCTACATCGAGCCGAAGCCACAGGAGCCGACCACCCACCAATACGATTCCGACTCCGCCGCGTGCCTCAATTTCCTCCGTGAATACGATCTGTTGGAACACTTCAAGCTCAACATCGAGACCAATCACGCAACGTTGGCCGGCCACACGATGGAGCACGAACTCACCGTCGCCTATGAAGCCGGCGCGCTCGGCAGCATCGACGCCAACATGGGCACGCCGAACGTCGGCTGGGACACCGACCAGTTCCCAACCGATCTCTATCTGACCACCCATACGATGCTGGTCCTCATGAAAATGGGCGGCTTCACCACCGGCGGGCTCAATTTCGACGCCAAGCGCCGCCGCGAGTCGTGGGAACCCGTCGATCTCGTGCACGCCCACATCGTCGGCATGGATGCCTTCGCCCGCGGCCTCAAAACCGCCGCCGCCATCCGTGCGGACGGACGTTTGGAAAACTTCATCAAGGAGCGCTATAACACATTCGACAGCGGCATCGGAGCCGAAATCGAAGCTGGCAAAACCAGCCTCGCGTCGCTTGAAAAATACGCTCTAGCGAATGGCGAGCCGACAACCGCCAGCGGCCGCCAGGAAATGATCGAAGGGCTCTTCAACGAGTTCATCTGAGGAAATTCTCAGGTTGTCTGATGCGGGTGTCTGCTGTGGCGGGCACCCGCATCCTTGCGTCAGCCCGTCGGAAATGCCACGCTCCGCGCAGGGAGAACATTCCCGAACTCTGCTGTGGTCTCGAAACCGTGACGTTCGCGCCGGGCGAGACGCTGATGCCGGAGGGCGGGAAAACCGGGCTGCTCTTCGTGCTCTCAACCGGCAGCGTGGAAGTGATCAAGGGCGAGACGCCGATCAGGGTGATCAACGAGCTGGGTGCCATCTTCGGTGAAATTTCAATGTTGTTAGACGTGCCTCATCCGGCGTCGGTGGTGGCGGTGGAAACGACGGCGTGCCATGTCATCCACGGCGGCAGTGATTTCCTGGTGGAGAATCCGCGGATGAGCCTGGCCGTGCCACCCGCTCGCAGGTCTTCACGTGGAAAGCGGACGGCACGCCGGACTTCGGAGCGCCAGTGGCCGATGGGGCGGTGGCTCCCTGATTCAAGGCTCCGGGACGGGCTCGACGATGATGGCGGCGGGCGGGACTTCCTCCTTGGATTCGATCTTTTCTTTCGCGGGTGCCGGGGCTTCGTATTGCGAGAGATTCGCGTCGGAGAGAACCTGCGGATTGCCGTTCTTGGAGGCGGTGTTGCTGGAGTAGGCGGCGGGCGGCAGGCCTTTTTCGAGAACGAGACCGGGGCCTTGGTTGAGCGTTGACTGGTTCCCGGTGACGGGCAGTTTCGCCGCCGCAGCGCGGATGACGAGACCTCCTAGCAGATTGGCGCGGGCGGTGTTGCCGGAAATTTTTCCGGAACCCGCGCTGTCGAGCACGAGGCCGAACTCGCGGTTGGCGATGAGCTGGTTGCCCGTGACGGTGGCGGAAGCCGCGCCGTTGTCCGCGTGAATGCCGTTGCGGCTGTTTCCCTCGCAGCGGTTGTTGGTCAGGATGACGGCGGCACCGTTCCACGATTCGATGCCGTGCTCAAAATTGCCAAGTGATTCGGAGTCTTTCACTTCCAGCGTACAGCCCTCGCCGATGGCGGCGACGCCGTTCCAACCATTGTTAGTGAAGCGGCAGCGGTCTGCGGTGGCTTGGCCTTTTTCGATGACTGCGAGACCGTGGCCGCTGGCGTCGATGAAGCGGCAGTTGGTAAAAACCGCGCTGCCGCTGCGGACGAGAGCGACTGCGAAACGATCGGTGCCGATGGCAAACGACTCGTGGCGGAAAGTGATGCCGGTGACGCGAGCGCCTTTCGCACCGGGACCGATGGTGATGGCGCTGCCGTTTTCCGGCGAGCACTCGACGGTGGTTTTCGTGGGATCCTCGCTCTGGAGATCGACGGCGGTGGTGATGACGAGCGGCCCTTTCCAAGTCTGCGCGGCGAGGACGATACGATCACGGTCACGAGCTTGCGAGAGTGCTTCTTCCGGCGTCGCGAAATCACCGGGAACGCGGAGGGTGCGGGTGTAGCTGGAAAGTTTTTCCAATTGGGAGGCGATCTGCGCGTTATCGGGATCGAGCGATTTTGCCTCGCGCAGTAAGTCGAGCGATTGTTGGTCGAACTGGCCTTGGTCGCGGGCGAGGGCTTTTTTCAGGAGATCAGCGGCTTTTTCTTGGTCTGCGGTTGCCTTTTCCAATGCGGCGGTGGCATCGGCGACGATGGCTTTGGCATCCGGCTCATCGGGCGCGGTGACGAGGATGGCTTGAGCGGTTTGGATCGCGTCTTTCCATTTCCGCTGGTCGAGTTGGGCGCGGGCGGCGGTGAGCGCAGCAGTGCGCGACTGGCTGGCACGGGCGGCGGTGATGCGGTTGATGAGGGTGGTGGCCTCGGGGTGGTTCGGGTATTTATCGAGCACCTGGCGCGCGGCGGCGGTGGCCTCGTCGAGACGGCCCGCTTCGAGTTCGGCGAGCGATTGGCCGGTCCAGTAGCCGATGAACTGGGTCTGCTCCTCCGCCATGCCGGCCTCGATGCTGCGGCGGCCCATCAGGGCGATTTCCGAACCGGGCGCGAGGTTTTCGATTTCCGCAAACGCCTGGGTGGCTTCCGGCCAGCGGCGGTTTTCGATGAGGATGGAGCCCTGGCGTTCGAGGAAGGCGACGCGCGTCTGGCGTTGTTCCTTTTTCGACCGCTCGTTTTCCAGGTAGAGCCAGCCGCCGCCGGATGCGGCTAGCAGCAGGATGAGGAGCCATGCGAAAACAGAAAGCGTGCGCTTGCGGCGCGGAACGGGTTCGTCTGCGGGTAAATCGCCGGCAGGTGCTTTTTTCGGAGCGGAAACCTCCTTCAGTCGGGTGGCAGGTGCATCCTTTGCGGCGGCCACTTGCATCGGTGGCAGTGGCGGAGCGGCTTGGCCGATGGCTTCGAGGTGCTCCTGGATAGCAGCGAGCGCTTGGTCGAACTCGATGAGTCCTTTCTGATAGCGGTCGCCGAGCGTGTCGTTAGGCGCGGTGCGCACCAGCTCGGCGATGCGTTCGCGGGCTTCCTTGAATTCGGGAAGGTGGATGCGCGGATCTTCGTCGGAACCGAGTCCGAGGATCTTGCGGGCTTCTGTGAGAGTCATCTGAGGGAAGGGGGAAGTGGGGGGAATTCAACCGATGAACCGCTGGACGATGGGCATCCTGCGGCCGATACCGAATGCCTTCGATGTCACGCGCAAGCCGGGCGCGGCCTGGTGGCGTTTCCATTCATTGAGATCGACGCGGCGCTGGATCCAACGGACGGTGGTTTCATCATAGCCGCGGGAAATGATTTCGTCAGAGGAAAGTTGGAACTCGACGTAGAGCGCGAGGATTTTATCGAGCACCTCGTAGGGCGGCAGGGTGTCCTGGTCCTTCTGGTCCGGCCGGAGTTCGGCGCTGGGCGGCTTGTCGATGGTGTTCCACGGGATGATCTCGCGCTCGCGATTGAGCCAGCGGGAGACTTCGTAAACGCGGATTTTCGGTAGGTCGGAAATCACCGCGAGGCCGCCGCACATGTCGCCGTAGATGGTGCAGTAGCCGACGGCGAGCTCACTCTTGTTACCGGTGGTGAGTAGGAGGTGGTTGTCTTTGTTGGAAAGTGACATGAGCAGGAGTCCGCGGATTCTGGCCTGCATGTTTTCCTCGGTGACGTCTTCGGGTTTTCCTCCGAAGACGGGGGCCATGGTGGCTTTGATGGCTTCGAACGGCGCGACGATCGGGACCTCGGTGCATTGGATACCGAGGTTTTTCGCGAGGGCGAAGGAATCGTCCACGCTGCCCCGCGACGAATACGGGCTGGGCATCGTTAGACCCACGACGTTTTCAGGGCCAAGCGCGTCCGCAGCGATGGCGGCGGTGAGCGCGGAATCGATCCCACCGCTGAGGCCGAGGCAGACACTGGAAAATCCGCATTTCGTGACGTAGTCGCGGACGCCGAGAACGAGGGCGCGGTAAAGTTGCTCGGGATCACAATCGTCGAACGGCGCTTCGTTTTCCACGGGCTCGAAAGGATCGAGCACGCGGCAGGCAATTTCAAATCCCGGAAGCTGCGCGGCGACGCGGCCGGTGGCGTCGGTGACGAGTGAGTGGCCGTCGAAAACGAGTTGGTCGTTCGCGCCGACGGCGTTGCAATAAACGACTGGGACCTTGGCCTTGCGGGCAACCCCACCGATCATCGCGCGGCGCAGGCGGGGCTTGCCGAGGTGGAATGGTGAGGCGCTGAGGTTGAGCAGGATGTCGATGCCCTTCGCGGTGAGTTCGTCCACCGGGTCGCGATCGTAAAACGGGCGCTGGAGGTAGTCCTCGGTCCAGATGTCCTCGCAGATCGTGACGCCGAAGCGTTTGTCTTTCCAAACGATCGGCTCGCTTGATTCGCCCGGCTCAAAGTAGCGGCGCTCATCGAAAACATCGTAGGTCGGCAGCAGGGTTTTCCAAATCCGGTGGCGGATCTCGCCTTGTTCAAGCCAGGCAGCGGCGTTGCGGAACGGTTTCCCCGGGCGGGATGGATGGTGGTGGTCCACGTAGCCGACGAGCAGCGGCACTTCACGGATTTCCCCGGCCAGGTAGTCCAGCGCCTGCAGGCATTTCGGCACGAACTGCGATTTGAAAACCAAGTCCCGCGGCGGGTAGCCGACGAGCGAGAGTTCCGGAGTCACCACCAGCTCCGCGCCGGCCTCCAGGCATTCGCGGTAGGCCGCGAGGATGCGTTTCGCGTTGCCGGGGAAGTCTCCGACGACCGGGTTGATTTGGGCGAGGCCGATTTTCATGCTCGCACTGAGAAAACACCCGCTGCGGACATGGGCAAAAGGAAAAACATTTTTTCTGAATCAGGAGTGAGGGCGAAGGCGCTTGATTTGCGTTTCAGTTCTAGTCCTTGCCATTTTTTGTGGGGAGGTCGGCTCCTTGCCGCTGAGCACCCGGGTGAATAGGGACTTCAAATTCTCTCACACAGAGGTCGGCATCGCGCAAAACAATGAGGCCAAACCGAGTAAACGGGCGGGGAGGGTTTGGCGCATGTGAGGCTTCCCCTTCGGTGATGGGCTAAAGTCTTCTGTGTGGGACTTTTGAATTCTCAGCGCCAAAGACGATGTCATTGAGCTAAATCAGAATCCTGGCGAGCCAGCGAGTCTGAGCATCACATATTCGGGGCTTCTGGTCGAGATCAGACAACTGGAAGAAGCACATGAGCGGAAAGGGAGGCAGCACAAGGGATGAACCGGCGAGTCAAACAACTCGAGACAAATGTTTATGGGGCTATTCTATGACCAGGGTGTTTGGCGGGCTAGGGGCAATGCGGTGGAGTTTGGGTGAGTAAGCGGTCATCTTCGGCGCGGTTCTCGACATAGTGGTCAAAGCCGGCGTTGAGCAAACTGAAGTTTCTTGGGGAATGAGCGCGAGGATGGCTCCTCTCAAGAGCGACAGGACTTTCGCGCCTTTCGGTTTGCGGCGCACGCTGCGGTCTTCCCGCCAGCGGGTGGCACCCCTGCGCCAGTGGTTTTAGTTTTCCACTGACCAATGGTCGCGTCCGATTTGCGCCAGACGGGCGTGGCTGTGTTTTCCATCCTCAATGCTGAGGATGAAGTGCCGGGTTTCCTGTTTGACCTCGCCACCGCTCCTTGGCTGATAGTGGCGGGTGAGGCTCACCACTTGCCGCGCTCCGGGGAAGAGGCTGACGTCGAGATCGAATCCGGCGACGCGCAGTTCGCGGTGTTCGATGCGGCCATGTTCGGACTTGGTGTCCGAGATCCAGACGGCGGGAAGCGTATCTAATTTTTTCCGCGCGAGGGCGTAGAGGGTGTGTTGGTTGTCTTTGAGGGCGAGGTAGTAGTCGGCTCCGGCGGCGGTGATGGTGAGCGCCGTTTTTTTTTGGTGTTGAGGGCGTCGCCGGAATCGAGCGGAGCGAGATGGACAGGAGCGAAAGCGACGTGCCCCGGAAGGGGTGCGACCGGAGGGGAGCATCAAATGACGGCGTTGACGAGAACGGGGGCGACTTGCTTGAGGAGTGTCTGACTAACAGGCAGTTCGCAGTCGTTTTTGTCCCCGCTGTAGGTGCGTATGACCAGCGGGGCTCCGGTGTGATGGTGGCAGAGGGTGACGAGGGCTCCGAGCTTGCCTTTGCCGCCGAGGTTTTTGCCGTCGAGCGCGAGGCTTTTGGGTAGGAGGTCGCTGTTAGCCGTGAGCCATTGGTTGATGGCGTGGGCGAGGGAGGGGGGTGATCTGGTTGACGATGTCGTTGAGGGCGTCGTAGCCGGTGAGGAGGAGTTGGCCGCTAACGGGGTGACGGCGGGTGAGGCCGATGGCGGCGCGCTGGTGTTGATTGAAGGGGCCGCATTTGGCAGGATCTCGCCGGGTGTGATGGGAGTTTTCATTAGTGGATTTTATGGCGTCATCGGATTGTGAGAGGCTAACGATAACATTCCCCCGGCGGCGAGGCCATTTTTCAGGAAATGGAGAAGCGGCGGTTCGATGAGGAACCGCCGCTGGGGTGGGTGGTGAGGATTTTTGCGTGGGATGCGGACCAGTCCTGCTGCGTTTTTCAGTTAGTGACGGTCGCAGACCGACGCTACCTGGTGGAGGACGGTCGCGGGGCGACGGTGCTGATCAGGTGGTGGGAGCCGCGCGCTTTGGTGCTGCTTCTCCCAGATCGCGGACGATGCGGGCGACTTTCCAGGCTTCGGCGAAGCGGGTTGCGGGTGTGGGCGGCGATTTGAAAAGCGCATGAACTTGGCGGTTTGAAAAGCGCATGGTGTTAGGAAAGCGTCTTCTTCAAAAACTTCGCTCAATACTCTTCTTTCTTCGTCTTCTTCGCCGTCTTCTTCCGGGGTGCGGATCGCTGGATTTGCTTCCATGGACGGGGCGTGCATGTGCGGAACCGACGGTTTTTCCTGACCCCGCCGATGAGTTCGAAAACCGCGCCTA
>Ga0209512_1005846_pt1 | contig 10060 bp, 9 predicted proteins | sample frozenSSSSmetaG_FD_184142 | JGI IMG/M metagenome (GOLD analysis project Ga0209512, IMG submission 184142) | Glacier valley bacterial and archeal communities from Borup Fiord, Nunavut, Canada, to study Microbial Dark Matter (Phase II) -... | ecosystem: Environmental > Aquatic > Freshwater > Ice >... | reverse complement strand
GACTGACCTTCAGCACATCCTTCATCAGGGCATGTCGTACTATGGCGCGACATTCTGGGTGGGCGCCAACGCGGTCATCCGCAAGCGCGCCCTCGAAGACATTGCCGAGGTCGAGATGATCGGCGGCTTCCCGATTACGCGGTATGTACAAGACCGGACCGTGATCGAAGACACTGAGTCGAGTATCGATCTGGGAACTCACGGCTGGACGCTCATGAACTATCCCGAACGCCTGAGCTACTCGGCGACCCCGCCCGACTTCGGCTCGCTCATCGTTCAACGCCGTCGCTGGGCGAATGGTGGGCTTCTCATCGCACCGAAGTTCTGGCGCCAAGTGCGCGAGCGCCGAGCTCGCGGGGAGCGAGTTGGGCTCGCCGAGATAGCCTTGCGCGTCAACTACATGACCTCCATCACGTGGGCGAGTTTTGGGCTGCTATTCCTGCTCGCCTACCCCTACGACAGCAGGCTCCTTAGCCCCGTCGTACTCCTCGCGGCGCTGCCGTACTTCATTGCGATGGGGATGGACTTGCGGTACTGCGGGTACCGGTTTCGCGACATCGTCTGGATCTACGGATTCAACTTGATCCTCCTACCCGTCAATCTCGCTGGGGTCTTCAAGTCGATCGAGCAGGCCATCACGAGTAAGAAGATCCCGTTCGCGCGTACGCCGAAGGTGCGCAACCGAACGGCCGCTCCGCTGCTCTACGTGGTCGCCCCGTACGTCATCGTCGTGTTCTCTGTGCTGACCTTCTTGAGAGACTTCCAAGCCCAGAACTGGGGAAACGCCACCTTCGCGGCGTTCAACGCGATTCTCGGGATGGCCGCGATCGTGGCATACGTGGGGATCGGTAATTCGATCGTCGACGTCTGGCTCGGAATGACCAAGTGGCTCTATGTCGAGAAGAAGCCCGCGAAGTCCCGAGCAACCGAGGCGTCCGGCACCGATTCGGATCAGCCCCACTGGAGCGAAGTTCTGTACTACGGCGCTGCCCCTGAGCACGCGGCTGCGCACAGCGAGTCGCTCGAGGTGAGTCGATGAGCTCGATCACCGATCGCGACGGCCGTCGGCTCTCGTTGACCCGAGTGCTGATCGCCGCGGGCCTCACCGTCGTGCTCGCGGCCGGCGCGTTCTTCGGCCTCCAGTCCTGGGCTTCCGCCCAAGTGCAGGGATCACGCGAGCCATGGTTCGCTGGGTACGTCGACGTCACCGCGACCCCCAACTTCGCCTTCGAGACTCCCCGCAGCGACAGCGCCAAGGTCGCTGTGCTCTCGTTCATCGTCGCGGACAAAGCAGACCCGTGCCGACCCAGCTGGGGTGGCGCGTACACACTGGAAACGGCGTCGGCATCCCTCGATCTCGATCGACGAATCGCTCGATTGCAGCAACAGGGCGGCGGAGTCGCGATCTCGTTCGGAGGGTTGCTCGGGGACGAACTGAGCTCTGCGTGTACTGATCCGACGAAGCTCGCTGCCGCGTACGAGAGCGTCATCTCGCGCTACAAGGTGACCACGATCGACCTCGACGTCGAGAGCAGCAACCTCGCCAACACGGTTGCGGGTCAACGGCGGGCCGCCGCGCTCAAGACCGTGCAGGACGCCCACCGTGCCTCCGGAAACGACCTCGCGATCTGGCTCACGCTGCCGACCTCCACGGAGGGACTCTCGAGCGACGGCACTTCGGCTGTTGCACAATTGCTCGGTGCCGGGGTCGACCTCGCGGGCGTCAACGCCATGACGATGGACTTCGGTTCGAGCATCACTGCTGGGGAAACGATGGCCACGGCTGCCGAGCGTGCGCTCGACGCCACGCACCGGCAACTCGCAACTCTCTATAAGCGCGCCGGAATCACGCTGACCGACGCGACAATCTGGAGCAAGATCGGCGCGACACCCATGCTCGGCCAGAACGATGATGCCGGTCAGATCTTCGGCCTCGATGATGCCCGCCAACTGAACGCATACGCGCTCGCTCGCCACGTCGGCCGGATGTCGGTGTGGTCGCTCAATCGCGACGCACCCTGTGGCAGTAACTACGTCGACCTCAATCGCGTCTCTGACGCGTGCAGTGGCGTGGCTCAAGGAAACGACCGGTTCGCCGACCTTCTGAGTGCGGGATTCACCGGCAGCGCCATCCGTGCTGCATCTCTGGTGACTACGGCCGAGTCGATCGATCCCGCGAGCATCGCGGATGTCCCGGCGACGAGCCCCTACGCGATCTGGTCCGTCGATTCGTCGTACCTCAAGGGAACGAAGATCGTCTGGCATCGAAACGTTTATGAGGCGAAATGGTGGACTCGCGGCGCACTGCCAGACGATCCGGTGCTCAACGCGTGGGAGACGCCATGGACACTCATCGGTCCGGTGCTCCCCGGCGAGACGCCCATCCCCGTGCCCACCGTGCCGGCGGGAACGTACCCGGATTGGTCGGGGACAGCAATCTACAACAAGGGAAGTCACGTGCTGTTCGCTGGCGTGCCGTACGAGGCGAAGTGGTGGAACCAAGGCGAAAGCCCTGAGGCGTACTCGTCATCGCCCGATAGTTCCCCGTGGGTACCACTCACCCAGGATGAGATTGCGGCACTGCAGGTCAAAGCTGGCTGATTCATGCAGCTTTCGGGAATAGTCTCGGGGTATGTCGACGACGACCATCACCTACATCGGTGGCCCCACCGCCGTTCTTGAGTACGCCGGCCTCCGGTTTGTGACCGACCCGACTTTCGATCCACCGGGTGATTACCCCGAGCCGGGAGAAACCTCTCTCGTGAAAACGGCCGGGCCGGGGATCGCTCGTGCAGACCTGGGGCGCGTGGATGTCGTCCTGCTGAGCCACCACCTGCACAAAGACAACCTTGACTACGAGGGCCTCGAGCTCATCGCGACGGGCATCCCTACCCTGTCGACTCGGGATGCCGCGAGCGATCTCTTCGGCGGATCTGTCATCGGTCTCGACTCCTGGGAGACGCATTCCTTCGGCGACGTGACCGTCACGGCGGTGCCAGCGCTTCACGGGCCGCCCGGCAGCGAGCGACTGCTCGGCGTGGTTACCGGATTCATGCTCGAGGCGCCAGACGAGCCAACCGTTTACATCTCGGGCGACAACGCGTCGATTCCGCTCGTCGAGCAGATCGCGAGCCGGTTTCCCGAGGTAGAAATCGCCGTGATCTTCGCCGGTGCGGCCCGCGTACCAGAATTACCGGGCGCGCTCACGCTGACCTCGACGGATGCAGCCCGGGCCGCCGCGATCCTTGCGGCCGACCACGTTGTCGGTCTCCACACCGAGGACTGGGCGCACTTTTCAGAGTCGCGCGCCGAGCTCGAGGCCGCGTTCGCCGACTCGCCGCTACTCGTCGACCCCGTGCTCGTGTCGACGCCGCGCGGCGTGCCCGTGACGATCAGCGACTAGGCGCCGCCGGTCGTCGGATCGCGATCGAGCAGCTCGGCGTGCAGCCATGGGTCGTCGGGATCAATGCCGTGACCGCGCCTGCCTCTCTTGCTGGCGGGCGGCGAGTATTTGCGGAGCTCGGGGGGAGCTGGCGCGGAATTCTTGCGTCGGACCCGCGGCGGGAGCCCGTCTTTCCATCCCGTGCGCCGGTTCCATCGCTTGCGCAGCCCCCGCACCTCCTTCTCGAGCCGAATTATGACCTCCGGAGCGAGTCGGTAGTGGCGCTCGGTCTCCTCGGCGCGGACAATGACCCAGTCATGCTGACGAAGAACGCACAAGTGGTGCTGAGTCGCCGAGCGGCCGACACCGAACTCGATCGAAACGACCTCTTCGATATTGCCAACTTGGTGTTCGCCGCTCGCGAGGACCTCGACGATGCGACGCCGGATGGGCTCGCCCATGATTTCGAAGGTATGCACGTTTTCTTTATGTCAGTTCGCGAAAACGTTCGCGCAAACTGACATACAAAACGGGCGGGTCCGCCCCCAGCCCGGGTAGCGGAGGAGGGGAAGGCCAGGAGGGGCTGCGCCGGGCTCAGAAGGTCGCGGTGTCCGGGTCGGCGCCGACGCGCATGCCCTGGTCTAGCCCGTCGATCGCAGCCATCTCATCGGCGCTCAACTCGAAGCCAACAATGTCGAAGTTCTGCGCCATGCGCTCGCGCGAGTTCGACTTCGGGAAGACGATGAGTCCCGACTGGAGATGCCAGCGAACGACGACTTGCGCGGGCGATACGCCGTGCGCGGCCGCGGCGGACGCGACCGGCGGCATCCCGAACAGGTCATATTTACCCTGACCGAGCGGGCCCCACGATTCGACTTCGATGCCAGCACCGCGCGCGAAATCCCGGATCTCGTGCTGCGCGAAGGCCGGGTGCAGCTCGATCTGGTCGACCGCGGGAACGACCGTTCCCTCGGCAAGCACTCGCTCCAGGTGGGGAACGTGGAAGTTGGAGACCCCGATTGAGATGGCCTTGCCCATGGCTTGAATCTGCTCGAGGGCGAGCCACGTCTCGACGTAACGGTCGAGGTCGGGGCGAGGCCAATGGATCAGATAAAGGTTCACACTCTGAAGGCCGAGCTTCTCGAGGCTTGAGTCCATCGCGTCGAACGCCGACTGGGTTCCCTGATCCTTGTTCCACAGTTTGGTCGTGATGTACAGCTCGTCGCGCGGAATTCCCGACGCCGCGATTGCGCGGCCGACTCCCTCCTCGTTGCGGTACACCGCGGCGGTGTCGATGTGGCGGTAGCCGACCTCGAGCGCGTCCGACACGATTCGCTCGGTCTCGACCGGGTCGACCTGGAATACGCCGAACCCCAGCTGCGGGATCGTCGTGCCGTCATTGAGAGTGAGGGTCGCAATAGTCATGACACTCACGCTACCGCGAGACTTTGCCCATCAGTGAGGCCACCGGCCGAAGAAATAACGGGCGCGCAGCGACCCACCCCCCGACCATCACGACGATCGAAATCGCGAAGATGATGAACCCGACCCAGCTGACGTCATCGCTGCCGCCGTACATGTGGTTGAGGTTACGAAGAGCCCCCGTCGCGAGCACGAGTGTGACGTGCACGATGATGAACGCGACGAAATAGACCATGATCGGCAAGTGCAATGTGCGCGCCACCGTGACCGGGTACACGCGATTGAGACGCGTGGCGTTGACCGGCCAGGCGGCCGACATCCGGATGCCCGTGAGAATCGCGAGCGGGGCCGCAATGAACACCGTGGTGAAGTATGCAAGCAACTGCAGCGCGTTGTAGTTGACCCAGCCGTTCTCGCTCGGCCACTGCAGAGACGCGTACTGGAGGGCCGCCGACACGGAGTTGGGGAACACATCCCAACTCGTCGGCACGATGCGCAGCCACTGTCCCGTCGCGAAGATCAGAACATAGAACACGATGCCGTTGAGCACCCACAACGCATCGAGCGTGAAGTGGAACCAGAGGTTGAGGCTGATGCGCTTAGGCGCGCCCTTGGTGCGAATGAGCCCGGTGTTGTTGCGGGTCCAGAATGCGGACGGGCGCGTCGTCGTGCGTACCGCCCATCCGGTGCGAATGATCAGGAGAATCAGCAGCGAGTTGAAGAAGTGCTGCCACGCCAGCCAAGCAGGGAACCCCACCGGCGTGCCCGGTGCCGGAGCCGACGCGCCCGGGAATGCCGCGAGAAAGGCAACGCCCGCGTCGCTGAAGCGAAACGCGCGCGCACCGACGACAACCGCGGCGAGCACGATAAGCGCAACCGGAATGATCCACACCAGGGCGAGGTAGCGGCTGCGGGGAGTGGGTCGGGCGGTGCTCATCCCTGGTTCACTTGGCCCGCGCGTCAAGGGCGGCGATCACTCGCGGCACGACGGTGAAGAGGTCTCCGACGATGCCGAAGTCCGCGATCTCGAAGATCGGAGCCTCGGGGTCTTTGTCGATCGCGACGATCGTCTTCGACGTCTGCATACCCGCGCGGTGCTGGATCGCACCCGAAATTCCGACCGCGATGTACAGCTGCGGTGCAACAGTGCTTCCGGTCTGACCCACCTGGAATGACTGTGGCACGTATCCCGCATCGACTGCGGCACGGGATGCGCCCACCGCCGCTCCCAGTGCGTCAGCGAGCTCTTCGACGATGTGGAAGTTCTCCTTCGATCCCACACCTCGTCCGCCCGAGACGATCGTCTTCGCGCCGCGCAGTTCCGGCCGGCTCGAGACCTCGGTCGATACCGTGATCGCGTCGATCGTCGCGGAGGTGGCTTCCGAGACGGAGACGGGCAGGCGCGTGATCGCGGCAGTGGCGGCATCCGCTCGCGCGTCGATCGCTCCCGTGCGAATCGTGACGATTGCCAGCGAACCGGGCGTAGTCGATTGCACGGTGTACGCGCCGCCGAAGACCGAGTGAGTGGTGGTTGTCGCCCCGCCGACCACGGCAACGTCGACCGCGTCGACGAAGAGCGCCGCGCCCAAGCGCACCGCGAGCCGGCCCGCGACGTCGCGACCTTCGACCGAGTTTTCCACGAGAATCGCTGTGGGGCTGAGGGCGGCGGATGCTGCGGCCAGCGCCTCGAGCTGCGGCCCGACCAGCAGGCTGCCAGCAGCGTCCGTCTCGGCGAGGTACACCTGCGCGGCTCCAAGCGCCCCGAGCTGCGCGGCAAGCGCGTCCCCCGTGCCGGGAGTAACGACGGCTACCGCGACCGGGGTGCCGAGTCCGGCAGCGGCAGCAATGAGTCCGGCGGCTGAGCTGCGCGCGGCACCGGCGGCATCGGTGCCGATGAGGACGAGTGTGTTCGACATGCTGGCGCTCCTAGATCAGCCGGCCGGCGGCGAGGAATTCGACGAGTTCGGTGGCGGCCGTGCCGTCATCGACGACCTTGCGGCCACCCGTGCGGGCGGGGCGCTCGGCGACGCTGACGATCGTGTTGCGCGAGCCGGTGGCCGCGGCATCCATCCCCAAAGAGGCGACCGTGACAACGGTGAGCGGCTTCTTCTTTGCCGTCATGATTCCCTTGAAGCCGGGGAAGCGTGCCTCGGGTGCGGCCTCGGAGATTGAGATCACGGCGGGCAGCGCGGCGTGCGCGGTCATGCTCGCCGACTCGATGCCCCGATCCCCCGACACGCTCGCGTCGGTCAACACGGGGTTATCGAGCGCGGTCAGCACGGGGAGGCCGAGGTGCTCGGCAATCATGGCGGGGATGACCCCGCCGCGGCCGTCGGTCGACTCGTTTCCGGCAATCACGAGGTCGAATCCGATACTCGCGATCGCGGCCGACAGCACGGCGGCGGTGAGGCCGAGATCGGCCCCCGCGAGCGAGTCATCGAGCACATGTACGGCGGAGTCTGCGCCCATCGCGAGCCCCTTGCGCAGCGCTTCGGTTGCTGACGCGGGTCCCATCGAGAGCACGACCACTTCGGTGTCCTTGGCGCGGTCTTTGTGCGCGAGCGCGACCTCGAGGGCGCGCTCGTTGATCTCGTCAACGACAGCATCACGGGGGTCGCGCTCAACCCATCCGGTGGTCGGATTGAGCTTGCGCTCGCCCCAGGTGTCTGGCACCTGCTTGACGAGGACGATGATCTTCACTGATTCGCTCCCACTCTGGTTTGTTCTCCTTTCACACGGTACCCGATCGCCGGTACAGCAATTACGAGCCGTCTATTCCGCGGCCACGTGCCGCTCATCGACACCGATATACGCGCTCAACGGACGGATGAGTGCGTTGGATTCGAGCTGCTCCACGATGTGCGCCGTCCACCCGGTCACGCGGCTCGCGACAAACAGCGGCGTGAACATCTCGGTGTCGAATCCGATCAGGTGGTACGCGGGACCACTCGGAAAGTCGAGGTTGGGCTTGATGTCCTTGCGCACCGCCATCCCGTGCTCGAGGGCGTCGTAGAGTTCGGCGAGGTCGGGACGGTCGTACTCGACGATGAGGGTGTCGAGGGCCGCCTTCATCGTCGGCACCCGCGAGTCGCCATGCTTGTATACCCGGTGGCCGAATCCCATGATCTTGCGCTTCTCGGCGAGCGCGGTATCGAGCCAGGCATCCGCACCCGCGGCAGAACCAATCTCGTCGAAGATGTGCATGACCGCTTCGTTGGCTCCGCCGTGAAGCGCGCCCTTGAGGGCACCAATTCCTCCGACGACCGCCGAATACAGATCAGACAGGGTGCTGGTGATGACGCGCGCCGTGAACGTGCTCGCGTTGAAGGAGTGCTCCGCGTACAGAATCATCGACACGTCGAACGCGCTCACGACGACGGCGTCCGGCACTTCACCGAAGGTCATGTGCAAGAAGTTTGCGGAGTAGCCGAGGTCGTCTCTGGGCTCGACGAGGTGCTCACCGCGGCGGCGACGTTGGTCGTATGCCACGATCGCCGGCAGCTGAGCGAACAGCGTAAGCGACTTCTGCAGATTGGATGCGCGGCTCGAGTCCGCGGCATCCGGATCGATCGCGCCCAGCACGCTCACGGCCGTGCGCACGACGTCCATGGGATGCGCAGTCACCGGCAACTCGTCGATCACGCGCTTGACGACTTCGTTGAGATTGCGCTGAGCACGCTCGGCGGTCTCGAACTCCTCGAGCTGAACCGGGGTAGGAAGCTCGCCATACCAGAGCAGATACGCCACCTCTTCGAAGGTGCACGCGGCAGCGAGCTCCTGAACGGGATAGCCCCGGTAGAGCAGCGAATTGGTCTCGGGGTTGACCTTCGAGATCGCGGTGCTGTCGACGATGACGCCGGTGAGGCCTTTTCGGATGTCTGAATCAGTCATGTGCGCTAACCCTTCGGAACGGTGAAATTGAAAACCGAGGTGTCGAAGGCGTTGTACGCCTCGTAATCGAGTAACTCATACAGTCTCGCGCGAGTCTGCATGCCGGGCACCTCCGACTTCAACGAACCCTCGGCATTCAGGGCGTCGAGTCCACGCTGCGCGGCTCCCATGGCAATCCGCAAGAGGCTAACGGGGTAAATCACGATGTTCATTCCGACGTTCTTCAGTTCGCTCACTGTGAAGAGTTCGCTCTTGCCGAATTCGGTCATGTTCGCGAGCAGCGGCACATCGATGGCTTTACGCATGGCTTCGAACTCGCCGAGGTCGGCCATGGCCTCGGGGAAGATCGCGTCAGCGCCGGCATCGACGAGTGCCTTCGCGCGCGCGATCGCCGCTGGTAATCCCTCGATCGCGCGAATGTCGGTGCGGGCCATGATGAGCAAGTTCGGGTCGCGCCGGGCATCCACCGCGGCACGGATGCGCTTGGTCGCCGTCTCGGTGTCCACAACGGCCTTGCCGTCGAGGTGGCCGCACCGCTTCGGGTTGACCTGATCTTCGATGTGGAAGCCCGCGACTCCGGAATCCTCGAGTTCTTGCACGGTGCGTGCCACGTTCATCGGCTCGCCGAACCCGGTATCGGCGTCGATGATCGCGGGGAGGTCGGTCATTCGCGCGATCTGACGTCCCCGCGTGGCGACCTCGCTCAGGGTCGTGAGCCCGATATCTGGAAGCCCGAGGTCTGCGGCGATCACGGCGCCGGAGATGTACACACCCTCGAAGCCGGCGTCTTGGATCAGCGCGGCACTGAGCGGATTGAACGCGCCGGGCATTCGGATCAGTTCACCGCTGTCGAGACGGGCTCGGAAGGCCGCGCGCTTCTCGGCGGGAGGGACAGTCGAATACAGCATCAGAAGATCCCCTTCGGTGTGACAGCGGGAAAGTCTCCGCGCACGGTGAGCGCCGAGAGATCGGTGAGGTCTACGAGAGACTGTGCGGCGTCGAGGAAGCGTTCGATCTCGCTCGAGGCGAGCACGCCCTCGGCAAGCGATCGGAACTTGGCAGTATATTCCGCGCGACCGAACGGCCGTGCGCCCAGCGGATGCGCGTCGGCAACGGCGATCTCGTCAACGATCCGCGAGCCATCGGTGAGGTCGATCTCCACGCGCCCGCCGAACGCCTTCTCCGTGATGTCGTCGGAGTGGTAGCGGCGCGTCCACTCGGGATCCTCGACTGTCGTGACGCGCTGCCAGAGGGCGACGGTGTCGGATCGCGCGGCGCGCTCGGGAGCGTACGAGCGCTCGTGATCCCACTCGCCGTCTTGGAGTGCCACCGTAAAGATGTACGGGATCGAGTGGTCGAGGGTCT
>Ga0209512_1005843_pt1 | contig 10064 bp, 8 predicted proteins | sample frozenSSSSmetaG_FD_184142 | JGI IMG/M metagenome (GOLD analysis project Ga0209512, IMG submission 184142) | Glacier valley bacterial and archeal communities from Borup Fiord, Nunavut, Canada, to study Microbial Dark Matter (Phase II) -... | ecosystem: Environmental > Aquatic > Freshwater > Ice >... | reverse complement strand
CGTCTCGATTTCAGCCATAATTGAAACTCTCACTCTTGCTTCAATCTGAAAGCAAAAGGCAGGAAAAAAGCCAATGGTCGCTATCCCTACCTCGATCGTTTATCCCGATTCTGACGGGTTGCCGATGTCAGATAACACCCGCCAGTTTGAGTATATTGTCTACGTCAAGAAAGGCGTGGATTGGTTATTTAGTGACGATCCACAAATTTTTGTCGGAGGAGATTTGCTTTGGTATCCTGTTGAAGGCAACCCCAAGCTTCGCCAAGCGCCCGATGTGATGGTGGTATTTGGACGACCCAAGGGCGATAGAGGCAGCTACCAACAGTGGAAAGAAGACAATATTCCTCCGCAAGTCGTCTTCGAGATTATCTCTCCAGGCAACACGATTCCTGAAATGACTCGAAAGTTTCAGTTTTATGAGCGTTACGGCGTGGAAGAGTACTACATTTATGATCCCGATCGCTTGAGTCTAGGAGGATTTCTTCGACAAAACGATAGGCTAGAAGCAATTGAGGTGATGGAAGGATGGGTGAGTCCTCACTTAAACGTGCGCTTCACCCTAAACCCAGACGGGGGATTAGAACTCTACCGACCCGATGGGCGACTATTTGAGCGTTATGAGGAAATTGCCGCACGAGCCGAACGAGAACATCAACGAGCCGAACAAGAACATCAACGAGCCGAACGAGCCGAACAACGGGTGAGTCAGGCAGAAGCTGAGGTCGATCGCTTAAAAGCGCAACTTAAAGCAATGGGTCACAGCCCAGACGATTTGATTGGAACCGAAGGAAGGGAATGATATGCAGACACTCAATAGACCTACAGAACATCCTTCAGAAGATGGTTTAGTGATTGCCGGACGAACATTTCGATCGCGACTCATGACCGGAACCGGAAAATATCGCACCTTTGAGGAAATGCGCCACAGCATTGCAGCGAGTGGCAGCGAAATCGTCACCGTCGCCGTACGTAGAGTGCAGACAAAAGCGCCAGGGCACGAAGGACTCGCCGAAGCCCTAGATTGGACAAAAATTTGGATGCTGCCCAACACCGCAGGCTGTCAAACGGCTGAAGAAGCGGTGCGAGTTGCGCGTCTCGGTCGAGAAATGGCAAAACTCCTCGGTCAAGAAGACAACAATTTTGTCAAACTCGAAGTGATTCCCGATGCAAAATATTTGCTGCCTGACCCGATCGGCACTCTCCAAGCAGCCGAGCAACTCGTTAAAGAAGGCTTTGCTGTGCTGCCATACATCAACGCCGATCCGCTGTTGGCAAAGCGATTAGAAGAGGTCGGTTGCGTGACAGTGATGCCGTTGGGTTCTCCGATCGGGTCAGGGCAAGGCATCAAAAACGCCGCCAATATCCAGATCATTATTGAGAATGCCAGAGTTCCGGTCGTCGTCGATGCCGGAATTGGCGCACCGAGCGAAGCTGCTCAAGCGATGGAAATGGGAGCCGATGCGCTGCTGGTCAACACCGCGATCGCTCAGGCAGTCAACTCGATCGCGATGGCAAGAGCAATGAATCTCGCGACTGAAGCAGGTCGTCTTGCCTATCAAGCTGGGCGAATTCCGATCAAGGTTTATGCGAGTGCGAGTTCGCCGCTGACAGGCACGATTAATAGCTAGGTTTTAGGTAGGCAGGTGATTGTTTGCCTACCTTTCTTTTTCTCTATTTATGACAAAAAGCTATAAGCATTAAAATTTCTTACCTTGGAATGAGAGCGATGACCAAAAGTTTGCTAAACTTAACAGAACAACTTCAGGAGAAACCCTATGCGCTACACCGTTGAAGAAGGCGGACGTTTGAATAACTATGCGATCGAACCCAAAGTCTATGAAGCGACTCCTCCCACGGTTGCACAAAAGCGTAACTATCTGATCCTGGGTACGGTTGGCACTCTGCTTGTCGGCGGACTTCTCTACGTCGCAGTTGCCGTCTCGTAAAATCTTTGATATTAAAAGCAAGACGGTTCCATTGCTCAGTAGAATTCAAAATTTAATAGCTTTGAGCCAGGTCACTTGCTGATGTAAGTCCCTGGCTTTTGTTTGTCGCGTCATCAAGAACAGCAACTACGATCCCGTAGTCGTATTCTATTGAGCGATCGAACTCCTCTGGTTATGACAGAACATCTACTATAATTAGCAGCTAGACTAGACCCCTTGCAAAAGTCCATTTCTTGAACGAATTCCTAACAGTTTCAGCCTCACATTCTGCTACTTATGCAAGAAGTCTACTGTCATCCAGTCTTTGAAGTGTCTCTTTCATCCTGACATTGCTAAACCGGGTCGAAAAGAGTGACATCTCCATACCGTCATTCTGCGTGACTCGGATTACCGCTGATGCCACTCGTTGACCATCAACCTGTCTCTAGCAATTCTGTGACCGAGCTTGCTTCTGATCATCGCTCAAGCTTGAACCAACCCATTTACCTCCGTCTAAGATTGGCGCTCAGTCTCAACCTGCGTCGTCAAGTTTTTATTGCCATTTGTGACGATGTGCGACTGCGCGATCGCTTTGCGGCAAAACTTCAAGCAGATTTAGAAACGTCGCCCCTTAACTTTGGCGTTGAAGAGTTAAAACCAAAGCACACAACGAACGGCAAGGCAGACGTTCCAAAACTGGTGACGCTCAATCTTAGTCTGTCAAACCCAAATCTTTTAGAGCAAATTCATCACTGGCGATCGACAAATTCTCGACGCATCAAATCGGCATTTGACCCGATCACCAGCTTTCAAATCATCGGCATTGAGCAGCTCACCCGCCAGCCCGTCCACCTTCAGCGCGACTTTCTCAACTCGCTGCAAACCTTAGCTCACCAGTTCGCCACCGTAGACTTTAACCTGGTGCTGTGGGTATCGCGTCCTTGGTGTCGATCGATTTTGCAATCTGTGCCTGAATTTTGGCAGTGCCACACCGGAGTCTTTGAATTTGAAGGAGACCCGACCCCAGTTGGAGAGGCAAAACGAACCCCGCAGATCATTCATCCGTCCACCGTCCGCCGTGCATCGTCTGCCGTCACTCAACCGCCCGTTGTTAGTTTTCAGCCGTTACTCACTCCAACAAAATCGCAAGCAGACCTCGACCTCACCCATTTAGTTCTAGCCGCGGTAGAACAAAAGATTTCTGCGATAGAAGCCAGTTCCCCACGCGAGGTAGAGCACTCTAGCGAACCGCTTCGCATTTTGCAGCACCTAGAGGCGTTGCATCTTGAGCAAGCCCCTGCTGCCGCGCTCTCTGCTGCTTATCAACAGCTAGGAGACTGCTATCGAGAACGCCTTGAGCAAGACAATTCATCGGCTGAATCGCTGACGATCGCCATCCGCGCCTATGAGCAAGTGCTGCGTCTTTTAGAGCCAGACTCGTCTGAGCTACCAGATTTGCTCAACGACATTGGCAACCTTTATTGGATGCTGTCTCGTCAGGTAGATCAACTGCCAAATCTAGAAAAAGCGATCAAAGCGTATCAGTTCGCTTTAAGCAAGATCGATCCAGAAACGCGATCGCAGACTTACGCCATGATTCAAAACAATCTGGGTTCTGTGTATAGCGATCGAGCCTACCGTGAAGATCCGGTAGAAAATTTGCAACGGGCGATCGAGGCATATCAAAACGCTTTGATGGTTCGATCGGCAGCCGATGATTCGTCTCGATATGCTGCTACTCAAAATAATCTCGGCACCGCTTTCTGGAATTTGGCACAGCACAAAACACCGATTCTGAATTTGCAGAGCGCGATCGGGGCTTACATTGAAGCGCTTCATCACTACGACTCAGAGCAGGAGCCATTTCACTATGCGATGATTCAAAACAACTTAGGCACCGCTTATTGGAACCTGTCCCAGTGTCCGCGCAGCCATGACCCATCTGAGCAACTCAACGCCACTCCAGAAGACTTTTTGATGTTAGCGATCGGAGCCTATCGCATCGCCCTCATTTACCGCACGTTAGAATCGGCTCCTGCTGCCAATGCCGCTACTCAAAACAATCTCGGCACAGCTTACTGGCATCTCGCCAATTTGTCCTCAACTCATTACGACGACCGATCGGGCTATTTACGCTCCGCGATCGCGGCATATCAAGCAGCCCTCGCTGCCGCTCACTCTCTTGCAGCGGTCGGCGCACCCCCTTTGACGTTTGATGTGTGGGCAGCCCATAACAATTTGGGATCGGCGTATCATCAATTAGCCACCGACGATCGAGCCAGTCTGGAGGCAAAAACCCGATCGCACTATTTAGAAGCTTCGCTCTCTCACCACGTTCAAGCCGTGCAGGGTTGGCAAGAGAAACCTGATTTTCGTCAGAGCGCAATGGCTCATCTTGTCCAGACTGTGAGAACGTTGCGCGATCGTCAGGGCATTCAAGGGCAAACCCTGGCGTTCTCCAAGATTCCGGCTCCGTTGATCCCAACGGTGATGAAGCAGCTTTAATGACGCGGCACTAGACTTCTCGCGATCGCCGTTCATACCACCGCAGCAGCACCCGCGCCAACCGCTCCGAATCGTGGCGCACTAACCCTGTTTCTTCGTCTTCGTGCATCACGTCGGCACGAATAATCCGTCGTCCGAGCTTCATCACAGCATCTCGATCGACCCCCACCGGATGCGAGTGTTCTTCGGCATAGCGAATTAATGCTTTGGCAGAAGGCGGCTGCTTTTGCACCAACACCGCATCAAATAACGGCTTTCCGCACGCGAGGTCGATCGCTCGAATGTGATCAGCCACGCTATATCCATCGGTTTCTCCCGGCTGCGTCATAATATTGCACACATACACACACGGGACTTGTCGTTCAGCGATCGCGTTTGCAATGGCAGGCGCTAACAGGTTAGGAATCACGCTGGTGTAGAGACTTCCTGGACCAATCACAATGTAATCAGCTTTATAAAGCGCCTCTAACGCTCTCGGCAAAGCAGGCGGGTTGGGAGGCGTGCAGCCAATTCTCACGATCTTGCCGTTTGCCCCAGTGATATTCGATTCGCCCTCAATGCGGCGACCGTCTTCGAGTTCTGCCCAGAGACGCACATCGCTGAGTGTCGCAGGCAAAACCTGTCCCCGCACAGCGAGAACTTTAGAACTTGCAGTGATAGCTTGTTCAAAATCTCCGGTGATGTCGCTCAAAACCGTGAGAAACAAATTGCCAAAGCTGTGCCCCACTAATCCATCTCCGGCTTTAAACCGATATTGAAACAGTTCCGTGAGCAATTTTTCCTCGTCGGCTAATGCGGCGATGCAGTTGCGAATGTCTCCGGGAGGCAACCCGCCAATCTCCCGCCGCAGCCGCCCTGAAGAGCCGCCATCATCTGCCACCGTGACGATCGCCGTGATGTTAGCGCTCGATCGCTTTAATCCTCTCAGCAACGTAGACAGACCTGTGCCGCCCCCGATCGTCACAATTCTAGGACCGCGATTTAAACGGCGCGCCGTCAGCAGCACATCGACTAATTCTTCATCGCGATCGGTCATCAACACGTTTGTCAGTGAGCCAAAGGTGCGAGTTTGTCCCCACAAAATCAGCAGCACTCCCACCACTAAGACCAGCGGACCGCTCACATAGCTCGGCAGCAGACGGCTTAACGTTTCTAAAAAATCGGCGGCAAACTGCAACAGATAAAAGATCGGAGTCAGCTTTACCCAAATCGCCAGCCCCAAACTGACTAGCAGCACCCCTCCTGCACTGATTAACATCCAGCGCTTGACAAACAAACCTGGAGCCAGCCACTTAAACCACTGCCCCAGCCAGATTGGAGCCAACTGGCGAGATTCTTGCCGGATCGTCCGCATTGCCTGCTTGAGTAAACGATTTGTTGTCATTGGTGCTTTATGCCCAGAACGGAAGAAAGGCTGACCAGAATTTTAGAGAAATTACTTGCCTTTGACAGCAGGATAACTCAAGTTTCTCATTCCTAATTGACAATAGGGAAGGAGGAAATCGAGAACAGAGAGCATCTGACTTCACTTTGAGAAAAGGAAGAAGAAGGATTCTGATAGAGTCATAGGAGAATAATAGAGATCATGACCTCAATCCAGTAATTTCTATTCTTAAGACCTGAATCACCCGATCGTCTGTTCCCAATTCTCCTCAACCCTGTGGTCTAATTCTCAAACGAATGAGCGAACCGTTGATCGAACTGAGAGGAGTTTGTAAGACTTTTGGACAAAACGTTGTCCTAGATCACGCTGACCTGTCCATCTATCGAGGAGAAGCCCTCGCCATTATTGGACCGTCTGGCACAGGCAAATCGACTGTGCTGAGAATTATTGCTGGACTGTTGGCTCCTGACGCAGGAGAAGTCTACATTGGGGGGCAACTGCGGCAGGGGTTGATCGAAGATGCTGCCGACCCGATTAATATCAGCATGGTGTTTCAGCAAGCGGCTCTCTTTGACTCGCTAACGGTTGGAGAAAACGTCGGATTTTCGCTCTATCAGCGATCGCGCCTTCCCCGCCGTCGCATCCGCGAACTTGTCACACAGCGCTTGGAAATGGTGGGCTTGTCGGGCATCAGCGATCGCTACCCTTCAGAACTCTCTGGCGGGATGCGAAAACGAGTCAGCTTTGCGCGCGCCATTATGTCAAATCCAGACAACCCAAAGGATACACCCGATATGCTACTCTACGATGAACCGACGGCAGGGCTTGACCCGATCGCCTCCACCGTGATCGAAGATTTAGTTAGGCATCTCACGGGGCAGGGAGGCTGTCAGAGCTATGTGATGGTGACTCATCAGCAGAGCACGATTCGTCGAACCGCCGATCGAGTCCTTTTTCTTCATCAGGGCAAGGTGCAGTGGCAGGGCAAAGTTCACGAGATTGACAGCACAGACAATCCACTCATCCGGCAGTTTTTTAGCGGTAGTGTGGAAGGACCCATACAGATGATTGGATAAGCCTATGCGATCGCGAATGGTTCGAGAAGGCTCGGTAGGGCTGCTGATTTTAGCAGGTGTGGGGCTGTTTGGAGGCTTGATTCTCTGGCTGCGGGGCTTTAACCCAAGCAATCGCAGTTTCTCGGTCACAGTAGAGTTTGCGACGACGGGCGGCGTTCAGCCAGGGTCGCCTGTGCGCTATCGTGGGGTGACGGTTGGCAGAATTAGCCGCATCTCACCCAACCCCAATGGCGTGGCAATTCAGATCGATATTGCTCCTGCTGATCTGATTATTCCGCGTGACTCAGAGGTGACGGTCAATCAGTCGGGTTTGCTCGGCGAAACGGTTCTAGATATCATTCCTCGCAAGCCGCTGCCCGATGGAGTGATGGCGGCAAAACCCCTCGATCGAGACTGCAATAAAGAAATTATTCTCTGTGAAGGCTCTCGCATCAACGGGACGTTGGGCATCAGCACCGATGAGCTAGTGCGAGCCAGCATCAAGTTTGCCACGGTTTACAGCGATCCGCAGTTTACGGGCAATATCAACTCCTTAACCAAAAACAGCAGTGATGCCGCCGCTCAGATCGTGATTTTGAGTAAGGAAGTCACAGCCTTGGTGAAATCAGCCAGACAAGAAGTCGGCACGTTTTCTGGCACTGCAAAATCGATTAGCAACGCGGCAACTCAGTTTGGGCTGACGATCGGGCAGGTCAACAGTTTAATCACTGCCAATCGAGCCACCCTGGTTTCAACGTTAGACAATCTCAATCAGACGAGTGGACAGTTGCGATTAACCGTGACTCGGCTGAGTCCGACGCTCGATCGCATTCAGCAAGGGCAACTGATTCAAAACCTAGAAACGCTGTCTGCAAACGCGGCTCAGGCATCTATAAATCTGCGAGATGTGTCAGTCAGGCTCAACAATCCCTCAAATCTCACGGTCTTACAGCAGACGCTCGATTCTGCCAGAGCTACGTTTCAAAATGCTCAAAAAATTACGGCAGACTTAGACGAGTTGACGGGCGACCCTCAACTGCGAAACGATCTGCGGAATTTGATTAAAGGGTTGAGTGGGTTAACGTCTTCGACCCAGCAGTTGCAGCAACAGGCGCAGGTTGCCCAAGTTCTTGCACCCTATGCGGAGACTTCGCCGCAGTCTACGACAACTTTAGAAGCGACTGAACCCTCGTTTGGGATCACGCGATCGCCCTCAAGTTTAGCTCCCTCGCCGACTCAGCCATAAACTCTCATACACCGTCAAGGCTGCATTTGGTACTCTCAGAATAACAAAATCGTTAGCCCGAGGCTTTGGTGCAGCACTTATCAAGTGTTTCGGTATGATGGAGGCTAAACAGACGTTCTGATGCAATGACGGAATCCATCCTTGCTACTTTTCAAAAAGCCTATCGAGATTTTGCTCTGGTTCCCCTAATCAAGCCAGAGGATATTGAGAAGTTTCGGGTGAACTATGGACGCGAGGTGATGGTGCGGCTGAAGCAGGAAGTGAATGCTTCGACCAAGGATCAAAAATTTGTGTTTGCAGGGCATCTCGGCTGTGGCAAGTCTACCCTGTTGAAACGATTTGCAGTTGAAATGCAGCCTCAGCACTTTGTTGTGTTTTTCTCTATTGCGGATCTGATAGAGCCGTCGGCTGTCACCCATCGTAGAATTCTTTATGCGATCGCCATAAAACTCTTGAGCGCTGCCACTGAAAAGCAGATCTCAGTTGACGACGATATCAAGAAAAGTTTATTGGGCTGGATGACAACCACTCATAAGCAAAAAGCCGAGCAAACGACCAAATCCGAAGTGGGGCTGGGAGTAGACAAATTGCTCCAGATGGCTACTCTGAAATTTCAGCAAGAACAGGCATTTCGAGATGAAATTGAGCGGGTTTACGAAAAGAATGTAGCGGATTTGGTGGGCAAAGCTGATCGCATTGCTGCTGCGATCGAAACCACGATGAAAAAGCCTGTGCTAGTGGTGATTGATGATTTAGATAAGCTGGATTTAGATCTAGTCGAGTCGATCTATCGTCAAAACATCAAAGTGTTGTTTTCACCCCGGTTTCGGATTGTGTTTACGATTCCAATTTCCGCCATTCAAGAGCCGCAGGTGATGGGAGCGCTGACTTCTGAGGGCATTGTGCATCCGCAGTTGTTTCCGGTGGCGAAGTTTTATCCCAAGCAAGACTGTCATAACCCCGAAGCAGAGCCGATCGCCAAAACGGTGGAAACTTTTTTGGAGGTGTTAACCAGACGCATTCCTGCTGGGCGGATTGAGCCAGAGACTGCCCGCCGCATGGTGCTTAAAAGTGGGGGCGTGATGCGCGAACTGGTGCGAATTGCGCGAGAATGCTGCACCGAATGTATGGTGCAATTAGAGCTTGAACCCGATCGGACTGACTTGATGATTGATGATGCAATTCTCAAGGAGGCGCTGCGGAATCTCCGCAATGATTTTGCTCGACAGATTGGGACAAATCTGTTTCCGATTTTGGTGCAGGTTTACGACACGCTTAACAATGAGGATGCAGACGGCGCTGCTTTTGTGAAATTGCTGCACGGACTGATGGTGCTGGAATATCAGAATGATGATTTGTGGTACAACGTGCATCCGATCGTCGTGGATCTGCTTCGACAGAAAAAACTGATTGAGTAGGACAGAGATTCATGTCTCAGCCAGTCATGACTGATGCTTTAGAACAAGCCGCTTCAAACCAGCGTAATTTGCGGCGATTGGTGGTGTCGGTGCAGGCGAGTTTACACAAGCTAAATTTATTGATTGCGGTTTGTGACAACCCTCGATATCGGGATGAGCTAATTCGCACTTATGAGGCAGAGCTAACCGCAAACGGAATTGTCTGCGATCAAGTGCGGTTAGATCGTCAGCAGCCCAGCCTCAAGCAGAGTTTAATCGATTGGCAGGCACACCTTGACGATCGACAGAGCGAAACGCCTATTGTAGTGACTGTGCGAGGTGGGGATGAACTATTGGGGGTGCGCTTGCAGGAACCAAAGTCTGCCCAAGAGCGGTTTTTCTTTTCGGTGCAGTGGACGCGGGAAGGGTTGCGAGACTTTCAGTTTCCGATCGTGCTCTGGGTGACGCAGGCAATCTCGCAGGGGTTAGCGCAGCAGGCTCCCGATTTTTGGAGTTGGCGCGGTGGGGTGTTTGAGTTTGTGCAGCCGATCG
>Ga0209512_1005837_pt1 | contig 10072 bp, 7 predicted proteins | sample frozenSSSSmetaG_FD_184142 | JGI IMG/M metagenome (GOLD analysis project Ga0209512, IMG submission 184142) | Glacier valley bacterial and archeal communities from Borup Fiord, Nunavut, Canada, to study Microbial Dark Matter (Phase II) -... | ecosystem: Environmental > Aquatic > Freshwater > Ice >... | reverse complement strand
TACATCGCGTCAGTGACGAAGCCCGGCGGTGGGGTCACAACGAATACGTACGATTCGGCGCATCGGGTTACCTCCCAACAGGATCCGATCGGGCGAATCACAACGTTCTCCTACGGGGGAACGACGACGACGACGACAACCGCTCCCGACGGTTCGCAGCTGGTTGAGACCTACGCGGGAGGCCACCTCGTGTCCCAGACCCGCGCATCCGGAACGAGTGCGGCCGAAACAACAACCTACGTGTACGACGCGGCGAACAATGTTGCCTCGGTTGTGGACCCCACCGGCGCGGTCACGAGTTCCACGTATGACGCTCTCGGCAACGAACTGACCCGAACCGACCCCCTAGGGCGGGTGACCCGATGGACCTACGACCAACTCGGCGATGTCACCTCGATCACCGACCCGCTGGGAAACCAGTCCACATCCACCTACAGCACCACCGGCGACGCGTTGACCTCAACGTCGCCGGGCAATCACACACAAACCTGGACCCACAACACCAACGGGACTATCGCAACATCCCTGGATGCACGCGGCAAGTCCACTTCCTACACCTACGACAGCGCTGGTCGACCCGCTAGTCGAACCGACCCCGATGGTCGAACCCAATCCGTTGCCTACAACGCGGCAGGGATCGTCACAACCCAGACTGATTCGGCAGGGAAAATCACCACGATTACCTCCGACGCTGCAGGGCGAGTGTTGACGGTAAAGGACCCGAACCTTCACACGACGAAATACACCTACGACGCGGACGGCAACGTCCTGACAACTGTGGACGCCGGTGCGCACCTGAGCTCACAGGCTTATAACCTCGCGGGCGAACGCACGAGCGCAACAGATGCGAACGCAAAGGTCACCACCTACACCTATACGGCGGCAGGGCTTCCCTCGACGGTCACCGACCCCAACGGCAACATCACAACGATGGCCTACAACGCGGCCCACCGACTGGTCTCCACCACCGACCCCGACGGTCGGGTCACGACCTACACGAACGACCTGGATGGTAGGCGCCTGACAACAACACGCCCATCCGGTGCGGTAACGACCACCGCATACGATGCGGCCGGCGAGCCGACGACGTTGACCGACGCCAACGGGCAGGTCACCGCGGTTGTGTATGACGCCGACGGTCGCAAAACCAAGGTCACCGATCCACTGAACCGGTCCGCATCCTTCACCTACACGCCCGATTCTCAAGTTGCCGCGGTCACACTCCCGGGCACCCAAACGGAGACTTACTCCTACGACGCCGCTGGAAACCTGACCCAATTCACCAACGCGGACGGCAAAGCCGCAACCTACATCTATGACCCCGCCGGCCTAGTTTCCAGCAAGACCGAACCCGGGGGACTGACCAGCAGCTACACCTACGACACTGCCGGTCGAGTGTCGGTCACAACCAGCCCAGACCTGACCACAGCCACCAACACCTACGACAGCGCCGGACAGTTGACCACCGTTCACTACAGCGCGACCGGATCAACCGACATCAAGTTCACCTACAGCACCACCGGTCAACGCGCCACGATGGTTGACGCCACCGGAACCAGTTCCTACTCGTACGACCCGGTCGGCAGACTGCTGTCCGAGAAGAACGGTGCCGCAACAGTCATCGGCTACAGCTACGACCCCGCCGGACGACTTACGAGCATCGCCTACCCCGGAACCCACACCGTCAGCTACGGCTACGACAAGAGCGGCGACGTCACGAGCGTCGGCGACTGGGCCGCCCATAGCACCATCTTCACGTGGACTGCCGACCGACAACTCGCCACCCAAGCAGACCCGAACGGGCTAACCCAAACCGACACCTACGATCCCGCCGGTCAAATCACTGCGATGACCACGACACTTGCTGCGACCGTCCAAGCCAAGTTCAGTTACGGGTACGACGCCGCCGGTCAAATGACCTCCGACACCACCGTTGACCCCACCACGACCGGTAGCGGAGTCGCTCGAGTGTTCGGGTACGACACGAACTCGCAGATCGCCGCAGTCACGACCGGTGCTGTCACTGGTACCTATTCGGCCACCGCGGCCGGAGTCCTCACTGCCACACCAACCGCTGCGCTGACGACCAATAGCGCGCAAGAGCTCACCGCAAGCACTCCCGCGACGGGACCTGCGACGAGCTTCACTTACAACGCGAACGGGTCGAGGACCGCCTCGACGCTGGCCGCCGGCGGCACCACCCCGGCCGCAACAACCACATACACGTACTCGGCGACTGGCGCCCTTGCCTCCGTCGTTCTGCCCGGCACCGGCGGCACGATCAGCTACAAAACCAACGGCGACGGTGTCCGACAGTCCCGCACCCAAGGCTCAACGACCACGAAATTACTGTGGTCCAACAACGCCTCCACCCCACGATTGCTCGATGACGGCACATACAGCTACATTTACGGGCCTACTGGCAACCCGATCGAACGAGTCAACGACTCCACACAAGGGATCCAATACTTGCTTGGCGACAACATCGGATCCGTCCGCCTGATCTCCGATCCAACGGGCACAATCCTCTCCACCAACCGTTACGACGCCTACGGCAACCGCACCACCCACACTGGCAGCGTCGACAGCACAATCGGCTACGCCGGCACCTGGACCGACCCCACGACTGGGCTGGTCTACCTCCAAGCCCGCGACTACGACCCCAAAACCGCCCAACTCACCTCATACGACCCCGCAGTCGACCGAACACATCAGCCGTACGCCTACGTCGCCAACAACCCTCTCAGACTCACTGACCCCACGGGGCTGGACTTCTGGAACGACCTCGGAAACAACGCACTAGCCTTTGGGGCGGGAGTTCTCGACGGGGCAACGTTCGGCCTATCGTCGGCAATCCTCGGGGCCGTGGTTCCCGGCTACAACTGCTTCACGCAAAACAACGGATGGTTTGCTGCCGGAAGCATCGTCGGGATGGTCGGGGTAGGTCTCGCTGAAAGCGTTCTGACTGCAGGAGTCGGTGCCGGGGTAGCGGTTGCCGCCATTGCAGCACGCCTCGCAATCAAAGGCGCGGTACGCGTCGGCGAGGCCATCGCGGAGCGAGTCGCAGCACGTGCCGTCGAACAAGCCGCTGTCGGCGCAGGACGTCGCGCGGTGGAAACCGTCGCCGCAGGGGCAGACGGGGCCGGAGCCAAGGGTGTTACTGAGGCGTTTCACTACACAGGAGTTCAGAATGTCGCGCCAATCGAGGCGAAGGGTTTGCGAGCTGGCACATATGCAACGACTCAGGGCGGACTGAGTCCGCTCCAGGCGCAACTCGACCTCGCCCTGCAACCTAACAGGGGTCTCCCGGGCGCCGTGTTCCGAATTGATCTCGAAGGCCTTCGGGGTGCTGGATACAAGATCCCCGGGGTCGGCCGCGTGGCGCGTAGCTTTAACATGCCGGGTGGCGGCTTGGAGATGCAGTTTCCATACGAGATACCGCCCGAGTTTTTGGCGGTGGTCCCGTGAGCGCGGCAGAGGTGCGCCAAGCCTGGATATGGGCGCGTGACGAGGCGATTTCTCGGGCAATGGCCAACAAGCAGAGCCAAGACGCTCTTTCAGGTATGGCACAGATATACCGATCGCTGAGTGCAGATGACCGCCTAGTTGTTGACGAACTTCTCACTGATGAACTCAAGTCAGATGACGCGACAGTTAGATTTGATGCGCTCTCACTCATCGCCGATTTCACGATCAGGACTGCACTTCCGGCGCTTCGCGAGTTAGCTCTCTGGTTAGAGAGCCAGCGCTCTCCGGGCGCACCATATGAGCGGGCGAAGGTCAATCGCTTGATCGCCGCGCTTGCCGAGCTGCCAACCACCGGCTCGGGCGACACCGAGGTTCAAGACGATTTGTGATCGGGCTGTTATGTATCAGGACATCTCTGACAGTTCTGCATCAATAGAGCTCGGACCCTTTCTGGGTTTTTGGTCCTGACACTTCCCCTCATTGTTTGAGGCATGAGTGCTATTGAGCCTGTTGATCCTCGTGTCCGTCTCGCCATTACGCAGTGGCCGCCCGATGCTCCACGGGGGGCGGTGACGACCTTCTGTGCCGAGCAGGGCATCTCCCGGGAGACGTTCTACGCGATCAAACGCCGCGCTGCCGAGGAGGGCCAGGCCGCGGCTCTGCAACCTCGATCGCGGCGGCCTCGGTCGAGCCCGAACAGGGCCGATGACGCGGTGAAGGCTCAGGCGATCGGGGTTCGCGCCGCGCTTGAGCAGTCGGGCCTAGACCACGGGCCGATCAGCGTGCACGACAAAATGCAGTCTTTGGGGATGGTGCCGGTCCCATCGACGGCAGCACTGTCCAGGATCTTCCGTGATGCGGGGGTTGCTCGGGTTGAGCCGCGGAAGAAACCGCGGGCCTCGTTCCGGCGGTTCGTTTATCCGGCGCCGAACGCGTGCTGGCAGTTGGATGGCACCGAATACGTTTTGACCGGGGGCCGCAAATGCGTGATCTTCCAGCTCATCGACGACCACGCCCGCCTCGCAGTCGCCACCCATGTCACCTGGGGTGAAACCTCCGAAGGCGCCATCGCCGTGGTCAAGAAAGGCATCACCGCTCACGGCGTTCCGCAGCGGCTGCTCACCGACAACGGCGCCGCGTTGAACCCATCCCGGCGTGGTGCCGTCGGCCAGCTCGTCACCTACGTCACCCGGCTCGGTGTGGAGCCGATCACCGGCAAACCCTACAAACCGACCACGCAGGGCAAGAACGAACGCTTCCACCAGACCCTGTTCCGCTGGCTCGATAAACAACCCTTGGCTGCGTCTCTCGAGGAACTGCAGGGCCAGGTCGATGAGTTCGACCGGATCTATAACACTGAGCGACCCCACCAGGGACTGCCCGGCCGGATTACCCCGGCGCAGGCCTGGGAGGCGACACCGAAGGCCGACCCGCCGCGGCCACGCAACCAAATCCGCCCTGTCGGCTGGGACGGCATCCGCCGCACTACGGTCGCCGTCAACGGCATAGTCCAGGTCCGCCGAACCCGGTTCCACGTCACCCGGCACCTCGCCGGCCAGAGCGTTTATCTGATCGAGACCGACCAACACCTGCTCGTCTTCGACGACCAGGGCACCGAGCTCATGCGACACCGCTGGCCAAGGCCCGGAACCAAATACGTCGGCTCCGGTCGGCCTAGAGGCCGGCAACCTCGGAGCCTCTAGTGTCAGGCATGTCCTGATTCACGAAGTGTCAGGCATGTCCTGATGCAGAACTGTCAGGCATGTCCTGAGACATCACAGACGCTCGAAGGGTCCTGGAATCCCCCACAGAAACCCCACAACTCTGCGAGATGACAGTGCGTTCTAATAGGCGCTAATCAGTCGAAATCCCAGTAAATGACTGAGTTTCGGGTGCCCGGGTGACCAGTTCTGAGGTGCATTTGGGGTTCGAATCCCTCACTTGCCACTAATGAAAATGCCCCGCGACAGCGGGGCTTTTTCGGTTGTAGCGAGTGGAGGACGAGAAGCTCTTCGTGGGCCCCCGCTGAGCAGACAGCCGCAGCGCGCCCGCCCATGGCTTGTTCGTCCGCGCGACTGCGCGCTGTGGATGCAGCTCAGTAGGGGAGTCGAATCCCTTCACGCACACAGATTGGGCGCTGATGCGCCCAGTCAGTCGGCAACGCTACGTTTGCGTTGTGAACACGGTCGATGAGATTTGCTTGCCGCTTTCTGAACGGATGTGGGCAGTACACCGAGGCTCGATGGATGGCCCGAGGCTCATCTTCCCTTTCAAGCGATCCGACTTGGTCCGCGTCAGCGAACAGGAATCGAAGATTCTGCTGTGCCAACTTCTCGAGTCGACGCGGTACTTCTACACAATTGAGACACCAACGAGAGAGAAGTATCGGCAGACCGGCGTGGTTGGTCAAAGCGCGCTCACGGATGTCACTCTCTACGGCAGTCGGTCGGCTTCCGATCGCATTCTTAACGTGGAATTGAAGTCTGGAACCGCCAACCTTGAGGCGTTCCGCAAGGATTTCGAGAAGCTGGCTCGCGAAGGGGTCGACGCGTTGTGGTTTCACACCTTGGAGCGCGCGAACTCACGGACCTTGAAGACGATATTCACCCGGATGATCGATGCGATGGATCTCGTCAGCGAAGATGCCGCCACCGCCCATCACTCACTGACCATCGCGCTGTGTCTTCTGGACACGGAGGTCCTGCTGACGGCGGAGGTTCAATTCGGGGACGAATTCGGATCGACGGTTGCCGAGGTGTTCTCTCATTCCTCGAAGAACTGGACTGTCTCTGGACCTGGCGCGGAACGCCACGGCAATCTCGCGATACCTTTCGAGCATATTCGCCTCGCCTCGACCCGCGAGAGCGCATGCGGCGGCGGCGGCCTTGGTCGCGTTGGTGGCCGACGCGAACAGTCCTTGGTTTACTGCCCGCAGATCACCGACGACAGCTTTCTGCACTTCAGCCGTGAGGGTGATAAGTACAAACTGCGAGCGTTCGTCGGCAGGCTATCGGGGCGGGCGGCATGGAAGGAACCAAGCGCGCCAACCGCGGCCGACTTCCTTCGGGTGTTCCGGCCGGAAAAATCGATCCCGCTCGATAAGTCAGGCGTAAGCCTTGACAAGACGGATCGGTGGGCCGAAATAGTCATCTCCCACAATCGCGCGGATGGAATAGGTATCTAGCGGACAGCGGTAGTTCGATCTCAAGATCGAGTATCGCAAGCCGCGACAATTCTTGTAGCAGTTTGCTACAGTAATCCCATGAGCAACACGATTCCAACCCGGGTAGATGGCGACCTGTTTGAGGCCGCTAAGTCCTTGGGTGCAGTTGCCAGCCGCAGCGCAGCCCAGCAGCTCAGCCACTGGGCGAGAATCGGCCGCGAGCTCGAGGCGTCTCCTGGAACAAGCATGCGTGACGTTCAACGGGTGCTCGCGGGCCAGTCGTCATACGACGCGCTCGACGAGCGCGGACAGGCCGCTGTGCGTGCCCAGTGGTCTGAGCGGACGGCGGAACGACTCGCGAACCTTGACCTTGCCGCAGAGTTCACCAAGTCTGGTCGGTCCTGGACCGACGCTGACGCGGAGGGTGTGCCCGTCACACGAAATGCAGCCTCAACTGCACGCAAGCGCCTGTCTTCAACCAAGAGTTCAGCTGCAGCAAAAAGCAAGACCGCATAACGCGTGCCGATCCTGCACCTCCTCGCGGGGCCTAATGGGTCCGGCAAGTCGACGTTCGTTGCTCGCGCCCTGCAGCCGGCGTCCCATTTGCAGTTCGTGAACGCAGACCTCATTGCGGCCGAGCGCTGGCCGGAATCTCGGGCTGTCCAGCTTGAACATGCTTACGATGCCTCTCGCGCGGCGTCAGACCAGCGTGCCGACCTTCTCAGCCGCGGGGAGTCCTTCATCACCGAGACAGTCTTCAGCCACTCCAGCAAACTTGATCTTGTTCATGAAGCACAGCGTCTGGGATATCTGGTGCACCTGCACGCGATCATGCTCCCGGTTGACGTCGCTGTGGCACGCGTCTTCGAGAGAGTGCAACACGGCGGCCATGACGTGCCGGAACCGAAGATCCGCGCCCGTTACGACCGCCTCTGGGGCCTCATAGCGAACGCCCGGGACACGGCCGACCGCACAGACTTTTACGACAATAGCTCAGCCGCTAGGCCGTTCCGCGCTGTCGCAGAATATGAGCAGGGCATCCTGATCGGTGAGGCAACTTGGCCCAGCTGGGCACCGGTCGCACTCACAGGCTGACAGAACAAGTGGCTACACAATACGTGTCCGGTATTGGCGACTACATGATAGCCTGATCCAGAGGCGCCGCGCTGGACCGACTCGAGCGACAAGCACGGCGTCCCGCGCGCTGACCGAGTACACGCAATCGTCCACGCAAGCTACGCAGCCCGTCTTGACAGCGAGAAGCTTGATGACGGCGACGTGTGGCTCTACATCGGCCACCCACACAGCCAGACGGATCGAGAAGTCGAGGTTCTCGTGAATGTGTATCCGGACGGTCGCGAAGCGCTCGTATTTCACGCGATGGAACTCGGGCCGAAATTCAGAAAGTATCGACAGGAGAATCCCAGTGGCAACTGACAAGGACTTTGCCGCTCTCGCCGAGCGGCTGATCGACACGTCGACGAGCCTCCCGCAGCCGTCCGAAGTGTCGACCGGCTCTGCGGCGGCCGCACAGGGCCGCGCACTGATGGTGCAGCAGTATGGTGGCAACGAAAAATTGGATGCTGTGCTGCGGCGAGCGGGTCGAACCCGCCTTGGGGAGCATCCTAAGGGAGCTTCCCCGACCGTGCGCGGTCGCCTATCTGAGGCTGACTTCGCCGCTTTCAAGCTGCTCGAACAGCGCACGGGGAAGCGGCAAAGTGAGCTGGTTCGCGAATCCATCCACCGTCTTCTCGTAGCCGAAGGGATGCTTCCGGAGCGGTGAACGCTTCGGTCACCGGACTGACTACGGGAAGGTGTAGCGCTGGATGTTGAACGCTGCCGCGTACTCGTGCCCGATCCGTTCGCCGTGGGTCGTAGTTTTGACTTCACGTTCTCCGGATGAAGGTACGTCTAGGCATTCGGGCTCTCTACTTCGGCTCCGGCTCGTCGAACAGCTCCGCTCTCATTTCGGCTTTGGGCGCGCCGTGCATGTTGGCGATCAGGGCGTACTCCTCCTCGGGGGAGAGCACGAGCTTGTGCCGCCCGAAGATCGCGAAGATCACCACCCCGAGGGCGAAAATTATCAAGCCCGTGATGATTGCGGCCCGGAAGTCTTGGACGAAAACGATGGCCAGCAGTGTCACGAACGCGATCACACCGGCGACGACCGCTCCCGCTACGCCGGTCGGACTCTTGTAGGGCCGCTGCATCTTCGGGAACTTCCGCCGCAGGATCACGAATGACAGCATCTGCAGGAAGTAGGAAATTACTGCACCGAACACCGCGATGAAGAGGATGATCCCGTTGGCCGTCGAGGATTCGCTGTCGCCGAGAGACGCAATCCACTGCACTAGCAGCAGAATGATGAAACCGATCACCGCGCCGGCGGTCAGGGCGACCCACGGGGTCTCATGACGACGACCCGTGAGCGAGAGGAACTTCGGGTAGTAGCCGGCCCGCGAAAGCGAGTACATGTTGCGGCCGTAGGCGAACATGATTCCCTGCAGCGATGCGAGCAGACCGATCAGCGCGAAGGCGGAGAGCACTGCCGCGACATCCGCCGGCAGGAAGGCACGGAAGCCGTCGAGCAGCGGTTCGCCGGAGGCCGCGATGGCTGCCGATCCGGTAACGGCGGGGTTCAGAACGAGCACGAGCAGGGCGAGCAGGGTCAGGGTGACGATGCCCCAAATCCCAGCCCGCGGGATGTCCCGCACCGGGTTCTTCGCCTCCTCTGCCGCGAGCGGCAGCTCCTCGATCCCGAGGAAGAACCAGGTCGCGAAGGGGAGGGCGAACAGAACCCCGGCGAACCCGAAGGGCAGGAAGGTGCTGTTTCCGTCGGTGGGCGCGATGTCGAGCAGCTTGCCGAAATCGACCGCGCCGGAGCCGATCGCCAGGATGGCGAACAGCAGCAGAACGGCAATCGAGATGATCGCCACGACCAGCGCGAACCGGAAAGAGGTTTCGGCACCGAGCGAGTTCAGGCCGACGAAGACGATGTAGAGCACTACCCACCACGCCCATTGCGGCATTGAGAAGCCGAACAGCTCGGTAGTGATGGCATCCGCATAAAGCGCAGAGAAGAGCACGATGACCGCGGTGGTAACCACGTACTCGATGGTCTCGGCGAGTCCGGTGATGAACCCGCCCCACGGGCCGAGCGCCGCGCGTGAGAACGAGTAGGCGCCACCGGTGTACGGCATGGCAGCAGACATCTCACCGATCGAGAAGAGCATGCAGAAATACATCACGACCACGATGACCGTGGCGATCAGCAGCCCGCCCCACCCGGCCTGCCCGAGGCCCGGGTTCCATCCTGAGAAGGCCCCGGAGATGACTGCAGCGATGCCTAGCCCCCACAGGCCCACCGCTCCCGCTGTGCGCCGAAGCGTCCGCTTTTCGAAATAGCCTGCGGCCGCGGACGTGTAATTGACTCCGGAAACG
>Ga0209512_1005833_pt1 | contig 10076 bp, 9 predicted proteins | sample frozenSSSSmetaG_FD_184142 | JGI IMG/M metagenome (GOLD analysis project Ga0209512, IMG submission 184142) | Glacier valley bacterial and archeal communities from Borup Fiord, Nunavut, Canada, to study Microbial Dark Matter (Phase II) -... | ecosystem: Environmental > Aquatic > Freshwater > Ice >... | reverse complement strand
CTTCATCTAACTCGACCGATCGCACGGTGGCTAACCCTGAGCGAAGCAGCGGAGGTTGATTACTGACGGGATTGCTTGCCGCCCCGACTTGAGGCAGCAGCACAATGCCATTTGAGCCGCTGGCGCTCGCCTGCCAATCACCACTACTAGGCGACATCAACAGCGTTAGGCGCACCACAGGGGGAGACGATTGTAGTTGCGTCACCTGCACCCGATTGACTCCATTGCGGTTGACCAAAAAATCGCGAGACGACAGATTTGGCGAAATCGACGCTCCATAGAGATCGACGAGCATCTGACGACGATCGCCCGTGCGCTGCACTCGAATCTCTGGCTGACCGCCAATTGTACGAATAAAAAATCCGTCGGGTGTCGGCTGAATGCTTTGAATCTGCGTAGTCGAAGTCGCCGTCCCCGGATTAGCGGAGCCGATCGTCGGCACTGTCACCGATGACGGATCGCCCGATGTGATAGGACTCGGAGTGATAGGACTTGGAGCCGAGGTCAATTGAGGAGCCGGGAGTTGCACCGTCCAATTTTGGGGAGATGCCCCTCGAAACCGCACTTGATTGGGATCGATCGTGTAGCCCGGTGCCAACTCCACCACAATGCGCGCAGTGTCTCGATCGAACTGCCCCACTCGCAGCGATTGGATCGAGCTGCCATTCCCCGGTTGCGTCACAGCAGAGCGACCAAGCTGGATTCCCGGTAAGTCAATCACCAATCGAGTTGGGTTGGCAATCAGTTGCGCCCTAGGCTGCACTCCTTGATCAGTGGTGAACTCTAAACGGTTTTGGTTAGCATCAAACCGCCAAAATTGCAGTCTGGCTGCTTGAGCGGGCAGTGTAATCAGAAAAAGGGCAAAAGGTAACAGAAAAAAGCAGAAATTAGCCGCTCCTTTCACGACGTTTCTATTAACTTTTTCTGGCTTTCTTCCAACTAATTGAGACAATAATCCGTTGCGTTTCAAAGCAATTTCTCCTGGTGTGCCTCGCATCTCTGACGGGTCTGACAAATCGAAAGTCATCTGAATCTAAGAGTTGAATTCCTGCGATCGATCGCATTTTCGACCAGATATAAGGCTGAGTTAGATAGTATCTTGATGCCAAATTCTAAAGATTTCCAGGTTTACAGACTGAATATCGTAGAGCCTTCCCTACAGTGAGGGAAATTCATCAACGGCAAAGACAATTTTTGCTGATAGAGCCAGCAAATCTTAAGCGATCGGTGATCTAATCTTTGCCCTTTAGTCTTCTCAAACTGATCATGTCTTTCTGGACAATCTGCGAAAATCACAGAAATTTGATGCACCCTCGAATTTTGGAGACGTAGAGATTGGCGTTCAAGTTTCGGAAAGGTTCTATAAGATTTTTATTCAAAGAGTTTGGTTGCATAAGAGAAATGAGTGAGAAAGCAACGTGTTTTAGAAGAGAGCATTGTTGCCAGATTTATCCAATCGATGAAAATTAGATTTAGGCTACAGCATTCTAATACACTTGCTTTCCGCTCAAACTATTTTTCGAGGATTTTGAACGAGTTGAAGCGAGCGATCGTGCTTTATCCATGAACAGATATTCCGAAGAATCATTCGTTTGCTGTCTGCTTATCTTCTGGCAAGGTTGTCTCTGTAATTAATTCATCATCGACTAGGGCAGACTTGTTGAGAATCTCAGCCTCTTCAGACAGGGAAGTCTGCGCCGCCTGATTTGAGAACGCCACCCGCAGCAGAGGAGGGGCAACAAACGTCGTCAAAATCACCATGACGACGATCGCCGCTTGCAACGAGTCGGGCAACACTCCGCTAGAGGCACCAATGGCAGCAAATACCAGCCCGACCTCGCCGCGCGGAATCATGCCGATGCCGATCGCCCATTGATTCAAAGATGGTTGTCCGACTAATGTGAAGCCCGTCACTACCTTACCGACGATCGCCACCACCACCAAAAACGCCGCCGTGATTAGCCCTTCCCGATTTTCTGGCACAAACGGGTTGAGGACGCTGATATCCGTTTTGGCACCGACCACCACAAAGAAAATGGGCACCAGCATATCTGCGATCGGCACCACTTGATCTTTGAGTTCCTCGCGTTTTTCGGTTTCTGCCAAAATCAATCCAGCGGCAAAGGCTCCCAGAATTGCCTCTAGCTGAATCACGGCTGCTATATAAGAAAGCAGAAAGACAAAAATCAATGCCGTGATTAGCACTTGACCTCTCGTTCTCAACTCATTGACGAGGGCAACAAAAAACGGATTGAGCAACCGTCCTAACCAGATTGAACCTACTAAAAAGACTCCGGCACTAACCACCAGATAAATGACATTGCCAACCTGCACTTCGCCTGTTTTTGCCAGCCCTGCCACTACCGCCAGCACAATAATGCCCAACACATCATCCAGCACGGCTGCCCCAACGATGATTTGTCCCTCTTTAGACGCAAGCTGCTGAATCTCTGCCAAGACCCTCGCCGTGATGCCGATGCTGGTTGCGGTCAGAGCAGCCCCGGCGAAAATTGCGGGGACGACAGCGACATGAAAGAGCAGCATTAGCCCCGCAGTGCCCAAGGCAAACGGAGCGACGACACCGACCACAGCGACGATCGCGGCTTGCGGTCCGACTCGAATCAGTTCTTTGAGATCCGACTCTAGCCCAATCTCAAACAGCAAAATCACGACCCCGATTTCTGCCAAAACCGAGATCACTTCGCTCTGTGACTGAAAAACTGCTGTCAGGCTTTCTGGACTTAGATGAGCGCTCATCTGAATCATCTGCATCATCAGAGAACTGCTGGCATCGATTCCGCTCATTGGAAACACCAGCAGATGCAGCGCAGACACGCCGACCGCAACGCCCCCCACTAATTCGCCTAAGACGGGCGGTAAATCAATTCGGGCGCACAGTTCGCCGCCTAGCTTGCTGGCAACATAAACGATGACTAGACTCAGCAAAACGCTGGCTAGCACGATCGGGCTATTTTCTGATTCGGTCGCTGCCGCTAAAACGGGCGCGGTCTGGCTGATTAGGAACTGAGTCCCACTTAAAAAGTTCAGCCACGGAAGAGAAACAACCATGCGTCACGCCCTATTCGTCGCTTTTAATGGTAATGATTTCTTGACGATTTTTGCTTCAAACAAAGACGCGATGGTGCAGCGAGGGCATTTGACGACGGACTTGCTCTAAGCGGGCAGGCTCGATCGCGGCGATCGCCACCCCCGGCTCGTCTCCAGCGTCGGCTAAAATCACGCCCCACGGATCAATGATCATTGCGTGCCCGTGCGATTGCCGAATCGAGTTGTGTCGTCCAGTTTGGGCGGGGGCAATCACATAACAGGTGTTCTCGATCGCTCTCGCTTGCAGCAGCACCTGCCAGTGGTCTTTCCCGGTGTAGGCGGTAAACGCTGCTGGGATAAACAGCACCTCGGCACCCATCTGCGACAGTTGGCGATAAAGCTCTGGAAACCGCACATCATAGCAGACCGAAATGCCAATATTGCCCAAGTCTTTAGAGGGGTGAACGGGCGGAACTCGCAGCCCTGCCACGACCGTCTGAGATTCGTGATAGGTGTTGCCATCTGGCAGATTGACATCAAATAAGTGGACTTTCTCATAACGAGCCACTTCTTGCCCACTTTGATCGACGAGTAGAGCCGTGTTATGAACCTTGCCGCCCTCGACCGGAACCGGAAAGCCGCCGCCCAAGATCGACACCTGGAAGCGTTGAGCCATCGTTTTGATAAACTTCTCACTTTCTTGAGCGATCGTCTCTGATTGGGCGAGTTTTGCGTCTTCGTCTCCCAAAAATGAGAAGTTTTCTGGCAAGCCAATTAGCTCTGCGCCTTGGCGAACTGCCAGGTCGATTAGTTCTTCTGCCTGAGCTAGATTTTTAGACAAGTCGGGCAGACTATTCATTTGAATTGCGGCAGCCAGGTAAGACTTCATGGGTTTAGCTTAAAAATTGAGAGGAGTCGGAAAATAGAGGTCTCGATCGAATGCAGACTATCTGACGATTACTAAGAGCAGTTTAGGTGACTGCACGCCAGAATGACAGGCAGAAGTTGATTATGCCTCTCTATACCGAATAGTTTAAAGCCAGTCGAAACCCAATCGATCGCCACCTCAGCTTATGCCAACAGTGAAACGTGAGCACAGGCGACCCGCCAGCCGTCAGGAGTCTTGACCCAGGTTTGGCTTTGCCGACCGATTAGCCCAGAGCCTTTACGCTGAAACTCGGTGTTTGCGGTCGCAAAGTCTTCTCCGAAGGTAGTAATCACAGTGTTGCGGAGGATGCGATCGAGGTTGAGTGGAGAACGGGCATCGCGAAAGGCAGCGATCGCGTCATAACCATATAAATTTTCAGTCACACCATAGCGAATCGTATGGGGACTATTTAAAAATGATTCGTGCAGCATCGTGACATCGTTGTTGACTAAAGCAGCTTCATAGCGCTCAAATGCTGCGGTTACGTCTGCTAAAACGTCAGGGAGATTGATTTGCATAGTTTTTAATCAAAATAAGTTTGTGGGTCGCGTTGTCATCCGAGTCAACGTTATATCAGATCCAGTTTTGCCATCATTGGTATGGTCGGCGATCGAAATTCTTCCCAGTCATCCTTTTTGCGTAGTCTGCTGTGTAGATTTCAGATTATCTCGAATTGCTTAGGGTGGTTGTTATGGAGCAACATAATTTTCCAACGTAAACATAAATGCCGCTTAATGTTGAACCGCAGATCCTAGAGGACGAAATTGAGGCAGCGATGTCTGCTGAGGCTCCGAACGATCCGGTAAAATCGGCTGAGGCAGTCGGTTTGCGATATGTCACAGATGACATTCCGGGTATTGAGCGACATCGATCGAGCAAAAGAACGTTCACCTATGTAGGGGTTGACGGCAAGACGATTCGCAGTGCTGAAGAAATTCGTCGCATTGAGTCGTTGGCGATTCCTCCCGCCTATCATCATGTCTGGATCTGCCCGTTTGCCAATGGTCACTTGCAGGCGACTGGACGCGACGCAAAAGGACGCAAACAATATCGCTATCATCCGCTCTGGCGATCGATTCGCGACCAGACAAAATTTACGCGCATGATTGCGTTTAGTCAATCGTTACCCGATATTCGCAGGCGACTTGATCGCGATTTGTCAGCGTCAGGGTTGCCCAAACAAAAAGTGCTGGCAGCGATCGTCAAACTGATGGAGATAACTCGCATTCGCGTGGGCAATGAAGAATATGCTAAGACCAATCACTCTTATGGCATGACGACGCTGCACGATGAGCATGTGCAGATTTCTGGCTCTAAAATTCAGTTTCAGTTTCGCGGCAAAAGTGGCGTGGATCACGAGATTGAGGTGCGCGATCGTCGGCTCGCCAACATTGTCAAACGCTGCCAAGAGATTCCGGGTCAAGAGTTATTTCAATACATTGCTGAAGACGGACAGCCGCACGATGTCACCTCTACTGATGTCAACGATTATCTGAGAGAAATTACAGGTCATGACTTCACCGCAAAAGACTTTCGCACCTGGGCAGGCACCGTTTTAGCGGCATCCCACTTAGTTGAGATTGGCGTTTTCACCTCCCAAACTGCCGCTAAGAAAAACATCACGCAGGTACTCAAAACCGTCGCTGCTCATTTGGGCAACCGTCCGGCAACATGCCGGAAATATTATGTGCATCCTGCCGTTTTAGAGGCTTATTTAGATGAGTCATTGCAGGAGGCGATGCAAAAATTTGTCGGTGTGGTCGCAGAAGATAACTATGCGCTGCGATCGGATGAGTTAGCCGTGATTGCCTTGCTAGAAAAGGTAAATTTTTAATCCCACTACCGTTTAGCGGCGATCGCGACTCCAACTCCAACCAACAAAATGATTGCGCCGATCAGAACCTGCATTCCGGGCACTTCTCCAAACATCACAAGCGCCAATCCGCTAGAGGCGACTGGCTCAAATAGATTGAGCAGCGTTATCAGCGTCGGTGACACCCAACGGACTGCCCAATTTAAGCTCGTATGCCCGATGAGTTGAGGAACGATCGCCATCAGCACCATTAACCCATAGGTGAGCGAAGAATAGCCTGTGTAAGCGGTTCCAGCGATTAAGGGCAACGGCAACAGCACAACTGCTGCCACACTGTAAGCGATCGTGCTGTAGCTGCCTACACTTAAATTCCGTCGCTGTGCCTCTCGTCCCAATAATAGATATAGGCTGGCTGTCCAGGCTCCAATCAGCGCCAGTGCGTTTCCTAAAAGTGGATTTGCACCTGTGGAATTGCCCGTCTCCCAGCCGATCGTGACTCCTCCAATCAACGCGACGAGGATGCCTAGCCCCATGACGCGATTGGGCTTCTCACCAAACCACAGCCACGAGAGAAGAGCGACCCAAATCGGAGTAGTCGTAACGATCGTCGTTGAGGCAGCGATCGACGTATACGACAATGAAGTAATCCAGGTGGCAAAGTGAGCAGCAAGTGCAACTCCGGCAAGTCCTGAATATCGCAGCGCAGAAAAACTTAGATTGCTGCGGCGAATCGTTTGCCAATTGGGAAGCAGCACCAGCGAGGCAATGATTAACCGAGACGCAGCTAACACTAAGCTAAATCCGACGGTCGATAGATTTGCCTCGCGAGTCGCCAACCGGACTAAAATCGCTGCGGTTGAAACTGCCAAAATTCCTACGGTGAGGATGAGAGCCGTTTGCCATCTTGTCGGTTGTTGAGTAAAAGATTTCATTTTGCGTAGAGGCTGAGATGCAATGAATGCCGTGAACGATCGTGTGATGGATCTTGGGTCATGGCGGAATCGAGGAGACGTTCCACCGAAACGTCTCTACGGAATCATCGGGTGGATTTGTTGTCGATCGCTTTTATGAATCAATTTGATGGAACGGTTCATTCCCTCGGTGGAGAAAACCCAATTTTCAGCTTTCGTCCTTACTCGTTCGGTTTTCCGATCTAATCTTAATTAGCACTCTGCCCGATCGAGTGCTAAATTTCTAGGTAGAGAACTGGGGAATTGATATGGCAAAGTTTGTGGTCTTTAAAGACGAAGCTCGGCAAGCGCTTGAGCGAGGTGTCAATGCTCTTGCGGATGCTGTGAGAGTTACGCTAGGTCCCAAGGGGCGCAACGTATTGCTCGAAAAGAAATTTGGCATCCCTCAAATTGTTAATGATGGGGTGACGATCGCCAGAGAAATCGAACTCGAAGACCCGCTCGAAAACACAGGAGCGGCTCTGATTCGCGAAGTGGCTTCTAAAACCAAAGATTTGGCTGGAGACGGCACCACGACTGCAACAGTCCTTGCCCAAGCGCTGATCCGTGAAGGCATGAAGAACGTTGCAGCAGGTGCCAATCCCGTCAGTTTACGACGCGGCATTGAGAAAGCCGTCGCCAAAATCGTGGAAGAAATCGCCGCTGTCGCCAAACCCGTTGAAGGTAACGCGATCGCACAAGTCGCAACCGTCTCCTCTGGTGGTGATGAAGAAGTCGGCGCAATGATTTCTGAAGCGATGGATAAAGTCGGCAAAGATGGCGTAATCTCGGTCGAAGAGTCAAAGTCTCTCGCCACTGAGATGGATTTGGTTGAAGGGATGCAAATCGATCGCGGCTATCTCTCGCCTTATTTCATCACCGACACCGAGCGTCTGATCACAGAATTTGAGAACGTCGCGATTTTACTGGCTGACAAGAAAATTAGCTCGATTCAAGACCTGATTCCGGTTTTGGAGAAGATCGCTCGTGGAGGTCAACCGCTGCTGATCATCGCTGAAGATATTGAAGGCGAGGCACTTGCAACGCTGGTAGTCAACCGTTTGCGCGGTGTCCTGAGCGTGGCAGCGATCAAAGCTCCTGGCTTTGGCGAACGTCGTCGAGCCATGCTGCAAGATATTGCCGTTCTCACCAGCGGTCAAGTCATCTCTGAAGATATGGGCTTGAGCCTCGACACTGTGACGTTAGAAATGCTGGGTTCTGCCCGCAAAGTGACGATCACTAAAGATGCCACTACGATCGTGGCGGGTGGCGATAATTCGAGCGACATTCAAAAGCGCGTCGCTCAACTGCGAAGTGAACTAGAGCGCTCTGACTCTGATTACGATCAAGAGAAAATTCAGGAACGGATTGCGAAACTGGCGGGTGGCGTTGCCGTCATCAAAGTCGGTGCTGCAACCGAAACCGAACTTAAAGATCGCAAAAACCGCATCGAAGATGCCCTCAACGCGACGAAAGCAGCCGTTCAAGAAGGCATTGTTCCGGGTGGTGGCACCACGCTGATTCACCTAGCTGTCAAACTCGAAGCGTTCAAGGAAACCCTCAACGATGAAGAGAAAATTGGCGCAAACATTGTGATGAAAGCGCTTGAAGCGCCTCTGAAGCAAATTGCTGATAATGCGGGTGTTGAAGGTTCTGTAGTCGTTGAGAAAGTCCGGGGTCTGGACTTCAATGTCGGCTACAATGCGCTGACTGACACCTACGAAGACTTAATCGCTTCTGGAATTGTCGATCCGGCAAAAGTGGTGCGATCGGCGCTGCAAGATGCTGCCTCGATCGCGGGTATGGTGCTCACCACCGAAGCGCTCGTTGTCGAGAAGCCTGAGCCGAAGTCTGCTGGCGGCGGTGCGCCTGACATGGGTGGTATGGGTGGTATGGGTGGTATGGGCGGCATGGGCGGCATGGGTGGAATGGGCATGATGTAGTCCACACCTGAATTAATTTGAAAGCAGTCGATCGTGTAGTGCGATCGACTACTTTTTTAGCGCCCAAACTTTACGAGGCTCTTTCCCTTCTCTACGTTGTCAAGCTTCGCGAATCCACTCCAATGAGGGCTTCCGCTGCGACTTTACGCAATCCTGCAAGTATAAATTAATTAGGCTCTGATAGGAAATACCTGTCTCCTCAGCTAAACCTTTAAAGTATTCGACAACTTCATCTTCAATCCGAATTGTCACCTGCTTCTCAAGTTTTCTGATATACGGATTTTTTATAGATTGAGAGAAATCATATTCATCTTTCATACAAGAAAACTCCGATACTGTTGCTGTTCTCGTTTGTTAGCCCTACGAGCCGAGAAAATACGAATGGTTTCTTCGTCTTCCTTATACACATGACAAACTGTTAGCAAAGATAACGAGTCGCTCATGCCTAACATTACGTATCGATCCTCCTCCGAGGAATGCTCTGTGTCATGAAGCAACCGTGCATTTTCGTCATAGAAGACAGTTTCTGCTTCATTAAAGGAGATGCCATGCTTTTTCTCGTTGGACTGAGCTTTTCGATCATCCCACTCAAATCTCAATTCGTTTATACCTACAGTGTAATTACAACGTATGTCACAATCAAGTTAAATACCTGGAAAGTGAAAAGTCGGTGACTTACCAGATATCTAGCTTAATTAGATCTCACGCGAGTCTTTTCAGGTGATCTTTAATTTTCAACTTTAGGTCGCGAGAAATCGGGTAAGACTCAATCTCACGCTCGATATCAGACTTGGACTTACCTTTTTGTCTAAGCTTCTCTACGGTTGCTTTAAAAATTGCTTCAAACCCATAACTTGTAAGACCTGACGAGATTACACCAAGAGTTCCAAGTACGAACAATCCACCCAGCATTCCAAGCAGTCCGCCAAATACAGCTAGAGCAGTGGTAAGTGCGGCTGCGCCTGCCCAACCCGTGAATGCCATAGCAACTACTAGCACAAGACCAGGCACACCCAAGGCAGCAATTCTGTTTACGATTCGATCCATAGTCCCCTCAACAAAAACTATCAATGTGTGCTGTTGAAAGAATTCCCACATTTGAAACTTAACGACAGAATGAAGCCTAACGGATATTCAGGCTGATATCTGGATAGTTTGAGTCCCGGCTAGACCAAAAGCGTGATGAACCGCCCGTAGAGCCATCACTCCCTGATCTTCTGCGACGACACAACTGACCTTAATCTCAGACGTTGCGATCATTTGGATATTGATTTTTTGCTGATACAACGCGTCAAACATTCGGGCAGCGACCCCAGGTTGACCGACCATTTCTGAGCCGACAATGCTGACTTTGGCGATCGCCATATCCACAACAATTTCACCACAGCCCAACT
>Ga0209512_1005826_pt1 | contig 10083 bp, 10 predicted proteins | sample frozenSSSSmetaG_FD_184142 | JGI IMG/M metagenome (GOLD analysis project Ga0209512, IMG submission 184142) | Glacier valley bacterial and archeal communities from Borup Fiord, Nunavut, Canada, to study Microbial Dark Matter (Phase II) -... | ecosystem: Environmental > Aquatic > Freshwater > Ice >... | reverse complement strand
CACAAAATAAAACTGCCTGGTAGCTTTGAGGGTTTCGGCAATCTGGTACATCGCGTCGTTTGCGCTCGTAGCTTTGCTACCGTGACCCAATAGTAGCACTGTCGTTTCGCGGGATGGGGGATAGGGGGTGGGGGGTTGATTATTAGTTTCTGGACTTTCGATTTTAGACCTACGACTTTCGACCTAGCAACAAACCAGTTGGGGGAATTCAAACCACTGCAACTGCTGTTGTAAATTCACCACTTGACCAACTACAATCACCGCCGGAGCTTTTATTTCGTTTAAACGGGCTAATTCGGCGATGTTGTTCAGGTCACCCGTAATAGTACGCTGTTCCGCCATTGTACCCCATTCTATTACCGCCACCGGGGTAAAGGGCGATTGTCCAGCCTCCACCAGACTAGCCGAAATTTCGGCAAGGCGACCTACTCCCATCAAAAAAACCACCGTACCATCCATCTGGGCTAAACCCTGCCAGTTAATACGGCTCTCCGAAAGCGGGCGTTTGGGATTTTCATGCCCGGTTACAACCGTGAAGCTGCTGGCATAGTCGCGGTGGGTCACGGGAATCCCGGCATAGGCAGGTACGGCAATCGCGCTGCTGATGCCTGGAATGATTTCAAAAGGGATGCCAGCCGCCTTTAATTCCTGGGCTTCTTCCGCCCCCCGCCCAAAAATAAAGGGATCGCCGCCTTTTAGTCGCGCTACCACTTTACCCTGACGGGCGTGACAAACCAATAATTCGTTGATGCCTTCCTGGCTGACACTGTGACAACCCGCCTTTTTCCCCACATAAATTACCTCGGCCCCTGGTTGTACTTCCTCAAGAAAAAGCGGGTTAACCAGATAATCATAGACTACTACCTCGGCTTGCTGCAAGGCTTTTAACCCTTTTACCGTAATCAAGCCGGGGTCGCCGGGGCCAGCTCCAATCAGGTAAACTATGCCCGTTTCCTGAGAATTAAGGCTCTGTGTAGCTAAATTCTGAATCATTCGCTTACTCTTTGTGCTTCCAATAATAAATTTTCAGCCAACGCACGGGCCTCATCGTCGTGGCCGTTTCGTAACAAATCCAGGATTGGAGAATTAATCAATTGTGTCCAAAAAATCGGGCGCAATTCTAGGGGTAGACTGCTTTTCACATTTGGGCGCAATTTCCCCATCAATCGCGCCAGTTCGCTATATTCAGGGCCAATTATCTCGGCTAGTTTCTGCCGAAGGTGGGCGGTTAAAGCCGGACTAGCTCCGGTAGAGACTGTCAGATTAATTTCACCCTGTCGCAGCACCGCCGGAAGGGTAAAATCACAGTTTAGCGGGTCATCCGCCACATTAACCAACCGCCCGTTAGCTCTGGCAACTTCTGCCACCGCCTGATTAACTGCCGGGTCATTGGTAGCGGCAAAAACCAGCAAGGCGGCGGGGAAATTCGCCACATCCTCCGGCTGCCAACCCCGACCCAAATACTCAAACTTTCCCGCCGTAGCCAGTTCGCTCAGGGTCGGGGTTAAAGTTGGCGAGATTAGCTGGATAGTCGCCCCTGCCGCCAGTAGATGCTTTACCCGGCGTTCAGCAACCTTGCCCCCGCCAATAACCAGCACCGTCCGATGCTTGAAAAAAGTTGGAGTCAGGGTCAGGGGATAAAACCCATTAGCTGATTCAGCCTCTTTCCAATCTACCATGTCTCCAACGCGGCTACATCGTAGCGATGCACAAATTCAGTGAAGTTTTCGTTGGGCTGTTTTTCGCTTTTGTAACGCCGCAACAAATCCGCCAGATAGAATTTCAATTTGTCGGAAGGTATTCGGCGGTTAAGGTGGTGGCCCAACCTCATCCCCGCGCCCAAACGCCCGCCCAGATATATCTGATAAACTTCTTCCTTTCCACCCTTTGCGCTGCCATCTTGTCGGACTAGCGAGCCTAGCAAACCAATATCGGCAATCTGGTAACGGGTGCAGGAGTTGGGGCAACCACTCATATTAATCGTGATAGGCTCATCCCAATCGGGAAACTGTTCCTGCAAATATTCCACTACCTCGGCGGTGCGGTCTTTAGTTTCGGCAACCGCCACCTTGCAAAACTGGATACCTGTGCAAGCCATCGCCCCGCGCCGGAAAAAGTTGGACTCCTCGGTGGGTAGTTCAATTTTAGCGGCTTCCACTCGTAAAGTCGCTACATTAGCTTCTAGGACGTTCAGGATAACCAGATTTTGGAGAGTAGTAGCTCGAATATGACCATCGGCGTACTGCTCGGCGAGTTCTGCCACCTGCCGAAGTTGCTCGGCGTTAACTCGACCTCGCAAAGTTGCCAACCCCACCGCAAACAACCCGTCTTGCTTCTGGGGAGTAGCCCCTACCAAGTCGCGATGACGGTTAGCGGGGGGGGTATAGTCCGGGTTGTCAGTCAACTTGTAACCCAGGCGTTCTTCCAGCACCTCCCGAAACTTCTCCGCGCCCCAATCCGCCATTAAAAACTTCAAGCGGGCGTGCTGGCGATTGCGCCGATATCCAAAGTCACGGAAAATGGTGGTAATCTGATAACTAACCGCCACTACTTCATCCGGTCTCAAAAAGGCTTTCAGACGCTGCCCAAAATGGGGTTGTGCGCCCAGCCCACCGCCAACCCACAGGTCAAAACCAACCTCGCCCGTAACTGGATGACGCACCGCCACTAGCCCAATATCATTAATCTCATGTTGTACCCAATGGTCGGCACTGCCGCTGACCGAAATTTTATACTTGCGGGGCAGGTCGCTAAACTCATCTTTGCCCACTAGAGCCGCTTCTAACGCCTGAACAACCGGCCAGGTATCCAATAGCTCGTCGCGTTCGTAGCCCGCCAGAGGTGAACCGATGATATTCCGCACGGTATCGCCACACGCACCCTTTAGACCCAACCCTACTCTATCCAGAGCTTCTTCAATCGGTGGGATACTTTGGATGGTTAGCCAGTGGAGTTGGATATTCTGGCGGTCGGTAATATCAGCCAAACCGCGCCCATATTTTTCGGCGAGCTGGGCAATGACTTTAAGTTGCTGGCTGGTAAGGTCGCCGTTGGGGATTTTTACCCGCAACATAAAATAGCCGGCTTCCTGGGGCCGTTGGGTGTAAAGCCCATACCACTTAAAGCGGTCAAAATCGTCGGGGTGAATGGTCTCAAAACCAGTTATAGCGTAGCGTTCAATATCGTCCCAGACCTCAAACGGATTTTTTTCTTTTTTAATCCGCTCCATTTTGGTCAATTTAACCGAGGCTACAGGGGCCTCCTCAGAAATCGTCATCGCCTCAATCCTCCCTCCCTTTGCTATGTAGCATCAGGAATTTATGTTGGTCGAGTGTCGGGAAAAATTTATAGGAATGAACAGATATAGAGGAATTACTGTAGGAGCAGGCTCTGTCCTGCGATATTCATCGGCTGACGGAGCAGCCTCCTACAAATTCTTTATTCTGACTCCTGACTCCTACTCTCGATAATTCAGTCGCTGTTTTTCGGTGCGGTCTATCTGCACTACTTTGCCATCCTGGATAGTGAGTTGAACATAGCCATATTTGATTTGCCGCACCGCCTGTAAGACTTGATGTAAAACTTTGGCTTCGTCCTGACTAACTTCAGCTTCAGCCAGTTTTCCCGCCTCAGCTAATGGCATAGGTCTACCTCTCCTGCATCTATTTGTTACAAAGCCTGTAGCAACTAGTCAGCTTTTAATAAGAGAAAAGTTGATTTAGCATTGCATAGTTGAGTTTGTCAATCAACTATATAAATTTATCCTCTTAAATTTAACAAATTCGCTAAAGAATGTCAACCTATATAGAGTAACGAGTTAAAAGTGCCGAGTCGAAGGAGTCAAAATTCAGGAGTCAGGAGTTAGAATAAAGAACAACAACTGTGTAGGGGCGTGGTCTCCAGGCCCTGTTCAGAAATTTTGAATTTTCCTAACACCTAATACCTAATACCTAACACTTTATAGCTTTCCCTACAAATGAATATGGATATGTTCAGGTGGGTCTTCGTATGGGTCATTTTGGTCAAAATCGGGTGGGATATGCAGGTGTGAACTGGCGGGAAAACCACCAGCGAGCCACCAGCCCAGCCCAAATAATAGGAAACCAATTATGATAAGTAGCAGGCTAACTTGCGGGGCATTGAAAAAGAATAGCACCAGAGCCAACCAGCCCGCCAAGGCCCCCAAACCGCCCAACAATGGCCCACCTATTTCGTTTATCAGCCTAGTCTTCATAGTTTAATAAGTGTTGGTTATTAGTTGTTCGTAAGTGTTCATCTCAATTGTCATCCTGAACGAAGTGAAGGGTCTTGCCAAGCAGAAGAAGATTCTTCGCAAGCTCAGTAGTCTGTAATACAAGTCTTTACCTAGATGTTTAGTGTATATTGAGTTCAAAAATAGCAATTCTATAACCACAAGATTTATGTTACAGTCTACTCAGAATGACAGTTCCTATTAACAGTTGCTCGGTTTTAGATTTTAGCTGTTCCGACCACCGACAACTGACCACCGACAACCGCTAACCAACTTGCGACAATGCCGGGTTAAGATAGCCCAACTTTTGTAGCTTTGCCAGGATTTTATCCAGACTTTGCTCGACTGTTTCTGTTTCAGAATCTACCACCACTTCAGGGTCAAGTGGCTCTTCGTAAGGGTCAGAAACCCCGGTAAAATTGGCAATCTCGCCGCGCAAAGCTTTGGCGTAAAGACCCTTGACATCCCGGCGGGTTAGTTCCTCAATCGAGCAACGCACATAAACTTCCACAAAATTACCGATTTGCTGACGAGCCTGAGCCCGAATATCGCGGTAGGGCGAGATAGCAGCCGTAATAGCTACCACCCCATTGCGGCTGAGAAGGCTTGCCACAAAGGCAATCCGCAAAACGTTGGTGTCGCGGTCTTCCTTGCTAAAACCTAACCCTTTGCTCAGATGGGTGCGGACAATATCACCATCCAACACCTCTACTTTGTGCCCACGCTCACGTAAAATTGTTTTCAGGCGGTTAGATAGAGTAGTTTTGCCCGACCCACTCAGCCCGGTAAACCAGATTGTAAAACCTTGCTGTGACAAGTTAAATTATCCTTTCAATAAAAAGTAATCAGTTGTTGGTTATTGGTTGTTCGATTTTAGATTTTGGATTTTCAACCGACAACCGACAGCCGACCACTGACAACCGCTCACCGATGCAAACCACATTCCGTTTTGGCCTGACCGCTCCAACGTCCAGCCCGTTTGTCCTCGCCCTCGGCAACGGGGCGGGTGCAATTGGTACAACCCAGGCTTGGATAGCCCTGGTCGTGCAGGGGGTTGTAGGACACATTTTCAAATTGAATATATGTCCAGACCAGCTCTTCCGACCAGTCCCACAGAGGGCTGATTTTGTAAAGGCCGAATTTAGCATCCCACTCTACCGGGCGCACCTGCTGGCGGGTATTTGATTGGTCACGGCGCAACCCGGTTATCCAGGCTTTCATACCCTGCAAAGCCTCACGGTTTGGTGTAACCTTGCGAATGGCGCAACACTTATCAGGGTTGCGCTGCCAGAGAGCCTCTCCATGAATCCCTGCCTGAGCTTCGGGAGAAATGGTAGGGCGAAAGGCAATAGGGTTAATCCCATAGCGTTGGGCGGCCTCGTCCCGCAAGGCATAGGTTTCCGGGAACAAAAAGCCCGTATCCAGATAAAAAACCCGGAGTTGGGGGTCTATTCGCACCGCCATATCCAGCAAAGCCATCCCGCTTACCCCACCAAAACTACAGGCCAGGGTTAGAGCCGGGCTAAAATTCTCAATGGCCCACTGAATAATTTCCTGGGGACTCTGCCGCATTAATTCGGCATTTATTTCCGCCAACGCTATTTCGTCAGGTTTATTATTTGTTATGTCAAGTTTAATAAGGTTTGCCATTTTATGTAAGAACTTTCTTTGTAGAAACCGTCTTTATTTATAAGGGCAGGCACGGGGACATGCCTCTACATTTATTCTGATGCCGGGCGCGGCGACCACGCCCCTACGAAACATCCTATTTATCCTGTCCATCCTTGTGAATAATTTGGCAGGGCGGTTCACGAACCGCCCCTACGCCTTTCCCCTAACCCCCATCCCCTGTCTATACTCCCACCAGCCCGTACCGCCGCCGTATGAAGACTTCGACACGGGTTAGCACCAGCAGGTCAATCAAGAGGCCAAGAGCAATAATCACCACCATCACCGCCATTACCAGGGCCATATCAGTCAGGTCACGCCCCATATTCAGCAAGTTGCCCAGGCCAATCCCGGCAGTTAATAACTCGCCGCCAAGCAAGGAACGCCAGGCAAAACTCCAGCCTTGCCGCGCACCACTGATGATAGCGGGCAAAGCCGAGGGAAACACTACTCGCCGGAACAAGGCCCAGCCCCGAACCCCCATATTACGGGCAGCTCGAATCTGGAGGGGCGGAATCAGTTTGGTACTATCAAAAGTAGCGATAGTAATCGAGAATACCGAACCCATCACAATCACAAAAATAATGGCCCGCTCGTTCAGCCCGAACCAGAGGATTGATAAGGGTATCCAACAAACACTTGGCAAGGCTTGAAAGCCCAACACGATTGGCCCCAGCACCCGCTTAACCCAACGACTGCCCGCCAGACCCATTCCAAGAATTACGCCGAGAGGCAAGGAAATCCCAAAACCAAAAAAGAGTCTTAACAAACTAGCAGAAGCCGCCCGCCACAAGCTACCATCAGCGATATGGTCAGTTAGAGACTCAACCACACTCAAAGGGGCAGGGAAAAGAGCCTCAATCCAGATTTTCCAGACCTGTACCATTAGCAGATAGATAAGCTGCCAGACCAGACCAACGCCAATGACATAAGCCGCTACTTTTAAGATAGTGAAGCCGATAGACTGACTCCATTTCAGGAGGGTCGCTCCCGAAATAACTGGAGCAGATTTTGTGATTGTTTGAAATGCTACACTCATTAGTTACCCCTTTATATTCCTAAACCGCCGTCATATTCTGCTTCAACCGCCAAATCAACCTCACTTTTTAGCTCGGCGGTAATTTCATGCACCAGGCTAAGGGCGGCGGCATCCTCGATGTGACGGGGACGGGCTAAATGGGCTGAAGAAAATTCGCCCTTGATACTACCGGGCCGATAGGTAAAGACCACCACCCGTGTACCGAGCGTAACGGCCTCGCGCACGTTATGGGTAACAAACAGGATGGTCTTGCCAGTAGTGGCCCAGATTTGTTGTAATTCCTGATGCAAAATATCACGGGTTTGGGCATCCAGAGCGGTAAAAGGCTCGTCCATCATCAAAATATCAGGGTCAATTGCCAGGGCGCGGGCAATCGCGACCCTTTGGCGCATCCCGCCCGACAGTTGATGAACCCGGAAACGGGCGAACTTCTGAAGATGTACCATGTTCAGATAGAAATTGGCCCGTTCTTCGCGCTCTTTCTTTTTTAACCCTAAACCTTTGAGGCCAAACTCCACATTGCCCAATACATCCAACCAGGGGAAAAGGGCTGGCTCTTGGAAAAGCAATAGACGGTCGGGGCCGGGTCGCGTTACAGCCTGGTTGTTAACCAAAATCATCCCGCTATCGGGTTTCTCCAGACCAGCCACCAGATTGAGGATAGTGCTTTTCCCACAGCCGCTCGGCCCAACCAGACAAACAAATTCGCCTGTTTTTACCTCAAGATCAATATTATTGAGTGCCAATAGCTGGGTCTGACCGCTTTTGAACGATTTGGAAACCTTTTGCAAACTGAGGTGGAACTGAGCATTGGTTACCTGCGGCAAGGCTTTATTTTCAATAAGATTGGCACTCATTACGTTTCCCTTTACCATTTAGGGCGAACCTTGTGTTCGCCCCTACGAATTGGATATATGGCAGACCAATTGGTCTGCCCCTACGAATTTCCCCAATTTTGGATATTCGATTTTAAATTTCCTCTACTGTTGAATAGTTGCCAGACCCTTCTCTTGCAATAGGCTATTCAAAATTTTGAGGTCGTACAGGCCATCCAGATTAGGCTTGGTTTTACCCAGGAAACCAAGCTGGAAGGCACTATCCGCCGATTTCAACAGGCTACTTTTCAGGGGGTCAAGCAATATTTCCAATTTAGGGAAACTATCCTCTAAAACCTGATCTGGTAACGGCTTACCACTGAGAGCCTTTAGTTGGTCATTTATTACCTTTTTAGCAGCCGCCGGGTTTTTCTGAATATCCTGGGTAACCTGGATATGAGCCGCCAGAACGGCTTTAACCAAATCGGGGTTATCATTCATGAATTTGGTGTTGACCAGCAGCAAGGTAATAACAAACTTACCATCAGGCCACAAAGTGCGCTCATCCAGGAAAAGCTTGCCTTTTTTCTCGACAATCAAGCGAGTAGCCCAGGGCTCTGGAACCCATGCTCCATCAATTTGTTTGTTTTCAAATAAAGTCAGTATGTTGGCGTTATCGGTAGGCACAACCTCAACCGTGCCACCATTTTCTTTGGTTTCTAACCCAGCCTGTTTGATATAAGCCCGTAAGGCCACATCCTGCGTATTGCCCAACTGTGGAGTGGCAATTTTTTTACCATCCATGTCTTTGGCGGTATTGATATTAGAGTCAGGGCGCACAATAAACGACACCCCACCACTAGCCGCCCCGGCAATAATTCGCACGCCTTCACCTTTGGTTTTGGTATAGGCGTTGATAGCGGGGTTAGGGCCAACATAGGTCATATCAATTTCCCCGGCTAATAAAGCTTCGATGGCGGCAGGGCCAGCGTTAAAAGGTGTAGTCACAAGTTTTACCCCACTACCCAAAGAGCTGGCAAAAGTACCGTTACCAATCCCCACTAAGGCTTGAGCGTGGGTCAGGTTTGGGAAGAAACCCAAACGAACCGTGCCTTGCAATGGTTTGGTAGTTGCTACAGCGGCAGTAGTAGCACTCGTCGTAGTAGTAGCAGCCCCGCTTGCTGTAGTAGTGGTAGCCCCGCTTGTTGTGGTAGTCGCCGCAGTAGTAGTTGCCGGGAGAGTAGTGGCAGTATTATCGCCACAGGCTGCCAGTAACAGAGTAAGCAGGAACACGCTTACAAATAATCCACTTGTCACCCCTAGCTTTGCTTTTTGCTGCATCAGCTTCATTAAATTTCCCCTCCTATGCGGCCTAATAAAAAAGTTCGCCAAAGAGCAGCAAAAAACTGTCTTTTGAGGCGAACCTCCGGTAGTCCGGTCAGTCCTTATGTTATTTTTGAAAATTTCCCAGAACATTCTATTAAAATCTAGGGTTGATATTAACTTACTTTATAGCCTTTGTCAAGATAATTTCACGAGTAAATTGATGCACAACGTTAAGTATTAATATAGCTATAGCAACTTCGTTAATTCATACTAAAGTAGGGCTAAATAACCTCATTTAGTAAGGTACTAAAAATACCTGAGCTATTTATAACAGGAGAAATGGGAGGTGACACCAGAGGTAAAAGCTTTAGGCGTTAGCCTTTGTTGGAGCTTATTGCGCCACAACAGTAGCAAACTAATTGCTGAGGTAAAAACTTTTTCTTTCGACATACTTGAATATTTTACCAGGAAAAGGTGACGAGATGGCTGGTTTACGACAGGTAATATCCACCCTGACTCAGGATGGCGAAGAAATTATGGGGCCGGAGACGCTTCTCTGGCATTACCCCTACAACGATATTGTCAACGGCTCATTGTTGACGGTAGAAAGCAACCATTTTTGTGTTTTGAAGTCACGGGGTGCTATTCTGGCAGTCTATGAGACCGGGCAATACCCCATCCAAACCCCCCAAAAGATACTCTTTGGCTCAATTCAACAGGCGTTTTATGGTGGACAAAGCCCCTGGCAATATGAAGCGATTTACATCAACCGGGCCAAGTTGGTGATTAAAACCACCGGGCAAGCGTTATCGCGCGAGATGGCCGAGATGGCCTACGATGTGGACTATTATGTACATGTTTCCACCCCGGAAAACGCCGTCGCCCTGGTACAACACATGCCCTATCGCGGTCATGGGATTAATACGATGGAAGTTAATAGCTACGCTGGGCCAGTAGTAGAACAGGCCATTAACCAGCTAATC
>Ga0209512_1005825_pt1 | contig 10083 bp, 7 predicted proteins | sample frozenSSSSmetaG_FD_184142 | JGI IMG/M metagenome (GOLD analysis project Ga0209512, IMG submission 184142) | Glacier valley bacterial and archeal communities from Borup Fiord, Nunavut, Canada, to study Microbial Dark Matter (Phase II) -... | ecosystem: Environmental > Aquatic > Freshwater > Ice >... | reverse complement strand
GCACCACCGCATGCCCCATCTGCCGCCAGTCCGTGGCGATCATGTTGGTCGCGGTGCGGATGCCGGTGGCGCGGCGGAACTCCGCCATCACTTCGCGCCCCGAGAAGCCCGCTTCCGCCCCGCATGGGTCCTCGGCATAGGCGAGATATGGCTTGATCGCCGAGCACACCTCGATCGCCTCGCGCAGCGACCACGCGCCGTTCGGATCGACGGTAATCCGCGCCTCGGGGAAGCGCTGCGCCAGCGCGACAATCGCCTCGCCCTCCTCATAGCCGCGCAGCACGCCACCCTTCAACTTGAAGTCCTTGAAGCCGTAGCGCGCCTGCGCCGCCTCGGCCTGCCGGACGATGGCAGCGGCATCGAGCGCCGGCAGGTCGCGCACCCGCTCCCAGTCGTCGCCGGCTGTCGCCGACCGATACCCGAGTGGCGTCTTGTCCTTGTCGCCGACATAGAACAGGTAGCCGAGCATTGGCACGGCATCGCGCACCTGCCCGTCGCCGAGCAGTTCCGCCATCGGCACATCGAGGAACTGCCCCATCAGGTCGAGCAGCGCGCATTCGAGCGCCGCCACGGCGTGGATGGTGACACGCAGGTCGAACGTCTGCGCCCCGCGCCCGCCCGCATCGCGCCCGGCGAACGCCTCGCCAACCTGACGCAACACCCGGCGATAGGCCGATCTCCTGGCCCACCACCAACTCGCGCGCGTCCTCGAGCGTCCGCGCGATCGCCTCGCCGCCCGGCACTTCGCCAAGGCCGGTGCGGCCGGCGCTGTCGGTCAGGATAACCACGTTGCGGGTGAACACCGGGGCATGCGCGCCGCTCAGGTTGAGCAACATGCTGTCCTGTCCCGCCACCGGCACGACGCGCATGCCGGTGACGATCGGTGTGGCCGAAGTCATGGTCCGTTCAGCCCTTCACCGCACCTACGGTCAGCCCGCCGACGAGGAAGCGCTGGGCATACATGTAGAGGATCGCCACCGGGATGGCGGTCAGGAGCGACGCCGCCATCAGTTCGCCCCAGGGCAGGATGTCGCCCACCACCATCGATTGCAGCCCGATCGGCAGGGTGCGCAGCGACTCCGAAGTGATGAACACGAAGGCGAACAGGAACTCGTTCCACGCATTGGTGAAGGCGAACAGCGCCACCGAGAGCAGGGCCGGCGCGGCCAGCGGCAGGGTGATGCGGACGAACGCGTAGAGCCGGCTCGCCCCGTCGATCATCGCCGCTTCCTCGAGCTCCACCGGGATCGAGCGGAAATAGCCGATCAGCACCCAGGTGGCGAAGGGGACGAGGAAGGTCGGGTAGGTGACGAGCAGCGAGCCATAGCTGTTGATCAGCCCCATGTCGCTGAGCGTCTGGTAGAGCGGAATGAAGATCAGCGTACCCGGAAGCAGGTAGGTGATCAGGATCGCCGTTGTCAGCAACCCGGCACCGAGGAATTTCAGCCGTGTCAGGGCATAGGCGGCGAGCGCGGCAATGGCGACCGAGATGATCGTGGCGAGCGCCGCAACGAGGATCGAGTTGCCCAGCCAGACAAGGAACGGCGAGCCGAAGATCAGTTCCTGATACTGGTGGAACGTCGGCGGGTCGGGCCAGAAAATCGACTGGCGCTGGCTGATCTGGGTGGTCGTCTTGAACGAGGTGATCAGCACCCAGTAGAACGGGAACAGCACGAAGGCCATGATCGGCAGCAGGATCAGGATGCGGATGCCGATCCCCATCCGCTCGCGGCCCTGCGGCTTGAACACCGGCTTCTGCGATGAACCGGTCAGCCGCTGGCGCAGCCACTTGCCCAGCACCTCGATGCCACGGTTCAGCATGTTGAAGGGCCAGAAGAAGACGTCGAGCACGGTGCTGAAGATGCCGCCGAAGAACTTACCGATGCTCCGGCCAAGACCCTTCTTCTGCACGCCGGCCGCCCGCTCGTCATGCCGCATGTATTTGGACAGCAGGTAGATGAGGAAGGCCATCAGCGGGGCAACGCTGAGCGCGATTGCCGAGCCCGGCCCGTACTGGAGCGAACCGATGGCCTTCTCGTAGGCGAGAATCGAGTAGAGGCGCGTGGCGCCGCTTGGGCCCCCGCCAGTCATCAGGAAGATGAGGCCGAACTGGTTGAAGGTCGAAATGAAGCTGAGCAGCAGCACCACGAGGATGACGTAGCGCATGCCCGGCAGCGTGACGTAGCGGAAGCGCTGCACGGCATTGGCGCCGTCGATATCGGCCGATTCATAGAGTTCGGTGTCGATAGCCTTCAGGCCGGCAAGCAGCAGCAGGGTGAAGAAGGGAATGCCCTTCCACACGTTCACGGCGATGACGCTGCCCAGCGCCAGTTTGGAATCCGACAGCCAGCCGAGCGGCTTGTCGATGATGCCCATGCCCTGGAGGATCGGGTTCAGGCCGCCGAACAGCGGGTCGTAGATCGACTTCCAGGCGAGCGCCGTGACGATCTCGGGGACGATCCACGGCAGGAGCATGATTGCCGACATCAGGTTGCGCCACGGCAACTTGGAGTGGAGGATCATGGCGATGGTCATGCCGGTGACGAACTTGATCGACAGCGACCAGAAGGTGAAGTTGATCGTGTTGCTGAGCGACAGCAGGTAGTCCGAATTGGTGTAGAGGCGCTGGTAGTTGCGGAGCCCCACCTGCATGGTGTCGCCGGTCTGAAAGTTGAACGTGGTCGTCGACATCACGATGGCGCTGATGAACGGCCAAAAGATGAGGCCCGCCATCAGCAACACCATGGGCAGCACGAACATGTAGGCGATCTTCCAGTCGCGGCCGAATATTCCTTGCACGCGCCGCGCCATGGTCATCGGCCGCATCTTTCGTTCGATGACGGGATTTACCTGAGCGTGATCAACCATCGACTATCCCCTAGAAACTTCTGTCATGCGCAGCGGCAATTGGCGCGCCAGAGCATGAAACCTCTGCGTACGACGGCACACGCATCCCGCCCGGGTGCGGCCGATAACGCTGTGTGGTCGGAGCAGGGAGGGCGGTCGCGCCGCCCTCCCCACCGATAGCCTTACGGCTGCATCATGCCGCCTTCTTCGAACAGGTCGCGCATCTTCTGGTGCGCATCCTTGACGGCATCGGCGGGCGACATGCGGCCCGAGATGACGTTGCCGACGGACTGTTCCAGCACGCCCTGGGCGCGGATGGCATCGACGCCGGCGTTCGGGTTCGCCGGCCACGACTGGCCGATGAACGGGTTGGTGACGTCGACCGCCTGCTTGATGGTGGCAAGGTTCGGTTCGGCCGCGATCAGCTCGGGGGTCCAGAGGTTCTGGTAGGCCGGCGTGAACAGCACGCTGCCCAGCGCCGCGATCTTGCCGAAGTTCGCCGGGTCGAGCAGGTTGAGCGCCAGCTCCTTGGCGAGCGCGCCGTTCTTGGCGTTCTTGAAGATCGTCATCCAGCCGCCGACGTTGCCGCCATCGCGGCTGTCGCCGTTGATCGCCGCCGGCGCCTGCAGCAGCAGGGTGTTCGCATACACCGCGTTGCCGTCGCGCTTGGATTGGGCGTAGATCGAGAAGGCGTTCTGGGTGAAGCCGATCTGGCCCGCCAGGTACGCTTCGTTGTTGCCGGTGTCGTTCCAGCTTTCGACACCCGGCGGCAGCATGGCGGCATATTTGCCATTGCGGTCGTAGGTTTCGCGCAGGAATTCGAACGCCGCGACGGTTTCGGGCGTATCGAAGGTCACGACCGTGCCGGCCTCGTCGGTGAAGTGGCCGCCGAACGCCTGAACGGTGGCGATCAGGAAGCCAAAACCGTCACCGGACTGGTTGGGGGTGAAGCCCCAGCCGTAGAAGTCGGGCCCGGAAATGGCGAGAGCGGCCTCGCGGCGATCGACGATCGTCTTGAGCGAAGCCGGATCGATGCCCTTTTCCTTGAGCTTGTCGCCACGGACATAGTAGCCGGTGGTGGTGCCGATCAGCGGAATGGCCCACCACTTGCCGTCGATCTGTGCCGTCTTGGCGGCGTTCAGGCCCGGCATGATGGCGCCGTACTTGGCGACGGCCTCATCGACCACGTCGGTCACGTCCTCGACCAGGTCGAGCAGGTGCAGCTGCGAGATCGAAACGTTGGAGGTGTAGGCGAAATCCGGCGGATTGCCGGCCTTCACCGCCGCCGTCATCTTGCCCATGAAGTCGCCGAACGACTCGGGGTTGGTGGTCGAGATATCGAGCTCCACGCCCTTGCCGTCGGCAAACGCCTGAACGGTGTCGCGGAACGCCGTCTGCGCCGCTTCGAAATACTCGGTGCGGTGGATGACGGTGAGCTTGCCGGTGGCGCCGACCGGCAGCGCCTCGTCGGGCTTCGGCTTGGCGTCCTGCGCGAAAGCCGGCAGTCCGCTTGCGGCGAGAGTGAAACCGGCGCCGGTGGCAGCCATGCCACGCAGAAGCGCGCGGCGGCTGACTGAATTCTTGTCGTCCATAAGTCGTCCTCCTCTGATTTCTCTTGCTGTCGATGTGCGCGGCAGCCCCTCAGCCATCCACGCACAAAACCCTTACGGGGCTGACGTCGTCGTATCCCCCCGACTGGCGGGCACGTGATGCCGGCGACGGTCATTGAGTTGAATGCGTGCGGAGCGCGCCGTTGCGCTCGCGTGATCAAGCGAAGCCGATGCTGCCGCACCGTCGGCAGGGACAGCAAAAGCCATGTGCTTCATGTAGCCCTCCCTCGGACCGTTTCGGCCCGCTTCCGTCCGCAGGTCTTGTCCAGGATTTCCTGTGGCTGCGGTACGTTAAGCAATCTGTCGGGCAAAAGCGGGGCTGTCAACAACCAATCATACTTCTTGCCTAGGTCAGGGACACTGACCCACCTTCCGGGCACGTTGACAGGGTGATCGAGGCCGTGCAGTCTGCACAGTTGTCATACTAATTATTGGCTGAAGGTCATGGACTACGCACAGCTAAAAGCGAAGATCGGCTCGGGACTGCTGTCCTTTCCGGTGACCGATTTCGGCGCCGACGGCGAATTCGACCGGGCGGGATACGCACGTCGATTGCAGTGGCTCTCCTCCTATGGCGCTGCGGGACTGTTCGCGGCCGGCGGCACCGGCGAGTTCTTCTCGATCGGTGATGACGAGTATGATGCCGTGATCCGCACCGCCGTGGATAACTCCGCCGCCGACGTGCCGGTGCTGGCCGGCATCGGCTACGGCACCCGCATGGCGGTGGACCTGGCAAAGCGCGCCGAGCGCGCCGGGGCCGCCGGCATTCTGGTGCTGCCCCACTACCTGATGGTCGCCGAGGAGGCGGGCGTCATCGCCCACATGCAGGCGATCTGCCGCTCGGTGAGCATCGGCGTCATCTACTACGCCCGCGACAACACGAAACTGTCGCCCTCGGGGCTCGAAAAGCTCGCCGAGACCTGCCCCAACTTCATCGGCTACAAGGACGGCATCGGTGATTTGCAGCTGATGCAGCGCATCCACTACCGCCTCGGCGACCGGGTGGTGCATATCGGCGGGCTGCCGACGGCCGAAGTGTTCGCCCAGCCCTACCTCGAAATGGGCGTCACCACCTATTCCTCCGCCGTCTTCAACTTCGTCCCCGAACTGGCGCTCAACTTCTACAAGGCCGTCCGCGCCCGCGACGCCAGGACCGTCGACGGCCTGATGAAGAGCTTCTACCTGCCGCTGATCGAGCTGCGCGACAAGAAGCGCGGCTACGCCGTCTCGATGATCAAGGCCGGCGCCGACCTGGTCGGCCACGGCGCCGGCAAGGTGCGCGCCCCGCTCACCGAACTCGACGCCGCCGACCGCGAGGTGCTGCGCGGGCTGATCGAGGCGCATACGTCGAGGGTAATGGTCGCCTGAGAACTCGCTCGCAGTCGGGAAACCTCTCCCGCAAGCGGGAGAGGAGAAGGGGAGCGCCCATTCTTACCGCGCACCGCCCGAGATCCCTGCCCCGTACGGGTCCCAGCCGTTCGCCTGGAACACCCCGATGATGTAGCCGAAGCAGAAGGCGAAGGCGGTTTCGTTGGAATCGGCCGCGTCGATGTGGGGGACGTGGTCGGGCATGATCATGCCGTCATAGCCGACTTCCTTGTAGATCTTCAGCGCCGCCGGCATGTCCATGTCGCCCGCGTCCGGGAACTCCTCGGTGAAGGAGTAGCGGCCGCCCTTGATGTTGCGGAAGTGCACGTTGAATATCTTCTTGCGCTTGCCGAACCAGCGGATGATCTCGCCGATCTCCTCGCGCGGATTCTCGAGGCTCTCGGCCACCGTGCCCTGGCAGAAATTCAACCCGTGATAGGGGCTCTCAGCGATCTGCACGAACTTCATCAGCCCCTCCGCATCGCCGAGCACGCGCTTCTCAAAGCCCCGGAAACCGGGCGGTGTCATCGGGTCGTGCGGGTGGCAGGCGAGCCGCACCTTGGCTGCGGTCGCGACCGGCACGACGCGCTCGAGGAAGTAGGTGATCCGCTCCCAGAACTCGTCGGCGCTCACCTTGCCGGCGATCGTCAGGGTGTCGCCATCCGTCGCCTTGTCGGCCCGCCATGTTGACAGAACTGCCCCGCCGCGCCCGGTTTCCGACGTGGTCCGCGGGATGCCCAGCACGTTGAAATTGTACTTCGCCGCCCCGATGCCGGCCTCGCTGAGCCCCTCGATGATCCGGCAGATACCGTCGATCTCGCGGTCGCGCTCCCCCGGCTTGCCCAGCACGATGCCGGGTGCCTGGTGGTTGCGCTCGATGCCCGATGAGGGCAGCGGCAGCTGCACCATGTCGAGGATCAGCCCATGCCCCTGCACCCGCTCTGAATGGCGCATGAGGATGTCGCGGTCCCACTGCCAGGGGTCGCCCTCGGGGTCGATGCACACATGCTTCACCCCCAGTTGCGCGAGCTGCTTCAGGTAGCGGTCACCGACCTTCGAGAACTGGTCTCCCCCCAGCTGCGTGCCGACATACATGCGCTTCCCCTCCAAGGCTCTATGACTTCTTCAAAGCAGTATGATAGATTTTCGGAAGCGGCAAGCCGAGCACCGAAATTCGCCATCCGCCGCACGCCAGGACGCCTTGTTCGGTCACGATAGTTCGTCGAAAAGCCGGTAAACGTCTGTTGATAGGCCATCAATGTCTGCCACTTTACACCTCACTGACCGGGTCAAGCTCGACCTGATGCGCCTGATCGAGGCGGCTGATCTGAAGCCGGGCGACAAGCTGCCGCCCGCCGATCAGCTCTGCGAAAAGTTCTCGGTCAGCCGCACCGTGGTGCGCGAGGCGATTGCCAGCCTCAAGGCCGAGGGCCGGCTGCGCTCGCTGCGCGGCAGCGGCGTCTTTGTGGCCAAGCCGCGCGAGACGGGTGCGAGCCCGATGTTCATGGCCGCGCCCCAGGAAATCGGCGACGTGCTCGACTTCATGGAGTTCCGCGTTTCCGTCGAGGTGGAAGCGGCCGGGCTGGCGGCCGAGCGGCGCACCGAGGTGCACCTGCTGCGCATGGAGCAGGCGCTGACGCAGTTCCGCCGCGCCATGCACGAGAGCTCTCTGGCGACCGAATCCGACCGGGCGTTCCACCGCGCCATCGCCGATGCGACCAACAATAACCGCTTCCGGCTGTTCGTCGACGAGATGGGAGAGCGGCTGATCCCGCGCCGGACGCTGGGCGCCACCTTCGTCGACGAGGCGAGCAAGGCGGAGTTTCTCGGCCATATCGAGACCGAGCATCTGCGGATACTGGCCGCCGTCGCCGACCGGAAGCCGGACGAGGCGCGGATCGCCATGCGGCGGCACCTCGAGGATGGCCGGCGGCGCTATCGCGAGTGGCGCATGGCGCAGGATTTCGGAGTGTTGGGATAGCGTTTGCGCCGCGGCGGAACTACCCCAGCCTCGCCAGCGTCTCGCGGAACGCGCGCACCACCGCGGCGTCGGTTTGCCGCCTGTTCCTTGCCGCGAAGCCCAGTCGCGCCGCCCCCTCGGCCGAAGGCATCGGCTCGCCGGCGCACGACGAGTGCACCTCGTCCACCGGCACGGCAGCCAGCAACTCCAGCACATTGTCGGGGCGCAGCCCGGAGCCAGCCATGATCTTGATGCGGCCGGCCGCAGTGGCGTGCGCCAGGGCGAGTTGGCCCAGACCTTCGAGCGCTGTCGGAGCGCCGCCCGATGTAAGGATGCGCTCGAAACCCAGACCTATCGCCGTTTCTGTCGCTTCGGCGAAGTCCGGCACGAGGTCCATGGCCCGATGGAGCGTAAGTCCGAGCCCATCGGCCTGCCCGACCAGCCGCGACAGCAGGTGGTCATCGAGTTCGCCATTCGGCCGACTGCACCCGAGAACCACGCCATCGAGCCCGGCATGGTGCACAGCGTCGATGTCGTGCAGCATGGCGCCATAATCATCGAAATCGAAGACGAAATCGCCGGGGCGCGGGCGGATCAGCACATAGGTTTCGATTCCGGCCTCAGCCGCGAGCGTCATCAGCCCGACCGACGGCGTCAACCCGCCCAGCTCCAGCGCCGAGCAGAGCTCGATGCGTTCGGCCCCGCCAGCGACGGCGGCGGCAAGGCTCTGGGGATCGGCGACGCAGACTTCGAGCTTCATGCGAGCCCTCCGAGAATGGCCGCGCCGACGAGGCCGGGCTCGACCTCGAGCGCAGCGGGGACGACGAGCGGGGCATCGGTCTTGCGCAGGATACGGGCGCGCACTTCGCGGTCGAGCCGCTCGATCAGCGCGCGGGACCTGGCGAGGCCGCCGCCCACCGGCACGCAGCCGGCGCCGACGACATTGACCACCAGCGCCAGAGGCGCCGCGACGATTTCCATATACGCATCGATGGTGCGGCCGGCGGCCGGCTCGCCCGCCTCCCACGCCGCGACGATCTCGACGCTGCTGCCGGCAAGGCCGGTGAGGTGCTTGTAGAGCCGCTCGAGCCCGCGGGCGCCGCCCCAGGTGTCGACGCAGCCGGCCTGCCCGCAGCCGCAGGCGAGGCGCGGCAGTTCGACCGCGAAAGTCTCGCCCGCCTGGCCGAGCACGCGGGTGGCGGCGACCGGCGCGTGCCCCCATTCGCCGGCATACCCGCCCGCTCCCGTCACCACCTTGCCGTCGATGACGAGCCCGCCGCCGACGCCGGTGCCGAGGATGACGCCAAAGACGATCGCATGGCCCCGCCCTGCCCCGGCGCCCGCTTCGGCCAGCGCGAACAGGTCTGCATCATTGCCGATCACCACCGGGCGGCCGAGCCGCTCGCCGAGGTCAAGGGCCAGCGGCCGTCCGTCGATGCAAGGAATGTTGGCGCACTTGATCACGCCAGTAGACGGATCGATCACGCCGGTAATGGCAATGGAGACCATCGAACCCTCCGGCGCCGGCGACAGCGCCAGAATCTCTCGGATCGCGCGCACGAAGGCCTCGAAATCGTCGAGCGGAGTACGCAGCCTTCCCAATACGTCAATCTGGCGGGGACTTGACGCGACGGCGCCCTTGATGCCGGAACCGCCGATGTCTAAGCAGGTGATCATCCGTTTGGCTTGCCTTGGTCTTTAGCGTCGATGCACGATAGTGCGAAGAAGGACGAACTGGTGGCTGCTGCCAACATTTCCGGCAAGATGCCCGGCAAGATTACCATCGCCGATGTAGCGCGGCTGGCCGGGGTATCGAAAGCGGTTGCCTCGCGCGCCTTGTCGCCCGAGCCGCGGCCGGTGTCGGCCGAAAAGCGCGAGCGCGTGCTGGCGGCGGCCCGCGACCTCGGCTTCCGCGTCAACCTCCTCGCCCAGAGCCTCACCACCAAGACGGTGAACCTGGTGGCCGTGGTGGTAAACCACATCCATGATCTGAGCGACCTCGACCTGTTCGACAAGCTGCTGGCCGAAGTGCAGGCCATCGGCAAGCAGGTGATCCTGATCCGCGTTGGCTCGGTCGACAAGGTCGAGGAGTTCCTGCGCCAGGGCGTCGCCTACCATGTCGATGCCGCGCTGGTGTTCTCGGACTTCGCCGATGCGGCGACCGTGCGCGAGATGTTCCGCACCGATCAGGTCATCATGCTCAACGGCCGGCACGACCGGCTGTCGCGCGCCATCGTGCCCGACGACGGCCAGGGGATTCTCGAGGCGGTTGCCGATGCGGCTCGCAAGGGGGTTCGG
>Ga0209512_1005824_pt1 | contig 10083 bp, 16 predicted proteins | sample frozenSSSSmetaG_FD_184142 | JGI IMG/M metagenome (GOLD analysis project Ga0209512, IMG submission 184142) | Glacier valley bacterial and archeal communities from Borup Fiord, Nunavut, Canada, to study Microbial Dark Matter (Phase II) -... | ecosystem: Environmental > Aquatic > Freshwater > Ice >... | reverse complement strand
AAACTGCATTAGAATATTTTTTCCCTCAATTAGTCGTGTCTCTTCTTTTACTTAATATTAAACGTTTGGTTCATCTAGCACGTAGTTGTGGTTTTGACATCAATATTTCCAGGTGCAAGATCTGAGTTAACTGTCTAATTTATGAAGGTGTAAGTCCTTCCCACCAAACTCAGGTGTGAATCCTTATCTGCCCACGATGACCCGACTCGGAAATCGGGAGGTCGAAGCTGGGAACAGGACGCGTGCGATTCGTTAAAGAAGACTCTAGGCACTATCTGACTTTTCACGTCATGTGGAAAAGCAGACAAAAAACCTAACCCCCTTTCTCTCGCAACTAACACCCTTAAGGGTGTGGCTATACGAACAAAGCCTGCCTTCGCAGGCTTTGTTCGTATAGCTCCAGGCTTTAGCCTGAGAGATGCTTCCGGTTTTTAACATCCCGTGAAAAGTCAGAGGCACTATATATTTTATCAACCTACATTCGATAATCTCAAAGAGCATTTACAACAGATAACCAGAAGTACCTTCGTTACAATCCACGATACACATTGGGGTATTGAGACTTTTCATAGAGCTATAAAACAGTTATGTGGTATTTAGTTTATGGTTAGAGATAGCGATACAATAAAAACACATATATTTTGCTCGCTTCAAGCATTTGTTCGTTTAGAAAAAATGCGCTCTGAAAAAATCATTGGCAATTGGTATGAAGTACAAAGAAACCTATTCACAAAGGTTATTCGTGAATACGTTTTGGATAACTTGAGTGCTACTTGCGCTTGTTGATTACATAAATTAACTTTTTTGTCAATGTGTAACTCCTAAATTCTTATCTTTAATTGGATTATTATTGATCGAGAGGAACGTTAAATTAGTTAAAGTAGATAGTGATTTGATATCACTTATTTGATTATTATCGAGCGTGAGTGACCTTAAATTAGTTAAAGTAGATAGTGGTTTGATATCACTTATTTGATTATTATCGAGCGTGAGTGACCTTAAATTAGTTAAAGTAGATAGTGGTTTGATATCACTTATTTGATTATTATCGAGACGGAGGAACGTTGAATTAGTTAAAGTAGATAGTGATTTGATATCACTTATGTGATTATTATCGAGCGTGAGTAACCTTAAATTAGTTAAAGTAGATAGTGGTTTGATATCACTTATGTGATTATTATTGATCGAGAGAAACGTTAAATTAGTTAAAGTAGATAGTGATTTGATATCACTTATTTGATTAGACTCAATCGCTAGTAACCTTAAATTAGTTAAGCTAGATAGTGGTTTGATATCACTTATTTGATTAGACTCGATTGAGAGTTCTGTTAAATTAGTTAAACTAGATAATGGTTTGATATCACTTATTTGATTATTGCCAGGTAGTGGTATGAAATCAGTTACTGGATGATTGCCGAGCTTGAGTTCTGTTAAATTAGTTAAACCAGATAGCTGTTTGATATCACTTATTTGATTAGACTCGATATTGAGTTTTGTTAACTTAGTTAAACTAGATAATGGTTTGATATCACTTATTTTATTAGACTTGATATCGAGATCATTTAAATTAGTTAAAGTAGATAGTGGTTTGATATCACTTATTTTATTACCGCGGAGAAAGAGTGTTGTTAACCTAGTTAAAGTAGATAGTGGTTTGATATCACTTATTTGATTATAACCGAGCCAGAGTTCTGTTAAATTAGTTATACTAGATAATTGTTTTATATCACTTATTTGATTCTCCATGAGCGAGAGATTAGTTAAATTAGTTAAAGTAGATAGTGGTTTGATATCACTTATTTGATTATTGCGGATCTCAAGTTTTGTTAACTTTATGAGAGATTGATTAGCCTTTACACAATTGCTTGTACCAGCTTCCTTCAATAATACTTCAACTGTATACCTTGTCGCTTGTGGCAATTTAGACTTTTCACGACACCAATCTGTAAAACTTTTGAAATTACTCTCTTGTTTTGCTTTTACTGCAATGCTTGGACTCGTTAATATTAATAATGTTAAAGAAACTATAGTGGTAAAAAATATTCTTTGCATCCTAGTGTAAGCGTATTTACTATTTTACGACTTAATTATTCAATTTATATTTGTAAATTACAAGTGTGAATAGATACATTCGGTAGGTTTCGTTGATTGCCACGCTGAAAGTCTTGCAATCCCGTTAAGAGTGCTCGATGGTAGGATAGGGATTAATCAAAACTTATACGTCTCAAGAGCTACAACCCTGATGATGGCGTTGAGCACGTCAAAAAGGATAGAATCTGCTTATGTCAATGTTTTTTTTACCGTTGGCAGGTAGAATGCGCTTCTGCGCCTTTCCCATGTTTAACTCCGTAATATCAAGACTGATATCACCCCTAATGTTTGGCTCCTTTTGTTGGCATCTACACCTATTTCTGTGCGTTCGCATAGATTAAATATTATTTGATAACGCAGTCAAAACTAATATAGAGTAGGCGTTTCGCTTATCTCATACAATAAATTGACAAACGATTGCTATTGGGAGACTTTGAAAGAAGTGCAAATCACATTAGACCTACCGCAAGATCTTGAACTTGACCTCAGGAGTCAAGCGGCTCAATCCAATGTTCCACTCCAAACCCTGATTATCCAAGCTTTACGCCAGCTAACTCAAACGAACAAGAAGTCGCCTGATGTTGTCCTATCTTACAACGCTCTGCCTGACTTTCCTGCTTTCGAGTCATACCGGGATGAACTCCTTCCCCCAAGTGAACCGGAATTGTTCTGATGCGATACCTACTCGATACCTGTGTCAGAGTGCGATTTTATTAAAGGTGAACCGGGAACCCAAACCCGACTCAAAGGGTAGTGAGTAGCAACAGAGACATTTACCCGTCTTTATGCTCGAAAGCCTTGTAGGACAAGGATTATATAAAACGCTATCACTGTTGATTTTTCATGTGAGGAAGGTAGCGAAGCGACAGTAAAACAAGGGTTTCAACGTTCCTAAATCTCTAGATTATCCACATAATATCGCATAAAGACGGGTATTTGTGTCTATTGCTACTCACTACCCTAATAAGACTTTTAAGCATAAAGACGGTTTTCACATCCAATGATTCTCATACACCGAAACCAATAGCTTAATTCCATCACTCCCATTTCCCTGCTCAAACGAATAAAAATAATTCCAATATCGTTACGAACGTGAACAATTAAGTTATTCACTTACCACGGTAGCTGTACCCTTTGGAGCCGTGTCAACAATTGCCAAAATTTTCGGGATTAGGACTTGAAGATCTGCTAATCGATTCGATGATGCTTGCAACACCAAAACTGCCATTTCTAGAACTGCCAAATTTTGTTGAAATGGCAGATTCCTATCCACCGTAATAAACACATCAAACTCAAGAGCCGCTAAGCGCAAGAGTTCTTTATCTTTGATGCCAGCCCAACCCATCTGTGGCACAGTTTTCACCGTATGGAAAGGCAACAAACGAGCCAGTTTTCGGTCAATACACTCGTCAATCAAAATATTCACATTATGCAACCAGCTTTAGAATCTGCACTTGTGCGGCTTCCAGAAAAGCAATAACCTGTTCTCGCTTCACTGTGGGAAATCCTTCTAGGAAATTATCAATGGACTCTCCCGCCTTTAAATAATCCAGCAGAGTTTGCACAGGCACTCGCGTTCCTGTAAAGACTGGCGTACCACTCATCACATCTGGCGATGCGGTAATAATTGCTGACTGATTCATTATCCCCCGTATTCTGGCAAAACTTGGCTATCTCATTTTAACGCTCATCAGCGGAAGTCCCACACCTCAGAAAGTTAGCTTCGATACTGCCGACTCCAAGTCCTCATCAAGCACATCCAAATATTTCTGAAGTGCTCCTAATGTTTTATGACCAGAGATTTTTTGAATAACTTTCAACGGCACACCTGACATGTGCATCTTGGTTAGGCAGGTACGGCGGAAGCTGTGAGTACTGGCTCCCTCAATCCTCAATTCCAGAAAAGCAGCACGTAGGATCTTGTCTGCTGAATCTGGGTGAATATGCCCTAACCCATGCCGACCTGGGAACAGATAAATCTTAGGTAACGAGTAGTTTTCCAGAAGCGATTTCAGATCGGAACTAATCGGTACAGATCGAGTTTCTATCTTACCTTTAGTGGTATTCTTGCGGATCGTAATCCTGGGTCTGATGCTGCCATCTATACTATATACATCTTTAGTGTGGAGCGAGCAAGCCTCAGCGATGCGTGTACCAGTGTATAGACAAATCCCAAACAGGGCACGCTCCCGCTTTGCGGGCTGCGCTTCGCTATCGCGCGGTTTTGTCAGACCCTCTTTGAATAGCCGCGACAGCTCCAAAGATGATAAAATTTTGGCTTGGTCGTGACGATCGATCTTCATCTTCGCTTAGAAAATCTACTTGCCACCAGCATACATCGGAAAAGCCAACTATTCCGGTGTTGTGGGCTGAAACTCTAGCTATTCCGTTAACTGATATCTTGCACCTAACCGTATAAACCAGGAAAAGGCAAATCTGTATAACAAATTAAGACACTAAAAGAATAGTTCAATCTCAGTAGGAATAAGTAAACAATACAACAACTAACTTTGTATTATTACTGGTTTATTTTGATTTATTTTGAGAGGAATGATTCAAAATTATCTATGCGGCACTCGCGTATACACATCATGGGATGGCTTTTAAATATATATTTTGTTGCCATATTGACTCAAAACATGAGAGAAAGGGCGTGAAAGTATATTTAGTAAAAAAGCAAGACTATGCTTGCCCACGCCCAAGAACTAGTTTACAGCCTTAGGGAACTAATGCCAACCCCTTACCAGAAAGATAATCTTGAAGCGAGGAAGCGGATTATTTTTAGAGGCACAAGGGCATCCTTTACCTGAGCATTCTCAAACCAAATCGAACAGTGCATTAAGTCGATTTTTAAATATTAACCCTTGGTCAACTCGGGAAATGATTCGTACTGTCCGTAATCATATACTTAAACAAATACAAGGAGAATCGAAGAAAGGATGCAAGCCTTTTTTGCAAGTGATTGTTGACTTAACGACATTAGACAAATGTGGAAAATTTAAAGAATTTGAGAATTTGATTGCAGTTTACAATGGTAAGCGTGGATTGCATTTAGTCATGCTTTATTTAGTATTAGGAAAGTGGCGGACACCTTGAATTTTCCGCGTTTGGAGAGGAAAAGGAACGACTTTACCTGCAAAATTGGGACTAAAACTTGTTCAGCATTTACCTAAATCTTTCAGATCAAAGTTCCAAACCCTAATTTTAGCTGATACCGCATTTGGTAGTGTGGAATTTCTTCATGGTATACGTAAACTTAAACATCATGCAATTGTCGGATTAGCTAATAGCCGTAAAATGGTAGATGGAAGAGTTTTAAAACATCTACATAAAACTTGGACAATTAATATATTTAGTCGGGTTAAAAATTCCTGTTACTGTGTGCTGGTACTATCCAGAACGTGAAAATGGTCGTCTCGAAAAAAGGTTTGTTTTATCTACTAAGCCACTAAAAGCGCGAGTCGTATAAAACGATGGGGCAAACGAAGATGGCAGATCGCTTTCTCTGGTTTAAAACAGCAAAACATCGTTTTGGCTTGCATCGTTTTGGTCAAGGTACTCTGCTTGGTATGTATCGCTGGTTAATACTATGCCTAACTGCTTACCTTATTGCCCATTGGACTTATTTATTAACCCAATTTCCCCATCTACCTGATTGGGGTGATGCTGCAAAAACCGCATTAGAACATTTTTTTCCTCAATTAGTCGTGTCTCTTCTTTTACTTGATATTAAACGCTTGATCTACTTAGCACGTAGTTGCGGTTTTGACATCTATTTTTCCAGGTGCAAGATATGAGCACCCAAGGGGCGCGACGAACGCTCCCGCAACGAATGAAAGAAACACTGTTAACTCAAATTTTATTCTTCAATAACTTATACACTAAAAAAGTACCATGGCAGCAAAAGCCGTTATAACACTGGTACAGTATTCGTCCGAATATGAGCATGGCTCTGGGTGTTTTTGGCAACGTTATTGGTGAAGTAGTTTTGCTACTATCCCGTTTAAGAGATTAGATTTACTAGCCCACCCAGGCATGGTACACCCAAGTAACTAAACAATACAATTTATGTGTTGACTGCCATGAGTAAGCAAAATCGGTCAAAAAAACAAGGTTTAGGTACAGATTTACTATCTCAAATCAACCATCATGCTGCCGGAATCGATATCGGTGCTGACAGACATTGGGTGAGCGTTCCGGTTGGAAGAGATGATGAGAATATACGTAGTTTCGCTTGTTTTACGGCTGATTTGTACGCAATGGCAGATTGGTTAAAGCAGTGCAATGTTGATACCGTAGCAATGGAATCTACAGGAGTATATTGGAGAGAGCGTATTTCAAGTTTTAGAAAGTCGCGGTTTTGAGGTAAAACTGGTCAATGCTCACTACGTCAAGACTGTACCAGGGCGTAAAACAGATGTATTAGATTGCCAGTGGCTACAACAATTACATACTTATGGTTTACTTTCAGGTTCATTCCGTCCGGAAGACCAAGTTTGTAGACATCTCCGTTACATGCGTCAAAGAGACAATTTAATTAAAGGTGCCTCTGTCCACGTACAGAGAATGCAAAAAGCTTTAACGCAAATGAACATACAATTACATCGAGTAATTAGCGACATTACCGGTACAACTGGTTTGAGCATTATTAAAGCAATTGTCATCGGAGAACGTAAGGAAAGTTACATTAGCCAATTTTAAAGATGGACGTATTAAAGCCAGTCGGGAAGAAATAGCTGCTTCTAAAACTTACGACTACCGCCCAGAACTGGTTTTTATCCTTGAACAAGAATTACAGCTTCATGAGTTTTATCAAGCTCAAATTCAGAGGTGTGATATTCGGGCTTGAGCAATGTCTGGCTTCATTCACAGATCAAGTTGATGTTGAGGAAAAGCCTTTAGGTAAACCCAAACGTCGGGGTACAAAGCAACCAGGTAATGCACCACAATTTGATTTACGTACACACTTGTATCGTGTCTTCGGTGTTGATTTTACCGCTATTCATGGATTTGGTGCTTTAACTATACTGACATTGCTCTCCTTTAGTTGGTTTAGACCCAACACGTTTTCCCACGGTTAAGCACTTTACCTCATGGCTTGGTCTATGTCCTGGTAGCCGCGTTACTGGTGGCAAAGTTAAAAGTTCTAAAACTCGTCCTGTTGTAAATCCAGCAGGATGATGCTTTTCGCATGGCGGCACACCTATGCCGTAGTAACTCGGCTCTGGGCGCATATTACCGACGTATGCAAGCAAAAATGGGTGCTCCTAAGGCAATTACAGCTACAGCGCATAAAGAGCGCACGTATTTTTTATCACCTTTGGACATCTGGCGATGCTTACGCTGAAGAAAGGTATTAATGCTTATGAACAACAGTATCAAGAACGAATGCTTAAAAACCTGAAGAAAAAAGCTCAAGATCTTGGCTTAGAACTCATCCCTATTTCTAACCCCACGGAATGTGTTTCTTAAGAGTCAAGGTCTAACCTCCCATCAGCGAGACTTATGCCAGGATCTGGTGCGGATTCCGATGGTTGGTGCAGTTGACTCTCTCAATCTCGCTGTCGGCGGAAGCCTTTTGATGTATGAAATATATCGGTCGAAAAAATGCTGACAAATAGCTTTTAAGGATTGGATACACATTTGCTCTGCGATCGCGCAGCGTGCCGAAAGCATTCGCGCAGCGTCCCGAAGGCAGCAGTATAGCATCCCCCGTTTGCTGCCAATTACCCAACATTTATCTTACTCAATTGGCATAAGGTGCAGTTTTCGTAATAATCGCGTAACTTGGCTAATCAAAATTCCTAATCGCTACAAATAACTTTCAGATTCTTGGGCGATCGCTAAAACTTCTTGATAAAGTGGTTGGGCAATTCGCATACCTTTAGCTATCATTGCATCAAGGATCGGTTTAACGCGCTCAATTAGTCCTCGGTTTTTGGCAACTAACAAAATGCCAACCGTACCACTTACAAGCAGTTTTCGTTTTTAGGCGACTCTCCGACCTGCCCATTCATCAATCAGAACTCGATCAGCTTGTAATTCTTCTGCTAATGTGATCGCAGCACACTCACCTAAATCTAGCTCTGTTTCTGTTTGCAGAATTGACAATCGCTCAGGATCGCTGATTGAGTACACTAAAATCCAGGTTGCTGATCGCACTTGAGTAGCAGCCATTTGAGTTCCTGTCGTGACCTCATCGTACACTTCTTGAGGAATAATAATTTGCCCAAAAACTTCCCTTAACAAATCCATCCGTCCAATCTTGGCGAGTTCGCTCAAGGGCGTTGTATTAGAAACTACAATCATTGTTGATGTCGATTTAATAGAGCTAAAGTTTCCGCAACTTCAAGTTCTAATTCTTCTCTACTTTGGGGTGCAAACACAGAGATACCGTGCTTGCCAATCAGTTCAATGACATTCAATCTGTGCATCCCCAGCAGTCTACCTGCGCGTCCAGTGCTGATAATACCGTGTTTCAGTAGTGTCATCACATAAGCTTCTATTGCCATTTGTTCGGCTTCGGCTTGAATTTCTTCAGGAATGTTAGAATCTGGAGTTAATTGAACTTGGATTTGCGGGAGTTGAGTTTGCATAGTTTAAGGGTGCGACTAATGCGTAACTAGGTCTTATCTTTATAGTTCCATTCTGACATTGTACAAGTCTATATTCGCCACCATTTAAGCCAAAGGGCGAAACTGATGACCGGAGAAAGTAGCTTGGCGAAGGCATTCGCGCAGCCTCCCGAAGGCAGTAGTATAGTATCCACCGCTTGCGGCAAGTTACCTACTAATAGCATCTCTATATGAAGATGCGTTCTTCTTTGCCTGGGTTATCAGGCTTTGTATGTGTAGCCTTGTAGCAACGCCTGAGGGCAATTAAACGCATCTCCACAGAGAATTGCTGTGAGGTGCTGTTTTCGTAGTAATTGTAGCTTGGCTAATCGAAATTTCTAATAGGCAATGTTCATTTTCATGTTTTAACTATCACCACCAAGAAAAAACACTTTTTGCAAAGTCATCAACAAATTTTAAGAAAACATTTTCATCTATTTTTCGCCCTATATTTTTTCCAATATCTTTTCCTAAATTTCCTCCTATAATAGAGCCAATTTTTTCTCCTAGCGCCTCAAAAAAACCTCGCTTCGCTTCCTCCTTAGCCTTCTGTGAGCGATTTTCATCCTTTAGGGAATTTACAAAACTTACCTTTTTATCCTTTGGAAGTGCATAGGTGATTGTCTCAACCAGCGTTGTCAAGTTGTAGTTCTTATTAGCACAGACAGGAATAATACGTGTGATATAAATATCGAACTTTTCAGCAACGATCTGACTTTTAGCATAAATGTTTTTCTTCTGTTGATGCCCAGGAACACAATTAGATACGTCCCATTCAGATGGTTCAACTTTATCAACCTGATTTAGCACAATGATAAAAGGCGTGCCTTCTTGTTCCAAGTGAGGCTTGACGATATTGTAATAAAATTCTTCATCAGAGCTAAAAGCTCTATCGTCTGCTTTGAGAACCCATATAACTAAGTCAAAATCCGGTAAATGTTTAGAATATAAGTCTTTATATTCTCGATCTCGTTCCCGACTTTCACCGATACCAGGCAAATCAACTAGTTTGATATTTCCTGAACCTACTTTTAAAGAAATTTCTTGAAGCTCTCGTGTACAACTGTCAATATCACTGACAGGTGCAACATCTTTTCCGAAAAGGGCGTTGCAGAGGCTCGACTTTCCTACACCTGTCTTACCGAGAATACCAACTTTTGGCTCATAACTGAACGTTTGAGAAACCCAATGTCTAAGTTGTTCTGCCTTTGCTTGCGGTAGCTGCCCATAATAACTAAAGCCTTTTAGTAGCAGGGCTATTTCATTCTAAATAAGTCCTTGAGAGTGTTAAAATTAAAGCCAGCTAGTCGTTGAGCTTGAGCCATATTGTGGAAACCATGCTCTCGATATAAATTGAGTGCAAAATTACGCGCTATTA
>Ga0209512_1005821_pt1 | contig 10087 bp, 8 predicted proteins | sample frozenSSSSmetaG_FD_184142 | JGI IMG/M metagenome (GOLD analysis project Ga0209512, IMG submission 184142) | Glacier valley bacterial and archeal communities from Borup Fiord, Nunavut, Canada, to study Microbial Dark Matter (Phase II) -... | ecosystem: Environmental > Aquatic > Freshwater > Ice >... | reverse complement strand
GAATTGCTAAGCAAGGTGGACTGGACAGGCTTTCAAAACTTCGTGGGTAGAGCACGCTTCCCAACCATGACAGAGAATGGGACTATGACCAGTCTACCCAGATCCGATCGGTCTGGTCTGAAAATCACTAGATCTGAGTTCTATTCGTTGATTTGATATTCAAGTGAATTCTTGATCAGATGAATTTATTACGCACGACATCTGTTTTAGTAGAGCGCTCATTTATATCAATTGAACTTAAAAGCAAAAGCCCTTTGTTCAATACGTCTCAAACTATAGATTGGATTTCTATAACCAGAATAATCCATCTAGAGAGTTACTCAAATAACATAAGTGGAATCTTAATAGGCTAAAAGGCAGATTTCTTCTAAAAAAACGTTATTCATTTAGGTAGAAAACCTTTCACATCACCCACGTTATCGTGAGCACAATCACTAATAAGCAACAGAAGACACACTGATTTCTTTAGTGGTGATAGTTACTCTTACCGGACTGCAATGCGGACCTTTTTGTCCTTATCTTTCAGTGAGAAAGATCAAGGACTAACTCTACGATCGCTGCACTTCGTCAAAGCTTGCTATCCGTCAACTTTTATCCAAAAGAATCACACTATGACGTTTCCGATCGCCCCTCCAGGCAACCGATACTTTACCTCGCGCCGCCGTTTATTAAAGTGGAGTCTCGTGGGCTTAGGCACCACTCTGCTCACCAGCGTCCCTAGCTCACTCATGGCACAGACAAGCCGCAGTCTGAAGCCGCTCACGTTTAATGCTGACGATCTGGGCATTCTTAACTTTGCGCTACTGCTCGAAGAACTAGAAGCCGCCTTTTATCCAGCCGCCCTCAAAAGTGGCAAGATTACCGCCCCGAAAGAGGTTGAGTATTTGACCGCGATCGGCGGTCACGAAGCGGCTCACGTCAAGTTTTTGCGCGAAGTTTTGGGCAGCAATGCTCTGTTTAAGACCAGCGACTTGAACCTTAACCAAACGGGACTGAGTGCGCTATTGACCGATCGTAGCACTATCTTAAACTCGGCTGTCACCCTTGAAGATTTGGGTGTTCACGCCTACAACGGGGCAGGTCCGAGTTTAAAGAACCCGACCTATATTTTGGCGGCAGGCTCGATCGTGTCGGTCGAAGGGCGACACGCGGCTGGAGTGCGATCACTCCTGGGGCGACCGACGACCGAACCTGACAGCGATCGTCTGGTTAGCGATGCCGACTTGATGGCAAGCCTCAATCCCTTCAAAGGGCGCGCCTATGACGAGCTATATACCCCCAAACAAGTTGTGGCGGCAGTTGGCTCACTCAACGTTTTAAACAATCCAATCAACGGAACTTTGGTCGCTTAATAAGGAATTAAATTAACCATGAATCACGCTTTAAATCAAATGGCGCACTCCCCGATCGAGACGGTGCCGCCTCAGCTTCAGCCTACAAAAGAGTGGCTCGATCGAGTGGGCAATGCTCTGCTTAGCCTCATCATCCCTCTGAGATCGGCTGCTTTGATTCTGTTGCTATCGTCGGGCTTTTTGCTTCTGGCTCCTGCGGCTCCGAGCTATGCCCAAACTGCCACGCTGACTCCTCAACAGATTGTAGAATATGCGCTGACCCTCGAAAAGTTGGAAGCTGATTTTTATAGAAGAGCGATCGGGGCGGCTCAGACTGGGGCTTTGAGGAATGCTCCTCAAGTTGCAAAAGATGTCCTAGTTTCTTATGGAGGCGACGAAGCGCAGCACGTCACTGACTTGTCAGCCGTGTTGACCTCAATGGGCGGCAATCCAGATTCTGTCATGATTCCTGCCAACCCTAACTACAGCGCAATTTTGGGGCGTGACCCCTTTGCTAATCCTGCTGACTTGCTCATGGCTGGGCAATATGTCGAGGATCTAGGAGTCGCAGCTTATAAAGGACAGGTGCAAAACTTGGTCGCGGCTGGAGACGCGGGCAAAACAGTGCTGGCGGCAGCGCTAGAAATTCACTCGGTAGAAGCTCGGCACGCAGCCGGAATTCGTTTTCTGAGACAAACTCTGTTAGGTGCCGACGTGCGCCCGTGGATTAAGAACGCCAGTAGCGTGATCTATAACGAAAACCGCCCCAACTCCATCATTCCTTTCGGTTCTGAAGCGTTTGATGGTTACGCCACCAGAGAGGAAGTGCTGGCTTTGGTGAAGCCGATTTTGATGAGCGCTCCCCAACCAACCTCGGCACCATCACCTCGATCGACGGCACCGAGCACTCCTGAAGATACAACAATCAGAGCGCTTTGGTAAGGAGACTTTGAAGGCGATCAGATGATGCGTCATTGCAAAATCTGTAGGGAGACGTTCCACCGGAACGTCTCTACGGCATCAGGTAAATCCAATTCGATCGCCTTGACGATGGGGTTGATAAATCTACTTTTTGCCCGATCGTTCTAAACTAATCCGTTCTCTGATGGAACTTGGGATCAGAAACTGCGTCAAACACCTTTAGGTTTCTGCTGACTTAAAAATCGCTCATGATTGAAACAGCATATTCCTAAGCGTGATTTGAAGGACATTCTATGGCTGATCGGTTTTCTCCTTGCTTCATTTCTGTCTGGCATCCACAGCGCATTTGGCAAACGGTGGGCACTGCCGCGATCGCCGTTATTTTGTGGGCAACGCCTTCGCTAGCAAAAGATCCTTTTCGCACTAGCAACCTACGCCCGATCGGAGACAACACTGAGGCAGCCTTTCGATCGGTCTTTGAGCAAGGCAATTACAAATCTGCTGAGTCTTCTCTCAGTCAAGCAGAAGCCAATGAACCTCTAGCCTTTGCCCTTAAAGCATTCTTGGCATACAGCAACTCGCAGGGTGAATCTGATCGATCGAAGAAACAAGCGGCGTTGGATAGCTTCAAAAACTATGCGACTCAGACTCGCCAAAGCGCTGAGCAGTTGGTCAAGACTGACCCCTTGCGTGGAAACCTTTACATCGCGGTGGGCAACTTTCTAGAAGGCGTTTATGTCGTGGGCAGCCAGGGCGTTGTTCGCGGAACTCCGCAAGCGTTGGGCAACCTTCAGCAAGCGTTTAAGTACCTGGACGAAGCCGAGAAAATCGACCCCAAAGACCCAGAGTTAAATCTTCTTAAAGGATATATCGATTTGCTGTTGGCGGTAAACGTCAGCTTGCCGTTGTCAAGCCCGACTCAAGCGATCGAGCGACTTGAAACCTATGCGGCTCCTCGCTATCTTGCCGATCGCGGGTTAGCGCTGGGCTACCGCGATTTGAACCAGCCAGACAAAGCACTGAAAGCCATTAATCAGGCGATCGCGGCGGCTCCCAAAAATCCTGAATTGTCTTACTTAAAAGCCCAGATTTTGGTGCGGCAAGGCAACAACCGTGAGAGCATTCCCTTATTTGAGAAGGCGCTTTCTCAAAAAGATCAGCTTCCCAACAGCCTTACCACTCAGATTCAAAAAGAGCTAGATAGAACTCTCCGCCGAATTCAGAACAAAGGGCAATAGACGCTAGGCTAGAGAGACTGTGACGAGTCTGGTTTGACTCGCGCCTCGATCGCCTATTGCCCCTAACTATGCAAGTACAATTTCGCGAATTTGACCCCTTTAATGTCTGGATTTGGGTAGAGTTCAGCAACAATCCTTCTGAGATGGAAAAACAGTATATTGAGGAAGCCTTTAGCTCCTGGTTTTATCTCGGCAAGCTGGGTGCCTTTAACGCTGAAAACCTTCAGGTGCAAGACGTAGGCTTAGAGATCAGCCATATGGACTACGACGAAGACTTGGCGGACAACAGCATGGTCGCGCTGATGCACAATATGGGAGAGTTTGAGTTTGAGTCAAACTGGGGACGCTGCTGGTTTGACCTGGGCACTAGCGACGCGATCGCCCTCGATGTTCTGATCAATACCATCCGCGAACTAGGGAGAGATTTTCTCTCCCTAGAACAACTGATCATCGGCGGCGAAAACGAAGACTGGCGGGTTCCGGGCAGCAATCAGCCCGACTTTATCGGAGACAACGAGCGGAATTAATCAGGAAATGAGTCAAATAACTGTGAAGCAGTAAGCAACTGTAGAATTGAGCCGCAGCAACTCGCGTTCGCTTTAAGCCTACAGAGTGCTTTATGAGACAACAACTCCGAGAGGGTGGGCAAAAGCTCACCCTTTTTTGTCTAGGCGAGAGTGCAGCCGATGCAAAAGCAGTCCATAATGACCGGAGGAACGGTTTGTCGATCGCAAAGGGTGATGTGTATGCAGTTTCGAGCGTTGATTGTGGTCGTCCTCTCCGCAGCGTTTTGGGTCTTAGCGGGGCTGTATCCTCCTGATGCGATGGCGTTGACTCAGATCAAGTTGTTTGATTTGTCTTATCACGATTGCCCCGCAGAGATCGGCGATGGCTCAGTGATGAGTGGCACGACTCGCGCAGCTAACTGCTATTTAGTGACGGGCAAAGCTGAAAACGCGACCAACAAAATGGTCGTGAACGCCGATATTTTTGGACGAATCTATGACGCAAACAACGATTCGGTGATGCGAAATCGGACGCGACTTGGCTCGATCGACGAAGTGCCCCCCGGCATCAGTGATTTTGAGTTGAGAATCACAGTCGCGGCAAATCAGCCAACTCCCTTAAAATTAGAGCAATTCAAAGCGGCAGGATTCACTGGAAAGGTTCGTCGTTAGAGATCTCTGTAGAGAATAATGAGTGTGGAAAACCGCCGCTGGTTACAACTTGCCTTTCAGGTGAGAGGTTCAGTCCTTCTAGCCGTGCTTCCTCGATCGCTGTTTTGCGGCTTTTTTGGACTGCTTATTAAAGGGCTGTTTGACGCTAAATATCCGGTTTCTTTGCCGTTCTTAGCAAGTTTGATTCCTAATATTGTCTTGGGATTACTATTAGTCTTTCGGACAAACACGGCTTACGATCGCTTTTGGGAAGGGCGGAAAGTTTGGGGATCAATGGTGAATACGGTTCGCAATTTGGCACGGCAGATTTTGATTGCGGTGGACGAGAAAGAATCGAACGATCGCCAAGAAAAAATAGACGCTATTTATCTGTTAGTCGCGTTTGCAATTGCGACCAAGCTTCATCTTAGAGACGAGCCAATCAATCCAGAAATCAAAGATTTTTTATCGCCTGACAGATACATCAAACTGCAAAGTATGAACAATCCACCGCTAAAAGTTGCCTTCTGGATTGGAGACTATTTACAACTGCAATATCAGCGCGATCGGCTCAACATCTACCAGCTAACCGCGATGCACATATTGTTAAATAAGTTGGTCGACGTGCTCGGTAGCTGTGAGCGCATTGTAAAGACACCAATGCCTCTGGCATATGCAATTCATCTCAAGCAATTGTTGTTGCTCTACTGTCTATCTTTACCGTTTCAAATGGTAGGTCAGTTGGGCTGGTGGACGGCTCCAGTTGTGGTTTTAATTAGCTTTACTTTGTTTGGAATTGAAGAGATTGGCATCGAAATTGAAAACCCCTTTGGACACCATCACAATGATTTGCCGTTAGATGCGATTTGCAGCACAATGCGCCGCAACATTGACGATTTGACCAGTCTTAACCCAAGCGTTCATTCAGAGGAAATTTCTTTCTGATCAGGAGCGCGATCGCTGCCAATCCAATCAGGGTAGGCGTGAGCCAGTCGCCCCAACGCACATAGAGGGTTTTAGTTTGTCGGCGATAAATGGTGCCAGCGTGAGTTTCGTAAACGTCGGGCTGCGATCGCCACTGGATTCGTCCGTGAGGATCAATGATGCCAGAATATCCCGTGTTAGTGGCACGAACTGACCAGCGATCGGTCTCAATGGCGCGCATCAAATCTTGTGCCTGATGTTGTGCTTTTAAAGTGGTGCTGTAGGGGTCAAGATTTGAGGCAGTCAAGATGAACTGTGCGCCATCTGCAACCTGAGCGCGAAACAGATCTGCAAACGCGGAGTCATAGCAAATGCCGACTGCCGCCTGACCAAATGGCGTATCAAATCGCTGGTTCGTGCTTCCGGGCAGCATATTGGCGCGAATGGGCGACAGTCGATTGATCAAACCGCCCAACACGTCTTCAAACGGCGTAAACTCTCCCAGGGGCACGAGTTTGACTTTGTTATATCGGCTTACGGCTTCGCCATTGGGCGCGATCGTCAGCAAGCTTTGGGTGTAGCGGTTTCCCTGCGGGACAAACGTGCCGAGCCACACCGGAATGCCTTTCTCTAAAATCGCTTGATACACTGGATTTTGACTACGACTTACGCCCTGCCACAAAAATGGGAATGCGCCCTCTGGGGTTAAGACGACTTGTGCGCCTTGCTCGACGAGCGTTTGATAACCTGTGGTGTAGCCGTCGATCGCGCGTCGCAATCCATCCGAAAATAGCTTGATGCGAGTCGGGACGTTGCCCTGAATGATGCCCACTTTTAGCGCTGAGTCAGGAATTTCGTTAAGCGGACGGCTATAGAGTCCGAACCCAATTAGATGCAAAACTAGGAAAAGGCTGATCGGCACCAGGTAAGCATTCTTTTTTTCTCGTTGATTTTTGGATGCAATCCAGGCTTCAGCGAGTAGCCCGTTGACGGAGACGATCGCAGCGGTCACGGTCATCGCGCCCGAAAGTTGACCCAAATGCAAAATCGGCAAATTATAGGGGCTTTGCGTATAAGAGACCGAAGTCCAATTCAGCGAACCTTTTGACCAAATCGTTTCTAACCCGCACCAGACGGCTGTTCCGGTCAACACGCGCAGCCAGGGCGAAACGCTCGATCGAGCCATCCAGCCCATGACCCACGCCCAAATACCCACTAGGGCGGCTCCCCAAAACGTGATGAACAGCCAAACCACCAGGACGATCGTCACACTCGCCAGCCACGGCACTCCCAGCCACATTAAAGGATGCAAACCCATAATCCAAGCCAGCGCAAATCCGTGATAGCCCAGCCCCCAAGCCAGTGCCAGAAGAATCTGGAAGGTTGAATGGGGATCGTCAGAAGTTGCATCTCGCGTCACGACTAAAACCCAAAGAGGCGCGATCGCGATCCAAGCCAGCCCCCAGACGTTAAACGGAGCAGGAGTTAAGCCCATGAAGATGCCGCTAATCAGAGCGATCGCGAGTTGAAAGGCTCGATCGGACTTAATTTTGAGCGATCGCAGTTTTAGGTCTTGACTATTTACCATTCTGACTACTGTACTGAAATCCCTGTCACGTCAGCACATTAAAGTTTTGAGAGTTATGAAAACGCTCGTTCCAACTTGTTTTTGAGCAACTGCGGCAGATCGCGGGGATTTTCAAAAATGTAACTCAGTTGTTGCTTGGTGATGTCGGATTCAAATCGCGCCGCAACCCACAGGCGCTTATGCAAAGGAAGTTTTTGGCGATAATGTCGAAGCATTTGTCTGACTCGATGGGTGACTTCCCTGGTTTGTAAACTCTGGAAGGTTTTTGTAGTTTGGTGCAGTCTGAAATTTCCCCAGGTTTCATCAATGTATATGACGTTAGCGATCTGAACCGCTTCTAGAATGAACTGCAAATCCATTAAGCAGTGTTCGTCAACGCGATAGAGTCCGACCTGGTTGTGCAAGCTAGTGTGATAAAAGTAGGCAGCCGGATTTGCGGGAATGGGATTCACATCCCAGCCTAATAAAAGATCGCTCAGCTTCAGGTTTCTGGGCTGATTTACAAACAGTAGATTGCCATCACCATCCCAGACATTGCAGTTGCCCACCACAAAGCTTGGCTCTGGCAAGGATTTAAAAATTTCTGTGATGCGATTTAAGACATTCGTCTCATAGTCATCATCCACGTTCAAAACGCTCAAAATCTCTCCCTTCGCCATTGCAATGCCTTTGTTCATGGCATCAGACTGCCCCTGATCCTTCTCAGAGATCCAGCGAATGTGAGGGTGTTGTGCAGCATAGCGTTGAATCATCTGTACCGTTTGGTCGTTTGAGCCGCCATCGATAATGATGTGTTCGACATCGAGACACTGTTGATCGATCACCCCTTGAATGCAGGCTGCAACAAACTGTTCACCGTTGTAGACGGGTGTAATGACGCTAATCATAAGAAGAATCCTGAGTTGACGTTGCGATCGAGCGAATCAAAGGAACCTCAGTAGAACTTGCCTAGCATTTCATACCAGTCTGGAATCAAGAAGATCTACTATGTGATCATTTGTGCTGTAAGTTTGCTCGATTTTACGACTCTAATCTTAGCCGCATCAATTGCCTTGCACCTGTGATCTTTCCATTCTCTCAGGGAATAGAGGTGTGCCCCTTGAGTTATCCCAATACTCAAAACGCCCACAACCGCTATAGACTCAAGTTAGATTAGGCTTGTTAGAGTTTAGTAAGTTTGTACTGAAATTAATCGTTCATGACTGTTCCTCCAACTGAACCTGATTCGACGACTGGATTACCCGATCGGCTCGTCAAACACGCCGTTCGCTATGCCGATCACCGTGCTGTCAACCGGGAACACCTCACCCCGATGATGCGCCACTATGCCGATATCAAAGATCAATATCCCCACGCGCTGCTGCTCTATCGGGTCGGCGATTTTTTTGAAACGTTCTTTCAAGATGCGCTGGTCGTCTCGCGTGAGTTAGAAATCGTCCTGACCTCAAAAGATGGCGGCAAAGAAGTGGGGCGGGTTCCGCTATCGGGGATTCCGCATCATGCGCTCGATCGCTACTGCGCGCTATTAGTCGAAAAAGGCTATGCGATCGCCGTCTGTGATCAGGTCGAAGACGCTGCTGATGCCCAAGGAACGCTAGTTCGGCGAGAAATTACCCGCGTGGTTACTCCCGGCACTCTGCTCGATGAGGGAATGCTCAACGCTCGTCGCAATAATTATTTAGCAGCGGTTGTGATCGCCGGAAATCACTGGGGCTTATCTTACGCTGATATTTCGACTGGAGAATTCACCACCACACAATCCTCGTCGCTAGACCAATTGACGCAAGAATTAATGCGCCTTCAGCCTGCGGAGGTGCTCTTGCCGACCAATGCCCCCGATTTGCGAGGATTGCTGCGCCCCGGAGAAAAGTCAGAACACTTACCCGATTGTTTGCCGACTCAATTTTGCTACACCTTACGATCGCAGACTCCGTTTACTCAAGTTGAGGCTCGACAGCGACTATTGCAGCGATTTCGAGTCCGATCGCTCGAAGGCATGGGCTGTGAGCATCTGCCGTTAGCCGTCCGCGCTGCTGGGGGCTTGCTCGAATATCTCGACGACACTCAAAAAGAAACGCAAATTCCGCTTCAGCCGATTTGCACCTATACGCTGACCGAGTATTTGACCCTTGATAGTCAGACTCGTCGTAATCTAGAGATCACTCAAACTGTGCGTGATGGCACCTTTCACAATTCTCTGCTGTGGTCGCTCGATCGGACTGTCACCCCAATGGGCAGTCGGGCGTTGCGTCGCTGGCTGCTGCAACCGCTGCTAAATATCGGCGAGATTCAAGCCAGACAAAACACCCTGCAAGAACTCGTCGAAAATGGGACGCTGCGCGAAGATCTGCAACGATTGCTGCGCCAGATCTATGACTTAGAACGATTGGCAGGTCGAGCCGGATCGGGCACCGCCAGCCCCCGCGATTTGGTCGGTCTAGCTGAGTCGCTCGGCAAACTGCCAGAGTTGGGGCGACTGGTTGAGTCGAGTCAATCGCCCTATCTCAAAGCCGTTCAAACCGTGCCACCCGTCTTAGAGCAGCTCGGCAGACACCTGCAAGCCCGTCTCGTGGAGCGACCGCCTCTGGCACTCAAAGAGGGAGGGCTGATTCGTACGGGAATGGTGCCCCAACTCGATGAGATGCGTCAACAAGCCGCCGACGATGAAGCGTGGCTCGCTCAACTTGAAATCATCGAACGAGAGCGCACCGGAATCTCGACGCTGAAAGTTGGATATAGCAAGACCTTTGGTTACTACATCAGCATTTCTCGATCGAAAGCCGATCAGGTGCCCGACGAGTACGATCGCAAGCAAACCCTCGTCAACGAAGAACGCTACATCACGATCGAACTTAAAGAGCGAGAGAACCGCATTCTCAACGCCCGTAAAGAACTGGGAGTTTTGGAATACGAGATTTTTGCAGGGCT
>Ga0209512_1005820_pt1 | contig 10087 bp, 7 predicted proteins | sample frozenSSSSmetaG_FD_184142 | JGI IMG/M metagenome (GOLD analysis project Ga0209512, IMG submission 184142) | Glacier valley bacterial and archeal communities from Borup Fiord, Nunavut, Canada, to study Microbial Dark Matter (Phase II) -... | ecosystem: Environmental > Aquatic > Freshwater > Ice >... | reverse complement strand
TTTCTCCCAGCAGCCAACTGGCAAAGTCGGCAGAGAAGTGTTCAGCTAGAAATCGGCAGGTATCATCATACATAGGAAAAATTGTATAAATTGCTGCGCAATTTAACTTTGAGCAAGTCCAACGTTTGATGAACGATTGTTATGAGGGGAATGCTGTTTCTCAGAGGATGGCTGGCGTTGAGTTCCGCTATGTTCAACCCAGCTTACGGGCGAACGATCTCACTGCATCCACTTTGCAAGGAGCGATCGCACTATGGATTTGCCTTCTTTCAGTAGGCGAAGATTCCGTCCGCTTTGATTAGATCAACCCCAAATTTTTGTTTCTCAGTCAGGCAATCGTCACACTACCTTTATGGACTACTCCATAATAGGTTACGAACCAGTAGAGGAGGCAATGACAACACTCACCTCGATAAATTGCTACTCAATACCGTTCTACAAATTGCTTAGAGTAGCTATACATAAATTGCAGGCTCAATAAATGCCCAAGGAACCTAATCATGGCTGACTGTGGGAATAGTTTGAGTAGTAAATTCCGTAACATGCATGACGGAGATTGATCAGGATAACGGTGCGATTCAGTGGCGATCGACTAACTTTAACAATAAACGAAGAGACTCTGCTCGTTCGCTGCAACCGAATTATTATGCGGTGCAACAATCCACCTTAACCATTAGTGGCTTTACCAGTTTTGATCTGCCAGCTATCACCCGTTTTTACGTGCATAATGCTCGTATCAATGCCGTTAATTTCAACTTCTGGAATAGCAACACAACCTATGTAGATACCATCAACTTTTGGAAGTGTAGCCTTATTATCAAAGCGAGCAAAATTATTGAAATAGTCAAGTACCTCTTCAGCTTTGAACATAATGTCTATAGTGTCTTCCGTTTTATTTAATAGAGCGCGTGTATTCTCAAGATCATGTAGATAACCAAAATAGTATGCAAGCTCCAATTGAAAGTGGATTTCAAGCTGTTCAATGTCAATTCTGTTCCCTTCAACGTCGCGAATGAAATGAGAAGAGCCAAGATTCTGTGGACACCAAACTTGACCTTCCTCTATTTCATTAAACTGAATTTCCCCAGCAATTAAACTTTCCCTGAAATGCTCAGGAATGTATATATCATTAATAATCACAGCAGATTTGCAATCAATTTGTGTACCAGCGTCAAGAAAAGCTCTGAAGCGAGGATCAAGCTTCCTCAGTGCGATATGAGTAACGACTACTGGAACCTGAAAACCAACATTCCAAAGAGCCGATTTAGCCTCCATAGCTGTGCAAAGCGTAATGCCGACACGCTTTGCTTTCTGGATAGCTGTTTTTGAGAAACCTTTTCGAGCAACAAGTACAGCCTTATGAGCATTCACATCTTGCATCTTTGAATGCAAAGCATCTACATACTGAACATCAAGATTTTTATTCTCATCTTTGCACTCAATGATTGTAAGGATCGATAAAGAGCTAACTTGCGCTCGAATTAAGACATCAATTTGACGCAGCCCATCTTTGCCAAGGAGTTTGATATTGTGCTCTACCTTTGTATATGCAGAGTTTTCAACTAATGCCTCAAAAATTTCCTTAGTAAGGATCTCAAACTGCTTACCATCTTTTCTCTTAACCATGAATTTAACCAAAGGGAGAAAATATTTACCTCTTTAAGTATAAATCGATAATCTTTCACCTACGCCTAACTAGACACTCAAACCGCATAACAATATAATCAGACTAACTTTCATCGTGCGATCGAGTCATTGATTCAGAGGGTTAGGCTAATAGTTCGCAGTCTAATTTCCTCTATTAAGCAATTAGGTAGACATGCTACTCAGACTATACGTTGCTTCAATGTTGAAGGCTCAAAAACTTCAGTATTTCTTTCCTTGAGGTAATAGCGATCGCGCTCATAACGACTTAACGAGAAGGATTGAGATCCCCTTAAGATTGCAACGCCTCAGTCACGATCGCCGAATATTTAAACAGCACCAGTCTCCACGTTTCCAAAGCGCTGCCACAATCCAACCGTTTTCTTCGAGCGTATCGGCGACGGGTTTGGCTTGCTCTAGCAAAATGCCGCTCAAAATTCCCCAAGTGGTGAGCTTGACGATCGCCGTCCACTGCGGAATCAAATCGATGATCACTTCCGCCAAGATGTTGCACACTAGACCGTCGATCGGCGCTTGAATCATCGTCTCTAGCTGTTTGACACTGCCCTCTGCTACAAGCATTCGCTTAGGATCAATATCATTCAGTTCAATATTCTCCCGGCTTGCCTTGACTGCTAACGGATCAGTGTCTACCGCATAAACTTGACTCGCGCCTAGCAGAATCGCCCCAACGGATAAAATGCCTGAACCGCAGCCCACATCGGCAATCACCGTATTTTGAGGATTGTCACTAAACCGCATCTCTAGCGCTTCGAGACAAAGCTGAGTCGTGGCGTGATCTCCAGTGCCAAACGCAACACCGGGTTCTAACTTGACGATGATCCGATCGCTCCCCTCCGGTTCGGGGAGCCAAGCGGGATTAATTAAGAAGCGATCGCCAACTTTCTGCGGCTGCCAGTGAACTTTCCAGCTACTTGCCCAGTCTTCTTCATCAATCAAATTCCACTGCACGATCGGAATCGGCAACCCCACACAGAGCGCATCTTGCCGCATTAAGAGAGCGAGGGCAGACAAATCTAATAGCTGTGCCTGCTGCTGTGGCAAATAGGCAGACACCCGACACGAAGACCCTTTGATCTCGCTAGAAGTGCCTCGACAGCCAAACTTCTCAAGTCGCCAAAACGCCACGTCATCAAGAGCGGTGTCACACAGAACTTGAATTTCCCACCAACTATTTGCCATCAGTTAAAGCGTCACTGTATAAGCGTCTCGGATGCCAGACACTTTTTTAATCTCGTTTAAGATGTCTTCGGGAAGCGGGTCGTCAATGCTCAACACCATCACGGCATCACCGCGCACAATCTTGCGCCCGACCTGCATACTGGCAATGTTGACATTAAAGTTACCCAGCAACGAGCCGATTCTGCCGATGATTCCGGGCATATCGCGGTGCAGGGTGAATAGCATATGGCGATTGGGCGGCACGTTGACCGGGAAATCATCAATGCTGGTGACTCGAATCTCGTTATCGCCCAGCAGCGCCCCCGTAACAGAATGTTCGCCTAACGCACCTTTTGCTGATAGGTGAAGCGACCCGGTGTAATCTTTAATAGACGGATCACGAGTCTCAATCACCCGAATGCCTCGCTCTTTTGCCTCAATGCTGGCATTGACATAATTGACCCGTTCTTGCAGCGCGTGAGAGAGCAACCCTTTGAGCGCGGCAATGACGATCGGCTGACTTTGATTGGTCGCCAATTCTCCGCGCAGCCCGATGTTGAGGGATTCGATGCGTCCGCCGACGAGTTGCCCAACTAGGTTGCCCAAGGTTTCTGCCAGTTGCAGATAGGGCTTGAGTTGCTCCAAAAGATCAGGACGCAAACCGGGAATGTTGACCGCCGATCGAGCAGGCAACCCCAGCAAGACATCGCGAATCTGTTCGGCAACGTCGATCGCCACATTTGCCTGAGCTTCTTCGGTTGACGCTCCTAAGTGTGGGGTGAGGACGATCTCTTTGCCCAAGGCTCTCAGATCCGATTCGCCCAACGGCTCGGATTCAAACACGTCGATCGCGGCTCCGGCAATCTTGCCCGCTTTCAACGCTTCTGCTAGAGCGGCTTCGTCAATGATTCCACCTCGCGCACAGTTGATAATGCGAGCCGTCGGCTTCATTTTAGCGATCGCGGCTGCCCCGATTAGATGCGTCGTTTCTGCTGTTTTGGGAATGTGGAGCGTGATGTAGTCTGCTTGCTGAAACAACACATCTAACTCGACGAGACGACAGCCGATCTGCTCTGCCCGTTCGTGAGAAATAAACGGGTCAAATGCCAATAGCTTCATGCCCATTGCTTTAGCAACCGTGGCGACATGAGTTCCGATTTTGCCCAAGCCGACGACACCGAGAGTTTTCTTATAGACCTCAACGCCCGTAAAGCTTTTGCGATCCCATTTGTTGCTTTTCACCGACTGATTGGCATCGGGAATGTAGCGCGACAGTGCCATCATCATGGCGATCGTGTGTTCGGCAGCGGCGATCGTGTTGCCTTCTGGAGAGTTGACGACCACAATGCCTTTGCGAGTCGCGGCAGTCACGTCTACGTTATCGACTCCGACCCCTGCGCGCCCGATAATCTTGAGTTGAGTGCCTGCCTCGATCACTTCTTTGGTGACACGAGTTCCAGAGCGAATCATTAACGCGTCATAGTCAGAAATAATCGCGACCAGTTGTTCAGGAGACAGGTCGGTCTTGACATCAACCTGGGCAACCTGGGACAAAATATCAATCCCTACCTGATCAATGGGATCGGAAACAAGAACCTTGGGCATAAAAACTCAGTGGATGATAAGGGCAGAGAGAAGAGTACAGGAAATAACGAACTCGGAACGCAGAACTTCTAATTCATCGCCCATCTTTCATACTTTCGAGTGATTCCCCAATTAGATATTCTAGTAGATTCACGCATCAAGCCTCGTAGAATGATCAAAGTTTTTTGGTTTCAGATTGTTTAGCGTGCCAAAGACGGAGTTACTTCTCTCGATCGTAAGAACTTAATTGCGATGATTATTGCTGTGGTGAATTCTGGCTCCTGCCCACTGCAATTTTTCTCGCAGCGTTTGGTAATAAGAATAATCTTCTCTAAGAATGATGAATTGAGCATCGCAGTCTGCCATGCGAATATCGACGCGCTGACCGGGCCAAATTGAAGTCGCTAACACGCCATCCATCCAGAGTTTTGTCGTTAAGTCACGATCGACGAGGGGCCAAATGCTCACCACCGATCCAGAGGGCAAAACAATGGGGCGACTCGACAGACTTAAGGGGCAGATCGGCGTAACGGCGATCGCATCCAATCCGGGGTGAATAATCGGACCGTTTGCCGCCACGGTGTAGCACGTCGAGCCTGTAGGAGTCGCTACGATCAAGCCGTCGCCCTGATATTGATCGACGACTTCCCCATCGATTTCCATTTCTAAAATTGCGGTGATCATGCGATCGGCAGAGGCAGGTTTGATGCACATTTCATTGAGGGCGAGATAGCGATCGCTCATCGGCTCCAAGTTAGTGCGGTTGCCTTCAAAAATGCTGGCTTGCAGCATCATGCGGCGCTGCACGGCAAATCGATCTTCTGATAGCCGATCCCATACGGTTTCTGTGTTGAAATCTTCAGACGATTCGGTGAGAAATCCCAAATGCCCGCCGACGTTGACCGCGAGAATCGGAATCTTGTCGGCTGCCAAGTTTCTAGCGGCAGATAAAGCAGTGCCATCACCACCGAGCACGATCGCCAGGTCGATCGGCTGCGTTACTGATGCCAAAAACACGGGATAGGGGTTGTCATTCGGTCCACTTGGACCTAACAGCACTCGACAGTGGCGTTTTTCTAACGCTTGGGAACACTTCTCAGCCCATCGCCGACTGAGCGGGTCGCCCGATTTATGAATAATAATGACCTGATTTAGCTGCACAGTTTTTCAACCGAGAGACGTTAAGCGGTTCACTGTCAAAAGTCTACGCCATGTGCCCCTGTTTCTCAGGCTAATTGGGGACAAATGTATTCCATCTCAGGTTGTTGAGTATCATGAAATAGCGATTTTGGGTATTTTGGTTGATTCGTGAAGGTCAACGATCGTACATTGATGGATAAGTCCCGTCTGGTCACTGAGGAGTCATCGAATGAAACAGTTTAATCCTGCGTTTTTGCAAATAAGTGCGATCGTAAGTGGGGCTGCAATGAGTGTCGGGCTTGCCTTTAGCGCTCAAACTCCTGCGTCGGCACAAGCCGCTTATGGCAGCTATGTGGGCATCGGACCTTCGTTTGGCTTGACTCGTGGGGCAGACGACGAGCGCAAAATTTCAGCCGTGGTTTCCGGTCGATATAAGTTTTTGACGGCTCCGATTTCAGCCAGAGCGCAAGTATTGGTTGGCAGCAATGTGGCGATCGTGCCGACGATTTCCTATGACATTCCCATCAACTGGCAAACCGATGTCTATGTTGGCGCAGGAGTGGCGATTCCAATCGGAGGCGAAACCCCGATCGGCAACAAAACGAGTTTTGCGATTCAACCCGGCATTGACTATTCACTGCCAAATAGCAATGTCGTGCTGTTTGGCAATGCAATCATCTCGTTTGATGCCTATAAGCGAGGTGGCGCGGCTGCATCACTTCAAGGCGGAGTCGGATTGAGATTCTAGACGCGTTCTCCGGTATCGCCCCAGCGCGGTTAAGGGAAAGTGCTGCTGATAAAGGTGGTACTTCAAGTAGAAGTGACCCGGAAAGCCTGTGCCTGTGAAGTCGTCTTCGTTCCAGGTGCCGTCTTTTCGTTGAGTAGTGAGCAGGTAGGTGATGCCATTGTCGATCTCATCCCACGCAAACTGATTCGTCGCGTCTCCAGCCGCAAGTAGCCCAATCAATGCCCATGCGGTCTGAGAAGCCGTACTGTTTCCTTTGCCTTTAAGTGAAGGATTGGTGTAGCTGGCACAAGTTTCGCCCCAGCCGCCATCCGAGTTTTGACAGTTTACTAACCAGTTTGCGCCGCGATCGAGACTCGATTGATGCGTCACTGGAGCAATCAGCGAAAGCGCAGCTAAAACGCCACTGGTGCCATAGATATAATTCACGCCCCAACGCCCAAACCAAGAGCCATCGCTTTCTTGTTCTTGCATTAAATAAGAGAGGGCACGATCGAGGCGATTTGCGTCTAGATGAGTAGACCTCCTGCGTGAATCTGGACAGCCCTCCTCACGAAGTGGGGCGAAGCCCTCGCCAACCCTTCTCCCTGGGGATAAGGGAGCTAGAACCTCTTGTTCCCTCTCCCTGGGGAGAGGGCTAGGGTGAGGGCGAAGTATTCGTGGAGGTCTGGTGTCTGTCAGTCGTCCGATCATTTCTAGAACTCGCGCAGTCACGTCTGCGGTATTGGGATCGATCATGGCTTTGAGATCGCCATAAGGATGAGCATTGAGCCAGTCTTGATCGTTGTCGAGATCGAACGCTGCCCATCCTCCAGGTTTGCATTGCATGGTGGCGATCCAGTCAACGGCGCGGACGATCGCTTGTTCTTTTAAGTTCTCATTGGGCAATCTCACCGCCGCTAACGCCATCACTACAACAGCAGAATCGTCTACGTCGGGATAGAAGCGATTCTCAAACTCAAACGCCCAGGCTCCCGGTTTGCCGTGCTGATTTTTGACCGCCCAATCGCCATAGTCTAGAATCTGTTTTTCGAGCAGCCACTCGCCGCCGCGAACCAGAGCCGGATGATTGGGAGCCAGTCCAGAATCTACCAGCGATCGCATCACCAATGCAGTGTCCCAAACAGGCGAAACGCAAGGCTGAACGCTAAACGTATGATCTGTCTCATTTGAGAAACGATCAATTGCGTTTAACCCGCGCTCGACGATCGGATCATCAGCATCATAATTTAAACAACGCAACGCTAACATTGAATTCAACATTGCAGGAATGATGCCGCCCCAATCACCAGACGCTTCTTGTCGTTCTAGAATCCATTTTTCTGCGGCGTTGAGTCCTGCTTCTCGAAAGGGCATCAGATTCAAGTCTTCAGCCACCTTAAAGACTTTATCTAAGTCAACAAATAAATCTGTCCAATCTGATTTGCGAGGCAGATCAAAGTTCGTATTGGTGATTCCGTCTACATAAAGTTCGTCGAGCGTAATCGGTCGATCGACGAGAAAAACGGGCTTGCGATCGAACACAATCATCAGCGGAACGGTGCTGCCTCTTGCCCAGCTAGACAGTTCATAAATGCTAAACGTCGAAGCTGAAAACAATGGCTCAGATCCAAACGGATTGGGAATCTCCAGCTTTAATGACGGCAACAACATCAATCCGGGCGGAATCGACGGCAACCCACTCCACGGATAACAGCCAATCAACGCCAGGTGAAACTTTGTGAATACGCGAGTTTTCGCCACGCCGCCCCGCGCCAGAATAAATGCCCTTGCGTTTGCCATTGCCGGATCGTCGATCGCAACCCCCAGCAGCTTCAACGCCATGTAGGTTTCAACTGTGACGCTAAGTTCGCCACCATCGCCGTAGAACAGTTCCCAACCGCCGTGATCGCGCTGCTGCGATCGTAAAAACTTCTCCGCCTTGTGCATTGGGCGAGTTTTATCGGTGCCCCAAATTTTATGCAGCAAGACGACTTCTGCGGTCATCGTCACATTTGATTCGAGTTCTGCCCACCAATATCCATCAGCATTTTGAGTCGAAAGCAGATAATCTTGACTGGCAGCGATCGCCCCATCTAGCTGAGAAGTCGTAACCTTATTCCGTTGCATCGTTCACCCCAAAAACCACAGTCTCTGTATTTTGCGTTCTACAATCAAGAATTTGCAAGACAGCAACCAACCTTCCACAACCATAATGAGTGAGATTTTTGCAGGATTAGCGCTACTCTCCCTAGCGATTTGGATTTATTTGGTCTGCTTTCGCGGTCAGTTTTGGCGTACCGATCGGCGATTATCTGCCCAACTTTTGCCCCTGGATAAATCCCCTTCTGTTTGCATCATCATTCCCGCTCGCAATGAAGCGGATTTGTTGCCAATTACGCTGCGATCGCTGCTCACGCAAGACTATTCCGGTACTTTGAATCTGTTTCTAGTCGATGATCACAGCACCGATCGCACGGCTGAGGTTGCCAGAGAAACGGCTGAGACGCTAGGCAAATCTGATCAGCTACACATTCTCTCGGCAGCACCATTGCCACCCGGATGGACGGGGAAACTTTGGGCACTTGATCAGGGAGTTCAGAAAGCAATGACGCTAGAACCTGACTATTTCTTGCTCACCGATGCCGATATTGAACACGATCGCGCCAATCTCTCCCAACTGGTCGCTAAAGCAGTCGGGGACGATCGAGAACTCGTCTCGCTAATGGTGCGATTGCGCTGTCAAAGCATTTGGGAAAAACTGCTGATTCCTGCGTTTGTCTTTTTCTTTGCAAAGCTTTATCCGTTTCGATGGGTCAACGAGCCGGAGAACTCGATCGCGGGTGCGGCAGGGGGATGTAGTCTGATTCGGCGCGAGGCACTGACTCGAATTGGCGGCATTCAGGCAATTCGGCAGGCATTGATTGACGATTGCGCTCTAGCCGAAGCGATTAAATCGAGTGGGTCGCGACGAATTTGGCTTGGTTTGTCCGATTCAACTCGCAGCTTACGCCCCTACGACTCGCTAGAAACCATTTGGACAATGGTGGCTCGGACGGCATTCACTCAGCTAAACTACTCGCCGCTATTGCTGATCGGAACGGTGTTTGGCATGAGTCTTATCTATCTACTTCCGCCTCTAGGAGCCGTCTTTGGAATCGTTGCGGGGCAATGGTCGATCGCGATTCCTAGTCTATTTGCCTATTTGCTGATGAGTCTGGCTTATGTTCCGATCGTGCGGTTTTATCGGTGTCCAATTTGGTTATCGGGTTGTTTGCCCACGATCGCGTTTCTCTACACGTTAATGACCCTTGACTCAGCCCGTCGCCACTGGCAAGGCAAAGGCGGCGCTTGGAAAGGACGAGTTTATGAGGAGATAAAAAACCCATAATTTCAGCCTAAATCTCATGGTGAAATTTCAGCATTCTTGAGTCAAAAACATCCTGAACTGCTCCCGCCCATTTACCCAAATTGAGCCGTTATGCAGAAAATCTGTCCGCTTAAACCTCCCGATTAAAAATTAGTCTGAAACTTTCTGCTTAACCATCCTAGATTGGGATTTTAGACAGAAAACTTCAGACTAAAAACAAGTTAGCTTACCTAAGCTCCTATAGGGCTTACACTAAAGTTCGTCTGTCAACATCTAGTTGTTAATCAGAAGTAAGTTTGATTAAACTGTCAGTTACATGAAGTCTTCCCACAACTAGTTATATTTAAAGTCATGTTGCAATGCAGATATTGTGAACGTTTTTATTCAAAGTTAGCTAAAGCGCACATAATACCGCGTAGCTTCTACAAGGTTATTCGTGGTTC